>Ga0209170_1001115_pt1 | contig 11536 bp, 8 predicted proteins | sample KloWWTKNB14_bulk_FD_187178 | JGI IMG/M metagenome (GOLD analysis project Ga0209170, IMG submission 187178) | Active sludge microbial communities from Klosterneuburg, Austria, studying microevolution and ecology of nitrifiers - Klosterneuburg... | ecosystem: Engineered > WWTP > Aerobic digester >...
CCAGGTTCAGGCGATGGCCCGCCGCGGCGAGGTGGTCGAGGCGCGCGTGCTCATCCGGCACGCGATGGAGACGGGCTTCCGCCGCGAGGCCGACGGGCGCGCCGTGCCGATGAACGTGGTGAACACCGTGGCCTGCCGCCACGCGGGCCGCGAGGTGTTCCGCGCCGAGCTGGGCAGCGGCATCTCGGCCAACCCCTACTTCGCGTTCTGGTTCCGCGCCGAGGAAAGCGGCGAGGTGACGGTCGAGTGGGTGGACGACGCGGGCGAGCGCGGCGTGGCGAGCGCGCGGATCGAGGTGTCGTGAGAGCGCTGGCCGCCCTCGCGCTGTGCGCCTGCGCGGCGGCCGCCGCCGCCCCGCCGAGGCCCGAGCCGCCGCTCCCCGGCACGCACTTCCTCGGCGCGGACCTGAAGGCGCTACAGGCGGACGACTTCGCCAACCCCGGCCAGCTCTGGGTCGCGCGCGGCGAGGCGCTCTGGTCGGAGGGGGCCAAGCCCTGCGCGGCCTGCCACGGCGAGGCGGCGCGGTCGATGCGCGGCGTGGCCGCGCGCTACCCGCGCTTCGACGCGGGCCTCGGGCGCGTGGTGAACCTCGAGGGCCGCATCGACGCCTGCCGCACGGGCCGGCAAGGCCCGCCGGCGTTCGCGCCCGAATCCCCGGAACGGCTCGCGCTCGCGGCTTTCGTCGCCCGGCAGTCGCGAGGCATGCCGCTCGCCGTGTCCGTCGACGGCCCGGCGCGGCCCGTCTTCGAGCGCGGGCGCGACCTCTACCGCACGCGCATCGGGCAGTTGCACCTCGCTTGCACGCACTGCCACGACGAGCGTTGGGGCAAGACGCTTCTCGCCGAGCCCATCAGCCAGGGGCACCCCACGGCGTGGCCCGCCTACCGCGTGGAGTGGCAAACGCTCGGGTCCCTGCAGCGGCGGCTGCGCGCCTGCTTCTTCGGCGTGCGCGCCGCGATGCCGGCCTACGGCGACGGCGACCTCCTCGCGCTGGAGCTCTATCTCGCGTGGCGGGGCGAGGGGCTCGCCCTGGAATCGCCGGGCGTCAGGCGCTGAGCCGCTGCGGCCGGCATCTGCTAGACTGCCGGCCGTGATGCAACTCGATTGCATGAATGGCGGGCGGCCGTGGCGACGCGCGATCGCGCCGCTGGCGCTGGCGTTCGCCGTGCTGGCCGGCCAGCAACTCGCGGCCCTGCACGCCTTCGGGCATGCCCTGGACGAGCTGCAGCGTCATGCGGACGAACTGCCACCGCACGAGGCTCCTTGCCCCAATCACGCCGCGTTCGCCGACCTCTCGTCGTTCGTTCCCGCCGCGGCGGACCTCGCCGCGATTCCCGAAGCCGCCAGCCCCGCTTTCGCCGGGGCGCGCGAGGCGGCCCCGTCCCTCGCGCCGCGCCTCGCGTTCCGCTCCCGCGCTCCTCCCCACGCCCGCGCCTGAACCGCCGTCGTGCCCGGCGCGTCGCGCGCCGGGGTGAATTCCATTCCGACCGGGAGGTCCCATGTCGCAGTCCACCAGGCTCGCGGGCGCCGTTGCGTCCGCCCTTCTCGCATTCCGTCCGGCGCTCGCGCAGGAGCCACAGCCCTCCAACCCCCAGCCGGCCGAGGCCGTCGAGAAGGTCGACTCCGTCGTCGTGACCGCCTCGCCGCTGGGCCGACCCGAGACGGAGCTCGCACAGCCGGCGAGCGTGCTCTCGGGCGACGAGCTGCGCCGCGCGCGTGCCGCCTCCATCGGCGACACGCTTTCCGGGCTGCCCGGCGTGCAGTCGAGCGCCTTCGGCCCCGCCGCGGGGCGCCCCGTCATCCGCGGGCTCGACGGCCCGCGCGTGCGCGTGCTCGAGAACGGCGTCGGCACGCTCGACGTCTCGACCCTCAGCCCGGACCACGCCGTGGCGACCGAGCCGCTCTTCGCGCGCCGCATCGAGGTGCTGCGCGGGCCGGCGAGCCTGCTCTACGGCAGCGGCGCCATCGGCGGCGTGGTGAACGTCGTGACGAGCCTCGTCCCCGACTTCCTGCCGGCCGCGCCGACGGGCGCCGTGGAGCTTCGCGCGGGCAGCGCCGACCGCGAGCGCAGCGCCGCCGCGGAACTCACGGGCGGCGCCGGCACGCTCGCCTGGCACCTCGAGGGTTTCTCGCGCGATGCGCGGGACTACCGGATCCCGGGCCGCACCGACCGCGACGACGGCGAAGGGCCGTCAGGGCGCCTCGCCTCGAGCTTCATCGACGCGCGGGGCGGCGGCGCGGGGCTCTCGTGGGTCGGGGGGCTCGGCCACGCGGGGCTCGGCGTCTCGCGCCTGGAGAGCGATTACGGCATACCGTCCGGCGAGGGCATCTCCATCGCGCTGCGCCAGACGCGCTGGCAGGCCGCCTCGGACCTCGACGCGCCGTGGCCCGGCATCGCGAGCCTGCGCCTTCGCGCGGGCTTCAACGATTACGAGCACCGCGAAATCGAGAGCGGCGGGGAGGTCGGCACCGTGTTCGCCAACCGGGCGGGCGAGGCGCGCCTCGAGCTGGGCCACGCGCCGTGGCGCGACGGCAAGGGCGTGCTCGGGCTGCACGTCACCGACCGCGATTTCTCCGCCGAAGGCGAGGAAGTCGTGGTGCCGCGCACGCGTTCGAAGGGCGCGGCGGTGTTCCTCGTCGAGGAACGCCGTTTCGGCCGCTGGACCCTCGATGCCGGGGCGCGTTGGGAGCGGGAGACGCACCGCCCCGAGGGTGGCGCGCCTTCGCGGCGGTTCGGTGTCGGCACGCTCTCGGCTGGTGCCGTGTGGGAGCCCGCGGCGGGCTGGCGCGCCAGCGCCTCGCTCACCCGGGCGGAGCGCGCGCCCGCCGCAGAGGAGCTGTATTCCGACGGACCGCACGGGGCGACGCAGTCCTACGAGGTGGGCGACCCGGGCCTGCGCAAGGAGGTATCGCGCAACCTGGACGTGACGCTGCGGCGCACCGGGGGCGCGCTTCGGTGGACGCTTACCGCGTTCGCCAGCCGCGTGCGCGACCACATCCACGCGGCCAGCCGCGACGCGGACGGCGACGGCGTGGCCGACCGCGTGGACGACGAGGGCGAGCTCGCGGCCGGTGGCGAGCTGCTGTTCCAGCAGTTCACCCAGGCCGACGCGCGCTTCCACGGCCTCGAGGCGGAGCTGCGCTGGCAGCCGGCCGGCTCGCCATGGTCGATGCGCCTCTTCGGCGACCGGGTCCGCGGTCGGCTCGTGGAAGGCGGCGACCTGCCGCGCATCCCGCCGTCGCGGTTCGGGGCAAGCTTCGAGGCACGGGCGGGCGCCTGGTCGGGCTGGCTCACCGCGACGCGCATCGCCGCGCAGGAGCGCGTGGCCGCCCTCGAGACCCCGACGCCGGGCGCGACGAAGGTCGACGCGGGCGTCGCGTGGTCGTGGCGGGGCGACGCCCGGCGCACGCTGGTCGCGTACCTGCAGGGCACGAACCTGGGCGACCGCGAGATCCGCCCGCACGCCTCCTACCTCAAGGATGTCGCGCCGCTCAGGGGACGGTCCTTCGTCGCCGGCGTTCGCGCGGAGTTCTGAGGCGCACGAGCCTATAATCGAAGGGCAGTCACGAACGAGAGGAAGCAAGCCATGAGAAGGCCCTTGCAGGTTCTGTGCATCACCGGCTGGGTGCTGGTGGCCACCCAGGCGCTCGCCGAGGTGACCGCGACGGAGGCCTGGGTGCGCGGCACCGTGGCCACCCAGAAAGCCACCGGCGCGTTCATGAAGCTCCGGAGCACCGAGGACGCGAAGCTGGTGGGCGCGGCCTCGCCCGCGGCGACCATCGTCGAGGTGCACGAGATGGCGATGAAGAACAACGTGATGTCCATGCGCGCCGTGGACGAGCTGCCGCTGCCCGCCGGCAAGACCGTCGAGCTCAAGCCCGGCGGCTACCACGTGATGCTGATCGACCTCGTGAAGCCCCTCGCCGCCGGCGAGAAGGTGCCCGTCACGCTCACCCTCGTCGGCAAGGACGGGAAGAAGTCCACGCTGGAAGTGAAGGCCGAGGTGCGCGCGGTGGGCGGCGGGCCGATGCGCAAGTAGCCGGGCCGGGCGCGGCCCTCAGGCCGCGGCCTTCGCGGGCACGTGGCTCATGGCGTGCTCCGCGACGGCGGTGATGGTGAGGCTCGGGTTCACGCCCGGGTTGGCGGGCAGCGTCGAGCCGTCGCAGACCAGCAGGTTCTCGTAGCCGAAGGCGCGGTTGCGCGCGTCCACCACGCCGCTCGCGGCGTCGCGCCCGATCACGGCGCCGCCGAGGATGTGCGCCGTCGAGGGGATGTTGGCCACCGCCTCCAGCACCATGCTCTGGGCGAGGCCCCCGGTGCGCTTCGCGAGCCACAGCGCCGCGCGGTTGCCCGCCTCGATGTAGGTGGGGTTGGGGTTGCCTTCGTCCTGCTCCGTCGCCAGCCGGACGCCGCCGAGGAGCCCCCGGCGCGCGCGGAACCGCAGCGCGTTGTCGAGCGACTGCATCACCAGGATGATCAGCGTGCGGCGCGACCAGCCGAAGGGCCAGAGCGAGCGCAGGAAGCCCACGGGCCGGGAAAGGATCGCGCCCAGGAGCCTGAGCGGCCGCGTGAGCCGCGTGCCGTCGCCGACCAGGAGAGTCGTGAGCTGGGACATGAAGTCGCCGTGCCGCCCGTAGGTGACGAACTCGATGTGCGTGTCCGGGTCGGGGTGGATGCTCGCGCTGATCGCCACGTCGTTCCACGGCGCGAGGCGGTCGTCCGGCAGCGTCACCGCGAGGAGCGACTCGCTGTTGGTGCGGACATGGTGCCCGAGGCGGCCGCTCAGCGCGGGCAGGGAGCCGCGCAGCTTGCAGCCGGCGAGCAGGCGGTTGGTGCCGAGCGCGCCGGCGGCGACGACGACGCCCCGCGCGGTGAGGGCGCGGCGGCCCTTCGCGAGCCAGGCGCCCGGCCGCACGGTCTCGACGCGGTAGCCGCCGGATCCGTCGGCCGCGCCCAGGGGCCGGATGTCGGCCACCTCGAGGTCGGGGATCACCTCCACGCCCCGGCGCTCCGCGAGCCACAGGTAGTTCTTCACCAGCGTGTTCTTCGCGCCCACGCGGCAGCCGACCATGCAGGCGCCGCAGCGCTCGCAGCCCGTGCGCGGCGGGCCCTCGCCGCCGAAGAAGGGGTCGGGCGCCGTGACGCCGGGCTCGCCGAAGTACACCGCGCAGGAGGTGCGCACGAAGGTCTCCGGCACGCCCATCGCGCCCGCCATCTCGCGCAGCAGCTTCTGCCCGTCGCTGTCGTGCGGCACGGGTGTCGCGCCCAGCATGCGTTCGGCGGTGTCGTAGTGCGGGGCGAGGGCGGCGGCCCAGTCCTGCCCCCCCGGCCACTGGCTGTGGGTGAAGAAGGCGGGCTTGGCGCGGTAGAGGGTGTTCGCGTAGACGAGGCTGCCGCCGCCCACGCCGGCGCCGCTCGCGATGAAGACGTCGCGGAAGACGGTCATGCGCAGGATGCCGCGCAGGCCCAGCGCCGGGGCCCACAGGAAGCGGCGCAGGTTCCAGGTGCTGCGCGCGAAGTCCTCGTCCCGAAAGCGCCGCCCGCACTCGACCACGGCCACGCGGTAGCCCTTCTCGGCGAGGCGGAGCGCGCTGACGCTGCCGCCGAAGCCCGAGCCGACGACGATCCAGTCGTAGTCCACGGCCGTCAGGCCCCGATGAGCTCCCGCACGTGCGCGGCCACGCTGCGGGAAAGCGCGTGCAGGTGGTAGCCGCCCTCGAGAAGCGAGACCACGCGCCCGCCGCAGTGGCGGTGCGCGGCCCGCACGAGCTCCCGCGTCACCCACGCGTAATCGCTTTCCACCCAGCGCATGTTGGCCATGTCGTCGGCCTGGTGGGCGTCGAAGCCCGCGGAGATGAAGAGGAGCTGCGGCGCGAAGGCGTCCAGCGCGGGCATCCAGTACTCCTGCACGGCGGCGCGCAGGTTCTCGCCCGTGGCACCCGCGGGAAGCCCCACGTTCACCATGTTGAGGCCCTTCGGCTCGTCGCCGAGGAAGGGGTAGAGGCCGCGCTGGAAGGTCGAGCACATGAGCACGCGCGGGTCCGAGGCGAGGATGTCCTCGCTGCCGTTGCCGTGGTGCACGTCGATGTCCACGAGGGCCACGCGCTCCAGCCCGTGGAAGTCGAGCGCGTGGCGGATGCCCACCGCCGCGTTGTTGAAGAAGCAGAAGCCCATCGGCGCATCGCGCGTGGCGTGGTGCCCCGGCGGGCGCACGGCGCAGAAGGCGCTCCTCACCTCGCCCTTGAGGACGAGGTCGGTCGCGAGCACGGCGGCGCCGGCCGCGCGCAGCGCCGCCTTCACCGTGTGCGGGTTCATCGAGGTGTCGGGGTCCACGTGCACGTAGCCCTCGCGCGGGGAGGCGGCGAGGATCTCGGTGACGTGGCGGGCGGTGTGGGCGCGCTCGAGCTGCTCCACGGTGGCCGTGGGAGCGTCGTACGGGATGAGCAGGCCCATCACCCCCTGCGCGAGCAGGTGGTCGGAAATGGCGTCGAGCCGTTCCGGGCATTCCGGGTGGCCTTCGCCCATCTCGTGCAGCAGGCAGTCCCGGTGGGTGATCCAGGCGCAGGGCATGTTCTTATCCACTCCTCCACTTGCCATCCTATCGGCGCGGCGGGCGCGCGCCCTTGCGCGGCGTCAAGGGCGCTGGGAGGGCGCGCCTGGCCGGGGGCGGGGCGCGGCATCGGGAAGATCCATGGTCAGGATTCGTGCGTGTCCCTGCGCCGTCCCACCAGTATGGCAACGAACCCGACGATCATCGCCAAAAGCGCAATTCCAGCAGGCCCGATTGCCGGAACCGGAACAGCTCCTACCGTGAAGCTTGTGGTCGCCAATGGCGGAGAGCTGAACCCACTGTCGTGGAAATGGACTGAGTACACCCCTTGCGGGAGCAAGCCGAGGAAGACATCGAATGTGACGACACAGGGCGGATCGATTCCCGTCCGCACTGGAATGATCCTCACCTCGAACACTCCGCCGGGCTGCGCGAGAGGTGTCGGGGCAGCGAAACTCCCGCAAGTTGCCATCGTGTACGTTATTCGTGCGACCACGTGTTCAGACGCACTCGGCGTCTCGGAAGGAAGCAGGGATATGCTGGCCGTGTTTTGTGCGCCCGCCTTGCCGTTGCACACCGCGACGCACGCCGCAAGTATCAGCATGGTGGCAAATCGTGCACGAATCCGCGCAAGCGGAATCATTCAGCCACCCTTTCCCCCATCACGCGGCCTCCGGCATTCCACCGGTGATGGCACGGATTGCCTCGGCCGCTGTCTCGATAGCACAGGCAAGGCGAGCACCGCCCGGCCGTTCAGTGTCGCGAGCACCGCAACCAGAATGGACAGGATCGCGATCCCCCATTCGCTGATCGTCGGTATTGGGGCGGCTCCGGCCCAGAAGGATGCAGTCGCAAGGACTCCCGCAGTGCCAGGCTCGAAGAGTACGTAATAATTGCCTTCGGAGAACATCCCGAGCGTCACATCGAATGTAACCACGCATGAGGGGACGGGGACCGCCGGTCGGACGGGTGCCACTCTCAGCCTGATCACTCCTCCCGGCTCTCGTGTAACTATTGGAGGAGCGAAGTTGCCGCATTCGGCCATCGCGTACGTGATTCGCGCTATAACCTGATCCGAGGTGTTCGGCGTCGCGGACGGAAGAATCACGATGCTCGCTGTATCTTGTGCAGCGGCCGTGCCACAGGTCACCAGCAGAGCGCCGGCGAACGCAACCGCAGCGGTGAGGGACTTGGTCACTCTGGCGCAAGTGATCACTCTTCTCGTCCCCCTGCCGATGATGAGCCGACCTGCCTGATTTCGGTATCTCGAATGGCGCGGGGGCTACGGCCTGCGGCCGCGAGCACGGCAACCAGGATGGCCAGTATCGCGACACCCCACTCGCTGATCGTTGGGACCGGGATCGACGAAATGGAAACGGTGAAGCTTGCGGCTGCGAGAACCACGTTTGTGATGAACCGTACCGTGTAGTTGCCGGGAGGTAGAACGCCGAGATCTATGTCAAACGTCTGGGTACAATTGAATGGTTGTAGCACTCCAACCACGGTATAGCGTACTTCGAACACACCCCCGGGCAGCGGCGTCACTGCGGGCGTGAACGTATAGCATCCAAACGCTTGAAAATGCGTGATTCGCGCCACGACGCGGTCCGTTGTGGTGGGCGTCGCGGAAGGCAGAACCATGATGCTCGCCGTCTCTTGTGCAGCGGCCGTGCCACAGGTCAACAGCAGAGCACCCGCGAGCGCAAGCACCGCGCCCATCGATCTGATCGAAATCCTGCATGCAATCACTTGCGTCTTCTCCCCTGAATGACGATCATCCCCGCCCCCCCGCGCTCCCGGTCGGCAGGCCCGAGTCGAAAAGTCGGCGGACTTCAAATTCGTCCACCTGCGCCGCTGCCACATTAACACGTGCTTCCAATGCCTCGAAGGTCTGCAATTGATGCAGATCAAGGGTCGGACGCGTACGGCGATAGGGTGGAGCGGCTCATGTGCGAGCACGTCCGGAACCACCGCAAGCGAGAAACGGTAACGCGCGCCTGCGCCGCTGCGCCCACAATGACCCCGGCCACCTCCGGAGGACACCATGCGCGCCCTGACCGCCACCGCCCTCGCCGCGACCCTCGTCGCCTCCGCCGCAACCGCCCAGACGACGCCCACCTACGGCTGCGACACGCCCGAGTCGCGCCGCTACGACTTCTGGGTGGGCGAGTGGGAACTTTCCCACTCCGGCACGAAGAGCGCCAACCGCATCACCAAGGCGCTGGACGGCTGCGTCATCGTCGAGCAGTTCACCGGCGCGCCCGGCACGAAGCTCGACGGCACCAGCGTCTCCACCTACGACCGCGCCACCAGGCGCTGGCGCCAGACCTGGGTCGACAATACCGGCGCGTACCTCGACTTCGTGGGCGGCGCCGACAACGGCGACCCCACCTTCGAGCGCGAGTTCGTCCGCGACGGCAAGGCCATCCGCCAGCGCATGGTCTTCCGCGACGTGAAGCCCGCCAGCCTGAAGTGGCTCTGGCAAAGCTCCCACGACGGCGGCAAGACCTGGTCCACCCAGTGGGAGATCGACTACAAGCGCCTCAAGTGATTGCGTGATCGCGTGATCGTGCGGGTGGTCATGCGCGCGCTGGCACGGAGGCTCACGGGCGGGTTCGGGGCGAGCCCTTCCGCATCCTCGGGCGCGCGACCATCGGGATGGGGCAGCGCAGCGGCCCCATCTCTTGACGGGTAAAAAGTCGGGGGTGGTCGTGGGTTGACCGCCCCCGACTTTTTGGGACCCGTCCGATGGTCATGCCTGCGCGCCCAAGGATGCGGAAGGGCTCGCCCCGAACCTGCCCGGGGTCCATAGCCAGTAAAATCGCGCATTCGACCCCCGACTCCCCTTTCCCCATGACCGTCATCACCGACCGCAAGGCCTTCGACAAGTCCGCGACCCCCCTCCTCGCCACCGACGCGAAGCGCCTGCCCAAGCTCCTCGAGAAGCTCACCCCCGCCCAGCGCCGCTGGGTCGCCTCGAGCGGCTTCGAGGCGAAGCCCCACACGCACTGCACGGTCCCGGGCGCGAAGGGCGAGGTGGAGCTCGTGATCGCGGGCGTGCGCGATGCCGACGACCCGTGGGCGCTCGCGCACCTGCCGCTCAAGCTCCCGGCGGGGCGCTACGCCCTCGGCAAGGGCCCGGTCACGATCGGCGAGGACAAGGCCGCGTTCGGCTGGGCGCTGGGGAGCTACCAGTTCACGCGCTACAAGAAGGCGCGCCGCAAGCCGGCGGACCTGCAGCTCGCCGCCTCCGACAAGGTCGCGCAGGCGCTCGGCGTGGCCGATGCCGTGAAGCTGGTGCGCGATCTCGTCAACACGCCGGCGGAGGACATGGGCCCCGCGGAGCTCTCCGACATCGTGCGCGAGCAGGCGGATCTCCACGGCGCCGAGTTCGACGAGTGGGTGGGCGACGAGCTGCTCGCGCAGAACTTTCCCGCCATCCACGCCGTGGGGCGTGCGGCCGCGCGCCCGCCGCGGCTGCTGGAGCTGAACTGGGGCAACCCGAAGCACCCGCGGCTCGCGATCGTGGGCAAGGGCGTGTGCTTTGACACCGGCGGCCTCGACATCAAGGGCGCCGAGGGCATGCGCCTCATGAAGAAGGACATGGGCGGCGCCGCGCACGCGATCGCGCTCGCGCGCCTCGTGATGCAACGCAAGCTCCCCTACCGCCTGCAGCTCCTCGTGCCGGCGGTGGAAAATTCGATCGCCGGCAACGCCTACCGGCCCGGCGACATCGTGCGCACGCGCAAGGGCCTCACCGTCGAGATCGGCAACACCGACGCCGAGGGCCGCGTGATCCTGTGCGACGCGCTCGCCTACGCGGTGGAGGAGAAGCCCAAGCTGGTGATCGACTTCGCCACGCTCACCGGGGCGGCGCGCGTGGCGCTGGGCCCGGAGCTGCCGGCGTTCTTCGCCAACGACGAGAAGCTCGCGCGGAAGCTCGCCGACGGGGCGGAAGCGGTGGAGGACCCGGTCTGGCGCATGCCGCTGTGGCGCAGCTACCGCCGCCTCTTCGAGAGCGAGGTCGCGGACTTCAACAACTCCGGCAAGGGCGGCTTCGCGGGCGCCATCGTGGGCGCGCTCTTCCTCGACTGGTTCGTGCCGGAGTCGACGCCGTGGGCGCACTTCGACACCTTCGCGTGGAACGACGTCTCGCGCCCGGGCAGGCCGGCGGGCGGGGATGCGATGGGGCTTCGCGCGGCGCTCGCGGCGCTGGAGTAGCCCGCACGGCGCGCAGTCCCGCATGAAGCGCTGGGCCATCGGAGGGGCGATCGTCCTCGCCGTCGCGGCGGGCGGGCTCTGGTGGGCGTGGAACTCCCTCGATTTCGTCGTGAAGGCCGCCATCGAGCACTTCGGGCCGCGCGCGCTCGGCGTGCCGGTCGCGGTGCGCGAGGTGCGGATCTCCACTACGGACGGCCGCGGGACGATCCGCGGGCTCGAGGTCGGCAACCCGCCGGGCTACAGCGCGCCGCGGGCGCTCAGGGCGGGCACCATCACGGCGAGCGTCGACCCGGCCACGCTCGCCGCCGACGTCGTGGTGATCCGCGACATCCTGGTCGATGCCCCGGAGATCGCCTACGAGCTGCGCGGCGGCGGCAACAACCTCGACGCGATCCGCCGCAATGTCGAGCGCTACGTGAAGGAAGCCGGCGGCGAACCCGCCGGGAAGCCCGGGGAGGCCAGGCGCGCGAAGGGCCGGCGCTACCTGATCGGGCGCATCACCATCCGCGAGGCGCGCGTGACCATGACGAACCCGCTGCTCAAGGGCGGCGGCATCTCCTTCAAGCTGGCCGACATCGACCTGCGCGACATCGGCAAGCGCTCCGGCGGCGTCACGGCGGCCGAGGCTTCATCTCTCGTCGCGGGCGCCATCGTCTCGCTCGGCTTCGCCACGCAGGCCCTGGCCCAGGCGCAGCCCGTGCTGCCCAGTTTCGCCGACCTGGTCGAGAAGCACGGCCCCGCGGTCGTGAACATCCGCACCGAGG
>Ga0209170_1001117_pt1 | contig 11512 bp, 9 predicted proteins | sample KloWWTKNB14_bulk_FD_187178 | JGI IMG/M metagenome (GOLD analysis project Ga0209170, IMG submission 187178) | Active sludge microbial communities from Klosterneuburg, Austria, studying microevolution and ecology of nitrifiers - Klosterneuburg... | ecosystem: Engineered > WWTP > Aerobic digester >...
CGGCAGGAACCATTTTTCCGCAGATGGTGGCCCCCTGGTGCATTTCCAGGGTCTTGTAGTGCACATCCCCCGAAATGCGCGCCTTGGGCTGCAGTTCCAGCATGGTTCCCGCATGGAGCGGGCCATTGATTTGGCCGTTGACGATCACGTGATCGGCATAGACGGCGCCCTCGACCTTTGCCGATGCGGAGATCACCAGCAGCCCGGGTTTGTCCGACGCAGCCCGCACATCACCCACCACTTCGCCATCGATGCGCAAACCGTCGGTAAAGTGCACATTGCCTTCGATGCGACTGCCTTCGGCGATCAGGCTTTTGATGGGGGGTTGCTTGTTGCGGGAAAACATGAATCAGACTCCTTAGCGCGCACTGGCACGCGTTCGAATAAAACAACTCAGTGCACGGCCATGGTTTGGCCCAGCACTGCAGTCTGCGTGGCATGGAGGACGGAACCCTCCATGACCCGGGCGGTGACTTTTTTTACCATGACCCGCAGCGGCAAATCGACCATCCCCTCCAACCGACGGTACTGGCGCAGCTGCAGCACCGCCGCATCGGGCACCGTCTGGCTCCAGGGTTTGCCGTCGCGCGACCCGGACACCACCAGTTCCAGCCGCCCCTTGAACTCGGACGCATTCTTGGTCTGGCGCATTACCAGCACCTGCCAACGCAAGTGTGCGTCGGCCAACATTTCCGTCTGCAACCCCCGGATCGCCACCCCCTGGCTACCCGCATTGGCAGGAATGAGTTTTTCGAAGAAACCCAGGTCTTCCCGCAGGGCCGTGTTCTCTCCTTCGGCCTGCCGTAGGCGCGCCATCAATTGCTGCATTGCCGTGCGCTCCGCCACCAGCATGCTGTCCGAGGTATTGACGACCGCCTGCTTTTGCTGGTTTTCTTCCCGCAAGCGATCCACTTCCGAGCGCAGACGAATCAGTTCCTCACGGCTAACACCGTCGATACCAGCAATAGAGCGGCCAAATTCGAACGCCCACATCGCAACGGCAGCGCAAAAACCAAAGACCACCGCCAGAAAAAGCCATCGCAATGGCCACGGCATGGCGCTGCGCACGGCCATACGGGGCGCGCTGATGGTCAGGTGGCGGCGCAACAATCGCAAGCGCATGGGCGTTCGTACTCCTGTGTAATGCAGCGGATCGATGCCGACCCCACTCGGGCAAGGCAGGGTCTGCTTTTCGTGCCGCAATATACCCCGGTACCGCACCACTCTCGCCAAAAAAATAAAGCCGCAACCGGGGCGACCCCGTTGCGGCTTTGGGCAAGGCAGTAAAAAAGCGGATTAGCGCTTGGAGAACTGCTTGGCGCGGCGTGCAGAACGCAGACCGACCTTCTTACGCTCGACTTCGCGTGCATCACGCGTCACGAAACCGGCCTGGCTCAAAGCCGGCTTGAGCGTCGCGTCGTAGTCGATCAGGGCGCGGGTGATGCCGTGGCGGGCCGCACCGGCCTGACCGGACTCACCGCCGCCGTGCACGTTGATCATCACGTCGAAGGTTTCGGCGTGGTTGGTCAACAGCAGGGGTTGCTTGGCGATCATGATCGAGGTTTCACGGCCGAAGTAGGACTGGATGTCCTTGCCGTTGATCGTGATCTTGCCAGAGCCTTTTTTCAGAAACACGCGGGCGACGCTCGATTTGCGACGGCCGGTGCCATTGTTCCATTCACCAATCATCTCAAGGCTCCTTACAGTTCCAGCACTTTGGGCTGTTGGGCGGTGTGGGGATGCTCAGCACCACCGTACACCTTGAGTTTCTTGATCATGGCGTATCCGAGCGGGCCCTTGGGCAGCATGCCCTTGACAGCCTTTTCCAGCGCGCGGCCGGGGTGCTTGGATTGCATGTCGCGGAAGTTCGTGGCCGTAATACCGCCGGGATAACCCGAGTGACGGTAGTACACCTTGTCGATCGACTTGGTGCCAGTAACCTTGATTTTTGCGGCGTTGATGATGACGATGAAGTCACCGGTATCAACGTGAGGCGTGTAAATGGCTTTGTGTTTGCCGCGCAGACGGAGGGCAACTTCGCTGGCTACCCGGCCGAGCACCTTATCGGTGGCGTCAATCACAAACCACTCGTGCACGACCTCAGCGGGTTTGGCGCTGAATGTAGACATGAGTTTTCTCTTTCGAGGGTTTGACCGGCCTAAAAAGGGGCCGGTGTCCTTGGCGCTCTTTTCCACGGTCGGCGTTTCTCTGAGTGGAAACCTCTTAGGTGGTACTTACAAACACGGCCCAAGAGCTGCATTCGCACTTCGCCGCGGAGCACACAAGCGCTGCGAAGCCTGCCATTATACAAAGACAACGCGCTTGTGCCAATCTGCTTACAAAAACGATCAAGCAAGCCGGGCGCGCAACGCACGCACGGCGCTTTCCGGCGTCGTCAGCACGGGCAAACCCAGCGCTTTGCGCACGGCAGGCGCAGCGCGGGCCATGCTGAACTGGGCCAGCGCAATGACCGTACATCCGGCAGCCACCAGCTCTCGCGCCACGGCCAGGACCGCCTGGTCATGGGCCGCCAGATCCCCCTGGTCGAGTGCATCCATGGCTCCGACCGCCAGCGCACACTGCAAATCGACCGCGGCCGGAAACTCCGTCGGCATGCTGGCGAGCGTGGGCGCGAAGGATGCGATCAGCCCAACCCGCCCGTTAAGGGCCGTCGCTTCCTGCACCATCGCTTCGTTCGGTTTGAGCACGGGAATGCCCGCATGCCTGCGCGCCACCGCTTCAATGCAGGGGCCAAAGGCCGAGCAGGTGAACAAAATGGCCTGCGCACCGGTCTCCACCGCGTAGTCAGCCAGTGCACCAAAGCGCGCATGCATGGCGTCATCCAGACCTCGCCCGCTGCGCGCCAGATCGGCGGAAAGGCTGTCGTCAAGCAGGTTCATGCGCGTGGCGCCGGGCCAGGCTTGGGCCAGTGCCTCGTTGATCGGATCAACCGAATGCGCCAGCGCATGGATGAGGGCGATGCGCGTCACGTCTCGCCCTTCGCGACCTTCATCGCAGAAGACCGGCCCCGGCGACGTTGCAGCGCCACCACTATCAGAAGCAGCGCAATGGCCGGCAGGAACATCCACTCCTTGTCGGGCCGGTCGGACACGACTTCTGCGGACACGATGCGGAAACCCTGTTCAATGCCCAGCTTGTCGCTCACGCTGCCAAATTTCACTTTGGTAATCAAGAGCTCGTTGCCCTGGGCAATCGCGCTGACGCCGGCACTGCCAAGACGATCACGCACCGTTCCGGGCGCACCGAGCGGCAGCAGCACACCTTTGCGAATGTCCTTGCCGTCGAGGTTGGTGCCTTCTATCCATACGCGCTTGCTCGCGTTGGCGGGAGCGTCTTCAATCAACTGTCCCATCTGCGCGGCGGGCACTTCCTGGAACGGCGGGTACACCATGTCCCACCAGAATCCGGGCCGAAACAGTGTGAACGTAATCAGCAACAGGGCGATAGTCTCCCACCAGCGGCTGCGCACCAGAAAGTAGCCCTGCGTGGCGGCTGCAAACACCAGCATCGCCACGACTGCGCTGATCACCGTGAGTGCAAAGTGAAACGGCCCGGTGATGCCGATCATCAACAACTGCGTGTTGAAGATGAACAGGAAAGGCAAGATCGCCGTGCGCATGCTGTAGAGAAATGCGGTGATACCGGTCTTGATCGGATCGGTACGTGCAATGGCCGCCGCCGCGAACGAGGCGAGCCCGACCGGGGGTGTCACATCCGCCATCAGGCCAAAGTAGAAGACGAACAAATGCACCGCGATCAGCGGCACGATGAGCCCGCTTTGCGCCCCCAGCTCAACCACCACCGGCGCCATGAGCGTGGAGACCACGATGTAGTTCGCGGTGGTGGGAAGGCCCATACCCAAGATGAGGCTGATAACAGCGACCAGAAACAGCATCAGCATCAGGTTGCCGCCCGAGAGCAACTCGACGATTTCCGTCATCACGAGACCAATGCCGGTGAGAGACACCGTGCCCACGATGATGCCGGCCGCCGCCGTAGCTACGCCAATGCCAATCATGTTGCGCGCGCCTGCGGCCAGACCATCGATCAGATCCATCGCGCCCAGCTTGGTCGCAACGCCAAGCCCACCTGCACCCCGGAAGTACGCTTGGATCGGTTTTTGCGTCAGCATCACGAAAATGATGAACAACGTCGCCCAGAACGCGGACAGGCCGGGCGACATCTGCTCCACCATCAGGCACCAGATCAACACCACCACCGCCAGCAGGTAATGCAGGCCCGATTTCACTGTGGGCGCTATCTCCGGCAACTCAAACACTTGCGCATCCGGGTCGTCGAGCGGCAGCTCGGGCTGGCGCGAACCAAACCACAGAAGGCTGACATAGGCACCGAGCAGCGCCGCACCAATGATCCAGATCGCCGCACTGCCCGCCACGTCCTTGATCCAGCCCACGCCCCAATACACGGCCCCGCAGAGCACAAAAAAGCCCGACACCGTGAGCCCCAGCGACAGCAGGCGCGAGCCGCCCGACGCCGTGCCGCGCCGCGGCAACCCCACCATATTTGCCTTCAGGGCCTCCAGGTGCACGATGTAGAGCAGCGCAATGTAGGAAATGATGGCTGGCAGGAACGCGTGCTTCATCACCTCGATGTAGGGAATGCCCACATACTCCACCATCAGGAAGGCTGCTGCCCCCATCACTGGCGGCATGAGTTGGCCATTGACCGAGCTCGACACCTCCACAGCGCCCGCCTGGTCGGGCCGGTAGCCCACACGCTTCATGAGTGGGATGGTGAAGGTGCCGGTGGTGACCACGTTGGCGATCGACGAGCCGGAAATAATGCCGGTCGCCGCCGACGACAGTACGGCGGCTTTCGCCGGACCGCCGCGCATGTGGCCCAGCAAGGCAAAGGCAGATTTGATGAAGTAGTTGCCAGCGCCTGCCTTGTCGAGCAGCGAGCCGAACAACACGAACAGAAAGATGAACCCACTGGAAACCCCCAGCGCCACGCCAAACACGCCTTCGGTGGTCAGCCACTGGTGGCTCATGGCACGGTTGAGAGAAAACCCCCGGTGGGCAATCATGTCGGGCATATAGCGCCCACCAAAGGTATAGCCCAGGAACACCAGGGCGACGATCACCATGGGCAGCCCAAGCACGCGGCGCGTCGCCTCAAGCAACAGCACCATGCCCACCACCGCGGTGTAGATGTCCATGTCAGTGGGGTTGCCAGGCCGTGACGCAATTTCCCGATAGAAAAGAAACAGGTAGGCGGCGCAATAAGCGCCCACCAGCGCCAGCACCCAGTCAGTAATCGGCACGCGCTCACGCGGCGATCGCTTGAGTGCCGGGTACGACACATAGGCCAAAAACACGGCAAAGGCAAGGTGAATGGCGCGGCTTTCGGTATCGTTAAACACCAGAATACCGAACGTAAACGGCAGCGGCGACGCGATCCAGAGCTGGAACAATGACCAGATCAGCGCAACGCCCAGAAGAAATAGGCCGACCTTTGGCCCGGGCGAGCGCCCGCCCAGATCGTTGTCGGCGACAAGCTGCTGGACATCGACGACCGGTGCAGCAGAGGTTTTTTTGGCGGGGTTCATGGGTGTCCTCGCAATCCATGGATAAAACAAAAAAGCCCTGAAAAATCAGAGCTTTCTTGCGGCAGATACCGGCTTGCCCTCAGGCTGCGGCTTACATCCAGCCCTTTTCCTTGTAGTACTTCACGGCGCCCGGATGCAGTGGCGCACTCATGCCATCTTTGATCATGTTCTTGGGATCGAGGTGGGCAAACGCGGGGTGCAGCTTCTTGAACTCATCAAAATTCTCGAATACCGCCTTGACCAGCTCGTATACCGTGGCATCCGGCACCTTGGCCGAGGTTACAAACGAGGCCAGCACACCGTAGGTTGGCGTGGGGTTGGGGTGACCCGCATACAGACCGCCAGGAATGTTTACCTTGGCATAGAAGCTGTTGTCCTTCACCAGCTTGTCCACGACCGGACCTTGCAGCGGCACCAGACGCGCGCCGCAGGTGGTGATGGGGTCCTGGATATTGGCGCTGGGGTGACCCACGCCATAGAAGAAACCATCGATCTTGTTGTCGCACAGGGCCGCGCCGTGCTCGTCGGCCTTGAGCTCGGAGGCCAGGCCAAAGTCGGCCAGCGTCCAGCCCATCGCGCTGAGCAACTCATCCATGGAAGCACGTGTGCCCGAACCGGGATTGCCCACGTTGAAGCGCTTGCCCTTGAAATCCTCGAACTTGCCGATATTGGCCTCTTTACGGCTCAGCACGGTGAAGGGTTCGGGATGCAGCGAGAACACCGAGCGCAGGTCGGTAAACTTGCCGTCCTTGGCAAAAGCCTTGGTGCCGTTCACGGCGTGGTACTGCCAGTCAGACTGCGCGACGCCGAAATCCAACTCACCCTGGCGAATGGTATTGATGTTCACCACCGAACCGCCCGTCGACTCCACCGAGCAGCGAATGCCGTGGCGCGAGCGCTCTTTGTTGACCAGGCGGCAAATGGCACCACCTGCTGCGTAATACACGCCAGTGACACCACCCGTGCCAATGGTCATGAACTTGGGCTGCGCAACGGCGGCAGGGGCCATCATCGATGCTGCGAGGCCTACGGATGCTGCCAACACGCTCAGGGAAAATTTTGTCTTCATCTTTTCGTCTCCTTCAAAAAACCAGTTTCAAGAGTTGCAGTCAGGGGATCGATGCTGCAATCGCTTCTGCCAGCAACTCCACGATATGTGCAAGTTCTGCATCACTTGCCACGAACGGTGGTGCCAGCAAGATGTGGTCACCATCGCATCCATTGACCGTTCCGCCCATGGGGTAAACCATCAATCCAAGCGCCATCGCCTGCTTCTTCACCTGGGCGTGCAGTCGCAAGGCAGGGTCAAACGGAGCTTTCGAGTCCCGATCGTGCACCAGCTCTACGCCCCAAAAAAACCCGCGTCCACGGATGTCGCCCACGTTCGGATGCGCGCCCAGTGTTTGGCGCAACAGGCCACCGAAATACGCACCCGCACTGGCCACGCGCTGTACCAGGCTGTCACGCTCAATGATGGTTTGCACCGCCAGCGCAGCCGCGCACGCCACCGGGTGACCCAGATAGGTGTGCCCGTGCTGGAAAAACCCGCTACCCTGCCCAATGGCGTCGACAATGCGACCCTGGGCCAGCACGGCGCCAATCGGCTGGTAGCCGCCGCCCAGGCCTTTAGCGATGGCCTCTATGTCCGGCACCACACCCTCTTCAGTGCAGGCATGCAGGCTGCCGGTGCGACCCATGCCACACATGACCTCGTCGAGGATCAGCAACACACCGTGGCGGTCACACACCTCACGCACGGCACGAAAATACCCCGGCACCGGCACCAGTACACCGGCCGTGGCGCCGCCGACGGTTTCTGCGACAAAGGCAATGACGCTTTTCGATCCCAGGCGTGTGATGGTTTCGTCCAACTCCTGCGCCAGGCGCAGCCCGTACTGCTCGGGGGTTTCATCGTCACGCTGCTCCCGGTAGGGATAGCAGGGAGATACATGGGTCGCCTCCACCAGCAGCGGAGCAAACGGCGCCCGGCGCCAAGCGTTGCCACCCACCGCCAACACGCCCAGCGTATTGCCGTGGTAGCTTTGTTTGCGCGCAATGAAATGGCGGCGTTCAGGCTCGCCGGTCTCAACGAAATACTGGCGCGCCAGCTTCATGGCCGCTTCCATGGCCTCCGAGCCACCACTGACGAAATACACATGGCTCATACCCGGCGGCGCAGTGCGTACCAGTTGATCCGCCAGCGTCTCCGCTACTTCGGTGGTGAAAAAACTGGTGTGCGCATACGCCAGCTGGTCAATCTGGCGGTGCATGGCCGCCAGCACTTCCGGATGGCCGTGCCCCAAACAAGACACTGCAGCACCACCACAGGCATCCAGATAGCGCAGCCCCTGCGCATCCACCAGGTACACCCCCTCACCCGACACCGCACGCGGCGGGGTGGTGTGCAGATGGCGATGAAACACGTGGGTAGAAGCTGCAGGTGAGGGCGCGGAATTCATGTGGGCAAGTTTAGGCTGATGCCCAACCAGCACCTATGCCGATTGATAGCAACTCCATAACAAAAGCTCATATCACCCATGATTTCCAGGCATAGCCCGCGCTCTGTTTGGCATTCGACGAGGACAGGCGCACGCCCTAGCATGGCAGCATGATTCAAGACAAATCCCCCCGTTCCGTCGTTGTATTGGGAGCTGGCATCGTCGGCCTGGCCAGCGCCTGGGAACTGGTGCAACAGGGCTACGAGGTCACGGTGGTCGACCGCGCATCCAGTGGCGCCGGTACCAGCCGTGCCAATGGCGCGCAATTGAGTTACTCCTATGTACAGCCGCTGGCCGATGCGTCCATCTGGCGGCAATTACCCAAACTGCTGCTGGCCAACGATTCGCCGCTCAAACTGCGCATCCAGGCGGACCCGGCGCAGTGGGCCTGGGGCCTGCAGTTTCTGGCAGCTTGCCGCGACGATGTATCGCGCCGCACGACAGAAACCTTGCTGGCGCTGGCGGCGCACAGCCGCGCCGGGTTCGACGCCATGATGGAGCAGACAGGCATGGCCTGCGACTTCTCTGCCACTGGAAAGCTGGTGCTCTATTCCGATGCAGCGTCGTTTGCCGGGGCACAGCACCAGATGCAGCTGCAGCGCGCTCTTGGCAGCGTGCAGGAAGCCGTGGATGCCGCACGATGCGTCGCCATCGAGCCAGCCCTGCAAACCCAGGCTCCGCACATTGCGGGCGCTATCTATACCCCCAGCGAGTGTGCAGCCGACTGCTACAAAGTTTGCGAGGGACTGGAGGTAGCCCTGCGTGCGCAAGGCGTGCGTTTTTTGCTGGACACCGAAGTCACCGGCCTGGTGGCCGATGGCACGCGGCTGCGTGCGGCGCGAAGTGACGCAGGCAACATCGAAGCCGATGCCTTTGTGCTCGCAATGGCCACGGGGTCGGTCCCGCTGGCCCGCGGCCTGGGCCTACGGTTGCCCGTGTATCCACTCAAAGGCTACAGCGTCACGGTACAAGCGGCCGCCGAACGCACTTCGGCACCACAGGTGAGCGTGACCGACGCGGCACGCAAGATCGTATTTGCCCGTCTGGGCGATCGCTTGCGCATTGCGGGCATGGCGGAACTGGTGGGCAACGACGCCCGCATCCCCGACGCCCGCATTGCCACGCTACTGGCGGCAGGACGCGCAGTCTTTCCGCACGCCAGCGACTACACCGTCCTGGACCGCTGGGCCGGCTTGCGGCCAGCGACACCCACCGGCCTGCCCATCGTTGGCACCCTGCCCCGCGCACCTGCCAACCTGCTGTTCAATACCGGCCATGGCGCGCTGGGTTTCACCCTTGCTTTTGGAACGGCTCAGGCCTTGATGGAGCCTCTACGCACCGCCGGTCGTGCCTGACTGCCCTTGGGCGACGCGCTGGGTGAACCTGCAAGCGTTCCCGGCACCTGCCCCAGCGCCAAGCGCATGCAGTCGGTAAAGGCACGCACCAGTTGCGAATGCGGCCGCGCAGAAGGCCGCAAAGCATGCACAAAAGTTTGGACCATCGGCTCTAGCGCCAGCACCTCGACCCGGCTTTTATCCGCCGACTGGGCGGTGCAGGCTTCTACGATCGCCACACCCACCCCGTGGTGAGCCAGCGCAAGGGCCACATGGTAGGTCTGTACCACCATCACCGGCTGCAGCCTTGGCTCAGCGTCATCCAGGATGTTGGCTAGCATGCGTCCCACGGGATCGCGCGCATCCAGGCCAATCAAGGGCAGGCCCGCCAGGTCGCGCAAACCAAGGGCTCCGGCCGCACTTTGCTCCCGCGACAGCAGACCCCGAGGCACGACGCATACCAGTCCATGGCTGGCCAGGCATTCTTCTGTCAAAGCGGGATGGGACGGTGCACTGAAGAGAAAACCAACATCGGCCTCCTGCAGCACCAGCGCATCGACAATCTGCGGTGAATGCAGGGCCGCATGGTGAATCACCACAGCGGGATGCAGCACCCGAAACCGCTCGACCGCAGCGGGAAAAATCTCATAGCTCATGGCCAGCACCGTCAGCACGCGCAATTCGTTCGCGCCATCGGCGTTGCGCAACCCCTGCGCCAGGCGACGTACTTCGTCGAGATCAGAAAACAGCTTTTCCACCAGCGGAAAAAGACTGCGCGCCTCGGCTGTGGCCACTAGCCGCCCTCCGGCGCGCTCAAACAAGGGAAAACCCAATTGCAGCTCAGCGTGCTTGAGCGTTCGGCTCACAGCCGGTTGCGTGATATTGATCAGGCGCGCAGCACCGCTGACGCTGCCGGTGACCATCACCGCATTAAAGACTTCAATGTGGCGCAGGCGCATCGACGGCAGGCCGCTCAATTTCCCACGTTGCCGCGCTCCAGCGGCTCCATGGCCTTGCGGAATTCGACACAGGCTGCGCGGCCTGCATTGCCCTGCTTGCGGCACTCTTCGCGCAAACACATGCTGCGTGTGAGCACATTGGTGTTTTCACACAGGGGCGCGGGTGCCGGGCGTGGCGCAGGCGTTGGCACGGGTGGCGGTGGCGGTGCGGGCGCGGGCTCTGGGGTAGGCACCGGACTGACCACTGGCAGCGGCGGCTCCTTGGCTGCTTTGTTCGATCGGGACGACCGCGCTGGCGCCTTGGACACTGCGCGCGGATCGTCCGATGCCACGAAAGCTGGAGCGGGCTCCTCGGCGGCTGCAGGCTCGCTGGCAGCAGCGGTGGGTTCGGAGGCGGGGGCAACGGCGATGGACTGCGACGCCGCTTCCTGCGGGGCCTGCACCGGAGGCTTCAGCTCGGTAATGATGGCATCCGCAGGCGCCGGAGCCCGGCTGCTCCAGCCATAGGCCGCTGCGGCCGCCACCACGACAAATGCAGCGGCCATGGCCAGCCAAGCCATGCCCAGGGGACGCGCTGTCGCTTTTTCTTTTGCCCCACCCGTTTCTTTCGCTGCACGTGCAGCTGCCTTTTGCGAGGGGCTGCGGGCCTGTGCTTTCTCCAGGCCCGGCGCCTGCGGCACACTGTGCGCCTGGGCTGGTTCCAGAAAACTGCTGTCTGCGAGGTCTTCCATCACAACGGTGTCACCCGGGTCCAGGAACACGGTGTCTGCGGCGTCGGGCTCGGCGGCCATCTGCGCCCGCCTCTGCACCTTGGGGATCTCAGCAGGCGCCAGGGGGGTCACCACCACGGCGGCAGGCGCCGCAGGCGCGGGCGAGGACGATTGCCGGAGCTTTGCCTTCATCTCGGACGTTACATCCACCGTCGGCACCACATGCCCTGGACCGGGCTGGTCGGTCGGTTCGACCCAGATGTCGCCCAGGTCGGCGCGAAAATCAAAATGATCGACCCCGTCGGGCGGCGTCGTCATCTCCATGGTCTGCAGGAAGGCATCAATGCTCTGCGGACGATCCTGGGGATTGAGCGCCAGAGACTGGGAGATGGCCGCTACGAAGGCAGGCGAATACGCTTGC
>Ga0209170_1001127_pt1 | contig 11459 bp, 10 predicted proteins | sample KloWWTKNB14_bulk_FD_187178 | JGI IMG/M metagenome (GOLD analysis project Ga0209170, IMG submission 187178) | Active sludge microbial communities from Klosterneuburg, Austria, studying microevolution and ecology of nitrifiers - Klosterneuburg... | ecosystem: Engineered > WWTP > Aerobic digester >...
ACGAACACAACCGACATTATCTGCAAACAAAGCGCGATAAAATGGGACACACAATTAAATAATCAACAGGATATTATTTTAAGAAACAACATTGTATGTTAACCCGTCTTGCCATAAAAAATTATGTGCTTATCAGAGAATTGGATATTAATTTTTCTGATGGGTTAAGTATTATCACAGGCGAGACAGGTGCAGGAAAATCTATTCTGCTGGGTGCAATGGGGCTTGTTTTAGGAGAACGTGCTGATGCAAAAACACTTTTCGATAAAAAAGGTAAATGTATTATTGAAGCAGAATTTTCAATTTCTCATTACAACCTGAATGATTTTTTTTCGCAGCATGATATAGATTTTGAATCCAACACCATCATCAGAAGAGAAATTAATTCAGAAGGAAAATCGCGTGCATTTGTTAACGACACTCCCGTAAACCTTTCTGTTCTGAAAGAACTCAGTAGCTACTTGGTTGATGTTCATTCGCAACATCAGACATTGACATTAAATACTTCGGCATTTCAGTTAAATGTATTAGACATTACAGCAGGCAATCAGAAGCAGTTAAATGATTACAGCAACCAATTCAATGAATATAAAAAATTATTGAAACAACTTGTAGAACTGAAAACATTGGAGAGTAAGAGTATTGCAGAATCTGAGTTTTTACAGTTTCAGTTTGACGAACTTGAATCGGCAGGATTAAAGCAAGGTGAGTTTGAAAAAATTGAATCAGAACTGCAACTACTTAACAATACTGAAAATATTGTATTAACACTTGACAGCACAAGTGATATTTTGTCTGATGGCGAGACAAATGTGCTTTCAAACATTACACAAGCTGTAACCCGTTTAAATGGAATTGCACGATTACATCCATCGCTTGAAGACATTCTGAAAAGAATTCAGTCGTGCAACATTGAACTGAAAGATATTTCATCGGAATTAACTGCACTTAAAAGCCAGTTTAGTTTAAACCCATCACAGCTTGAAATACTCAATGACAGACTTTCTGTTTATAACAAGCTACAACAAAAACACAGAGTAAAAAATGCTGATGACCTGATAGTCTTGCAGCAGGAAATTGCCAACAGACTTCAAACTTTTCAATCGCTTACTGACGATATTGAGAAATGCGATAAACAAACTCAGGATTTATATAACAAACTAAAACAAATTGCGGCAGAACTCCATAGCAGCAGACAGAAAGCTGCACAAAGTTTCAAAAAAGATATTTTGAAATTACTGAAAGAAGTTTCGTTAAACGATGCTCAGTTTGAAGTTGACCTGACAGCCACAGAAGAGTTAACAGCAACGGGCACAACTGCAGTGCGCTTTTTATTTTCTGCAAACAAAGGAGTAACGGTAATGGAATTGGCGAAGGTTGCTTCCGGTGGTGAACTTTCACGACTGATGTTATGTATTAAAGCACTTATAGCCAACAAAACATCAATGCCAACCATCATCTTTGATGAGATTGACACAGGCATCTCCGGTGAGGTAGCCCATAAAGTTGGTAACCTTATTGAACAACTTTCAGAAAGCAGACAAGTACTTGCCATAACACACCTACCGCAAATGGCGGGCAAAGGAAAAACGCATTACTTTGTTTTTAAACATATTGAAAAAGGAATTGCACAATCAAGAATAAAAACCCTTTCTGCTGAAGAAAGAGTTGTTGAAATTGCAAAAATGTTAAGCGGTGAAGAGGTTACAGATGCAAGCCTCCAAAATGCACGACATCTACTTATAAAATCATAATTATGCCCACATCAGAAGTTACCTATATAGGCGAATTAAGAGTAAAATCGGTTCATGTTTTTTCAGGAAATGAAATCATCACCGATGCGCCTCTCGACAATCAGGGAAAAGCACAGGCCTTCTCCCCCACCGACCTTTTAGCAACATCACTAGCCAACTGCATGCTCACTATTATGGGCATCGCTGCAAGAACACATCAGTTTTCAATTGATGGCACACGAGCAGAAGTAACAAAAACTATGGCCGCTGACCCTAGAAGAGTGAGCGCTATTGAAGTGAAGTTGTTTTTTCCGAAAAATAATTTTTCTGATAAGGAAAAGAAAATGATAGAAAATGCAGCCCACACCTGTCCTGTTGCATACAGTCTCCATCCCGATATCAAACAAGATATCAGTTTTAATTTTTAATAAATGAGCAATCACAATCATTTTATGGAAGAGGCTGTTGCCCTTTCCAAGAAAGCAATCACTGACAATGAAGGCGGCCCTTTTGGCTGTGTTGTTGTTAAAGACGGAAAAATTATTGCTAAAGGAAATAATAAAGTTACCTCTACCAACGACCCTACCGCACATGCAGAAGTAGTTGCCATCCGCGAGGCTTGTAAAGCACTCAACAGTTTTCAGTTAGATGGCTGCGAAATTTATACTTCCTGCGAGCCTTGCCCTATGTGCCTTGGAGCTATTTATTGGGCACGACCGGATGTTGTTTACTTCGCCAATACCAGACAGGAAGCTGCTGCAATAGGTTTTGATGATGAATTTATTTATGATGAAATAAATGTTCACCCCACCGAGAGAAAAATAAAAATGGTGCATTTACCCAACCTGCAGGCTGCCGGTGTTTTTAATTCATGGCAAAATAAATCTGACAAAACCGAGTATTGATATCAGCAACAGATAATTGATGAAATTACCATTTAAGAAACTCACCACACTTGTATTAGGTTCTTTTATCGGTCCTTTTATCATGACATTTTTTATAGCACTCTTTGTGCTGCTGATGCAATTCTTGTGGAAGTATATTGATGATTTAGTTGGCAAAGGACTCGACTGGTGGACCATCACTAAACTTCTTGGCTACACATCAACCACCTTAGTTCCTTTGGCATTGCCATTAGCTATATTGTTGTCATCAATAATGACTTTTGGCAACCTTGCGGAACACTATGAGATTGTTGCCACAAAATCGGCAGGTATTTCTTTACAAAGGTTAATGCGCCCATTAGTAGTGGTTGCAATAATAATTTCTTTAGGCGCCTTTTATTTTTCAAACAACATTTTACCTTACAGTAATCTTAAAATGGGCTCGCTGCTTTATGATGTGCGTCAACAAAAGCCGGCATTGTTTATTAAAGAAGGTGTTTTTTACAATGGCATTGATGGCTACAGTATTAAAATAGGTAAAAAAGCTGATGATGGTAAATCAATCAAAAACATCATGATTTATGATCATACACACAACATGGGTAATAAAAAAGTTGTGATTGCCGATAGTGGCACTATGGTGATGACAAATGATAAGCGTTATCTTATTCTAACTTTAATAAATGGGCATTCATACGAAGAACAACAAAACCGTAAAAAAAATTACGACACCAATCCACTACTCAGAACGCAATTCCAATCCGAAACTATTCGTTTTGACTTATCGTCTTTTCAGCTAAACAGAACCAATGAAGACCTGTTTAAAGACAACTATCAGATGATGAATGTCAAACAGCTTAATGCCATGATTGATACTTTTCAATTACAGGCAGCACAGCGAAAAACACGTTTTGCCAGAGACATAAAACCATATTATCAGTTTTTAAAGGACTCAACATTGTTTATCCATGTTAGCAATGCCATTGCAAAACCTTTTCTAACTGATAGCATCAAACTAAACAACACCAAATTTGAAACAGCTTTGTCGCAATGTCGTGTCATCAAATCGTATATAGAAAGTGCTGATGATGATTTAGAGAGCAGAAATCGTGCCTATGTAAAATATCAAATTGAGTGGCATCGCAAATTCACTTTATCAATTGCCTGTTTATTGCTGTTCTTAATTGGAGCACCTTTAGGTGCCATCATCCGCAAAGGCGGTCTTGGACTACCTATTGTAATTTCCATTGCATTCTTCCTCTGCTATCACATTATTTCCATCACAGGAGAAAAGATGGCAAAAGAAGGAATCATCAGTGTAGAAAGAGGCATGTGGCAATCGTCATTGGTGTTGCTGCCTATCGGAATTTTTATGGTTTACAAAGCCACACATGACTCAGCCTTGTTTGATATGGACTCTTATAAGTCATTTTTCAAAAAACTGTTCCGGAAAAAACGGCTTGATGACTTTTTACCTAAGTAGGTGCGAGCGTGTCGCTCGTGTCATTTAACTATTTTCGCTTTTAGCGAAAGAGAGATTAATTTTATGGCTGCAAGCCATTAAAATAATAGGTAACGAGGCACAGCCTCGCACCTACTGAGAACAGAGGCTACGCTGATTTGTCTAGTGAAATCAATAATTGTATATTTGCTCTTTCTATTTTGTCTTGATTGCCTATGAGTAAATATGAAAAGTTGTTATTTAAATTGTTGAGTGGAAAAAATGACACTAATTTTGCTTTTAGCGATTTATGTAAACTGTTGGATGAATTAGGATTTAATAAAAGAATTAAAGGCAGCCATCATATTTATTATAAAAATAATGTTGATGAAATAATAAATATTCAACCTGATAAAGCGAAAGCAAAACCTTATCAGGTTAGACAAGTAAGAAATCTGATTATAAAATATAAACTGATTGATATATGAGTAAATATGAAATCATTATTTATTGGAGTAAGGATGATAAAAGCTACATTGCCGAAGTACCTGAACTGGCAGGATGCATGGCTGACGGAAAATCATATCAACAGGCATTGTCAAATGTGGAAGTGATTATTAACGAGTGGTTGGAAACAGCCAAGCAGTTAAACCGCACCATTCCAAAACCCAAAGGAAAACTGATGTATGCCTGACCTTTCCTGCCGCCCATCTTTGTAAGCGCGAGCGTGTCGCTCGTGTCATTTTATTATTTTCGCTTTTAGCGAAAGAGAGATTAATTTTATGGCTGCAAGCCATTAAAATAATAGGCAACGAGGCACAGCCTCGCACCTACAGATATTCCCCTCTGGTGCAAGTCTTCAGACTTGCGCCCAATGTCATTAAGTTAAGGAATAAGAAATTGGAGTTCAAATTACTGATCTTCTATTTTGAAATTGTTTAGGCTTAGTGCGTTGGCGGTATTTATCAACTTCTCTTTTATTGTTTCTACCAGACCTTATGGGAATAACGTTTATTATAAAAAGTTGTTCTAATTCTTTTAATAACACATCTCCGTTTGCTTTTTTTAAAAACAGCTGCACCAATCGTTCTCTTATAAATCCTAAGGATAATGAACTGTTAATTTTGTATTGATATTTTCTGTTTTCATATTTTTTGTCTGCCTGCAGTTGAGCATCTTCCATTAAAATAGTTTGCATGTTACTCATGTACAAAGCGCAGTTAAATTCCTGCTGAATAAATTGATTACTGGTGCCTGAAAAATTTTCCACTCCAATTATATTTTTAAACCTGTTATAAAATGTTTCTACTTTCCATCTTTTAAAATATAATTGTTCAAACTCCTCATACAGATATTTTTGGGTGTCTGTAAGTGATGTCATTAATATTTCTGTTTCTCCTGATGACAATTCAATTCTTAACATTCGTACCTGTATAGTACTCTCTGGCTTGTACGGCAAGCCTTTAAATGATTTGTGTTGCTTAGATTTTATTTCAATAATTTCTTGAAGTTTACCTGACTCATAAAATATTTTTACCTGCTTGGAAAAGGTGTGTTTGCATCGACACAAAAAATTAACACCTCGTTGTTGCATTTTATAAGCCAAATCAAAACTGGTGTAAGCCCTATCCATAATAATTAAATCCCCTTTACCGGTATATTTTAAATGACTATAAGCCAGCGGAACCTCTCCTTGCGAAAATGGAACTAATTTGCCATCGAGTACAAGTTCATTTAAAACATCATATAGAACCGACACGCGTGCAACAATCACGTCATCTGTCTGTTTCTGATTGTTGAATGTCCCATACATATTTTTGAGCTCTGTGGACAGAGGCAAATTAATGGTTGACCCATCTACACTGAGCACTCTGTGTCCTTTATAGAGATCAACTTTTTCATCGTTGTCTAAGTAATACTCCGTTGCAATTAAATTGTTGAGATCGAAAAAGAAATCAGGCTTTAGTTTTCTCCTGCTCTGAACAAAAGCACTTGATGTGATTCTTTTAACCGAACTCTTTGTTATATGCCCAAGTTCCTTAAAAAAAGAATTGAGTTCAGCCTGTATGTTGTGCCTTAAGAGTTTTAACATACACAAAACTAATTCTTCAAACGGAAATTTTCTGTTCCTGGTAAAATCTTTATTCGTACTTCGATAACGCTTTTTTACCTCTGATGAATAAATGAAATCACTGCTTAATGCAGTAAAATAAGAATTTGATTTTATTGCCATTTGTTTTTTTACAAATGGAGAAATATGCCATTAGCTAAATGTATTGAGCGCCATTAATTTATTAATAGACAGCTGTTTGTTTCCTTAACTTAATGACATTGGACTTGCGCCTCCCTTTCATTAAAAAATGCACATTTGCAACCATGAGTTCCAAGTATAAGTTTCACAATCCTGATGCGATATATTTTGTTACCTTTTCAGTTATAAACTGGATTGATGTTTCTACAAGAAACCTCTATAAAGATATTTTAATTGACAGCATAAAATATTGTCAAAAAGAAAAAGGTTTAGTAGTTCATGGTTGGGTTATTATGACCAATCATGTACACATGATAATTTCTAAAAACGGAGCTTGGGTATTGCCTGATATAATACGCGACCTTAAAAAGTTTACAGCTTATAAAATTACAGGGGCTATTATGGAAAACTCACAGGAAAGCAGGCGTGAATGGATGTTTAATCTTTTTAAACGTGCAGGCGAAAGGAACTCCAATAATACAAACTGGCAATTTTGGCAACAGGATAATCACCTCATTGAATTAAGTGATGCAAAAATGCAGGAACAGAAATTAAATTACATACATGAAAATCCTGTGCGGACAGGATTGGTTTATAATCCCGAATAATATGTTTACAGCAGTGCAACGGATTATTGTGGTAGTAAAGGACTTGTTGACTTGGTGCTGCTTGAATGATAGTATGGCACAAGTCCGAAGACTTGCGCCCAATGTCATTAAGTTAAGGAATAAGAAATTGGAGTTCAAATTACTGATCTTCTATTTTGAAATTGTTTAGGCTTAGTGCGTTGGCGGTATTTATCAACTTCTCTTTTATTGTTTCTACCAGACCTTATGGGAATAACGTTTATTATAAAAAGTTGTTCTAATTCTTTTAATAACACATCTCCGTTTGCTTTTTTTAAAAACAGCTGCACCAATCGTTCTCTTATAAATCCTAAGGATAATGAACTGTTAATTTTGTATTGATATTTTCTGTTTTCATATTTTTTGTCTGCCTGCAGTTGAGCATCTTCCATTAAAATAGTTTGCATGTTACTCATGTACAAAGCGCAGTTAAATTCCTGCTGAATAAATTGATTACTGGTGCCTGAAAAATTTTCCACTCCAATTATATTTTTAAACCTGTTATAAAATGTTTCTACTTTCCATCTTTTAAAATATAATTGTTCAAACTCCTCATACAGATATTTTTGGGTGTCTGTAAGTGATGTCATTAATATTTCTGTTTCTCCTGATGACAATTCAATTCTTAACATTCGTACCTGTATAGTACTCTCTGGCTTGTACGGCAAGCCTTTAAATGATTTGTGTTGCTTAGATTTTATTTCAATAATTTCTTGAAGTTTACCTGACTCATAAAATATTTTTACCTGCTTGGAAAAGGTGTGTTTGCATCGACACAAAAAATTAACACCTCGTTGTTGCATTTTATAAGCCAAATCAAAACTGGTGTAAGCCCTATCCATAATAATTAAATCCCCTTTACCGGTATATTTTAAATGACTATAAGCCAGCGGAACCTCTCCTTGCGAAAATGGAACTAATTTGCCATCGAGTACAAGTTCATTTAAAACATCATATAGAACCGACACGCGTGCAACAATCACGTCATCTGTCTGTTTCTGATTGTTGAATGTCCCATACATATTTTTGAGCTCTGTGGACAGAGGCAAATTAATGGTTGACCCATCTACACTGAGCACTCTGTGTCCTTTATAGAGATCAACTTTTTCATCGTTGTCTAAGTAATACTCCGTTGCAATTAAATTGTTGAGATCGAAAAAGAAATCAGGCTTTAGTTTTCTCCTGCTCTGAACAAAAGCACTTGATGTGATTCTTTTAACCGAACTCTTTGTTATATGCCCAAGTTCCTTAAAAAAAGAATTGAGTTCAGCCTGTATGTTGTGCCTTAAGAGTTTTAACATACACAAAACTAATTCTTCAAACGGAAATTTTCTGTTCCTGGTAAAATCTTTATTCGTACTTCGATAACGCTTTTTTACCTCTGATGAATAAATGAAATCACTGCTTAATGCAGTAAAATAAGAATTTGATTTTATTGCCATTTGTTTTTTTACAAATGGAGAAATATGCCATTAGCTAAATGTATTGAGCGCCATTAATTTATTAATAGACAGCTGTTTGTTTCCTTAACTTAATGACATTGGACTTGCGCCAGTGGGGGAAAATATCAATCCAGCCAATGGTTGTAAATGTTACAAAATATAAACCGCCCGGAAAAGTTTTATAAACTTCAGACATTTGTTGTTTGCATATATGCAAAAATGATAATTTTTAGATCAGTATATGATTGAAGTAAAACTTCCAAACACAAAACCCACGAAGCACAGCTTCGCGGGTACGGGGATGCTGCGCTTATGTATTTGAGTAATTTCATTTAAAACAAAAGTTATTCAACAATAAATTTATTTACCAATCTTTCTTTTTCTGTTTGCAACGAAACAATGTACATGCCTTTTGCAAGTGCGCTGCAATTAATATCCTGTGTAAAATAACCGCCTGCGCTACCCCCAACCCCTGAAGGGGAGAGCACTCGCGCAGTGTTATAAATTAGCTTGCCTGTAACATCATATAGGGTTAGTGTTATATTTTTCCCTTTTAAATGCTGCGCATTTACAAACAATTTTTGCCATGATGCCATGTAGGTAACAAACAACTCCGCTCCCTTTGCTGATGTTGCAAGAGGTGCTATACCCGTTAATGTATCACAGGGACTGCCTGATATTGCAGGCAGTGTATAATCAGGATTATTAGGCAAACCTAAATACGTTCTTTTACCGCCCAGATAAAAACTGTACGGCTGAAAATCGCAAGCACTTCCTAAACTATCAGGTTGATTTATTACTGACAAGTTCATATTGTACATGTTGTAAACAGTATCCTGATATGGATAAGGAAATTGAACTCCGTTATAGTATATGCTGGCTAAATAAATTTTATTGTCTGGAGCTAATTTTAATCCGCCACCTGCATATTGTGGGCTGCTTATAGTCCAAAGCGTGTCTTTTGATAAAGTAATATTAGATGCATTCAAATCGTACTGAAAAAGCCATGTCGGTTGGTCAGCAGTGCTTACATAAAGTTTGCTTGCATCGGGTGAGAATGCGCAACTAAATAAATATGGCACTGATGGCAACGCTTCCGGTTCAATGGTAACAAGATTGCTTAATAATCCTGAGCAACGGTCAAAATCATATAGCTCTGTTAAACCAATCAAATTGGTATGTCCAGAGTTAGTTTTGTTTAATGAACCTATTGACTGAACGGAAACATTCTGAATGCTGTCAGGTGTTATTAAATAAGAATACCAGTCATTGTTGCCATTTGATAAAGAACCTGCTTTTCTGAATAATACCCACCAGTCTCTTCCATTGCCATGTTTAACAGCATTCAGGCAATCCACCTGCTGAAAACTTTGCAATTGAATATTTTTAACTGTAACTGCACCCAATCCATTATTTAGCCGCATATCAATAATACTATAGCACAAACCAAAAGTGGTAGTACTTCCAATAGAAAATAAATAATAGGTGCTGTCATTGGCAGGATTAGGCACTATTACCAATTCCTGATACCATCCTTTGCCAAATATAGAATCACCATTAGCCATTATTGAATTTGTGGAGTTAAAAACAATGGTTGAAAATGCGGGATTTGAACCTGAATAAGGCATTGTTGCTGCATAAAAAAGTAAATTCCCGTTATTGTCTGAAATGCTGACACAGCTTCCTCTACTATCCATACCGGATTGAAAAGTTACAGGTACTCCCGAACCAAAATCTATTCCCGCACTATCACCAAAGCACCAAACAGAATTCTTGTTTTGTGAAAAGCAAAAAAAATGGCAGCAACAGAGTGTTGCTGCCATTAGTAAACATTTTAAATTATTTAATAACCACAAACCGCTTTTTAAAGTATTCGCCTGTTTCATTCTTTATTCTAATATTATACACTCCGTCAGAAAGCGAAGATACATCTATTACACCACTGCTGCTATTATTTTGCTTTTTCAATAATAACCTGCCGTAAAGGTCATAAACCTGCATTTCGTTTTTGCCTTCAGGCATTCCGCTAGCATACAATGTACTGTTGGCGGGGTTGGGATATAACCTCACTCCCTCCCGATAGCTATCGGGATTCTCCAAAGGAGAGGGAGCAATACCTGTGATTGTATCACACACACTTCCCGCTAACGCTCCCAAATCATAATCGGGATTATTGGGCAAGCCGTAATATGTACGTTTACCGCCTAAGTAGAAACTGAACGGTTGATAATTACATGCTGCGCCAATATTATCAGGCTCGTTAATTACACTCAGGTTCATGTTTATGTAATTATACATGCTATCTGCATAAGGATAACTGTTTACACCCGGGCTTTTATAAGCACGGCTGTAATAAATTTTTCCATCAGGAGCTAAACGTACTGCTCCGGGTTCAATTGGAAATAAATAATCATCAAGTGTATCGCAGCTTGCAGGAATATCTGATGCAGTAAGATCAAACTGTAATAAATAGCAATTAAGCAACAATGGATAGCGATTGGTAGCAATATAAAAAACACTGTCATTGGGAGAATAAGCCCCCTCCCAAAAAACTCTGTTGTAAGGGAGTGAGGTTATTTCAGGATAAATGACATGAGGATTGCTGATGACACCGCTGCAACGGTCAAAATCAAATTCGCACATATAGCCATAAAGATTAATATTCATAATCTTAGTATAAGAGTTATTGAATATAATTTTTTGGAAATCCATGTCCATGGCATCATTAAAATCATAAAACACGGGATTAGAAATGCCATTAGACGTAACTAAAAAAACAGCAAAGCGATTTAATGTAGTAAGGTTAGCATCCGAAAATTTAGTAACTAACCACCAGTCCCTGCCATTGCCATGCTTAACAGCCTGCAAACAATCGGCTATACGGTGATTAGTAATCTGCTGCCCTTTGATAATAACCTCACCTAAACCGGGTGTTCCCCATACGGTATTCATATCAATAATGGCATAAAAAATACCGTCAATAAATCCACGAACATTAGTATAAAATACATAATATTTATTTTGTCCGTCAGGGAAAGGTACTATCTGTATGTCATTATATCCCCCCCCCCCCCCCCTGGGG
>Ga0209170_1001128_pt1 | contig 11452 bp, 3 predicted proteins | sample KloWWTKNB14_bulk_FD_187178 | JGI IMG/M metagenome (GOLD analysis project Ga0209170, IMG submission 187178) | Active sludge microbial communities from Klosterneuburg, Austria, studying microevolution and ecology of nitrifiers - Klosterneuburg... | ecosystem: Engineered > WWTP > Aerobic digester >...
CGATGTGGTCGGCGGGAAGCGGACCATTCGTACGCAGATTCGAGACAACCCGGACGGTTCGACGACCAGACTCAAGACGCGTGGCGGATTTGCCGAGTTTGTAACGACAGAGCCAAAAAAAGAAAGCCCAAAACCAAAAAGAGGACCGTTCCTATACTACAAGCTCGCCTCCTCCGAGCACCCCTTCGGATGGGGGAAGCGCGCAGACGGGCACATGTCGAACCGCTGGCAATGGCCAGGATACCCGGTTTCGTACTCAGAAGTTCGTGACTCGACTGCTGTCCTGAACCCACAGGCATTTAAGAGTTCAGATGGCCCAGGAACAATGACGTGGGAGGACACTCGACAGACGCCGCAAATAAAGGCGGTACTTTCGTGGTCGCCTGCCTTTGGAAACGGCAGATCGGCGCCGACCAACTACATGGCCGGCGTCCTTGACTCAGTGTGGCCGTCGTCGCCGATGCACAATTACACGTTCGACGGCGGGTCGTCTAGCGATCCTCCAGGGAAGTTCCTGCCGGGCCAGAAGATGACCGGCGCAAATGGTCATTTGCGATTCGTGCAAGCCCCGCTCCAGACATTTCTGTACGAGGACGGAGAAAGCACTGGCATATTCGGGTACATACTCGCCGCTTGCATCGTGGCAGGTCAGACCGAACGCTGGCGCACAATCGAGTTTGTGCCGCGACAGACGGCAAGCGAAAATCTCGTACTAAAGGCAAAAGCGTACCGGGCGGACGGGACTTTCGTCAGCAGCTCGAATGTAACAATGAACCTACCAAACTTCTCCAAGCTGACTGAGATGATCCAGCCGCCGCGATTCAACTCCAGCGGAACTCAGGCAGTAGGGATCGTCAGATACACAAAAACAGGCGACCATGGCGGAGGCGTTGCGGTCATCGTGATTGATTGGGCGGGCGCACAAGCCAACGTGGGGCCAACATACGATGCTTCGTACCAAGAGGGAAACTACAACGAAACACAAGACTACCCGCTGCCATACTGGCTGTCTTACAACTTGGGGTTTACAAAAACAGAGACGCTAGTGGTTACAACCCCTTTGATAGCTGACTATGCAGGGGATGACATCCGTCTGCTATGGACAAAGCAAACGGTTTCTTTCGAAGGTAGCAGGTCTGTAAATTACGACCAATACAGCCTGTCACAGAGCGCGACATCTCGGAAATCCAAAACGATGGCTCTTTATTTGGATGGAGCTATTCTGGAGTCGGTATCTTCTACGGAAGAAGGAGACGCCTCGTCATCGATCGGAATAACTGTGTCTGTAATCGATCCGGAGCGCCCGTGGAATGTCTACGAAAGCGGGAGCGAATCGTCAGGGTCGATGTCGATAACGCACAGTGCGTCGTCGTTTATTACGGACGTTATGGCCGACTTGAGGAAGGGAATAATCGCGTTCTGCGTCGAGACATTCGACGCCTACGAATCACAAAGCTCCGGAGCAATTAGCGCTTCCCGTGACCTCGGGTATCCAGCGATCATCACATGGACATCGGAGCAGAACGTGCCGGCCGTAACGGCGACTGCGCGTATTAAGTTAATTTCAGGCGGGGTAGAAACGGTAACAGAGCTGCCGGGTGTTATTTCAGCCGAATCGACGACGTCGACGAATACAACGCAATCTATCAGGGTAGACACTCTCAGAGGTTTAATAGTATTCGGTGGCGACCTGCATATTAATTCCGGGCTGTTCGTGGACATAGACAAGGAAGAGTCGAATTGGGCGTCGGCGGGTCGCGCGCTGAATTCGCAACTCGTCGAGTCACTGTCCATGGCCGTCGATAAAACCGGCAGCACCATCTTTATCTCCGGGCTGCTGTGCAACGGGCTGACAAAAGTCTTCACCCCGTTCGCAAAAATAATCCGCAACGGCGGCGTGAGCAACATGCCGGTTTCCGAAGTACTCAGCGACGACGGGCAGCCCTCGTATATCTGGGTTTCAGAGCCTATTTTTCTCGATGTTGAGGTCAAACCATGAAAACACAACCCAAAGGCCCATGGCTCGGGATCAACAACCGCCTGCCGGCCTATGCGCTGCACAAGGACAAGGTTGGCGATTTCCTGCGCGATGCAGTCAATGTCGATGTCGACAACGCCGGCAGCCTTCGCCGTCGCCGTGCCGCATCAATGGTGCAGGCGATGGTAGCGCCGCATTCGCTGCACATGACCAGCGACACAGCCGGCTACATGGTGCGCGGATCGAGCATCTACGCCATCACCTTGTCGGCCTACAGCGAGACGCTGTTCAAGGTGCTGACCTCGAATAATCCGGTCAGTTGGCTGGAAGTGGCTGGCCACCTGTATTACTCCAATGGGATTGATTCCGGGCGGATCTCGGCCGGCGTCTGGTATCCGTGGGCCTTGCCGACGCCATCGGCGCCGAGCGTTGCCGGCGTGGCTGGGGCCCTCGACAAGGGAGCCTATCAGGTTGTCGTCAGCTACCGCAACAGCGTGACCGGGGAAGAGGGCGGCGTTTCGCCATCGACCAGTCATTCGCTATCGACCATCGGCGGGCTGCGCGTCACCTTGCCCGGGGCTACGCCTGGCGCCACGCACATCAATGTCTATGTCTCGACGGTGAATGGCGAGGTGCCGTTTCTGGCTGCCACGGTCACGACTGGCACGGCGACCGTCGACATTGTCTTGCCGGCCTCCGGGCGAGAGGCGAATGAGCGATTCGAGGCGCCATTGCCGGCTGGCACGCAGCTATTCGAGTTCAACGGCTGCCTGTGTTCGGTCAATGGGTCCGAGGTATTCGAGGGCATCCCGTACCGCCATGGCTATTACCTGAAGACGGAAGGGCGCATTCCTTTCCCGTCCGCCGTGAGCAACGCCGTGCCGGCCGAGAACGGGGTGTATGTCGTTGCCGACAAGACCTACTGGCTCCAGGGCGCGGTGATGACCAAGGCGGAAATCGTCAGGGACGTTCTGCCCTATGGCGGCGTGCCTGGCACTGCGTTTGTGATGGACAAGGACGCCCATCAAGTCGGCTGGTTCAGCCGCGACGGTATCGTGCTGGCCGACACAGCTGGCCAGGTGAAAGCCTTGATGGCTGACAATGTGTCACTGGCGGCGCCGGCTTCTGGCGTGTCGGCGCTGTTTGCCGATGGCGGCTACAACCGTGTTGTGTCTTGCGGATGGTGCCTGAATCTCGACACTATGGCCGCCACGCGCTACACCAGTTACGACTTCACCAGCGCCAGCCGTGGCTATGCCACCAAGGCAGACGGCATCTACACGCTGGCCGGGGCCGGAAAAGTTGATTGGCTGATTGATCTTGGCCAGGAGAATTTCGGCACTGAAGCCAAGAAGGCGATGCCGGCCGCCTATCTCGGGTACGCATCGGAAGAACCGATGTCCTTGCGCATCCAGACGCCTGAGCACGACTACACCTACGCGGCCCGGTCCTGCTCTGAAGGCTTGCGGATTCATCGCGTCGATCCCGGCAAAGGGCTTTCCGCAAATTGGTTCGAGCTGTCGCTGGCTGGAGAGTACGATTTCACTTTGGCTACGGTCAGCTTCGCGCCCGCAGCATCTACCCGGAGGATTTGACCATGGCAGACATTGTTAACCTTGACCCGTATGTGATCGGGCATAACGGCGACCCGCAGAGTTCGGCGGTATTTTCCATTCCCAATGCCGCGACCAAGATCGTCGGGGCGGTGATTAACGCCACATGGAACCAGGCGTTTGCGACGAAAGCGGAATTTACCGACAAAATAACGGCGGTGATGTCTGGTTTCCTCAACACCACGACAACCCCGCATGTGACCGCTGGAACAATTTCCGTTCCGTCCATTGCCGAGCCGAATATCAACATCCCATCCAGCGTCGACAATACCGACGTAATGAGCGTGTTCGATACCAAGTATCTGGAACTGGTCGGCATGCTTCAGCAGAAGATGATCGATTTCCGGACTACGTATTTCCCGGACGAATCCGCCACCTACGTTGCCGCCGAGACGTGGCTGAAGGATGCGATCGCCAATCCTGAAGCGGGGCTGCCTGCGGCTATCGTCGCGCAAATCTGGGGGGATGATCAGGCGCGCATCCTGGGCGACAAGACGCGGGCTCAGGATGCGGTTGTCGCACAGTTCGCCGCCCGGCGTTTCCCGCTGCCGCCGGACGTTGCTGCGAATGCTGTGCTGCAGATCGAGCAGAAGGCGCAGGACGAGATCTCTGAATCAAGCCGAAAGGTTGCCATTCTGTCGGTAGAGCTTCAGCGCTTCAATGTTGAAAGCATCATGAAATTGCGTCAGCTTGCCATGTCGTCAGCCGTCGATTACATCAAGGCGCTGGCTTCCGGGCCGGACATGGCGTCTCGACTGGTCGGGGTGGGGTACGATGCCCAGAGCAAACTGATTTCGTCGGCGGCATCGTTCATGAACGCGCGAACCGGCGCGGCTGAACTGGTCAGCAAGGTCAATCAGTACAACAACTCGCTGACCTTCGAGGCGGCGACCAAGAACCAGGCGGCCGACATGACCATGATCGAGGACAAGCTGAAGGCGTTGCTGGCCGAGGCGCAATCCATCGCACAGATGACAACGGCGCTCCTGAACAACCTGCATGTCAGCACTTCGTTGTCTTCCAATGGTGGCTCGACAACCGTTGGCGCGGCCGATGTTGCGTTCTAATGTGCTTGCCTACCCTGCAGCAAGCAGTCGTATAATTCGTTGATTAGGAGGCCATTATCATGGGCAAAAACAAGCGCGGCATTTGCATGGCGGACGGCGGGATTACCCGGCAGGAAACCGCTGACGAACTGATGGCCAGGATGACGGCCAAGTACGGCGCTCCAGCGGCCGGGCCTGCACCGCAGCAGCCGGCGCCAGTAGCCCAACAGCAGGCCGCACCAAAGCCCGCGCCGCAGCAACCGGCCAGTACCGGGCTTGGCATCATGGGCATCCTGCGCGGCCGAAAGGAAGCGATCGACAAGGCCACCAACTTCGCCAATGGCGGCATCGCTGCCGGTGCGCCGAAGCGTTTCAAGTTTGAAGGCGATGGCGGCCCGCGAGAAGACAAGGTGCCGGTCAAGGTCGCCGGCCAGAACATCAACGTCTCGGATGGCGAGCAGGCGCTGATCGTCCCGGCCAAGACGGCGGCCAATGCGCAGGCGATGAAGGCCATTCAGGACATCATCGCCGGGTCGAACGATGGCCGGCAGCCGGATATGAGCAATGGCGCCGGGCCGAACTTCAGTGATGGCGGCATGACCGACGAAGAACGCGCCTACCGACTGCGGACGGGCAACATTGCCGGCCCGGATATGCGCGGCATGGCTGCCGGGATCACTTCGATTCTGCCGAAAGAGTCGCCGATTCGGCAATGGGCAGAGAGCGGCCAGCAACCGGCCAGCCCGGCGCCGGTTGCGCCTGCTGCTGCACCTGAAGTTCAAGCCGAAAAGCCGGCTGCATTCAAGGCAGAGCCGTTTGGCGCCAAGCCGGAGCAGTTCCCAACGCCGGCAAACTCCGATGGGTCATTCATGACCGGCAAGGATGGCGCCCGGCCGGATAGCAGCGGCGGCGGATTCGTGCAGAAGGATGTCGCGTACAACGTCAATCCGACGAATCAGGAAGGCATCACCAAGATCACGTCGACCAAGACCAATCCGCTCTATACCAACATCAAGCCCGAAGAGGCGACTGCTGGGCTGAAGAATCAGATGGTCGGCGGCGATGCGGCCAGCGTTCAGGAAGGTCTATCCCGCCACGCTAGGGCCAACGCCATCACGCAATCCATCATCGACAAGCAGCCCGTTGGCGGAGTCAGCATCCTTGGTGATGGCGGGGTGGGTGAAATCAACGACGAGCGTACCGCCCGCTGGCGTCAGGACGAGCTATTGAGCGCAGCCAAGTACGGAAACCGCGCGGCCGGTGATGCGATCCAGGCCAACGCACACCTTGGCGTAGAGGGTATTCGCAGCGCTACCACGCAGCGCGGCCAGGATGTCGGCGCCGGCATCACCATGCGCGGCCAGGACTTGACCGCGAATACCGAGGCCAACCGGCTTGCAGTCGAGTCTCCGCTGAAGCAGGCCCAGACGCAGGGGATCATGGCGCAGAACGATAGCGCCTCGATGATGGCGGACATCCAGAAAAAGGCGCTGGCCGGTGATCAGCAGGCGCTGGCGAGCTATCAGGCGCTGACCGGAAAGAATTCGCCGTCGTACAAGGCGATTCATGCGGCCGGTGGACAAACGATGGACGGCAAGAATCCGGATCAGGTGTTCGTGATCGATGAACGCACCGGCAATGCGCGCTCGCTGACTGGCGGGCAGGCCGGGCAGGTGCAGGCGCCGGCTGCGGCAATCGACTACCTGAAGAAAAATCCGAATCAAGCCGCTGCTTTCAAGGCCAAGTACGGCTATCTCCCTGAAGGGTTCTGACTATGAGCAATCCGTTTGACCAGTTTGACGCACCGGCTGCCGAAGGCGGAAATCCGTTTGATCAGTTCGACGCGCCGGCCGCGAAAAAGCTACCAAGCAAAGGCATTCTTTCAGACGTAGGTGGCGCTTTCGTCGAGGGCGCAAAATCTGCTGGCCGAGCCATTGCTGGAACGGCAAATATCTACGCCGGAGACGAATCAGCTCTGGTCGAAAAAGCTCAGGCGCAGGAATCGGCACAGGCGCAGAAGCCGGCGGCACTGACTGCCTTCAATCAGGCTGTTACGGAGCGCGTAAAGCCGCTTGGCGATGACCCTGGACTGCTGGACTCAGTGAAGGCCATTGGCGGGGCTGTTGTCGATCAGCCGAAGGGCGCTGGCCTGGCTGTCGTCGAGCAGCTTCCAAATGCAGCGCCCGCCATTGCTGGCGGCATGGCCGGGATGAAAGCCGGCGCGGCGCTTGGTACGGCGATCATGCCCGGCGTTGGCACGACCATTGGCGCCATCGGTGGCGGCTTGGCTGGTATGTTCCTTGGCAATACCGCTATCGAAACCGGCTACAAGGGGATCGAAGCGGCGCAGGATGGCGCGGTAACGCAGGATGAAATGTCGCGCGTCAAGAAGGAGGGCGCCGTTAAGGCTGGCGTCATTACTGGCGTCGATGCGCTGACCCTTGGGCTGTCAAAGGCAGTAACGAACATCCCGGCCCGTGCCGTCGAGTCAGCAACACGCAACGCACTGACCAAGGCTGGCGTCAATGTGGCTGACGAGGCGGCAGTTCTGGCTGCACGCCAGTCGCCGGAAATCTCGGCGGCGGTGCGTGCGGCACAGGAGTCTGCCTTTGCTTCGGCCAATACGCTCGGCAAACGGGCGGCGGCTGGCGGCGCAGCGCTTGGCCTGGAAACGGTTGGCGAGGGGCTTGGGGAATACCTTGGCGAACTGGCGGCAACTGGAAAGGCGAATGTTGCCGATGCCGTGCTTGAAGCCATGATGTCGCTGGGCCAATCCGGCGCCGAAGTGGCATGGGGCGCAGCGCGCAACAAGAAGGCAGAGCAGGGCGGCATGTGGGATACGGCAGAGGCCAAGTTCCAGCCGCCACCGCCGACGCTCGTTACCGAGCCCGAGCCGCTTCAGCAGCGAATTGATGCGCTGATGGGCATCGACACTGGAGCAATGTCTGACAAGGAGCGCACTCAGTACGAGAAGGATCTGACGGCAGCATTCCTTGAGCCGGTCGGTGTGACGCAGGATGAACACGGCCTGGAAATCCCGTTCACCATGGCCGATTACCTGAACGCACAGGTCCGCGCCGAGGATTCTGTACGCGCCCGCCCGCTGAAGCAGAACGCCGCCGATCAATCCGGAAACCGATTGCAGCAACTGGCCGACGAGGAAACGCAGCAGCAGCCGGATATTCCCGGATACGTCGCCCCGGAAATCCCGGTGGTCGGTACGCTGTCTGCCATGGCAAACATGGCCATTCAATCCGGCGCCCACAAGCAAAGCCAGATGCAGCAGGCCATGCAGGCGGCCGTTGAGAAACAAAAGTCCACCAGCGAAGGATCTCCCCGTGCTGCCCAACCTGAACAAATGGCTACGCAAGCGCCGCAAGCGAATGATGCGCAAACTCCGGCGTTCGATGTCTCAACCCGCACCGAAGGGCAACTGAGCTACCTTGCGCAGAATGGACAGCCTGGCTGGAAGGAAGCGGCGACGGCTGAGCTTGTGCGGCTCAATGGTTCGATTAGTGAATCAGTACCTGCACTAAATGCGGGGAATAGTGTCAATTTGCCTGCGACATCAATCAGTAGTCTCCAGGATCAACTGGATAAGACAGAGCCATTCAGCGAGCAAAGCCAGTTACTGACAGAACGATTGCAACTTGCCGTCACGGATGATGCCAAGTCGGCAATTGGTGCCGGAGAAATGCCTGTTTATAAAGTCACTGATCATGTCAGCGTAGCGATCCATCCGTCTGCGCAAAAAGAAGGAATGATTCAGGTCACTCGCTACACTAAGGATGGCGTGATTGGTGATTCGCAATACAACTCGATTGATGAAGCGGTTCGGTTTGAAGGTTTGACGCACAAGCCGCGCATTCCATCTAACGAAGCGATTGCCCATATTGAAAACTCAATCGCGGCCGAAGCGGAATATCAGAAGCGGAAAAACGAACAACAGGCAGGGGCTGGGCTTCCGGCTTCGACGGCTGGGGGTTCCCGGCCGGCGCCTGTTGCCAATCAAGAACCAGTCAAGAACCAATCCGAGCAACCGCTCGATATGGTTCCTGCGGCCGACGCCGTATCACAGCCGAAAACTGACGCTGCCCCGGAAGCCAAGCAGGACAATGCGCCGGTATCAACGCTGCAACCTGACCCCGCCCTACAGAACCGCGACCGTGGCCGGGCCGCCTCGGTCAATCAGATGCAATCCATCGCCCGCAATCCGGACTACATGCGCCTTGGCCCAAGCCGCACCCCGGACAGCGGCGCCCCGATGGTCTTTGCCGTAGGTGGCGATACCAACAAGATTGCACCGTCGAGCTTTGGCGCCAACGACATCGCCGTGATGTCCGATGGCCAGCGTGTGCCGTTCCGCTATGCCGTGGTCGATGCGAGCAGCGTTGAACCATCCAACTTCGCCGATGGCGCGACCAATCCGGCCTTTGCTTCGAATGCACCGGGCACAATCAAGGCGCTGAACAATGGTCGAACCGCTGGCGTGCGTGCGGCGCATGAAGGCAGCAAGGCCGCGAACTACACCGCCGAACTGCTGGCCGACCAGGCGCACGGCGTTTCACCGGAAGCCATCCGCAATACACCGAATCCGATGCTGGTTCGCGTCTATGCCGAGCAGGCTAATACCGGCGATATGGCGGCCAAGTCGCAGGGGCAAGGTCTGGGCATGTCGGCCAGCGAACGCGCCACGCAGGACGCCGAACTGATGACCGCTGACGTGCTCGACAAGTTCGCGCCGGGCGATATTGCCTCTGCGGGAAACCGTGATTTCGTCCGTTCATTTGTCGGCAAGCTGGCCGCGAATGACGTGGCAGACATGATGGACGCCACCGGCAACCTGTCGCAAGACGGCCGCCGTCGCATTGAAGCCGCATTGCTGACGGCCGCCTATGGCAAATCCGATCTGGTGCAGGAGTTGTTTGAAAGCACCGATACCGACATCAAGGCCATCGGCAATGCGCTTAAAGTCATGAGCGGCCAATGGGCGGCGATGCGCAACGCGGCCAAGGAAGGCAGCATCGACCCGGCCACGGACATGACCGCCAACCTGGTCGAAGCGGTCAATATCGTTCGCCGTTCCCGCGCCGAAGGTAGTTCGATTGCTGAACTGGCTGGACAAGGCGACTTGATGGGCGGAAACTATCTGAATGAACTGTCGGAACTGTTCCTGCGCATCTTCTACAAGGGCAAGAACTACGACCGGGCGCGGGGCGGTGACAAGGTAATCGCTGCGTTGCAGGAGGTCGTCACCTCGGCAATGAACACCAAGGCCGAAGCCGGATTGTTCGGCGACTCGTTCAAGGCCACACCGAAACAGATTGTTGAATCAGCTAGGAGCAAGATCGATGAAGAAAACAAACCCGCCAGCCAGTCGTCACTCTTCGGCGCCAATGGGCAAGCTACCGCCGTCAGCCAAGGAAATCGCGGCGAAGGTGCTGCGCAATCTGGCGAAGTCGGATCACGACCTGTCGGCACTGGCAGCAGCCAAGAAACTGGAAAACAAGCCGAGCCGGTAGATAAAGCCGCCGAGCAATCGCCTGCGGTCGATTCAAAGCAAAGCAATGATGCTGATCTTGAAAGTCGCATCCTGATTGCAGCAGATTCCATCGACAAATTGCGTAAGGTCGATGTTGAGCGCGTGCTAATGCAAGGAAATATCGACCGTAAGCAGATGGCCGATTACATCAAGCGCAAGCGCCCTGAGTTTTCCGCTGAAGTTGATAGCGTAATCGAAGATGCCACGGTCGAGGACAATCAAAAATCCGAAGCGCTTGACCGAGAAATGGCTGGATTCACCGGAGTCAATGACGCTGAGTATGAGCTTAGACAACTGTCGCGCAAAGAAAAGCGCGATGGCGATATTGAGCTTGGCAACGGAAAGTTCGTGACGCTAGAACAAGCCGTTGAAGCGGCAAAGAAGAGCATGGACCGGGCCGACTGGAGTAAGCCATTCCAGTTCAATCGCATTCTTGACATTGCGCCAATCGACTGGAATACGATGGTTGGCGCCATGAATACCGCCACGGTCGACGCCAAAAAACAGGAAGAAGCCAAGCCGGTTGCGCTACTTTCGATTGCGGGACGGGAGAAATTCGACCCAATCAGTCTCGACACGGCGGCTGGTGTTGTCGCCAGAATGCGGCAGACCATTAAGGAAGTTTGGAAAGTCGACTTGCGCCTGGTTCCTACTTTCTCTGCGCTGCCGCAAGAAGTAAAAGACGCCATAGCAAAGTACGGCGAAGGTACCCGCGCAAAGGGCGTACTGCATAAAGGCTCCGTCTATATCGTTGCTGATGAACATGCGTCTGACGCCGATGTTGAAACCACCATTCTGCACGAAATAAAGGGGCATGTCGGGTTACGTCGCTTGTATAGCGACGCAATCAACAAAGACCTTGGCGCGCTGTACATGTCGATTGGCGGCCGGCGCGGTCTGGCTGACCTTGCCAAGGCGCGAGGATTCACCGATGAACTGCAAGGGTATGCGGAATCTCTGAGTAATTCTGATTTCACTGACGAAGAGAGAACGCGGATTGTCATGGAGGAATTGCTTTCGCACATTGCCCAAGATCCGAAGTTTGGCGACAAGGTAAAGGCGATTGTCGGGAAAATCCGCGCATGGCTACGCGACAACGGATTCATGGCGCTGGCGAAGTTTGGCGAGGCTGATCTGCTGAACATTCTAGCCAAGGCAAGCAAGGCGCTTGAGACTGTGCGTGATGATAACGGGCCGGTGGTGCTGATGACCGCTTGGCACGGTTCGCCGCACGATCACGACAAGTTCGACAGTAGCAAGATTGGCACAGGGG
>Ga0209170_1001129_pt1 | contig 11438 bp, 13 predicted proteins | sample KloWWTKNB14_bulk_FD_187178 | JGI IMG/M metagenome (GOLD analysis project Ga0209170, IMG submission 187178) | Active sludge microbial communities from Klosterneuburg, Austria, studying microevolution and ecology of nitrifiers - Klosterneuburg... | ecosystem: Engineered > WWTP > Aerobic digester >...
CTTCCTCGTCGGTTCCTCACACCCTACTTGCCCCATAGTCCTGATTGACGCGATTCCCCTTCGTTATTTCTGCTGAGGGACGAAGTGTTCGCGAACGAGGGCCCGTCAGCCACGCCGTAACTCTCATGGAATAAGACCGGAAAAATTAAGGGGTCGGCCCCCTTTTATTCGCTCATCATTCAGCGGCCTCGCCGGCATGCGCCGAACTCAGCCTGTGAGAACGATCTTGAAGACGAGTCCGACAAGACTTGCATAGACGCCGCAGCTGAGCCACAATTTGATGACTGTTGCACAACTCGCCACTCGAATCCACGCACTCTGCAGACGGCTCCCGCCCAGAGACGCATCTTGGTAGTGCGCAAGCTGTCCCAATTGGATGAGGTTTTCTGTCCAGTCTGCGATCATCACGATCGCAATCGCTGCCACCATCCACATCGGTTGAAAAGATTCGTTCACAGTTGCCTGCGCCCACAACAGGCTTGCTGCGAGTGTTCCTCCATAGAGAAACGGGAAGGCCAAATCGAGTTGGAGGGACGTTTTCTCAGCCCGGCGTCCCGACTCTTGGAGAGCGTGCCAGTAGACCTGGACCTCTCGCGTTCCATATCCGAACCACCGTCGGTTCAGGGCCGTGGGGACCGTATGGCCTGCTTGCGTGAGCTGATTGACCACGGAGCCCAGGCCGCTCACCCGAGACAGAATCCAGCCGCCACTGAGCAGCACCGCTACGGGTAATCCAAGAGCAGTGATGGCTTTCAGGATCATGCTGATCATGAGGCATGCTGCCGACACGGTTCGAACCGGATATTTGAGCAAGACAGATGCCTGGATGTGCGGAGAAGAGAAACGTGGTGGTGGATGTGGGGGATGAAGGACTTCGTGAAGGAATGAAGGACGAAGGGCCCTGCGCGATGTTCGACCTCAGTATCAGAAAAGATACCGAGCCGTATCGAAACGGATACGGCGAAAATTAATGGGTACGACCCCTTTTATCCCTCGGCGTCTTCCTTGCCCCATGCTCTACCGACCGGCAGTCACTCCTCCGGTGCCCAGAGCCGGCGCTCGCCGAGTGCTTTCACCACGCCGCCGTATCCTGGGAACAGCTCCGCCGCGGAAATTCCTTCGAAGGCCAGTAGACGAAGGAGTTCCCGAGCCCTCGCGATGGGCAGGAGGAATTTCGTGAGTGTGACCTGAACGTCCTCATCGACGAGAATCTGATCCATGGCGCGCCGATCGGCAGGACTGGTCACTTTCATCGTCCTCGGCAAATGAAGCGTAAACACCCCTTTCTGCGCGTGCAGATTCTGATTGCCCGCAGCTGGGGCCGTGACAACGGCGTACAGGTTCAAGAATGGAATTCGACTCTCACCCTTGGGTAGCTGCCCCTTTTTTTCAAGACTCACTAACACCTCGGTCAGCAGGTTGTCCACTTTGAGGTCGGATCGAGAGATCGCCCACACTGCGAGTTCGGACACGCGCGAAGGCGCTTTGGATGGCTGGACCACCCACTCAGCGGCTTCGCGGGCTGCGAAGTATGCGGCGATTCGCGCGTCCAAAGACCAGTCGAGCAGTCGCGTCGGAAGGCCATGATGCTGCGCGAGGGCCAGAAGTGACCAGATTTCCCGAGGCGGCCAGAGCAGGTCCCCTTGTCCTCGGAGAGTGAAGTTGTAGTTGCCCACGTCGGAGAAGAGATCCCGCCGATGAATTTGCGAATCTTCAGGCAGAGACAGGCCACAGCGATCTGCCAGCCAGAAGAAGTTCTGAATCGCCTCAAGCTCGTACCTCACTTGATCCTCATTAGAGGGCGGCCTATCCCATTTCGCGCGATGTGCTGACGGGAGCAGCTGAAATCGCGCATCCGCGTGTCCACGAAAGAGCACGCGGTAGGGCTCCCCCTCATCGAAATACCTGCTCCGCGGCGAGATGGCATCGAGGAATTCGTGTTCAGTCGTGCAGCGCACCTCCCGAATGCGCGTTCCGCGTTTCCGGCTGCCCATGAACCCTCCTGTACTGCGCTGAGCGCTATCGCACGGTCCTGGCCAAGGACGCTTATCCCGTGGGGGCTCCAGCGTGTGGACTAACCATCCCGCTCCGAACTTGGAGCATCGGCACAACCTCTAGCTGGCGCAGCACCGTCTACCTGCCCGCAAGCTTGTGCTGTCAAGATTAAGCTGATGCTGGATGCCGACAGTACTTCATTTTGGGCGGGGAAAATTTAAGGGGTCTGACCCTCCCGCCGTTCGTGTAAGTCGCTTGTTAGACACTTATCTCGGGCTGCATGCTTCTTTGACTTGCGACCAATAGCTCCTTGTTAGCAACAGCAGTGAAGTGCTGCCATAGTTCTTGTAAAGCAGGATCCCATTGTTCAGGTCAGCCTTGATTCGGCTATATCTTTGAACCGCTTGAAGATGAAGATCAGCACATCGCACCAGGTTTTCTTTGGCGCCTCGGCGGCGAGGCCAGACCCGAAACGGGTGCCATTGAAAAACAGGGATGGGTACAGACAAATCCCGTTGGCATGGCCGACTTGAAGAAGGCTTGGAGTTATCATTGCCACTTCGGGCTCAGGGAATGAAGCGGGGCTGAGACGGTCCCTCAATCTTGATCCCTCCAGTTGGTATTCAACTTGCCCATCCCGCGCTTTACTTCACCAAGCAGCACGTCTGAAGCTCTCCTTTTCGGCACCAGGACCGTCTGATCACTCAGCGCGATACGGGAATCTGACATCGACGATGTCGCCATCACTTAGTTGGCTTCCTTTGCGGGTTGGGTGAACCACGAAGTTTGTAATGGTGAAAAAACCGTTGAGCCTGACATGCCAATGAGCGAGTTCCTCGGGTTTCATCATCGGCCCCATCGCGATTTCGTCTGTCTAACTATGCATTATCTGGGTTCCGGATAAGCTCCCAATCGTCTCTCGTTGCTGGATAAGATCCCTGTGGTATCCTGCCTGGGGTTGAGCTGAAAAAATAAGGGGTCTGACCCCTTTTATTCTCCGCCGGGAGATGGTAGGCCCTTGGTGATGTTCGTTGCGCAGCAGCAGCTTATGGCTGAGTGCCGCCGGTATGAGTGAACGTCAATCGGTTTCCAAAGGGATCAGTCACCGACATGTCGTGACTGCCCCATGGTGTCGCTTCGATGGTCGGCCGGGCGTATCGATACTGCTTCGCCGCAAGTTCTCGCTGAAAGGCTTCCAGACCGGCCGTTTCGATCCGCATGGCCGCGCCGGGACTGCAGTCGCCATGATGCTCGGACAGATGCAGAATGCAGCGATCTTTCGAGATCTGCATGTAGAGCGGTAGCCCTTCTTCGAAGCGGTGTTCCCAGTCCAGCCTGAAACCTAGCTCGAACTATTCATGAATACCTGCTCCGTCGTCCGATCCTCTCACCCGGCGGGGCTTTTCTCGTTCGGCCTCCTCGACGGACTGCACGTACGCCTACATCGGCCTCACGTGCGAGAAACCCCGGCGGGCTTCGGTCTCGAACGCCTCGCGACGGCACTCATGAATAATCTGGGCTAGGAAGTCGAAGTAGAATTCCTTCGCCTTCGCTTCGTCGAAGATGCGAAGAATGGGGATGGGCGTCTCCAGTTTCATGGAGTCGGATTGTACGATGAATTCGAATTGCTTGTCATACGAAGGACAGATGATTCGATTGAATACTCGTAACCATCAAAATGATGGTTTTCTTACACCGGCGAGCGAAGACGATACAGCACATGCCGGCGCAGCCCGGACTCGACGGGCACCTGAGAATGATCGAATTCGGCGGAGAACTGCATGCCGAGCCGTTCCATCACGGCACGCGATTTCAGGTTGATGATGGCGGTGAATGCCACGAGTTCTGCCGGGCGGAGTTGCTGGAAGCCGAACGAGATGGCTGATTGCGCGGCCTCCGTGGCATAACCCAGGCCCCAATACGATTTTGCCAGACGCCAGCCCACTTCCACGCAGGGAGAAAATGGGAGATCATTGGAGGGGATGTGCAGACCGACAAAGCCGATGAATCGCCCTGACGCCCGTTCCTCAACTGCCCAGAAACCCCACCCACGTTCGTCGATCAGTCGCATCACCCGTTTGGCAAACGCATCACTCTGCTCTCTAGACCAAGGCGCCGGATAGTAGCGCATGACATCGGTATCAGAATTCATCGTTGCGAACGGTTCAAGGTCTGATGGTTGCCACTGTCGGAGACGAAGGCGGGGAGTGTTGAGTTCAGTGGGATAGGTCATGGCGGTGGGATAAAGAACGTGCGATTGCGTGTTGGATGCCTCAAGCGTCTTTGCATAAGGTCGACGACCAGTAGCTCCCTTGCGGTCAAGGCCTTCGATCCGGCGCGAGAAAAATGGGGTGAGCCAAATGATTGGGGCCGATGCGAAACAGCGTGGAGCGCGCCCCGTGAGGTTACCGAACCGGAAGCATCCGCCGCTGATACGTCACCGATCTACGTCCGATTCAAACTATATGAACGGCATTACCCGACGAGGAAAATGGACCAGACCGGCCTCGCGGTAACCTCGCCGTCGATAGAATGCGAGTGCCTGTGGATTCCCGGAGTATGCGTCGAGGCGTAGGCCTGCAAATCGATAGTGCTTCGCATAGGTCTCAATATAATCCATGAGTTGCCGCCCCAAGCCACATCCTTGCGCTGCTGGATCGACACAGAGTCGATGTACGCTCAACGCGGGCTCAGTGGTTGTCCACGGAACAGTTGCGCATTCCGCTTCCTGCTGCACATCAATCGTGACGACTGCGCGGCATAGGCCTGAGGCCGTCAAGCAGTACAGCCGTTTGTCGGCAATATCCGCAGCGACAGATTCGCGTGCGGGGTAGAGGTGATCCCATTGTCGAATGCCTCGCTCAAGGAGTGCTGTACGACACCGGTCGATGAGGTCCCACATCATGTCCAATTGGGAATCGTCGGCGGCTTTGATCATGAGCGACGTACTCTTTCCAACAAGAACTTGGTGTGTCTTGCTTTCCGATCCTGTTGCTCCAGTCGTTGTCGGTACGGAGGCTGATCAAGAGTGAGCCAGATCAGCGCCTCTGCCCCTTAGATTCTTCAATTCTTGAGTCATCATTCAATGTCGATTTTCGAATTCGCCTCTGCAGCTGTTTGCGGCTGCTTGGGCCGCTGAAGCGCGAGTTTACTTTGAACCCCAACCGGTATCCAGTCCTTCGCCCGGCCACCTTCAGGATCTCTTGTGAATCCTGCAGGCTATTCAGGGATCGGCCAAGCAGCATGGTGGCCACTTTGTCGAGTCCAGTTCGGCTTAGGCAATGTGCGTAGGTATGGATCTGTATCAAGACGGATACGGAAGCGTATCGGAAGAGATACGCCGCCACGCGGCATTTCTTAAGGACAGCGCAGCGCACCTCATGCTTTTGCGGAGTTTTCAGACTGCACTATCGTGGCGGGCAGTTTGCAGGATCATGTTCACGAGTGATCGTATGTTCGGCAGGCCTTGCGCGGATGGATGTCCGGACGTCGTCTTGCCGACCTCGCCCGCGCCGGCGCACGGGTATTTTCAGAAAGGAAGAAGCCATGATCGTTGCACATTCAACCGAGCTTGAGCAGATGAAAACGCTGGGTGAATTGGCCGAGCGGGTCCCAACCATCCCCCGCTACCTGGAGGAGGTCGACCTGGCTCCGCTTGCGAGGGATGTTCGCGACTATGCCGGGCGAACGGGATACGCTGCGCAATTTCTCCATGAGTTCGATGTGCCGCATCCGACACCGATCGGAGTCCGAGAACAAGACGTGGCCCCTCTGTTGAATGGATCCGATACGGAACTCAAGTACGAACATTTTTCCGTCGTGATGTCGAAGTCCCGGCGGCTCGCCATCTATGTGGCCTGTAACATCGACGGCCGGCGTTCGCAAAAAATCAAACGCGGCAAGGACCGCTGGAGCCTCGATCCGCGTATGGATCGGGACTATCAGGTCGGAGAAGGCCTCTACGCGGGCAACGAATTGGATCGTGGCCATCTGGTGCGGCGTGAAGATCCGGTGTGGGGCTTGAAGCATGAAGCGGCCGTTGCGAACGGGGACACCTTCCACTTCACCAATTGTTCCCCACAGCATGAAAAGTTCAATCAACAAACCTGGCTGGGGCTCGAAGACTATATTCTGCGGAACAGCCGCGCGCATAAATTGAAGGTCACCGTGTTTACGGGGCCGATTTTTCAGGACGACGATCCGGAATATCGCGGAGTACTCCTGCCGCGCCAGTATTGGAAGGTAGTCGCGGTGGTGTCCGATGGAAGGAAGTCGGCCACGGCCTATATGATCAGCCAATCGGAGTTGCTCGAACATCTGCGGGCCTTTGGGTTCGGCCGATACAAGACCTATCAGGTGAGCATCGACCAGATCGAGCGACTGACGGATTTGGACTTCGGCCCGCTGAAGCACTATGACGGTTTCACCACCGAGGAAGCGCACACCAGGCGGGCGATGCGGGTCGAGATTCGCTCCTGGAAAGACATTCGGGTCTGAGGCGTTTCGAGCGTCGTTTCATCGACGCACCATGTGCCAGCACTCACATACGGGAGGAGGACGGCCATGCCTGAACTTACAGAGGTGCGACTCGGCAAGAAGACAGAACCCCCGATCGTGCTCCGCAAAAGCGACGATCTGATCGCAGTCCGGACCCGATCGACACGATCTATCAGGGCCGGAGCTGTTCGAACCCCTGAATCCGGAGAAGTGGCGGACGGACATCTCGTGTTCACGGTTCCCGAGGCCGGCGTCGAGATCTATCGCGTTCCTCCGGGGGCCGGGCGTCGGTCGCTGGAAAGTCGAAAAGAAGCACTTCGTGCGGCCGCCGATGTCCGGTTTGCCGGCGGCGTGATGGTGGATGAAAAATCCAGAGAGCCGGTGCTGTACACGGAGAACCTGTTTATCAAGTTTGTCGATGAGATGGACTTGGAGGACTGTCGGGCAGTGATCCGGGAGGCCGGCCTCGCCATCAAGAAAGAGCTGACCTACGCCACCAATGCGTTTTTCGTCGGTGCGCCGGAGGGCACAGGCACCAGGGTCTTCGATACGGCGGCGTCGCTCTTGAATCGCAGGGACGTCGAATATTGTCACCCGGAGCTTGTCCGGCCGAAAGGCCGTCGCGTGATCGCCGTGGAGCAATGGCATCTCAAAACCACCACGATCGACGGGACGGCGGTATCGGCCAGCGCCAACGTCGAGGCGGCGCATCAGGTCACCCAAGGGGAGGGAGTGGTGATCGCCGTCATAGACGACGGGGTGGATATCGACCATCCGGAGTTCAGCGGTGCAGGGAAGATCGTCGCGCCGCGTGACGCCAGCCTCGGCACCGGCGATCCACGGCCGAAGGATCCCCATCCGGCGTTCACGGAGGACCATGGCACCGCCTGCGCAGGCGTGGCCTGCGCGGCCGGCCTCGTGCGCGCCTCCGGCGTGGCGCCGAAGGCCAAACTGATCCCGATCCGGCTGAGTTCGGCGCTCGGATCACAACAAGAAGCCGAGGCGTTCGAATGGGCCGCCAACAACGGCGCCGACGTGATTTCGTGCAGTTGGGGGCCAACGGACGGAGACTGGTGGAATCCGAACCATCCGGCACACAATCAGACAGTGCCCATTCCCGCCAGCACGAAGCTGGCCGTCGATTACGCGACGACCAAAGGACGGGGAGGGAAGGGGTGCGTGGTGCTCTTCGCCGCGGGGAACGGGAATGAGAGCGTGGATAACGATGGGTACGCGAGTTACGAGCGCATCATCGCGGTGGCGGCTTGTAACGACCGTGGGAAGCGCAGTGTCTATAGCGATTTCGGCAAGGCCATCTGGTGTTCGTTTCCAAGCAGCGATCGCGGCCATGCGCCGTTTCAGCATCCGGCTCCCCTCACGAAAGGAATATTCACGACGGATCGCGTGGGAGCGTCGGGCTACAATCCCGGAACGTCGGGGGCGGGCGACAGTCGCGGGAACTACACGAACAGCTTCGGCGGGACATCCAGCGCCTGCCCCGGTGCGGCGGGCGTGGCCGCACTGGTGCTGTCGCTCAATCCTGAGTTGAAATGGCAGGAAGTGCGGGAAATTCTCAAGCAGTCCTGCGACAAGATCGATCCGCAGGGCGGCAATTACACGGCAGAAGGGTGGAGCCGATTCTACGGCTATGGCCGTCTCAATGCCGAGAAGGCTGTCGCCCTGGCCAAGCCGGGGACACAGAACCGCGTCCTTATCAGCCGCACATTCAACGAGCACATTCCGGATCTCCAGACGGTGACGGTCTCGCTGGATGTGAATGACTCCACGCCGGTCGAAAACCTGATTGTCCATCTCGATCTTGCGCACACGTATATCGGAGATCTGGTCATTACCTTGATGCCGCCGACCGGTTTGAGTCCCGCCAAGGTCGTCCTGCACGATCGAACAGGCGGTGCGACTCAGAATCTCAAGCGGACCTATGACATGCTGGATACTCAGGCGCTGGCTCCGCTGAAGGGCAAGGGGCTCAAGGGAACGTGGACACTCGATATTGAAGACGCGGAGGCTCGGGACGAGGGGACGCTGAAGCAGTTCGGCCTCGAACTGGTCTTCGGCTCCGGCGGTCCGCGTGCAGAAGCCGCACGAAGCACCGGTGCGATGAATCGCGGGAGACGAGCCGCCGACGGTCGTGCGAGCAAGATGAACAGCCGGCGCGCACCATCGCGTCGATCCTGATCCTGCGATTTATGAGCGTGAAATGAGCGACGGGTTGCCTGGTATCGGAAGAGGCAAAACCGACCGATCAAGGCTCTGGCAGTGTGATCTGTTCTTGAGGTCTCGCGGCGGCGCCTCGACTTCAGGGCGCCGCCAATCCCGTTCTTCCCAGGTTCATGCGGAGCTGACAAGGAAGAGTGAATGTCTTTGTGAGGGGCCCTGTTCGGATGGGATCGCACGCTGAGGGAGAATCACGGGAACCACTTTTATCCCCTAGGAGCCTGTCCGACATTGACCGTTCGACTGCGGCAAAGGATCCACGATCATCTGCGTCGTTCTCGGCCTGAAAAAATCCTCAACGTATTTCAGCGAATACGCTTCCGGTTTTTCCAGGCCTGCGGCCTCGCATCTGGTCGCGCCTTCTTCGCCTCGCTACGAAGGCAATGTAGGACAGGCTCCAAGTGCAAGAATTCGATGACGGGGGTGTCCTATCAACGCCTCTGTCGGGTGGGTAAGGCGAAGAAGCCGGCATTGACCGTCTGCATGCAGAAGCTACTCACGATTCTCAATGTGATGATGAAGAGTGGCACACCGCGGCAGCGTGACTGCGGGCGAGTGCACGTGACAGTCAAACCAGTTGCCGGCCGTGCACTCACTGTGCACCATCAGTCTCTTACTACACAACCTCAAGGTCCTTTCGCATAGCCGCCATGAGATCGTCGTGAGCATTCGTTCGCCCATTCGATTCGGGCTCGCTCGTTTTCAGACGCTTGAGGGCGTCGACCGTGACCGACGACGCGACGAACGTTCGCAGGGATATAGTGCTTGGACTCTTCCTTCTCGAACTCCTTCAGGGCCTCGCGTAGATACGCCTCGATCGCCTTGTCTATGCTCACGGCCCGTCCCCTTCCCACCAGGCCACCCCTCTACCCGTTGATCTCGTCGATGTACTCCTCCTCGTCCCATGCCTTACCAATTGCTTGGTCGAGGCGATCCAAGAGTGCCTCGAGGGACTCCCTGGGCCGTCGTACAAGCATCGCCAGCGACTGGCTTCCATCGGCTGCGGTCGCAGCGCAGGGTACCGGACCGACTCTCCCGATCGTGATATCGCCACCGCCCTTCACCAGGGCATCGATGTTCTCGAAGCGTGTCGGCTTCTTCGCCTTGTTCATCGCTTGTCGGGCGAACGTACGGTATCAGCCGCGGCCGAAGGCCGTCGGCTGCATGCCGAAGTTAGACCGCCGGTGAAATGGATAGACGGCATCATGCCTTGGTGGAAACCTCTATTTCCCTCCCAATGAAGTCCCGCCAGAGAGCAAGGCAGATGTTCGTGAACTCGAACAGGTCGAACCTTCTGAGGTCGTCTCCGTCGGCGAATGCGATTCGATACAGCACGGGGCTCCTGCCGGGCTCCGCGTCTTCGAGGAAAGGGTCGTACTCGCGGTAGAGATTGAAGCCCGGGTCATGCGACGCTCGCTTCAGCGACTTATGCTTGAAGCCGTTGCAGACGTCGCGACACGCACCAAGCTCAAAGTGTTTCTGGAAGAAGGCATCGAGCTGGGCCTTGAGGGCTGGCCGCGATGCCTCCAGCCAGTCACGGAGGTGATAGCAGTTCTGTAGGTAGGCGATGACCTCGTCGAGGTCGCACGCATCCAATTCGGCCATCAGCGCCTTCTCTCGGATGCGCTCAACCCTGTGGTGCCAGCGGAGAACCCTCGCCCACTGGGCTTTCCAGTGATCTGCCGGCGGAAGACGAAGGTCGGAACCGAGTGCTGCACCGCCAAGCCATTCTGGCATATCTGCTCCTGACGCCGGACCTTTGCCGTAAGTGGGCTAACGCTTCGCTTGAGCGGCGGCTTGGATCGGAGTGCAGCGGAAGGGTAAGCCGACCGACTCCAAGCGGTTGTTAGGAGCTTCGTTACACCGCGAGCTTGGACACGCGAAGCCGTTTGCGGCCTTGCTCAGCGTGCCACAGGTCATACTGGGTCTGCTGGTTGAGCCAGCTTTCAGCCGACGTGCCGAACGCTATGGACAAGCGAACGGCCATCTCAGGACTGATGCTCGCACGGCCATTCAGAATAGCAGACAGGGTCTTTCGGCTGACGCCAAGTGCCTGAGCGGCTTGCGTGACACTCACACCGAGTGGGTCCAGGCACAGGCTCTTGATGATTGTCCCGGGATGGGGGGGATTGTGCATGCGCATCGTGATAACCTCGCTAGTGATAATCCTCATAATCCACCGCATCGGCGTCTTTTCCGACAAACCGAAACGTGATCCGCCAATTCCCGCTGACCGATACGGCCCAAGAGCCTTTGCGGTCACCCTTGAGCGGATGAAGGTCTAACCCTGGCAATGCCATGTCTCGTGAGGCTGTGGCCGAGTTCAGCTGTGCCAAGATGAGGCGAAGCCGTTCAGCGTGTTGGGTCCGGATGCCTGATTTACTGCCCGCCTCGAAAAACCGGCCCAATCCCTTGTGTTTGAACCCACGGATCACGCGAACAACCGTAACCTACAGCGTTACAGATTGCAAGGCGTCCACGAATTAACCCGGATTATTCATGAATGCCGTCGCGAGGCGTTCGAGACCGAAGCCCGCGGGGCTTCTCGCAGGGCGCACGGCGCGATGAATAAATCGCGCCAGGTCTGTGCGCGCCGGCGAGTTGGTGAGCCGGCCGGTTCTTGATATCGCCATCCATGCCCGTCCGTCGAGGAGGCCGAACGAGAAAAACCCCGCCGGACGAGAGGATCGGACGACGGAGCAGGGATTCAT
>Ga0209170_1001134_pt1 | contig 11402 bp, 6 predicted proteins | sample KloWWTKNB14_bulk_FD_187178 | JGI IMG/M metagenome (GOLD analysis project Ga0209170, IMG submission 187178) | Active sludge microbial communities from Klosterneuburg, Austria, studying microevolution and ecology of nitrifiers - Klosterneuburg... | ecosystem: Engineered > WWTP > Aerobic digester >...
CTGGCTGAGCGTACCGCGACCGTGGCGGGCCGTTCTCGATCGCTTCCTCGCCGCGGGCCGTGGGCTCGCGGCCGCGCACGAGGCTGGGATCATTCATCGCGACTTCAAGCCCAAATCTCGGCGACCCTCTCAGACCGCCCCGCAGCCCACCGACCGGCCGCATTCCCACTCCCAGGGGCGTTTTGAGAGGGTCGACGTGGACCGGGCTGCCCCGGGGCGCCCCGGTGTGCCCCACGTTTTGGCAAAGCGTTGGCAACGGGCGGGGCCGCCGGAAGACCAACGGGGACATGGTCCACGGAACACCTGCTGGTGCGTGGTCGGCCCGTTGCCGATCATGACCGATGCGGTGCAACGCTTTACCTCGGCAGTTCCGCGGCGTAAGCCGTGCGGTCAATGATCAGCGCGACTCGCCACACCGCGCCGTACCACGAACTGGGGATGAGTTCTCGTCGCCACCCAAAATTCAGGACTCATAGGGAACATCTCCCGCGGAGGCCGGCGGTTCGTCGTCCCCGATGTCGATGGTGTTGCCATACCCGAGCGAGCCCGATCCGTTGTAGCCCCAGCACCGTAACGCCGAGTCCGCGAGAAGTGCGCACACATGAGCGCGACCTGCGGTGATCTGTACGGCCGGGGCACCCCCGACCATCACAGGACCGAGGTTTACAGGCAACTCATCGTCCCCTAGGTCCATTGTATGCCCGTAGCCATGGGTTCCGCCTGCACCCGAGCCCCAACAGCGAAGTTCGCCACCCGTCAGGACTACACAGGTGCCGTACCATGACGCAGTGAGATCGATGACCGCGCTTGGAAGCGATACTATCCCTGCCGGGTTAGGCGTCTCGTCATCCCCAATATCCTCTGTGTGGCCCAACCCGAGCGCGCCGAACTGATTGAGGCCCCAACATATCACTACGCCGTCAACACGTAACGCGCAGGTGTGGCGACCGCCCGCCGCCAAGCGCGCGACTTTCCCACCAAGTGCGACAGGGCCGACCGAACTGGGAAGCTCGTTATCTCCGACGTTCTCGTCATTGCCATAGCCGAGAATCCCGGAGCCCTTGTACCCAAAGTCCGCGACGGTCCAGCCCCAACATCGAACTTCGCCCTCTTTCAGGAGTGCACAAGTATGGGCGCCACCCAAGCCTGCGCCGCCCGTGACAACCTGGACAGCGGCTCCACCAATTGATACATCACCTGCGCTGGCGGGTGACTCGTCGTCACCGATGTTCTGCGTGTGGCCATAGCCAAGCTGGCCATGACTATTGAAACCCCAACAGCGGATCGTCGCGCTCGCGGTCACGGCGCAGGTGTGTCGCTCACCAACGGCCACGGCCTCGGCCTCGACCCCCACAGTGGCTGGGACAGATTCCTGCGCGCTTTTCGCAGGCGCGGCACTCGTACCGAGGCCCAGTTGGCCCGCGTCGTCGTTGCCCCAACACCGCACCTCTCCTGTGTTGCTTACGGCGCAGCTATGTTCACCTAGATCGAGGTCACGTGCACCGAAGCCCGCTGGGACATCGCCAACGCTGGCCGGCGTCTCGTTGTCACCGATGTCCTCGGGCAGTGCGCCACCCCACCCAGTACAGAAGTTGGCAGCGCTTCCCCAGCAACGGAACGTCCCATCGTCCCTGAGCACACACGAACAATATTCGCCGGCGACGACCCGACGTCCTGGTGGTGGGAACTCGGTATCCGTTGCTTGGCCCGTCACGGTAGGCGCGGTATCCGTTGCCTGGCCCGGCATGGTCGAGCCGCTTTCGCTCGTGGCGGCGCCCGAGCCGGACGACCCGGGGCCCTGTCCGCTGTCGCCGCAGCCGCTTAGCGAAGCCAATACAGTGCCCCCGAGGGCTCGGAGTAGACGGAAGAGTAACGGATCATTCATACGGCACCGGACCAGCCGAGAAAGGAGATTCGTCATCGCCGATATTCATGGTGTTCCCGAGACCGAGCTGCCCGCTGTGATTGGCGCCCCAGCACCAGAGCGTCTCAGTCCGTGCGCGCGCGCACACATGCGCGCCCCCGGCAGCAATCTGCACAATCTCCTCTTCGCCGAGATCGAGCGCCGGCAAGTCGGCGGCCAACTCGTTATCTCCCATTGTCTCGACATTGCCGAGGCCGTGAGAACCCGCTAAACCGCTACCCCAACAATGAACTTTGCCCGTGTCGAGCAACACGCAAGTTCCGTTGGCATACAATGCGAGATCGACGACAGGCGATGCGAGCACCACGAGCCCCGCGGGCGTCGGCGTTTCGTCATCGCCGATAGGCTTGGTGTGACCCAGGCCGAGTTGGCCGTAGGTGTTCACGCCCCAACAAATGAACTGCCCATCTCGCAAGACGGCGCACGTGTGACTGCCACCTGCATCAAGGCGTGCGGCGGGACCAGGCAGGACCACAGGCTCGACCGACGACGGCAACTCGTCATCGCCAATGTTGTCCAGATTCCCGTAGCCAAGCATGCCTCCCGCCTGAAGGCCTTCGAAAGAACCACGGCCCCAGCAGCGTACCTCCCCCGATGCGAGCAATGCGCAGGCGTGGCCGTCTCCGGCGACCAGTTGCACGACGACGTCGCCTAGTGAGATATCGCCGGCGACACCTGGGGGCTCGTCATCGCCTATGTTCATGGTGTGGCCATATCCGAGTTGACCGGCGTCATTTGTGCCCCAGCAGCGCACTGAGTGCTGCTTTGTTAGCGCACAGCTGAATCGATCGCCGACAACGACGGCCTGTGCACTGGCACCGAGTGAAACATCGACCGCATCGCTCGCACCGCCTGGATACATCAAATCCGCCGACTTCCCGCGGCCAAGTTGACCCTCACTGTCATCCCCCCAACACCGCACATCTCCATTGCTGGTCACTACGCAACTATGAAACCCCAGCGATAGGTCCGCGAGCGTAAACGAAGCCGGTACATCGCCGACGCTTGCCGGAGTCTCGTCGTCGCCAATATTGAAAATATTCTGCGCGCCCCAACCTGTGCACTGATCCTCGGCACTCCCCCAACATCGGAAGGTGTGATCGTCCCATAGGATGCAGGTACAATGGGCTCCGGCAACCACCTGGTCTAGAGAAGCGTGCGTCGCGCACTTGGTCTCGCAGCCGGTCGTCACATCGCCTGTCGTAGGCTCTGGCTCGCTCGAGGTCATCTCGGTCGTCAGCATCGGCAGGCTCGCGGTGCCGCTCTCCGACGGCCCGCTCGCGTCGCCATCCTCGCCGGGCGGCGCGCTGGAGCAGCTCGCCGCGACCAGGGAAATTGCCCCGATCCATACGGCCCGAGCCTTCAACCCCAGCACTCCCCCCAATTAGAGCAGATTTGGCCAGGTTCACAGGAAAATTCGTCGCACGCTGGGACGCATTCTGCGGCGGGCAACGCATCCCTGTCGCATACAAGCACACCCGGCTCGAGCTCGCAGTAACCATCCGATTCACAGTCCGGGATGAGGCAGATCGTCGGCTGGTTGACTGTTGAGCCACAAATGCGCGCAGATGCAGCGCAAAGATCGCTGCAAAATCCCTCTGGCGGTCCCTCGAGTTCATCCCAGCAGGCGCCGCGGGCTCCAACATCAATCCCGGGCAGATCAGGGGGCGTACCGAAACATCCTAGCCCAGGGGGACATTCCAGCGAGTTTGGCAAGCATGGGCAGCCGACCCTGTTGTCCAACATCGAACTGCAATCGTGGCAAGTCCACACACCAGGGTTATCCTCGCGACACACCGAAGTCACGTCGTTACAGTAACGTCCGTCCTGAAAGTAAGCCGCGACCCCAGTGGAGTCCGGGACCTCAAGGCAAGGACCTCCGGGGCATCCCGGCGTGTCGAACTGGCACTCCCCTGGGAGGATACAGTCCGAGACATCGAATGTGCAGCCCGCCTCGCAGGCGAGTTCGCCGTCACCCTCTCCTAGCGTGAGACAGGTCGACCCGCCGAGGTCGTCCCCGTCGCAAAATTCGCCAGCTTCTAGAGCACCATTGCCGCACACCGGATCGAGAACATGACCCAAAAGTTCCACTGAATCGAGAAGAGTCGTGAACTGACCATTGCCGTTCTCTGCCGGGTCGACTGCGATGCGGAGCCTTTCAAGACGGCCCAGATCCACGCCGACGAACTCGGTCAGCGGAATACGCACCGTCGTCCAGAAGGTGTTCATCGCGCATACGACGGCAGGCTTGATAGTAGCAGTCTCGACGCCGATACGAGGCGCAGCAACGCGCTGATATACAGCGCTGGAGAGCGGCGCCGAGGTACCGCCGTCAGCATCGCTCAAAGTCACGCGTACGACAAGGTCTGAGAGATCCTGAGTAGCGATGAACGCTTGACAGGCGGCCTCTACACCCAAAGCATCGCCGGGGAATGGATAGAATGGAATCTCGGCGGGCAACACCTTGGCCACCCGGAAACTCAGGACCGACAACGAACTGCCAAGGCTGTCCAGAGGCGCTGACGGCTCCTCGAAGCCATCGAGACGCACCTCGATCCACGGCGAGGCCGCGACTGACATCGCCACGGATTCGCCGCGAAGTGACTCGCGTTGCCCTGCAGCTTCGGATGGCACCTGAACTAGCCCCGGGCCCGGAGTCACTGAACCCGTACCCTCTTCCTGCTCGAACGGTACGCTAAAGTAGCGGACAGTCTGCCGGAATCCCCCCTGTTCAGTCCCGCCCTCGCGAAACTGGGGAAATACCGGAATCTCCTCGGCGATGCCGCACGACGGCGGATCTGCGATACACTCAGGTTGTACGGCCCCAGTGAAGAACGGACGATAATCTGGTTCGTCGTAGAGGTGCCAACGGAGGAATCCCAGTGAGTAGCTCTTGCCAAGTATCGCGCCGCGCGAAAGGGGCTCGTCTCCCGTCCAACCGGCATGTGGAACGCCAAAAGTCCAGACCATGGCCTTCACAATTGCATCTGCGGGCACGACGCTCGCTACCTCCGGGGCCGACAAATCGTTGAGGGTCAACCCCTCGCCGGTCCTGTCGCCATCCTGGCTTCCTTCGAGAACCAGCGATCCTCGGGTCGAGCCGTCGACTAGAGCGGCGCGTTGCGCCTCCTCGCTCCCGTTCGGATATCCACAGTCCTTGGCGCTATAGTTGCCAAGGCATACGCTAGTCGGCGCAAGTGTGACCACGGCCTCCGTCGGGAGCATTTCGAGCGAGTCGAGGTCGAGCCTGGTAGCGACCACCGCAGCTTCGCCGCCCCGACTGTGACCACCGTAGGCCATCAAGTTGTTGAGCTTCTCTGTCAGGGCGTGATCACCAGCGACCAACTCTGGTGCCCGGCGGCGCAGGCAAGCCAGCATCTCTCCGCGCAGGCTGATCGGTGCGCTGTTCGTGGAGTTCGACATCGCCACAGAAACGATGCCATTGCGCGCTAGGTGGGCGAGGAGACCCGAGTAATCGCCCTCGTCGAAACCATTACCCGCATTGAATAGCCACAGTGGAAACAGGCCATCAGCCCACACTCCCGGCTGGCCCTCAGCGGCCGGATACCACAGGCAATACTGCATCTCGAAGGGCAAGTCGGCCAAGATGGCAGCAGCCTTGGCCGAGGCGATTGCCGGAAAGTCGTCGCAGTCCTCACTAGCGAACATATCGATAGTGGCGCATTGATCGTCGGCGTCGAAAGTGAGCCAACACCCCGGGTCATTGACTTGGCACCCAGGAATGGGACCCTCATTGTAGAAGGTTTGCGCGGTATCAAGGCTACAATCGCTTCCCTGGAGACTTGGCGGACAGTTGCAGGCGATCTGTCCGTCGCCCACTTCAGCGTCGCATGTCCCTTCGCCGCTGCAGCAACTGAGGACGCCCTCGGCAACAGTGCAGCCACATTTGCCGCATTCGGAGACCTCGCTCTGAGGATCGACGATAATCGACTCGAAGCCCGTGATGGCGATACCGAGCGCTTGAACCTCGACGAGCGGGATCGGGATTCGTAGCGTGTCTGTTCCCGCGCCGCCGCTAAGCACTTCTCCGGCCTCCAACTCACAGGGATCAAGCACGATAACGGTATCATCTCCTTGGCCAGCCTGAATTGTATCGCGTCCGTGGCCACCGATTAGCACGTCATTGCCAGATCCGCCATTGAGCGTATCGTTGTCGGCGTCCCCGTACACGAAATCGTCGCCCGCGCCGGCGTTCACGACGTCCTCTCCAGGGCCCCCCCGAAGCAGATCGTTGCCATTTTCCGCGTGAATTGTATCCGCGCCGGCATCCCCGAATACCTGGTTATCGCCCTTCCCTGCTTGGATTGTGTCGTCGCCAGGGCCGCCGTAACACTTATCGGCGCCGCCTTGGGCTACCAGAATATCGTTGCCATCGTGCCCATACAATTCGTCAGACTCGTTGCGAGATTTTAACGAATCATTGCCGCCTCCTCCTGCTAGGAGCACGGGCCCCGTGCCGCCATGGAGGACGTCATCGCCGGGACCGCCGATTGCGGCATGGAACCCACCTGGCGACTTATCATTGACAACATCATCACCGCCAAGAGTGACGTAGCAACGATTCGCCGAGCTCATGTTGAAAACGTCGCTACCACTAGTGCCTAGCACTGCGACCGTGCCCGGCGGACAACACGTCGCTGAATCTTCACATGTCGGTTCGAGGAACGCGGGCGAAGGCAAGGGCTGCAGTTGCGTACTCGCAGGCGGGGTACCGGGGTCTACAGGACTTCCTAACGGTGGTAGTCTGGACGCGACTTCATCGACTTGCGACGGTGAACTGCCCTCACACGCGACGATGGATAGTGACAACAATGAAAGGTGTCTGCGGCTATTCTTGTAAAGCGGCATATTTGGGCCTTTTCGCCCTGCGCCGGATAGCTGCAGGACATCACTTCGTTACCAGATCTTCGAGCCGAGCGTCAATCGCGCATCTGGCGCACTCTTCGACGTCGCTCATCACGAGCCGGACCCGCCCTCCCAGAACTCAACGTGGGTGCTGAACGTAGTCGTGAGGGACTGCGCTATCCAGTAGCCAAGGGCCTTTTGCAGCGCGGCTGGTCGACCGCGCCACACCGTGTCCACAGCGCGCCTGCGTGGATCTGCCCGCTCCGAGAGCGCAAAGCATGCGCTTCACGTCGATGATGCGCTTCACGCCGATGATGGGCGTGGAGTCGCTCAGCATCCGCGGCGATGAGACGGCATTATCGACCCGCTTCACGCCGCGGATGGGCCCCGATCAAGGTCCTGGCGCCGCGCGCGCCCAAGGGACCGCAGCGCAGCCACGCTCACCCCTGGAAGCTCGCGCCATGACGCCCAACGTCCGGCGCGTCGTGGCCGGGCCGCCTTGGGGGCTCATGGGCCCGCGGCAGGCTGATCGCGCGCACCGGCACGATGGTTACCGAGCAGGATCAGCTCCTTGCCAGCCTGCCTGCGTTCCTCGCCACAATCGAGGCGACCTTCCCCACCTTCGACTCGCACATCATGGTCGCCAACCCGGACGGGACCTGGCCCGGCTGGGGCTGCGGGCCTCGGTGACGCCGCCAAGCGTGCGGTAGCCCGATCACGTCGCGCTCGGCCGTCAGCGCATTCCGCCGCGTGCGCGACCCCGCCGGGCCCGGCACTGCCCACGCGACCGTGCCGGCCGCGGGCGTGTTGACCTCGAACGGGACCGGGCGGTGGTCGGACACCGCCTCGCGCTCGGCGATGATCTCGAGTACGTGGGCGCCATTATCGACCGCCCCATAGATCGCCACCGCACCCGAGAAGACGCCGCCGCCCTCGTCCTGCAGGGCGCCGATGTCGATGCCGTCCAGCCTGGCACGTGCGGATGTAGCGAAAACCGTCGTCGTGGTGAAGGGCACCGGGCCCGCGAGCGCGACCGGTAGGGAGCATCCTCGACGGCCTTGAGGTCTGCATCGAAGTTGTCCGCGCAGCCCGCAAGTGCGACGGCGACGGCCAAGGCGAGGGTGGGACGCAACATTGCTCTACGGTATCACGTGCGCCGGCGCGCGTGGTGTCGGTAGCCGGGCCCAACGGCGACCCGACGCACCCGACGGCTATCGCCCACCCGCCGCCCGCCTGTCGCACACTCGAGCGCGCGCCCCCCCCTCGCCCGACCGCATACGATCTCCGATCGGAGGTGCGCTTCACGTTGATGATGCGCTTCAAGTCGATGATGCGCTTCAAGTCGATGATGCGCATCGAGTAGCTCAACATCCGCAGCGATGATACGGCATCATCGACGCGCTTCATGTCGCGGACGCGCTTCGTTCCGCGGCCCAAGGTCGCCGAGGCAGTCCGTTACTGATCACACCTTACGGCGTGCCGCTCAAGGCGTGAGCGTCATGGCATGTGGCGGCGGGTGACGCTCGAGCACACCTTCCACGCACCGGCCGACGTCGCCCAACGGCCGCGCGCCGTTGATCTTGACGGCCTTGCCTGGGGCGTACTCAATCTTCAGACGTGCGGTCGGATGCGTCTTGCACCTGGCCAGCGCGGCCCGCAGTTTGAAGCGCGGCTGCGGCTTGGCGGGGAGCTCGTCGACGAGCGCGGTGGCGGGCTCGTCGACAAGCGCGGTGGCGGGCTCGTCGACGATGGCGGCGACGACGGCCCCACGGTCGGCGATCCGCATATCCTCGGGCTCGCCTCGCGGGACGCTCACGAGCTGCGTGCAGGCAGGGGCGACCACGCTCGTCGCCGCGTCGGCGCAGGCATCGGGCCGCGCCTGCAGGGCGAGCCAGACCGGCAGCAGCAAGGCGCCGATCGCAGGCGCGAGCCACCACAGGCGCCGCGCGGCCTGCCGGCGGGTGTGCTCGCGCAAGGCGGCCCTGATCGCCGCTGCCATGGAGGCCGCGCTGTGATGCCGGCGATCGCGGCCGTCGAGCGCCCCGCGCAACACGGCCTCGAGCTGGCGCGGCAGCGGCAGCTTAGCCCGCGGTACCCGCAGGTCCGCCTCGAGCGGATCGGGGAGCGTCTTGGCCGTGAGCATCGTGTACCAGAGCGCGCCCACCGAGAAGACATCGGCCCGGAAGTCGCCCGGCCCGCCCTGGAGGCGCTCGGGGGCGATGTAGCGGGAGGTGCCGTAGACGCTCATCGTCTCCGACGCCTCGGGCTGCGTGAGCACCAGCGACGTCTCCTCGATCACGCGCGCGTTGCCCAGGTCGAGCAGGCGCGCGCGCGGCCCGTCGTCGCCCGGCTCGATCATGCAGTTGTAGGGCGAGACGTCCCGGTGGGCGACGCCCCGCTCATGCAAGGCCGCGAGACCGGCGAGCAGATCGAGCACAAGGCGAACGCTCAGCGCCCACGGGAGGGGCTTGCTCTGCATCAAGGCGGGCAGGCGCTCGCCGTGGACGAGCTGCATGACCACGTAGTGCCGGCCACCGATCCAGCCGAGGTCATGGGCGGGGACGAGGTTCGGGTGGCGGATCTGCGCCGCGAGCTGCCCCTCCTGGGTGAAGCGCCGCACCAGGTCGGCGCTCTGGTCGTGCTCCGGGTGGAGCACCTTGACCGCGACGCAGCCCTTGGTCGTTTGGTCGGTCGCGGCGTAGATCGTCGCCATCGCGCCGCAGCCGATCCGGCGATCGAGGTGGTAGCGGCCGCCGAGCACAGCGCCGGAGAAGTCGTGCTGTCCGAGCATGGTCAGAACTCCAGCGCGAGGCGCAGGCCGGTGGTGGGAAGGATCGACGGGCCCACCGCGAGGCGGCGCGGCGCTCGGCCCTGGCGCGCATCGACGACGACCAGGGCGACGCCGACGACCGTCAGCAGACCCCCGGCGATCCCGAGGCCGATCGCTGCCGTGTCGGCTCGCTGCCCGCGGGCCCTGTCGCGCTCGAAGTCTTCGTGCTCGGGCTCGGGGATCCGCTGTCCCTGGTATGCCTCGCGCACGGCGTCGGCGCGCTCGCGCAGCGTGGCGCCGCGGACGAGCACGCCGATCATGCCGGCGCCGAGCCCGAGCCCCAGGCCGAGCGCAGCCCCGCCCGCGATCTTCAGCGGCCGCCGTGTCGGCGCGGGAGATGATGGCGGTGCCCGATCGATGAACCCGGTTGCGCGCGGTGGCGGCTCGACTGTCGACGTCGGATCCCGCGCGACCACGGCGTCTTCGGTCGGCCGCTCGAGCATCGCGATCGGCTGCTCGGGCGCCGCATCCAAGCACGGGCCGGGGTGCTGCGCCTCGACCTGCGCGCGCATCCGGGCCACGTCGCGTCGATCATGGCGCCGCTCGCTCGGCTTGAGCGCGGCGAGCTGCGCCGCGAATGTGTCGAGCACCCGCGCATCGGCGCACAGGCCCGCCTCACTGCCGGCGTCGTGGGCAAGCTGGTAGAGCCTGTGCGCCTCGAAGACAAAGAAAGAGCGCCGACCGATCGCGTCGGGCTCGTTCGGCACGGTCTCGAAGGCGCGCCGGCAAGCGTCGCCCGCCGCGACCAGGCTTGCACCGCGCTCGGCCGCGGGCGCCCCATCCTCGAGCCGGCGACACTCGGCTTCATGGGCCTGCCAGGTGTCTGCCGGAGGGTCCGCAGGTGCCAGGAAAAGAGGCAGGGCCAGCGCGGGGGAGAGCATGGTCGCCGATCCTAGCGGATGTCCGCCCCGCGCAGGACAGTAAAATCCGAATGCCAGGTCAGTCGGTATGGTGTCCGTCGGGAGACAGGCGCGCAGACTTGAGCTAGGGTCGCTGGTATGTCCAGGTCCCTCCGCGCCGCGCCCGTCCCCATCCTGGCCCTGGGCCTCGTGTTCTCCCTCGGGTGCTTCGGCGACGTCGAGCTCGAAGCCTGCACCCTCAGCGAGACGTACTGCGACGCCGCGGAGACCACGGTTCCGGCGAACAGCGTGGGCGCCACCGCGGGGCTGACCGACACCACGAGCGGCACGAGCGGCGCGGCGGAGAGCGGGGGCGAGGCCACGGCGGGCGAAACGGGCGCGGCGACCGGGACGACGGCGACGACCGGGACGACCGAGACGACGGCGACGACCGGCGACACCGGCGACACCGGCGGGCAGCCGGTCGATCCGCCGCCGTGGATCGCCGATCTGGTCTGTGACCCCCAGGCCGCGGACGAGATCGGCCCGACCCTCTGCACCTACACGGCCAGCCCGGACGCGGTGGAGGCCGATCTACTGGACGACGGCGAGGTCATCGCCAGCGGCCCGGCCGGCGCCCCCTTCATCTTCCCGATCACGAGCGCGCCGCACAACAACCCGGGCAGCACGATCACGGTGACGGTGCGCGACGAGGCAGGCCAGAGCGCGTCCGCGTCGGTGTTCCAGGCGAGCGCCGTCAAGGACCCGGGCAGCGCGGCCTGGACCACGCTCGAGCCGAACGACGGCGCCTTCAGCCTGGCCGGCGCGGTCGCGCTGCAGGGCGCCTACGTCGTCGCCGCGGGCGTGCACTTCAAGAACCCCCAGGTGATCGGCACCCTGCGCCGCTACGACCAGGGCGGCCAGTGGCTCGCCAGCGACGTCG
>Ga0209170_1001142_pt1 | contig 11359 bp, 26 predicted proteins | sample KloWWTKNB14_bulk_FD_187178 | JGI IMG/M metagenome (GOLD analysis project Ga0209170, IMG submission 187178) | Active sludge microbial communities from Klosterneuburg, Austria, studying microevolution and ecology of nitrifiers - Klosterneuburg... | ecosystem: Engineered > WWTP > Aerobic digester >...
AACGCTCATGATCTACCGGCCCGCGCTGCAAAAGGTCATCGACTTCCTTACCCCGGATATGTTCAGCGGCAACCCAAACGCCAATATCTACCGGGCGATATTGGCCCTTGACCGCATGGGTGCAGAGCCGAATATCCTCACGGTCACGCAATGGCTCCGGAACGAAAAGCTGATCGATGCCACCGGAGGGGCGGGCTATGTTTCGCTCCTGACCAACAAGGTATCGAATGACGCCTCGATAGACTACCACGCAAGGGTTGTCCAACAGAAGTACATCCTACGCCGGTTGATATTTGGCGCGGAAGCCACCAAAAACGCCGCCTACTGCGATAACGACTGCTTTGACGTGTTGGACATCGCCGAACAGTCGATAAGCGATTGTAGAGAGAATTTGGCCCCTAATACGGTCGAGACCGGCGCGGATGAGGGAAACAACCTTGTGGACGGCATCCGACCGCCGTTCCTTCGGTTCAACACCCCGGAGCTTTGCGACCGGGCTATGTTCCAAAGCGGGTTGATCCACACCTTCGGCGGTCGGACAGGCATGGGCAAGTCCATAATGAGCACGGAAGAGGCTTGGGGATGGACTAACCTTGGAAGGGTGCTGATGTTCAGTCCCGAAATGACCAAGCGGCAGGTCACGGCGCGGATACTGGCAAGGGAAAGCGGGGTGCCGTACACGAACATCCTGTTCGGCAAGATGGACACCTACGAACAGGACTTGGTGGCCCAGACATGGCACCGGATATCCGACCGCCTGAAGAAACTGATAATCGACCCGACTTCAGCCGTCACACCGTCGAGGGTCAGCGCCGTCACCAAGCGCATGATGAAAGATGGTATCGTGGCCGTGGTGATCGACCACCTGCACGATATGAGCACGGGCATCCCCCGGATAGACTCCGACCCCAGCGGACGCCCACGGGTGGCGTATTGCATCACCCAGCTTAACGAGATCGCCAAAAGCACCAACCTGCCGTTCATGGTCATGGCCCAACTGAACAGGGAGGTGGAATCCCGAACGGATCGACGCCCCAAGATCAGTGACTTGCTATGGGCGGGTGAGATCGAACAGAAGTCGGCGGTTATAGGGCTACTTTACAGGCAGGGGTACTATGAACCCGAACCGCCATGGAATGACACGTTGGAAATAAGCATTGCTAAGAATAGGGACGGCGGGGTTACAACGTGCAAGGCTCCGATCACACCCGCCCTTTCGTTGATAGGCCAACCAACCAAAATAGAAGAGAATGGAAACGCACCGTTTTAACCAACCGATAGTCGGAACAAAAGAATCCACGCAACGCCTGTTGAGCCACTTACGGGCGAGCGGCTACATTCACGAGGAGATCACTGAGGCGGAATTGGACCACATCGAAAGGCAACTTGAAAACTTTGCCATAGACGCCATACGGAAAGACCGGACCATTTGCGCAACAACCGGGAACTGATCGAGAGGCTTCGTTCCGTGGAATGATTCTAAATTAGCACTTCGCCGCGTTTTGTATCAATTTGCTTTGTATGTTTGGGCCGTCAACGAACAACAACGAGCCATGAACGCACCTAAGAACATCACCAACGCCAAAGGAACCAAGCTCACACTCGTTGAACAGTTCAGCGGAATATCCGACATCGGTTGCACGATGCAAGCCGGATACGTAGGTGGACGCGGGGTTGAGTACCTTGTGCAGTTCTTCGGCAGTAAGCTTGCCCGCATCATCAGCACCGGAAGCGGCAAAGTTGAAACCGTAATCCTGTAACCTAATGACCAACGAATACGGCGTAAGGTGTATGCTGGATGATGAAGTTCCGTCCTTTCGCATTAGCAAGCGCGTTCGTTCATGTAGGTCTTGTGATACAGACATCCCTAAAGGAGTGGCCGCGATACAGTGGTGGGCAGGCTTTCAGCGCGGCACAATAGTTCTATGTGAGCCATGTGTCCGGCAGATGTACGAATCCCTCAATAGAAGTCCACTTCCCCCTTCAAGCCGTTAAACACATCTAACCCATGAGCATCACACTTGACCAACTCGACAAGATCGTTCACGCGCTGAACGAAGACATCGGTGGCTCCGATTCCGGTTACATGGTCAGCCTCGATAGCACGGGATATACCTACGGTATATCGCTCAATGGGTTCACGCTGTTCAACCCGGAGCACCATACGCTATCAGAAGATGTTGATGAGGCTTATCAAATCGAACTCATCTGCCGGAACAACCTGATCGACTTCGGTAACTTCTGGGCAGAGGCCCGCGTTCGGATCTATGCACCAACAAGCTCAAAGCAAGTATGACTCCCGAAAAACCCACCATCCTGCGCGTCCACGAAGAGAAGGACCGCGATGTAATTACAGCGGCAGCAACCGCCGATGCCCTCCCGGTCATGGACTGGATACGCGCCACGGCCATCCGCGAAGCCCGCAAGCGCGTTGCACAACTGAAGGCTAACACCGCGAAGGCATGATGTTCGACATCCTCACCGCATGGAACGGTACATCCGTCAAGCTGGACAAAATCCGCAGCTATCACCAAACCACTCCCCTATCCCCTGAACAGGCAAGGAAGTACATAGCCAAGTCAAAGAGTCAGGACAAGGCAGTGTGGGCAATGATGATGGCCTGTAAGACTTCGACACCCCGGCAGTTGCTTGCCCGCCGTCCTAACATGCTCATTTCATCCATCCGCCGTTCGTTGAACACCTTGACGAATAAAGGGATACTGATTAAGGGAGCTTGTGTTGAGGGTGGGATGGGTCATCCTGAGCACCTATGGCGGTTACCATGACAACGTACCGCAATAGCTTCCACAACCCCGACAACCTTCACAAGTCGCTTGGGCCGCCCACGTACACCACAGAAGCCAAGGCTATTCCATACAGGGGCTTTCTGATCTATGAGCGCATACCGTGGAACAGCAAAACGCACTACGGCGAAATTGATACGGTTATCAATGGGCTGTGCCTTATGAACTCCTGCACTGTTCAGGGAGCTAAGTACCGCATCGACCAGCTATTGGCGGGCAACGGTGAGGACAGGTCGGTGGCCAAGATGAAGCGAGAGGGAATCCCTATGCCCGTTCATGGACAGGTGCAAATGGAACTGTGATGCCCACTGACACCGAACTGAAACGCCGTGGATGTCCCACTGTCTGCACGGTGTGCTTCGGTTGGGGTTTCTATGACTTCGGCAAGTCTTACAAAGGACAGGAAGTGAAGATGAGTTTAGCCGGGGCCAGAATGAACTTCCGGACTAAACCATGTAGAGCTTGCGGGGCCGATCCTTGCCCGAAGGGAGAGCCTAACGAACCTTTGAGGCGATGACAGCGCCGAACTGCATGGGCTACTTTCACTGGACCGCTCATAATTGCGATACATGCGTCCGTGCATTCCGAGTAAAGAAAGGCAAGCAGTTGCCGGACTTCAACGCAACCCAACGGCTCGTAAATCTTGGGCGCGAATGCAAGATCAAGTTCGCGATTGAATACGCTATGGGAACGTGGACCGATATCCCCGATGAGATCGGCGCGCTTATGAGCGGAAAGAATGGGCAATGGGCCGATCAGTGCATGATGCACAGCGACGAAGAAAACGACCGTCCGGGATCAGGCCCGCGCAAACCACGCGATCCAGCCGGGCCTAATCAACTGATGCTTTTCAGTATCGTAGATGAAGTGTTCGAGGAAATGGAGCAACTGCAAAAGGAGTACGCATGAACAGCAAACCGACCCGCACACAACTGTCCCGCAGGAAGGGGTGGAAGATGCCAGAGAATACCGTGAAGGTGGACCGAAGTACGCGATGGGGCAACCCGTATCGAGTAGGCGTAGATGGCACTGCGCAGGAGTGCGTTGACAAGTTCAGGTCGGCATTGATCCGCGAAGGCAACACGGCGCAAAACCTATACGCTACCGTTCACAATGTGGTGTTGGTTGAAAAGATGTTGCGCGGAAAGAACCTCGCGTGTTGGTGCAAGCCCGGCGAACCATGCCATGCCGATGTACTACTTGAAATCGCGAACCGATGAACCGCACCCCCATCCCTCGCCAATCGAAAAAGCGCCTTGCTGAAATAGCAGCAGGAACTTACAAGCCGAAATCTAAGAAGGCTTTGAAGCGCACGGCTTTGAAAAAGAAGCGGAGGGTTACGGGCGAACTGGCGTTCTTTCTGGGATTGTACGAACTGAACAAGCATTCGTGGGTTTCGCAGATCAGCGGCGCAGACCTTGTTCACCCTGAGTTCGATGACGGCAAGCTCACTAATGGCCGCGCGTTCGTTTCGCAGTTCAGCCACATCCTCAATAAGCTCACCTACCCAGACCTGCGCCTTGTGGAAGAGAATATCGTCTTCAAGACCGGCGAGGAGCACCGCCAGTGGGAGGATGAGAAGTGGACGCTCGTTGACAAGCTCCAGTGGGGATGGGTATTCGAGAGAGAGGCCGCGATGAAGAGGGGGTTGTATGGGGAATAGAATCGTTCTAAATAGCTGCTCACGGCCAACTATTCATCACATAGTTTCGCCACACGCCCAACTAAATGATAGTTTAGCGACATCAAACAGAAACTATGAACCTAGGAGAAGCGATAAAGGACTTGCGGCAGCGCAGGGGGATGAAGCAGCGGGATCTCGCGATCAAGACGGAGCTCACCGCCCCCTACCTCAGTCAGGTGGAGCACGGACAGAAGACGCCCTCCCTCGATGCCGTCGATACGATAGCCAGGGCGCTTGAAGTACCATCCCCGGTCCTGTGGTTCATGGCAATGGAGAGGGGGGATGTGTCGGAGTCCAAGCGGGCCCTGTACGATCAACTGGCGCCGGCCATGAAGGCTATGATCGTTTCGCTGTTCGACCCCAAGGCCAAGTAGCGCCCCACCCACCCCAAGAAGTAACTCTCTCAACCCACCTAAGAAGAAACGCCATGGCAACCGAAATCAAGACCATCGACCAGCGCCTCCGCGACAACGCCCGCGCCCTCCTTTCAAAGTACCCCAAGCCATGACAGCAGGCAGGGAAGCATTTGACCTTTTTCATCCGGTATGTCGATACCATTTCCGAAAGTACTTCGCGAAGCGGTGGAGTGATATCGGTTGGTGGAAGCTGGTGTACTCCGATACTATCAACCGCGTTTGCACAAAACGCCCCCAAGCCATGAAGACAGCTATCGACACCATTCGTGAGGCGTTGGACGAACTTATTGAACTGCGCAGCTTCCTTCCGGAGCGGTATAGTATGATAGCCGTTCACGTCCGGATGGACAAAGCGATCGCCGCCCTCACATCCCTGAAGTCCTTGGAGGGGCAGGGATGGATCAGCGTGGACGAAAGGCTACCTATTAAAGAAAAGTGGGTCATAGTTATCGCGGACGGCGCAATGAACTGCGCATGGTACGATGAACAAAGGGGCTGGCACAATGGCTTTAACGAGCGCCCAAGGAACATTCGCATTGAAGATATTACCCACTGGCAACCACTTCCAAGCGCACCGGCCCTCACCAAATCCGCCAACCCCTGATCACATGGAACAAGAACTGCCCAAGCCGTTAGTGAGTGATGACCAAATCATTCAGGAAGAAGAAGCGTGGAATGGATCCATAGACGGAGGGCTGAAAGAAAAGCTGGCCTCCACATACACGGCTCGATGGGTCCGCGACATCTACGAATCCGAACTCCAAAGGCTCCGCGCACAGGTGAAGGCGATGGTGGATGATATCAAAGTGATCGCGGCCGAGAATGCTCATAAATGCTACACGAACAGGATAGAACAGATGACGCCACCCGCACCCGTTGCATTTCACATTGATAACTACATGTGGAAAAAGCACGGCATCAAACTTTGACCCTATGACCGACCAACTAACCGACGAAGCCCTTGCTAAGAGGGCGGAGGAAATAGCCAAGACCGTACTTCCTGCCGATACGTTCACGCTTGAAGAATCCTTCCCGGACGGATGGTATTCGCAAGACCAGAGCAACCGGATGAACAGTTACAAGTTCGCCACCCTCTCCGCTCTCAAGGTCCACCGGGACGGACTGAGGGTGTTGGAGGAATGCCGGGACGCAATGCTATCCAACGATGTTCATGGATGGGTGACTGATCTTGACAAGCACATAAACTCCCTCAAGGAACTGTTGGGGGTAAGTCAATATGGCATGCAGGAAAAGAACAGAGTGAGCGAAACGACAAGCCTACACCATCCATCAGTGCCAGAATCAACTTGGCATAAATGGCTGAACGAAAAGGATTGTGGCCTATTGGTTACACTGTGCTGCAATTCGGCGCACCATGTTCCTGTATGGGCTTGGCTGACGATCAATGAGCGAAGGTGTAATAGGTGCGGCGCTCTTGTTCGACTGTAATTGCATAGCCATGAAAGCAGAAGACCCCACGTCTTAGGTGAGGTCTCCTTTGAGTTCGTGGGCCAAGTCAGGTAGGCCATGACCCGTCTGACCTATCGAGGGAGAACCCTACGGCGACCCACGATCTCATTGGCGAAGCTACAAAACCTGAATCGTTCCGGTCATAACGCACGTTGCTCCAGCCCCGCCAATTACGTTGGTCAGCGTAGTCCCCGCCATGGGCACCGAGACGTTCATCGCTTGGCCCACTGTCACTTTGATGCCCGTATCCACCCAACCCGTAGCGGTCATCTTCCACAACGTGCCGCCCTGTCCCCAGAACAAATGGCTGTTGATGTAGGCGAAGCCCGCTCCGCTGATCTTCACGCCTACCAACCGCGTCTCGTTGATAGGGTTGACGCCAGCAGGCACCGCGACCTTCGTTGACGTTGTCGTTGGGCTGGTGTAGGTCTTGGCCCACTTCACCGTTGTACTTGGTGGGTTCACCGGGGGATCGACGGGTGTAACGGGTGGGACAGTGCCGCCGTTCGGTGCGCCCTCGAAGGCAAAGAAGGGGTTCCACAGCTTGCCGCCGAACTCGCTTGTGTAGTGCAGTTCGTAGCACTTGTGATCGCCGGGGCTTTTCGCTGTCCAGCCGTTCGCGATGTCCTTCAACACGTTGTTGTAGCCGAAGCCTGAAATGGAACCGATCACGATGTTGCTGACCTGCTTGGTCCCGTCGGTCAGTCGGCAGTCGATCTCGATCAGGTTTTCGACGCGGGTGCCGTTCAGCGAGCCCTTTGCCGCACCAACAACGAACCCGCCCTGCCCACCAAGTACGGCCAACTTTTGAGCACGCTTCACGCGGTCACTCACGCCGCCTTCGCTTTTGATAAGGCTGATGAACACCGCCCCGCCCGCCTCACGACCACGGCCCGCCCGCTGCAAGATCACGGCGTCGTTATCGTCCGCGCTCAGTGTGCCGAAGTTGAACGTGTTCAGCGCCGATCCGGTAAGGATCACACCGGCAACGCAATTCGAGAACACGGAAAGAACCTGACAGGTCACGGGAGTGCCCCGGTCGAACTCCACACCAGCGGTGTTGAAGTGCGAGGCGAAGATGTAGTTAACGCAAGACGTTTCCCCGGCGTCACCAACCACAAGGCCCGTTGATGTATAGGATGGGTCCGGTAGTACGGCCGTAGCCGCGCCACCCTCCAGCCGAAAGCCCTCGATCCGGAAACTCTCTTGCCAGTTGTTCGTGCCATAGTTGGCCGTGTGGAAGATGTCGCGCGGTCCCGTGCCGATCCACTTTTCATGCCATACGTGCATGACCGTGGTGTAGCTGCCGGGATAGTAGACGAACGTGCCAGACCCACGGTATGTGCCGTTTCCAAGCTCGCACGCCGCGTTCACATAGTAGTCGCCCTCTGGCACCGTCACGTTGACCGTGGAGGCCGTGGGAGCATTCGGACCAAGCGAACTGCTGAAGTATTGCAGTTGCTGCCACTTGGCCACGAACATGCTTTGGTCAAGGAACTGGACATCGGTCCAGCCCAGAACCTTCGCGCGGGCATACCAGTTCTTAAAGGTGGTCTGCGCTTGTTGTAGGGTGTAGTCTTGCCGGACCTGTCGTTGGCCGTCTAAGGGCTTAATGTCGAGTGTTACGTTGGCTTGTTGCCCGTACCCCACAAGTGAGGCAAGGGTCAGGAGGAGGGGGAGGAAACGCTTCATTCGGTGGGTTCTTTTGGGTAAAAGGTCTTTTCGACTTGGTTGGAAATGTCCACGATGGCCTGTTGGATATCCGACATAGGGAATGACCATGAATGGCTGTTGTTCTTCAGCGCCTCGCGGACCTTTTTCCACTGCGCAATCGTGAATGTAAACGTCATTTCAACCTGAACATCGTCAGGCTTTACGATGGTTGCTTTGCTCATCGCTTCCCGCTTTTGGTGGTGGACTTGGCCGTGAAATCCCGCAAATGGATCTTACCGTCCATCCAATAGCATCCGATCCGCTTTCGCCCGTCGGGATAGGTGATTATCACATCGTTGATAAGGCAGTTCACCTTGCACCAGTCCTTATTCGCCCGTACCGCTCCGATAGCGGCGTTGCGCGTGGACTTGTACCGGGCTTCAACCCGTGTCTTGCCAAGGTCAAGGGTGAACACGTCTTTGCCCTTGTGCTTGGTCTTAATGATCGTCGCTTTCTTCGTTGGCATTGGTCATTTGGTTTTGGTGGTGATCTCTCGTTGGGCGGTGCGGTAGATCGCGCCGATAAGGGTCAAGGCGTCTTGCTCATCAACGCCGTCCGTGGTCATGGTGCGCCATGCGCTTTCCAAAGTGTTCTGCGTATCGGCAACGTCGAACCGTTCAACGCCACAGGCTTCGCGGATGCGGGCGGATAGGGTGCTCATATCTTCACTTGGATCTTCCGCTCCTTTAGTGTTGGAATGGGTATCCCATCGTGCATGATCGGCCACGCGCATTCGTGGGTGTGCTTGTCGGGCTTCACCCCGTGTATGCAGTTGTAGGGGGCGGCGTCCCACAGTTCAACGTGGTGGTTGTTGGGGTTCGATGGCCCTGCCTCCTCCCGCGCCTTGTCGGTCTTGTAATTGCGATAGGTGAAATACCAGAAGCCAACGGACCCCAAGACCGGGATAGCTATCACGATCCACATCAACGGGTCGCGTTCATCCACTAACCAGTAGATGCCACCTGTGCAGAACAGGATGAAGCCTATGTGGATGAGTATGGCGAAGAACCAGTGGGTTCGACCCAATCCGGTCTTGCGGGTTGCGTATTGAAGGAAGGTGAAGTAGGCTTTGTTCATGGGGGGTCAGAAGTCTTTTTTCGTGAATGCAACAAGCTCCGATCGGATGTTATAGGTGAGGTAAACGCGGTTCGCGCAACCGTGGCAGATGCGACGGGTATAGCCTGACTTGTTCGCGTTGCAAGCGTTCACGATCTTGTCATCACTATCGTTGAACTCATTGCCGCAATAGGGGCATGGCGCGACAACTTTTGCGAAGGATATGTGAACAACGTCGCGCTCGCTCATGCGAAAAGGATCAGTGCATACCCCCCTACACTCACGGCGAACACAACAGCCCGGAAGATCATCGCGCGGTTTCCGGCCTTGTGGACCAACCATTGCCAGTGTGCCTTGGTTTGTAGGTTGTCATCTTCAGAGTAGAACTCATTCCAATCCTCCATGCACCCGGCCCGATTTATAAATCCGTTGGTGCGCAACCAGAACCAATCCCACACATTCCCCGGCGACAAATACCGCCAGTCCTTACCCCTCAACTTGTTCAGCTTCCAAACGTGCTGGGATCCGAATACAGCCCACGCCATACCCGCCAAGGGCAGCAAGTACCACATGGTGGATCCGGTCCAGAGCAACACAAGGAAGCACAGGCCCAAGCCCACGAACAACTCAGCAAGCCGCCACGCCAGTAGCTGCCGATGGTTCAACCCCGACGTATCGCCCTTGTCGTTCTTTCGATTGGCTTCGGCGTTGTCATCCTTGGCCCATTCGCAGGCCATTAGGTAGGCGGCTATCACTACTGCTACCGCAAGGGCAACGAGGTCGAAGATGTCGGGGGTCATGCTTTTCGGTATAGGGGCTTGGGGCTTCCGTTGCTGCTGACTGCGGCGCGATACCCACCCGTGCGGACGATGATGCCACGGGCTACGGCTTGGCGCGTTACGGTGCCCCATGCGCGGGCGTCATGAGGGGCCGCTAAGTCATTGGCTGTGCTGCGCAGTTCGTCCATCGTGAACGGCCATGGATTAACCCTTGTGCAATAATGGGCCACGTACTCAACCGCCTGCTCTACCCATTCGCTTCCCGCCTTCCGGGCACACCCATCGCCCGCAGCATGGCCCTTGTCCCGTGCTGCCTTGGTGGATGTGAATTGCATTGTAGTCTGCATGGCTTAGGCGTGTTTGGCGAGCAATTCGCGCAGGTCGTTCTGGAAAGGATGGCGGCTGAAATTCCCTTCGTCCCAATAGCGCCACCACTCCTCCCCTGAATCCTTCTCAACCATGGCGATGGATAGCGAAAAGGCACAGATGGCAAACCATATTGCGAGGTAGGTGCTCATGGCTTCAATGCTTTGTACACGACCCATAACGTTGTTAGACCTACGGCTACCGTGCCCCACTTGCCTACACGCGCCCACGTGATCAAAGGGGCTATGATCGCCGCTTGGTTCATGATCGTGATATCCTTCGATGCGTTTTCGGCTTGGGAAAGTCTCAGTTGGTTGGACAGGCTACGCGCTTCCTTATCCTGTTCTACATCCTTCGCGCGGTGGTCCGCCAATTCTTTGTTCAGGCTCAGGTTCGTGAGCGCACAGAACCGAAGCGATTGCCGGTCCGTGGTTCGGTTAGCTGCCCAACCCTTCACCACTTGCCGCATCGAATCACTGAGCAGGTCAGTAGGCGATTGGCCGCGCATTGAGGCTGTCAATAGCAGCCCCGATGCCCAGAGTATCAAAGTGCGCAACGTCATCCCGGTGCCTCTTTTCCATTGGTGGTCGTGACGCTATCGCGCGGTCACGTTCACGCCTTGTCCGTGCTATCGAACTGTCGAGCAATACTTTCTCAGCCCGTACCATAGCGAGGGTATCCCGCTCCATGCGAATGGTGTCTTGATAGGGGCTGACCTGCAATGTAGGCACAACCGGACCTGTGGGCCAGAAGATGTACCCCAACGCCAGCAAAGCGATAACGGCGGCGAGTATGTATCCGAGGTTCTTGGTCATATCGTTCGTTTTACCCACTCCCCCAAGCACCCAATACCGCAGAAGTGATACGCTCGCGATATCGGTGGCTGAATGGCCATAGCGGTCACAGCGCCGGTGCCACCGGTATCAATAGACTTCGCCTGTACAACCAATGCAAGGTAGTAGTCCTCGCAGTTGCTGGTTGTGGTCAGGTCCAACTGGCAGTGATCGCACCGAACGATCCGTGTTTCGCTCATGGCCCCAAAGAACGGCACAAACTTTCTTTTCTCCTAAT
>Ga0209170_1001143_pt1 | contig 11342 bp, 10 predicted proteins | sample KloWWTKNB14_bulk_FD_187178 | JGI IMG/M metagenome (GOLD analysis project Ga0209170, IMG submission 187178) | Active sludge microbial communities from Klosterneuburg, Austria, studying microevolution and ecology of nitrifiers - Klosterneuburg... | ecosystem: Engineered > WWTP > Aerobic digester >...
TTGAAAGTGCCCAGCACCCGCAGGCCCTGCGGGTCCGCCTCGGTGCGCATCATGCGGTGGCCGGCCGCCGGGCCGGCGATGCGCATCGGCGTGCCGGCGGTGATGCGGCGGGCATAGCGGGAGGGGCGCTGCAGCGCCCAGCGGGGTGGCTGGCCGGCGCCGGGCTCTTCGGCCTGCACCTCGATGATGGAGACGCCCAGGGCGGCCAGCGACTTGGCGGTCTTGGCCGCATTCCAGCCGGTCATGCCGTCCGGGTGGAGCAGGTTCTCGTCGGTGTACTCGTGGTTGACCGCCAGCAGGCCGTGCCTTGAGTTGGCTGCGGCCCCGGGTGCCTCCGGCCCGGGCAGCGGGAACCAGCCCATGCCGTCGTGGTGCATGCCGGCCATGCGCGCCTGGTCGGCTGCGCTGTGGCTGGCGTCCGGGGGAAGTTCCGGCATGTGGCCCGGCATGCCGACCGGATCGCCCCAGCTGTAGAGCAGCCGCGCGGTGTAGCCGGTGGGCACCTGCAGTGCCGCGCCGCCCGCGGTCATGGCCAGTGGCTGGAAGCCCAGGCGGCCGGATGCCGAGGGGGCTGGCGGGGCTGGTGGAGTTGGTGGGGCTGCCGCGACCGCAGGGGAGGCGCCGGCCCATGCGGTCAACCAGGCCGCCGCGCCCTGGCGCAGCCAATGCCGCCGGTTGGGCGCGCTGTCGAGCAGATCCCAGAGGCTCGGGTTGCCGCTGGGGTTGCAGTCGTCGGGCGGGGGCAGTTCGGCGAAGCGGGCTTTGGGCATCAGGCGACCGGCCGTGGCGGGTGCTGGGGGCCGATCAGTATGTCACGCCGCACCGAACCTGCCGACCGCGGCGAAGGGCTCGTTCCCACACGGCCTGCGCAGGCCGCCCGGCTGCCGCGGCCTCAGGTTCTCACCCCTCCAGCGCGTCAAACAGAGCGACGAACTCCAGGCTCAGCTTGTGCCGCGGATCCAGCTGCACCATCGGCAGCGCGCGCTCGTGGCTTTCCTTGATCTTCACCGAGGCGCTCAGGTAGGGCTGGAGCACCGGCAGGCCTTCTTCGATCAGCTCGGCCACCAGCTTCTGCGGCAGGCTGGCGCGGGGCTGGAACTGGTTGACGATCACGCCTTCCACCTTCAGTGCCGGGTTGTGGTCGGACTGGATTTCCTGCACGTTCTGCATCAGGGTGTAGAGCGCGCGGCGGGAGAAGTCGTCGCAGTCGAAGGGGATCAGGCAGCGCTCGGCCGCGATCAGCGCACTGCGGGTGTAGAAGTTCAGCGCCGGCGGGGTGTCGATGAAGATCCGGTCGTAGCGGTCGTTCAGGCTCTCCAGCGCGTCGCGCAGCTTGTAGATCTTGTAGCGCGACTCCAGCTTGCCGTGCAGCTCGTCCAGCGTGGGGCTGGAGGGCATCAGGTGCAGATGCTCGATGGGGGTTTCGTAGATGAACTCGCCCACCTGCTTGGGCTGGAAGCTGAAGCCCAGGGTCTGCTGGAAGAAGTCGGCCACCGTGCCGTCCTCGACACCATCGGCCTGATCACCCAGCAGGTAGCGGGTGGAGTTGCCCTGCACGTCCAGGTCCAGCACCAGGGTGCGCAACCCGCGCGAGGCGCTCACGGCGGCGAGGTTGCAGGTGATGGTCGACTTGCCGACCCCGCCCTTCTGATTGAACACGACTCGGCGCATGCGGCAGCACTCCAGACGGGCGCGCACGGAACGGTGGAAGCGGGACGCGGCGAAACAGGGCGCGCCACTGGGGCCGCTTCGCCAGGCCCGGATTCTGCCAAGAGTCTGTTGCGTTGCAGCAGCGCTGTTTCGCGCGATGCATCCTTCGTCGTTGGGCGTTACCGAAGGCGGCTCAACCAGTGCTCCGGCACACGCCTGCTGTCTGCCACAGCGTGGATGAGTACCCCGTACTCTTCTTCCGTGTAGACGATGGAGAACGGAAAGTCAGTCACCAGCCTGCGCCGGGTTCCGCCGGCAGACGGCTTGCCGTGAAGCGGAAAGGCCGCCGCACGTTGGGCTGCGGCCTCGACCGCTGATCGGAACCTGGCCCCGAGACCTGGCTCCATCGTCTCGTAGTAAGCGGTTTGGCCAAGCAGTTCGGACCTGGCGGCCTGAGTGAAGCGGGCCTGATTCAAGGCGCGATGCGCCTTGCTTCTGCAAAAACGTCTTCGGCGGCGTAGGTCTTGACCTCTCCGCGCTGATAGGTCTGAACGCGGCGCACGATCTCGGCGTCCCAGGCCGCTTCAATGTGGGAAAGCGGGGGCTCGTGCAGCGATTCCAGCAGCAGCTCCACGAGGCGAGACCGGTCGTCGGGTGCGAGCGATCGGCCGCGGTCTGCAAGCTCGGCGACGATGTCAGCCATGGTGTGCCTCCGTGTGTTGGCAGATCATAGCGGGCGGGTGCGCAACGGGTGTTTTTCATTCCGGTTGCAGCCGATCGCGTGCCCACAGCGCCGGGAACAGGCGGATCCACAGCCCTGCCACCAGCAGGACGCCGACACCGCCCAGCAGCACCGAGCCCACCGGCCCCAGCCAGGCGGCGGTGGCGCCGGACTCGAATTCGCCGAGCTGGTTGCTCGCGCCGATGAACACCGAGTTGACGGCACTCACGCGGCCGCGCATGTCGTCGGGGGTTTCCAGTTGCACCAGGGTCTGGCGGATCACCACGCTGACCATGTCGGCCACACCGGAGATGAACAGCGCCACGAAGGACAGCCAGACCTGCGTCGACAGCGCAAACACCCCCATGCAGACGCCGAACACCGCCACCCAGCCGATCAGCTGCCGGCCGACCCCGTGCTGCAGCGGGTGCCGCGCCAGCCACAGCGACATCAGCAGCGCCCCGCCGGCAGGCGCGGCGCGCAGCAGGCCCAGCGCCCAGGGGCCGGCCTGCAGGATCTCCTTGACGAAGATGGGCAGAAGCGCGGTGGCGCCGCCCAGCAGCACCGCGCACAGGTCCAGCGAGGTGGCCCCCAGCAGCACCGGCCGCTGCCAGAGGAAGCGCACGCCGTCCAGCACGCTGCGCCAGTCGGCCGCGCCGCGCGATTCGGCTGCGGGCACCCGCACCCGGCTCATCAGCCACAGCGACAGGGCACTCACCCCGACACTCACCCCGTAGACCCAGCCGATGCCCAGCGCAAACAGGCCGCCGGCCAGCGCAGGCCCGCCGATCACGGCCACCTGGATGCCGCTGGCATTGACCGCCATGGCCCGCGCCAGCAGGGACGGCGGCACCAGCGAGGGCGTCAGCGCCTGGGAGGCCGGCATCTGGAAGGCCCGCGCCACGCCGAAGGCCACAGACAGGCCGAGGATCCCTTCGCGGGTGATGCTGTCGGTCAGGGTGGCGGTGCAGAGCAGCGTGATGGCCGCCCACTGCAGGGCCGTGCAGGCCAGCACGATGCGGGCGCGGTTGTGGCGGTCGGCGACGTGGCCGGCCGGCAGGGTGAGCAGCAGCGCGGGCAGGAACTGCGCCAGACCGACCAGACCCAGGTCCCAGGCGCTGCCGGTCAGTTCGTACATCTGCCAGCCCAGCGCGACCATCACCATCTGGCTGGCCAGTTGCCCGGTCAGCCGGGCCCACCAGAAGTGCAGGAAGGGCCGCACCGCCAGCAGGTCGGCCAGGGAGTGGCTTGAAGATGAGGACACGGACAGGGTCAGACTTTCAAGAACGGAACAGCCGCGAGTACTGCGCCTCGTGCCGCGCGCTGAGAATGGCCAGCATCGGGCTGTGCGACTGGCGGATCGCGTCGTCGGCATGCCGTCGGGCGGTGTCCACCGCGGCGGGCAGCTCTTCGATCAAGGCTGCGAGGATGCGTTGACCGGCGCTCTGACCCAGCGGTACGGCCTTGAGGGCCGCCTGCACCAGGTTCTCCGCCCAGCCGAAGGCATGGGCCAGCAGGGCCTCCTCCGGCTCAGGCGGCGGGTTGCTGCGCTGCACCGCCAGGGCCCAGGCGACGGGCCAGCTCGGCGCCGGGCGCAGTTGCGCCAGCAGGGCCAGGGCAGGGTCCTGAGCCGCCGCCGCCGGGTCCAGGTTGCGCAGCCACTCCAGCATCGAGCGGCCCATCTGCTCGGTCTGGCGACGCAGTTCCCGGCTCTCCCGGGTCTGCAGCAGCCAGTTGTTCAGGGTCTGCAGGCGATCGCCGTCCAGCGCCTGCCAGGCCTGCATCGCCGGCAGCAGCACCGCCAGGTCGGAGCGGGCCAGCGCCAGGTGCAGCTGGTCGATCAGCCAACGTCGTGTGCTGGCCTCGTCGTGCACCTGGCCGGCGTCCACCGCCGCTTCCAGCCCCTCGGAGTAGCTGAACCCACCCACCGGCAGGGCCGGGGAGGCGAGCCAGAGCAGTCGCAGCAGCGCGGCGGCCGGTCGGGCCGTCATGCGGGCCTGGGTGGGTTGCCCGCGGCGGTGCCGACTGCAACCTCCACCGATGCCGCAGGCGGACTGTGGTGATGGTGATTGTGATGATGGTGGTGTCCACAACCGGGGCCGTGCACATGTGGCACCGGCTCGGAGCGCACGCCGATGGACAGCGGCCGGCCCCGCACCGGGACGGCTGCGGCTGCAGATGGTTGGGCCGTGGCGCTCACAACGCCTTGCCCGTGGGAATGACCGTGCCCATGATCCCGGGCGTGATCGTGCGGATGATCATGGCCGCCTTGCCCGTGGTCGTGCCCGTGTGAATGCCCAGACCCGGCGGCCGCATAGGCCCCCCCCTCCGGCTCGAACGCGGCCTCGGCCTCCTCGACGATCAGGTGCATCTGCCGCAGCATGTCGGCCAGCACATGGTCAGGCTCCAGCTTCAGGTGGTCCGGCTGCAGCTCCAGCTGCACATGGCGGTTGCCCAGGTGGTAAGCCGCGCGCATCAGGTCAAAGGCGCTGCCGTGTTCTGCGCAGGCCCGCACCACCAGCACTCGCTGTGGGGCCGCCAGCACCCGCACCAGGCTGCCGTCCTCGGTGACCAGTACATCGCCGCCGCGCAGCTGGCTGCCGCGCGGCAGGAAGATGCCCAGGTGGCGGCCGCCGCTGTCGGTGGTGTCGAAGCGGCTCTTCTGCCGCTGGTCCCAGTCGAGCTCCACATGGGGGGCCCGCCGCAGCAGCACCGACGCCAGGCCGCGGCCCTGGGGGATGAGTTTGTTGACGGTCAGCATGGCCCGCATTGTCGCGCCAGAGCGTGTTCCGGCGCAGACCGCGAGCTCAGGGCTGGATCAAGGCCGGATCAAGGCCGGAAACGGGCTGGATCAGGGCTCACTGGTTCTTGAACTTCTCGAAGTCTTCGGCCTGCTGGTCCTTGAACTTCTCGAAGCCGGACTTGCGCTTCGTGATCTCCAGTTTGCCGTTCACGCCATTGAACTTGACGGTGAAGTCCCGGCTGACCTTGCGCTCCTGCGGATTGAACTCCGCCAGGTCGATCTCGTAGTTGAACCGGTCCTTCAGATTGAGCTTGGAGGCCCGCTCCAGGATGTGGATCAGCGAGGCCGAGCGGGTGGCCCCGGGGCCGAGTACCAGGTCGGACGAGACGCTGCCGTCCTTCATCGTGAAGGGCAGGAAGCCGTCCTTGCCGGGGTCGGGCGGTGCCACCTCGCCGTACTTGTTGCCGCCGCTGTCGCTCAGGTGCGAGTCGCCGAGTTTGTGGGTCAACTGAAGGGGGGCCTCCGACAGGTTCTTGAACTTCAGGCTGACCACCGCCAGTTGCGGGTCGGTGAACTGGCCTTCGTTCATCAGGGTGGAGGAACCGATTCGCACCACCTCCACCCGCAGCGGACCGTCCACGGCACACAGCGGGACCCCCTTGCAGGGATCGACAGGCGCCGCCGCCTGGGCCGCCGGCGCCAGGGGGGCAAGGCTGGTCGTGGCACCGGGCATCGGAGCGGACACAGCGGCGGCCCCGGCGCCGATCGAGTAAGTGCCCTCACGCAGGCGCGGAATGACGATGGCGTGTTCGATGCCGCCTTCTACGCGGTTGGTGTCACCGATCTGGCGCAGTTCCCGCACCAGCATCGAGACCTCGAAGAGGTCGCCGAGCTCCTTCTGGCCGGTCCAGACGTTGAACTCGATGGTGGCGTCGCGGTGTTCACCGGGCTCGACGCGGAAGTTCGTCTGCGTCTGGCCTTTTTCGAAGCGCGGCATGCCGCCGGTGCGGCCGTGGTTGTCCGAGCGGTGGCTGCGGTTGTCCGAAATGACCAGTTCCCGGCCGACGTAGGCCAGTGCGGTGGCCTGGGCGCTGCGGTTGAAGAAGCGCAGCGACACGTTGACATGCTTCCAGCCGCCGCTGCTGGTGCTGCTCACCGAGCGCACAAACACCGCCAGCTCCTTGGACGACCAGCAGGCCGAATCCGCCGGGCAGACGGGCACATGCGACTGCGCTTGCGCCAGCGGCACCTGGACCAGGCCGAGGCTGGCCGCCAGGGCCAGATGGCGCAGGAGATGACTTGCCGAGTGGGTACGCCCCCTGTCAAGGCGCATGGCGCTGGATGGGGTAGGGGTCGGGAATAGGTTGTTCTGCATGAAATCCTCCGTGGACATGGGCATCCACGACCTGACCGCCGAGGTCATCTCGTGGTGAATCTGGGGGTCGACCGAATGCTCCGAAGCCGGGTGTCGAGACTGTCACGCCAACAAGAAGCCCCCAGCACCGAGGGTGACTGGGGGCTTCTTGAACGGTCATTCAGCTGCGTTCAGTCACTGCGCCGGTTCAGGCCGCAGTCAGGTGCACCGTCATTGCTTGGCGTCCATCTTGGCGATTTCAGCCGCCAGCTCGTCCTGGCCCTGCTTGGCCTTGAACTGCTGCCACAGCGCGCGTTCGTTGCGCATGCTGGTCTTCAGGACGTTCTTGGTCTGGTCTTCGGCCAGCTTGGGGTCCAGGCCGACCAGCACGTACATCGTGCCCTTGGGGCTGACGGTGCTGCGGAAGGCGCGCGAGCCGGAAATGGTTTCGGCGGTGATGAGCTTGGACACGCTGGTGTTGACCTTGTCGACGGTTTCCGACGAGGCCGCACCGGTGGTCTCCACATACTGCTTGACCATGTTGGTGACGCGCACCTTCATCTGCTGGGCAAGCACCACGCGTGCGGAGGCGGTGGCCTGGTCCTTCATGAACTGGGGGCCGGCTGCGGACTTCTCGTGCGAGCCCACTGCCGACACCGCCACACCCTCCACTGGGGTGTCGCAGACCCACAGCGGGGCCGGATCCTTCGGCGAGTCAGGGAACACGCATTCAGCCGGTGCGGCGGCCACTTGCTTTTTCGACGCACAACCGGCCATGAAAGCCATTGCCACAGCCACACCCACCAATCCCAGCTTGTTCATCACGTTCACTCCTTACAGAAAAATATCCATCAAACCTGAACGAAGGGAGGCCCCTTGCGCTCCCTCATTTGGACGGGACCACCCAGACCCACAGGGTTCCGTTGGCGGGGTCCAGCCACTTGCTTTTCAGCACCGCCTTCACTTCGCGGTCCTTCACCTCTTCGCGAATGGTCTTGCTCGCGATGGTGGACGAACGGTCGTTCTCGGTGACCTGTTGCACCTCGTGTTCACTGCCGATGGTGACGCCCTGGCGCTTGGCCAGTTCTTCGCGCGCCCGGCTGAGCGCCAGCTCTTCCTGGGCGTTGCGGCCCATCACATGCATGCCGGCGGAAGCAGAGGCCCCATCGCCGGGGTTGTCGATCCAGGCTGGGCGGCCGTTCTTGGAAGCCGACTTGCCCGGCATGGAAAGACAACCGGTAAACAGTGCGACGGTTGCCAAGGCGCCCAGCCAGAGCAAGCCGCGCAGCAACCGACCGCGGCGGACTTGTTCCGTGTTCGGCATCCTGCTCACAGGCTGCCGAGGCTGTTGCGTAGTACCTTCTTGAAGAAGCTGCCGCTGTGCTCTGGCTTGACCACATCTCCGCGCATGATCTTCTTTGCCTTGTCTTCGTCAGAGACGTAGACCCAGGCTTCTTCGTTGGTCACGTTGTCGGTGACCAAGCCTTCGGCCACCACGATCTCCTCCAGCGTTTCGGCCTGCTTCTTCTTCAGTCCGCCGCCCTCGGTCTTGCGGCGTGAGTAGAAGATCACCTTGTCACCCGGCTTGAGTCCATCCTCCTTGCCGATGGTGATTTCGAAGATGGACTTCTTGGCCAGCATCTTCTTCGAGCTGACGTAACCACGGCCCGCGAAGAAATTGAACAGGTCGTGTTCATGCTCCTCCACGGCTTCCTTGGCTGCGGCCTGCACCAGGGGGACACCCCCGCCCGGAATCTGCGCGTTGGAGTTGCCTGTGCTGGACTTGCTGCCGTTCAGAGGGATGGTCGTCACCAGTTTCAAGGCTGGCATCGAATAGATGGCAACGGAGGCCGTCACTTCGCCCTTGTGGGTATACGACGGCGGGATGCGAGTGACCTTGCCTTTCTTGTCGGTGAACTCGCTGCCTTGGTTGAACGTGGAGTTGACCGTGGAAGTTGCCACGCTGGGCTTGATGGCGTAGTTCGCCACCTTGGGCCCTGTGTATTCAGAGGAGCCCTTTGACTCGGCGACCCGCAAGGCGTCAGACAAGCGCGGCGCGAGCTTGGAGTCGATGACTTCCACACCGCGTTGCGTCACCTTGCCTGCGATGGCTTTCGACAGCAGGCCCCCAAGGTCCGCCACCCTCGACAGCTGTGTGGAGCCGTCCTCGCCTTCCAGCACGATCACCTTGATGCGCTGGTTCGTGAGTTCCTCTTCCGGTGGCATGTACTCCGCGTCCATCAGGGGGGCGCTCTGGTATTGCGCGTACTCCGATTTGGACACGGGATTGGACAGGCAGCCACTCAACACCAGCGTGGACGCGACCACCACAGGCCCCCAAAGGCCCTTCAATCGACTCATCAAAACCCCCTTCGAACGGTTGATCAAAAACTGCACGGGACTGACCGACGTCCACCGTGCCTGCAAAAAACAAAGCTCTACTGGACCTTGAATCCCAGTCCGTTGATGAGCCCGGCCTTGCGCAGCTCTTCCTGGAGCTTCGTCAGCGCCTGCTGTCGGGCGTTGGCGTGGCTGGTCAGCGACGCACCGGACGCGACGTAGTTCTGTCCTGAGACCGTCTGCTGCCGATCGTCCTTGACCTGCAGCGACACGTCCAGCCGCACCAGCTTGCTGCCCTGCACCTCATCGAGGCGAGGCTTCACCGTGGCCTCGACCGTGGCGCTGGCGGAGCCGCCGTCTGAGCGGGTCTTGACGTTGTTGTCGGTGAGGAACTTGGTGACCACATCGGCCACGTCCTGGTGCTCTCGAGCGGTGCGCACCACGAACACCAGCTGCTGGGTGATCAGCTCCGACTTGCTGCGCACGCCGGTCAGCAGGGCAGCCTTGCTGCGGTCCTCTTCGGTCAGGCCGCCCTGCTGCAGCAGCGGGTAGTAGCCCATGGCCTGGTCGATGGTCTTGTCCTGGCGGCGCAGCACGAGCAGCTGTTCCACCTGGGTCTTGCTGCCCAGGTCCGCGGTGGCTGCCGACACCTGGTCGGCTGCGCCATTGAACTTCTCGCGCAGATCCTGAAAGAAGGCCAGTCGGTCGATGCGCACCAGCGCATACACCCCACCATTGGGCGAGGGCGCGGTCTTCTCCACCACCGGGTTCTTGAACTCGACCGCTTCGACCCGGTCCGACACCTTGACGGAGCCGCCACGGTCGACCCGGCCGTTGCGTTCGCTGATCTGGCTGGTGGTCTGGCCCTCCACCGACACCTTGAACTTGGCGGCGATGTCGCGCAGTGCCAGGCGGCGGGCGGTGTTCAGGTCGTGGCCCTCACCGATGCCGTACCAGGCCCGACCCGTGTCGGGCGGCGGTTGGTTGACCCATTCCGGCGGGCCGCTCTTGAGCCCGGGCACCGATGAAAGGCACCCCCCCAGCAGCAGTGTGGATGCCACCAGGACCATCAGGCCGAAGCGCCTGGCAGATTGAAGCCGGGCGCCCGCGCGGGGCTGCGACGATTCTTGTTTCATGATCTCCGTCAAGCTAGACGCTGCCTCCCCCGGGCGATCCGGTCGCAGCCAACTACGGAGAAGTTTTTATCATTTCGTTCCGGGGTGTAGCAAGGCGCCTGCGCAGCGATTTACATGTTCGGAGGTGTTGGTGGAGCGAACGTTTCATCCGCGCCACGCATGCGGCCCATTTGCAGCAAGGTCTTGCTGCGTATGGGTGTCCTTCCCATTTTTGACTCTGCGAACCGGGTTCCCTCAGAACAGGAAGTACCGCTGCGCCATCGGCAGCACCGTGGCCGGCTCGCAGGTGAGCAGCTGTCCGTCGGCGCGCACGGTGTAGGTCTGGGCGTCGATCTCCATCACCGGGGTGCAGTGGTTGTGCACCATGTCGGCCTTCTTCACGCTGCGACAGCCGCGCACCACCCCCAGGGTCTTGGTCAGGCCCAAGGTGTTGCCCACGCCGGCGGCCACCGCGCCCTGGCTCAGGAAGGTCAGGGAGGTGCGGGCCACGGCACCGCCGAAGCTGCCGAACATCGGCCGGTAGTGCACCGGCTGCGGTGTGGGGATCGAGGCGTTGGGGTCGCCCATGGCGGCCATGGCGATGAAGCCGCCCTTGACCACCAGGCTGGGTTTGACGCCGAAGAAGGCCGGCTTCCAGAACACCAGGTCGGCCCACTTGCCCACCTCGATCGAACCCACCTCGTGGGCGATGCCGTGGGCCAGCGCCGGGTTGAGGGTGAGTTTGGCGATGTAGCGTTTGATGCGGGCGTTGTCGTTGCGCGACGAGGCTTCCACAAGGGCTCCCTCTCCCCTGGTGGGAGAGGGTTGGGGTGAGGGGGCCAGCCAGCCCCGCTGCTGCTTCATCTTGTGCGCCGTCTGCCAGCAGCGGATGATCACCTCGCCCACCCGGCCCATGGCCTGGCTGTCGGAGCTGAACATGCTGATGGCGCCCAAGTCGTGCAGGATGTCCTCGGCGGCGATGGTCTCGCGGCGGATGCGGCTTTCGGCGAAGGCCAGGTCCTCGGCGATGCCGGCGTCCAGGTGGTGGCACACCATCAGCATGTCGAGGTGCTCGTCCAGCGTGTTGACGGTGTAGGGGCGCGTCGGGTTGGTGGAGGAGGGCAGCACGTTGGCCTCGCCCACCACCTTCATGATGTCCGGCGCGTGGCCGCCCCCCGCCCCTTCGGTGTGGAAGCTGTGGATGGTGCGGCCTTTGAAGGCGGCAATGGTGTCCTCCACAAAGCCGGACTCGTTGAGCGTGTCGGTGTGGATGGCGACCTGCACATCGGTCTCCTCGGCCACCGACAGGCAGTTGTCGATCGCCGCCGGGGTGGTGCCCCAGTCCTCGTGCAGCTTCAGGCCGATCGCGCCGGCCTCCACCTGCTGGCGCAGGGCGGCGGGCTGGCTGGCGTTGCCCTT
>Ga0209170_1001144_pt1 | contig 11336 bp, 10 predicted proteins | sample KloWWTKNB14_bulk_FD_187178 | JGI IMG/M metagenome (GOLD analysis project Ga0209170, IMG submission 187178) | Active sludge microbial communities from Klosterneuburg, Austria, studying microevolution and ecology of nitrifiers - Klosterneuburg... | ecosystem: Engineered > WWTP > Aerobic digester >...
CGATGAAGGAAAACACCGGCGCCGTTCATGTGCAGATCCCGGTCGATGTCGCCACTTTCCTGCTCAACGAAAAGCGTGACGACATCCGCACCATCGAACTGCGGCATAAGGTGAATATCGTCCTGATTCCGAACATCCACCTCGAAACACCTGCCCACGAAATCGTCCGCCTGCGCCATGACCAGTTGAATCTGGAAGACCAGGTGCTGCCGAGCTACAAGATGGTCGAAGCGCCACCGACCGAGGCCTATCAGCCGCCCTCGGCGCAAACCGAGGCACGGCCCAGCCGTCCCGAGGCCGCCGTCAGGGGCATCACGCCTTCCCAGCCGGCTCCCGTGGTCGCGCCAAAACCCACGACTCAGCCAACCCTGGCCCTCCAGCCTGGCGAAGTGGCACAGCCGGGCATCATCGATAAAATCTTCGGCTGGTTCCGCGGCAACCGCAAGGTCGAGCCGGCGCCCGTTGCCAAGGCCGAGGCGCCCGCCCGCCGCGAACAAACCCGCGAGGGCCGCAGCGAGCGTGGCCGCGGACGTGACAGAAGCGAACGCAACCGCCAGGAGCCTCGCGACCGGCAGGAACCGCGCCAGCGAAGCCAGCAAGCGCCTCGTCCGGACCAGGAGGCGCGCGGCGAACGTCGTCCGCGTCAGGAACGTCCTGACCGGCAGGGGCAGGAACGCGGCGAGCGCACGGAGCGCCAAGGACCGGAACAACGCCAGCAGAGGCAACCGCGCCAGCAGGCGCCGAAGCAACCGCAGGCGGGCGAATCACCCATCGCCCCCTTGACCGGAGCGCTCGAGTCGACCCCGCCGGGCGCGACACCCGAGCAGCAGGATGAGCGTCGCGGTCGTCGCGGCCGTCGCGGCCGTGGTCGCGATCGCGGAGAACGCCGCCCTGATGAACAAACCGCCGAGGAACTGCAGTCGCCACCCGTCGAACAGAGTATGGTCCCACTCCAGGAGGCCGAGGAGGCGCCTTCGTCCTTCGAACCGATCACGCCTGAAATGCCGGCCGACGTAGCAGCGCCGCCCCCCGCTCCGTTGCCGATCGAAGACAACCTGGTCGAACCCGTGGTCGCCAACGCGCTTGCGGAACCGGCTTTGGCGCCTGTCCCGGTCGCGGTATCGCCGGAGCCAGTCGAGGAATTCGCCGCACCTGCGCCTGCGCCTGTCGTCGCGGCCGAGCCGGTGTATGCCCCGATTCCCATGCCGGCCCCGGTCAAGCCGCAAGCCGATATAACTGCCGCCTTGCAGGAAAGCGGTCTGGTCATGGTGGAAACCAGCAGGGAAAGGAATGTAGCGCAGGTTCCGGCTGATCCGGAAATCCACCTCGGGCGCAAACCGAAGGCCGCCGTGGTGGTTAGCAACGAGCCCATGATGCAGGTGGAAACCCGCAAGTAACGCCAGGGGCTTGAATGAAGAAAGGCCGGCATCTGCCGGCCTTTTTCTATGGCGTGCGCTGCAGGGCCCGTATCAGTCCTTGACCCGCGTCCTCGACCATGTCCAGGACGAGTTCGAAGCCCTGCTCCCCGCCGTAGTAGGGATCGGGCACATCTTCGGCATCGAAGTGTGAAGCGTAATGCATGAACAAGCCCAGTTTGGCCTGGTGTTCGGAACGGGTGCCGCGCTGCAGCAAGGCCAGATTGTCCCGGTCCATGGCCAGCAGCAGGTCGAACCGTTCAAAATCCTCCGGCACCACCTTGCGTGCGCGCAAGCCGGACAAGTCGATGCCGCGCCTGAGCGCTGCCTCGCAGGTGCGCGGGTCGGGCGGCTCACCGATATGATAGCCATGCGTTCCCGCAGAATCTACTTTAATTAATCCGCTCATTCCTTTGTTTATAATGATATTATTAACAATACCTTCCGCCGTAGGCGAACGGCAGATATTGCCCATGCAGACGAAAAGTATGCGGCTCATGCGGCATCCTTCCGTTGGAGGGCATCGTGCTCTTCGACGCCGAAAGCGCATTTTCTGAGCCGGAAGAGTTCGTCCCGGGCTGCGGCGGCTTCCTCGAACTCCAGGTTTTTTGCGTGCTCCTGCATGCGTTTTTCCAGCCGGCGGATTTCCCGAGCCAAGGCTTTCTCGTCCATCGCCTCATAACGCGCCCGCTCCTCGGCCGCTTCCAGGGCCTCGACGGCGATCTCGTGATCGTAGACACCGTCGATGATGTCCTTGATGCGCTTCGAAATGCTCTTTGGCGTAATGCCGTTCGCCTCGTTGAAGCTCACCTGCTTGGCGCGCCGGCGCTCGGTCTCGGCGATGGCCCGCCGCATGGAATCGGTCATCGTGTCCGCATACAGAATGGCGGTTCCATGCAGATGGCGCGCCGCCCGTCCCATCGTCTGGATCAGGGAGCGCTCCGAGCGCAGGAAACCCTCCTTGTCGGCGTCGAGGATGGCCACCAGCGACACCTCGGGGATGTCCAGGCCCTCGCGCAGCAGGTTGATGCCGACCAGCACGTCGAACTCGCCCAGGCGCAGGTCGCGGATGATCTCGACCCGCTCCACGGTTTCGATGTCGGAATGCAGGTAGCGCACCTTGATGCCGTTCTCCCCCAGATAATCGGTCAGGTCCTCGGACAGGCGCTTGGTCAGGGTAGTCACGAGGACGCGCTCGTTCTGGGCAGTGCGCAGCTTGATTTCGCCGAGCAGGTCATCGACCTGGGTCGAGGCCGGCCGCACGATCACCTGGGGGTCGACCAGGCCCGTCGGCCGCACCACCTGCTCCACCACCTGCGACTGGTGCATCCGTTCGTATTCCGCCGGGGTGGCCGAGACGAAAACGGTCTGCGGCATCAGCTTCTCGAACTCGTCGAAGCGCAGCGGCCGATTGTCGAGGGCGGAAGGCAATCTGAATCCGTACTCGACCAGATTCTCCTTGCGCGAGCGATCGCCCTTGTACATGCCACCCAGCTGCGGAATAGTGACGTGGGACTCGTCGATGAACATCAGCGAATCCGGAGGCAGGTAATCGATCAGGGTCGGCGGCGGCTCGCCGGGCTGGCGCCCGGACAGGTGGCGCGAATAGTTCTCGATGCCCTTGCAGAAACCGAGCTCATTGAGCATTTCCAGGTCGAAGCGGGTGCGCTGCTCGATGCGCTGGCATTCCACCAGCTTCTGGTTCTTCTGGTAATGCCCGATGCGCTCGCGCAGCTCGAGCTTGATTGCCTCGACGGCCCGCAACACAGTCTCGCGCGGCGTCACGTAGTGGCTGGAGGGATATACCGTGAAGCGGCCGAGTTTCTGCCGCAGATGGCCGGTGAGCGGGTCGAACAGCTGCAGCGATTCGATGATGTCGTCGAAGAGCGAGAGACGCAGGGCGTATTCGGCGTTCTCGGCCGGGAAAATGTCGATGACGTCGCCGCGCACGCGGAAGGTGCCGCGACGGAAGTCCACCTCGTTGCGCTCGTACTGCATCTCGGCCAGGCGCTTGATGACGTCGCGCTGGCCGATGCGCTCGCCCTCCCGCAGATGCAGGATCATTCCATGGTAGTCCACCGGGTCGCCGATGCCGTAGATGGCCGAGACGGTGCCGACGATGACCACGTCGCGCCGCTCGAGCAGGGATTTCGTCGCCGAGAGCCGCATCTGCTCGATATGCTCGTTGATCGAGGAATCCTTCTCGATGAACAGGTCGCGCGAGGGGACGTAGGCCTCTGGCTGGTAATAGTCGTAGTAGGAGACGAAATATTCAACGGCGTTTTCCGGGAAGAACTCGCGGAATTCCGAATAGAGCTGCGCCGCCAGCGTCTTGTTCGGCGCCAGCACCATCGCCGGCCGGCCCAGCCGGGCAATGACGTTGGCCATGGTGTAGGTCTTGCCCGAGCCGGTGACGCCGAGCAGCGTCTGGTACATCAGGCCGTCCAGGATGCCCTCGACCAGTTTTTCGATGGCCTCCGGCTGGTCGCCGGCCGGCGGAAACGGCTGATGCAGGGAAAACGGGCTGTTGGGGAAGGTGACGGCCACTTGTTGCGCGCTTGGAATGTCAGAGGCGAATTCTAGCCCGGCTCAGTCTCGTGTGCCGCCAGTTTCCCCGAGAACAGGCTCGCGGCAACGATCATCGCGCCACCGAGCCACTCCTTCAAAGTCATGGCCTCCCCCGCCAGCAGCCAGGAAGCCAGCGCGGCGACCAGGAGTTCGAAGAGAAAGATGACGATCGCCCTGTTGGCGGGCGTGTGCGTCAGGCCGTACTGGACAAAGAGGTTCGTCGCCAGCAGCACCAGGCCGATCAGCGCGACCAGCAACCAGCCCGCCATGGGGGGCAAGGTGACTGCGCCCGGCTCGAAAGGCAGCACGGCCAGCCCGACCACCACCACGCCGGCGAAGACTGCCATCGATTTCACTTCGATGGACAGCTCCTGCGCCTTGCGGATGAGCACGTTGGCGAAGGCGAACAGGAATCCGGCCGCCAGGCCGAGCCATTCGGCCCCGTTCTCCGGCAGCGGCAGGCCCAGGCTCGGCTGCCACAGCATGACGACGGCGCCCGCCAGCGACAGTCCGATCACCGCCGCGCCAGGGAGACTGACTTTTTCCCCGAGCAACAGGCGCGCAAGCAGCACGGTCCACAACGGCGCCAGGTAGAACAGCAGCAGCACCCGCATCACCTCGCCGTGCACCGTCGCTAGGACGTAGCCAAGGTTGCAGCCGCCGGCGACGAGCCCGATCATGGCCAGCATCCAGCCCGGCCTGAAACCGGCCAGCTGGCGCCGGAACAGGCCGAGACCGAGCAGGAACGCGACGAAATAGGTCAGCGTGGCGCCCAGCGCCGGGGACACCGCCATGCCTTCCAGCGTGCGGTAGGGATGCCAGATGAGTCCCCAGATCGTGGCGCCGGCGAGCAGCGAAACCAGGGCAACGGTGTTTTTGGTGCAACTCGCTTCGCTCATTTTCTTTGCCGGCATGGCAGGCGCACTTATAATTCGTTTTTACCGAGAAGAAGCGGCAAACTGTTCCGTGCCGCAGACAAGACGTGAATCCCGACCTCGACAGGCTCCACCCCTACCCGTTCGAAAAACTGCGCCAGCTGTTCCGGGGCATACAACCCCCTGCCGGGTTGCGCGAGATCCGCCTGTCCATCGGCGAACCGCAGCACGACACGCCGGCCTTCATAAGGGATGCGCTCTCCGCTCATCTTCAGGGGCTGGCGAATTATCCCACGACCTCCGGCAGCGATGCCTTGCGCGAGGCGATTGCCGGCTGGCTGGCGCGCCGTTACGGCATTCCTGCACCCGACGCCGTCAATCAGGTATTGCCGGTAAACGGTTCCCGCGAGGCGCTGTTCGCCTTTGCCCAGTGCGTCGTCGACCGCTCGCGCGGCGATGCCCTGGTGCTCAGCCCGAATCCCTTCTACCAGATCTACGAAGGCGCCGCGCTGCTCGCCGGGGCGCAGCCGGCCTTTCTCAACCATCTGCCCGAAAAAGGCTTCCGCTCCGATTTCGACGCGATTTCCGAATCCGTCTGGAAGCGCATCCAGCTTGCCTATGTCTGTTCGCCGGACAACCCGACCGGCAAGGTGCTCGGCCTGGAGGAATGGCAGCGCCTGTTCGCGCTGGCCGACCGCTACGGCTTCGTCATCGCCAGTGACGAATGCTATTCGGAAATCTATTGTGACGAGGCCGCCCCGCCGCTGGGCGTGCTGCAGGCGGCGCGTGCCCTCGGCCGCGACGACTATCGCGGCATCGTCATGTTCTCCAGTCTGTCCAAGCGCAGCAACGTGCCCGGCCTGCGCTCCGGCTTCGTGGCCGGCGACGCCGACATCCTGAAGAAGTTCTGGCTCTACCGCACCTATCAGGGCTGTGCCATGAGCCCGCCCGTGCAACATGCCAGCGCGGCGGCCTGGAACGACGAAACGCATGTGCGCGAGAACCGCCGCCTGTACCGCGAAAAATTCGATGCCGTCACTCCCCTCGTCGCCGCGCATCTCGGGACGGCCCGGCCGGACGCCGGCTTCTACCTGTGGGCGCGCACGCCGATAACCGACACCGAATTCGCCCTCGGCCTGCAGCGTGAATATAATGTGACCGTCCTTCCCGGCAGCTACCTCGCGCGCGCGGCGGGCGGCGTCAATCCGGGCGAGCACTTCGTCCGCATCGCGCTGGTGGCATCCCTCGACGAATGCCTCGAGGCGGCGCGGAGAATCGAAGCATTTTGCAGAAAACTATGAAGGGAATCGCAATGCAGGACTTTCAGCAGATCATCGAGCAGGCCTGGGAAAACCGCAGCGGGATCCAGCCCGGCAAGGCGCCGGCAAAGGTGGGCGAGGCCGTCGAGTTCGTCCTCGCCCAGCTCGACCAGGGCAAGCTGCGCGTCGCCGAGAAGATCGAAGGCCAGTGGATCACCCATCAGTGGGTCAAGAAGGCGGTTCTGCTCTCCTTCCGCCTCGAGGACAACCGCGTCCTGGACGGCGGCGCCCTGCGCTACTGGGACAAGGTGCCGACCAAGTTCGCCAAATACGACGCCGAGCAGTTCGAGCGCGGCGGCTTCCGCGTCGTGCCCGGCGCAGTGGTGCGCCGGGGCGCCTTCATCGGCCGCAACGTCGTGCTGATGCCTTCCTTCGTAAACATCGGCGCCTATGTCGACGAGGGCACCATGGTGGATGGCTGGGCGACGGTCGGCTCCTGCGCGCAAATCGGCAAGAACGTGCATCTGTCAGGCGGCGTCGGCATCGGCGGGGTGCTGGAACCGCTGCAGGCCAACCCGACCATCATCGGCGACAACTGCTTCGTCGGCGCCCGCTCGGAGATCGTCGAGGGCGTCATCCTCGAAGACGACTGCGTCATCTCGATGGGTGTGTTCATCGGCCAGAGCACGCGCATCTACAACCGCGACACCGGCGAGATCAGCTATGGACGCGTGCCGGCAGGTTCGGTCGTGGTTTCGGGCAGCCTGCCTTCCGCCGACGGCAAGTACAGCCTGTACTGCGCCGTCATCGTCAAGCAGGTCGACGCGAAAACGCGCGCCAAGGTCGGCATCAACGAGTTGCTGCGCGGCATTTGACCGATTTCCCTTTCGGGAGGCAAGCCATGATATTCGACAAGCTTTTCCATCTGATGGCCGAGAAAAAGGCCTCGGACATCTTCGTCTCTGCCGGAGCGCCGATCCACATCAAGATCCAGGGCTCGACGATCCCCATCAACCAGCAGATCCTGGATCCGGCCACCATCCAGAAAATGGCCTACGAGATGCTCAAGCCGGACCAGATCAAGCACTTCGAGGAGGAAAAGGAGATCAACATCTCCTTCGGCATCCGCGATATCGGCAATTTCCGCGTCAATATGTTCTGGCAGCGCGGCACCATCGCCATCGTGGTGCGCTTCATACAGGGCGAAATCCCCAAGCTGGACGAACTCGGCATGCCAAGCGTCCTGAACGAAATCATCATGGAAAAGCGCGGGCTGGTGCTGGTGGTCGGCTCGACCGGCTCGGGCAAGTCCACCACCCTGGCGGCAATGATCGACCACCGGAATGCCAACAAATCAGGGCACATCCTGACGGTGGAAGACCCGATCGAGTACCTTTTCAAGCACAAGAAATCGGTGGTCAACCAGCGCGAAATCGGCCTGGACACCAAGATATGGGAAAACGCCCTGAAGAACGCCATGCGCCAGGCGCCGGATTGCATCCTCATCGGCGAGATCCGCGACCGCGAAACCATGGCAGCAGCGCTGGCCTACGCGCAAACAGGCCATCTCTGCCTCGCCACGCTGCACGCCAACAACAGCTACCACGCCCTCAACCGCATCATCAACTTCTACGCCCTGGAAAACCGGCCGGCGCTGTTCCTCGACCTGTCGGTCAGCCTGAAGTGCATCATCTCCCAGCGGCTGGTGAGGAAACCCGACGGCAAGCGTTTCCCCGCCGTGGAAATCCTCCTCAACACACGGCACATCCAGGAACTGGTCGAGAAGGGCGAACTCAACGCCATCAAGGAGGCCATGGAGCAGAGCATGGCGCCGGGCTCCCAGACCTTCGAGCAGGACCTGTTCCGGCTCTACAAGGAAAACATCATCACGCTGGAGGAGGCGCTGGCGAACGCCGACTCGCCGACGAACCTGTCCTGGCTCATCAACAATTCCCAGCTGGGGACGCCCGGGCCTGAAGACAAAAAGTCTACTGCGCCGACGGCCGCGCTGGATTTCGAGAAGACCAACCCCGGTGGCGCTTCCTTCAAGGAATTCACCCTCAACCTGGACGAACAGGCAGGCTGATGCCCGGCGACACCCTCACGCTGGCAAGCGAATTGATCGCCTGCCGCTCGGTCACCCCTGACGATGGCGGCTGCCTGGAGATACTTGCCGGGCGCCTAGCCCCGCTCGGATTCAAACTGGAGCGCATGGATCGCCAGGGCGTCTCCAACCTGTGGGCGCGCCGAGGGAGCGCAGCCCCGACTCTGTGCTTCGCCGGTCATACCGACGTCGTGCCGACCGGTCCGCTCGACCAGTGGTCCTCCGGCCCCTTCCAGCCCGAAGTGCGCGATGGCTGCCTTTACGGACGCGGCGCGGCCGACATGAAAACCAGCATCGCCGCCTTCGTCACGGCGGTGGAGCGCTTTATCGCCGCCCGGCCCGGCCACGCCGGCAGCATCGCCCTGCTGCTCACCTCCGACGAGGAGGGTCGCGCCGTGGACGGCAGCGTGCGTGTCGTCGAGGCATTAATGGCCCGCGGCGAAACGCTCGACTACTGCATCGTCGGCGAACCGACGTCGGCGGAGCGCCTGGCCGACACCATCAAGAACGGCCGCCGCGGCTCACTCTCCGGCAGGCTGGTCGTCAAGGGCGTGCAGGGGCACATCGCCTATCCCCACCTGGTAAAAAACCCGGTGCACAGCATCGCGCCCGCCCTGGCCGAACTGGCGGCGAGCGTCTGGGACAAGGGCAACGAATACTTTCCCCCGACCTCCTGGCAAGTGTCCAACTTCCATGCCGGCACGGGTGCCGACAACGTCGTCCCGGGCAGCGCGGAAATCCTCTTCAATTTCCGCTTCTCGACCGCCAGCACGCCTGAGGCGCTGCAGGCCCGGGTCCACGCCATCCTCGACCGCCATGGCGTCGACTACACGCTGGACTGGACACTGTCCGGCAAGCCCTACCTGACCCCGCGCGGCAGGCTGGTCGAAGCGGTATCCCAGGCAATTCGCGAAACCGCCGGCATCGAAACGCAGCTGTCGACCAGCGGCGGCACCTCCGACGGCCGCTTCATCGCCGACATCTGCCCCGAGGTCATCGAACTGGGGCCCCTCAACGCCACCATCCACAAGATCGACGAGTGCATTGCGGTGGCCGACATCGAGCCGCTCTCGCGCACCTACGAGCGCACCCTGCAGCTGCTGCTCTCATGATGCCCGCCGAAATGCTGACGCTGCGCGACGTGCTGCGCTGGGCGGTGAGCCGCTTCAACGAAGCCGGGCTGCATTTCGGCCATGGCACCCAGGATGCCTTCGATGAGGCGGTCTGGCTGATCCTGCACGCCCTGCACCTGCCGCACGACCGCCTGGAGCCGTTTCTCGACGCGCGCCTCACTACCGCGGAAAAGGCAACGCTGGCGGCGCTCATCGCCCGCCGCATCGATGAACGCATCCCGGCCGCCTACCTGACACGCCAAGCCTGGCTGCGGGACTACCCCTTCTACGTCGACGAGCGCGTCATCGTGCCGCGCTCGCACATCGCCGGTCTGCTCCTCGAGGACGCCTTCGCTCCCTGGATCGATGCCGGGCAGGTGCATGCAGCGCTCGACCTGTGCACCGGCTCCGGCTGCCTCGCCGTCCTGCTGGGGCTGACTTTTCCGCTGGCGCACGTCGATGCCGTCGACCTGTCCCCCGAGGCCCTCGAAGTGGCACGCCGCAACGTCGCCGAGTATGGCCTGGAGCAGCGCATCGAGCTCATCCACTCCGATCTGTTTGCCGGGCTCGATGCCCGCACCTACGATGTCATCATCTCGAATCCGCCCTACGTCACGGACCGGGCGATGCGCGCGCTGCCGGCGGAATACCGCCACGAGCCGGCGCTGGCGCTGGCGGCCGGCGAGGACGGCCTCGACATCGTGCGCCGCCTGGTCGCCGAGGCGGGCCGGCATCTCAGGCCGGGCGGCATCCTGGTGGTTGAAGTGGGGGACGGCCGCGCCGCGGTCGAAGAGGCTTTCCCGGCACTCGATCCGGTCTGGCTCGACGGCCATGACAACGGCAATGGCGTGTTTCTGCTGCGGCAGGAGGCGTTGCGCTGATCCCGGGGCGATGCATTTGCGGGAAGGTCCACTCGGAACCATCCGTCTGCCTGCTGCATAGATCAAACTCGGCGTCTTGCACGAAGACGGCAAAGCGATGTATTTTGTCAGCGAAAATGGCGCCGGCTTCGACATGCAGTACGCCGACAAGTTGTTCGGAGCCTTCCCGCGCAAGCACCGTGCGGAGGATTTCGAAGGTACGGGCATGGGTCTGGCCACTGTGCACCGCATCATCCAGCGCCATGGCGGCCGCATCCGGGCCGACGCTGCGCCGGGCGAGGGAGCAACATTCCATTTCGCGCTGTCTTAAGAGGAGCAGAAATCCCATGGCAAGCGACCGGCCGATACTGCTGGTGGAAGACAACCCGGACGACGAGGCGCTGACCTTGCGCGCCTTCCAAAAGAACCGCATCCACAATCAGGTGATTGTTGCGCGCGACGGCGTCGAGGCACTCGACTACCTCTTCGGCAACGGCCCCCATGCGGGCCGCGATCTTTCGATCATGCCTGCGGTGGTTCTGCTCGATCTGAAGCTGCCCCGAATCGACGGGCTTGAAGTGCTGCGACGCATCCGCGCCAACGAAAACACCTGCCTGCTGCCCGTGGTCATCCTCACCACGTCCAGGGAACAGCAGGACATCTATGAAGGCTACAGCCTCGGCGCCAACAGTTACATTCGCAAGCCGGTGGATTTCGAGAAATTCATCCAGGCCGTCGGCCAACTTGGCCTCTATTGGCTGGTCCTGAACGAGGAGGTCGAGTTCGTACCGGCTTGAGTCCTGGAGATTCCGCCCCGGTCCGGTGCCCTTGGACGCCGCAAGCGGTCAGTCGCGGCGATTTGTGGTCATCGCTGAAAACCCCTTGAAATAGCCGCCCCGACAGGCTCCGGCGCGAACAGCCGCGATGAGGCTCGCCATGTCCGTCACCGGTTGCAGAAACTCCGTCGCACAGCGGCCAACGGCAGCCACCTTGTGGCAGTCGCTGCCGCCGAGGCCGGGCAGGGCCATATGCCGCGTCGCCACGATGGCCAGCTCGTTGTCCGAGTCGACATTGCCGCCGTTATGCGTTTCCACGGCAGCTATGCCCTGAAGTTCGAGCAGGCCGTCGAGCAGGCTGCAGACG
>Ga0209170_1001152_pt1 | contig 11313 bp, 10 predicted proteins | sample KloWWTKNB14_bulk_FD_187178 | JGI IMG/M metagenome (GOLD analysis project Ga0209170, IMG submission 187178) | Active sludge microbial communities from Klosterneuburg, Austria, studying microevolution and ecology of nitrifiers - Klosterneuburg... | ecosystem: Engineered > WWTP > Aerobic digester >...
GACGAATTTGACCGACTCTGGCATCACGCTCCGCATCCGGCTGTTCCGCTGCCGCCCTCAGACGCTGGAGTTCCTTGGCCTGTTCGGAAATCTGGACACGATCCTGTGACTGCGTCCCTTGAGACGCGGTCTTCTTATTGTGTGTCCGTTCAGTGTCCTGAACTCCCAACAGGATTTTCGCGAGATCTGCCGCTCGGCCGTTATGTGAGATCTCCATGACTGCTTCTCCTCCCCCATAGCCAGGGTCTTCCGAAAGGCCTTTCCCCTAGTCGAGTACTCTATCGGCGGGATCGGCCGGGAACTTTAGGAAAAGCGATCGAATTAGGGAAGTTTTTCCGCATAGGCATCGACGAATGCCGTAATGCCGATCCCCCCTGCTTCTGTGGACAATTTGGCTATCTCTTGATCGTAAAAGGAGTACCAGACCTGCTCGCTTTTCCGGTCCAGGAGTCCCTTCGGAACAGTTTCCCTCATATTTTTAATAAGATACGAGATGAAATACGCTTCAAACTCCTGCCCGGCTTTATGGAGCGCCGCGCGGGCCTTGTCCCCTGCCGGCCCCTGTTCGGCCGGACCGCGGAATCCGAGCGGCTGCGGAGTCGCCATTTGGGCCAGATCCAATTGGCTGGACATAAAATTTTGTATTTCCATTGGAAGCGTGGCCCTTTCTTAGACAATCTCAAGATTCGCTTGAAGTGCTCCGGCAGAACGCAGGGCCGATAGGATGGCCACGAGATCTCGCGGAGTCACGCCCACCGCGTTGAGTGCCCGTACCACTTCTCCAAGCGTCACCGTTTGATCGACCACGATCAGTCGCGACTCCTGTTCGGTCACTTCCGTCTGCACATCGGGAGTGACCGTCGTTTGCCCTTGGGTCGAGCCGATCAACGGAGCCGGAGGCTGTGACACGTTGAGCGTGTTCTTGACGGAAATCGTGAGGTTGCCATGCGAGATCGCGCATGTGGATAACCGGACATGTTCGCCGAGGACGACCGTACCGGTGCGTTCATTCACCACCACTTTGGCGGCGACATCGACGGTCACGTCCAATCCTTCCATCGTCGCGATGTATTCCACGACCCGTCCGTGAAACGTCGCGGGAAGCGACGTTTTGACGAGGCCCGCATTCACCGGGACAGCCGTGCCCTTCCCAAACGTCCCGTCGATCGCCTCCGCCGTGCGAATGGCGGTGGTGAAATCGGGATGCCGCAGCAGCACGGACACGCTGTCCCAGTTCTCGATATCTACCACCAACTCCTTTTCCACGATGGCGCCGGCAGGAACCACCCCGGCCGCTTGATGGTTCTTGGTGACCGTCGCGCCGCCGGCGCCGCCGGTCCCGCCGAGGAATCCACCAATGGAGACCGGCCCCTGAGCCACCGCAAACACCTGTTGGTTCGGCGCCTTCAGCGGCGTCGACAGCAGCGTGCCGCCTTGGAGACTTTTCGCATTGGCCATGGAAGAGACGACCGCGTCCAGCGTCATGCCGGGTTTCACAAACGGCGGGAGCTTCGCCGTCACCATCACCGACGCGATATTGCGGGTGAGCAACTGGATGGGATCGATCACCAGATTGATGCCCATCTTGTTCAACATGGACATCATGGCTTGAATCGTGAACTGTCCACCGATGACCTGATCGCCCGTCCGGTCGAGACCGACGACCAATCCATACCCGATCAGCTGGTTTTCGCGCACGCCCTCGATCGTGGCCACGTCCTTGACTCGAACAGCCTGGGCTAATGAGGCCGTAAATAACGTGATCGTGAGGAAGGCCAGCATGCCCACCACGGTGCGTCGAAACCAGGCCGTTCCTTGTGGCTGTCTTTCAGGAACAGGCGCCGGCTTCAGCGGCGGAGGTGTCCAGGGGCGCGTAAGGAGGCCGGGATCCATTGAGGCCGGTCGCAGAACCCCGCTTGAAAGCATGAGACGAAAGCATTGCGTAATCATCGCCCGTTGTTGTTTGCGCGGCCTCGTCATGTTGACTCCTGTGGCTGGTCGATTCTTCCCGACGGACTTGCGATTAAAACGGATAGACCCAATCCAGAATTCTGACGAGCCAGCCGGGCCGCTGCACATCGTCGACGACTCCTAGGCCGGAGTATTCGATCTTGGCATCGGCAATGGCACTGGACTGCACCGTGTTCTTCGTATTCACATCCACGCGCCTGACGATGCCCCCGATGGTCATGATCTGGCGTTCCGAATTGACGGTCACCTCACGTCGGCCCTCGACCCGTAAGTCTCCGTTCGGCAACACTTCCGTCACGATGGCCGAAATCGTGCCCGTCAACGTGTCTTCCCGGTTGGTTGCGCCTTTGCCGCCGAACTTGCTCTTGGCGCTGGCATCGATACCGAACCCTCGCTTGGCTTCTCCGCCCAGGCGGATTCCCGGGATGCCGAGATAGCCCATCCCGGTGCCGCCGATTCCATTCGAAATAGTCGAGTCTCTCTCTGCGTTCGTGTCGGCGCTCTTCGAGCCCTTGTGTTTTTCCACGATTAGAATCGTGATGATGTCGCCGATGCGCATGGCGCGAAGATCTTCGTAGAGATAGGCCCGCCCATTCTCTTCCTGCCACAGCGATCCCGTGGTTTTCGGCGGTGGCAATTTGGCCATCTCCACCTTTTGTTGCTTCGTGCTGGGCGAGGCCGAACAACCGACCAGCACGCACAGCGCCAGACCGCACCAGATGAATCCGATGGGGCGACATTGCATGAAAGAGCGGTTAAAAACTGACACGGACCACCCCCGGGGCAACGACGGTCGCCCGCAATTCCTTGCCGGAATCGACATTGGAGACCGTGATGGTTTGACCCAATTCACCATGCGATTTGGTGACTCCGACGGTTTGAATCGACAACCCGCCCTGCCGGGCTTCAATCGTGACCCGATCGCCCTTGTGCACGGCGAAAGGGCGCCGCACCGAGGTCATGCGTATGGCATTTTGAGGCGGAAGCGGGCGAATGGCCGCTTTACCGATGACCTCGGCAGGACTGGTCACAAACGGTTGCTTCAAGTCGTACAGGACGATCCGTTCCGTGGTGACGTCGTCGGCCGCAATTTCCTCGTCGACCTTGATCGACCGCACCGGCACCACCACCTCGACAATGGCGGCCACATCGGCGGTGGCATCGACGGTCTTGATGAATCGCCCGTTCACGGCCAGATGAATCTGGAACACTCGACGTCCCAGCGGTTCGTCCGATCGACCGGCGCTGACTTGCAGATCGACCGTCCCGGAGGGTACGACGATCGGCTGCTGAGGATCGCCGATCGCCACCTGGCAGTCGACGGCGCGTCCGGCCAGTTCCCGTTTGACGAAATCGTGGATCACCCCGCGGATGTGTTCGGGATAGATGAGCCGTTTCCCACGGGCCTGCGGAAGACCCTGCGCCTGATGCGCAACAGCCCCCTGCACCTGGAACAGCGGCCGGACCGGAGCCCGCTCACCTGCCATGGCCGGGAGGACGGCGCTCGTGACCAGGCTGATGGTCGCAACAGACAGGAGGCTGAGTCGATTCACAGGTGTCACCCTTGGTTGAAGGTGCGGCGCCGATTACCGGCGCAGGTTGTTGGCAATCTGCATCATTTCATCGGATGCCTGAATGGTCTTGGAGTTAATTTCGTAACTCCGTTGGGCGATGATCATGTTGACCATCTCCTCCGCCAGATTGACGTTCGAACTTTCCAGGAATCCCTGCTGCAAGGTGCCGAAGCCGGTCGAGAATCCGCCGGTACCCTGTTGCGCCGGTCCGGAGGCAAAGCTGTCCAGGAACAGGTTGCCGCCCATCGCCACCAGGCCCGAAGGGTTGTCGAAGCGCACCAGCTGAATCTGCCCCACCTGCGACGCTTGTGTGACGCCGGGAAGCAGAACGGAGACGGTGCCGTCCTGGCCGACATCGATTTTCAGCGCGCCCGACGGAATCGTAATCACCGGGTTGAGCTGGTCGCCGTCGCCGGTCACGAGGTTGCCGACGTTATCGCGCTTGAAGGATCCGTTGCGGGTGTACATGATGGTCCCGTCGGGCCGGGTCACTTGGAAAAATCCGGCGCCGTCGATAGCCAGGTCGAGATCGTTCCCGGTCTGCCGCATGTTCCCTTGCACCCATTCCTTGGCCACCGTAATGGGACGCACACCGCCCCCGACCTGCACGCCGACAGGAAAGACGCCCACGTTCGACGCGTTCGTGCCCGGTAAGCGTTGAATCTGATACAGCAGATCGCCGAATTCCGCACGGCTGCGTTTGAACGCGTTCGTGTTCACGTTCGCCAGATTGTTGGCGATGGTATCCACGTTCAGTTGCTGGGCCGTCATGCCCGTCGCGGCCGTCCACATTGCGCGAATCATACGCTCCTCCTATTGCACCCGGCCCAGATCCTGAATGGCCGTTTCGGTCATGCGATCCATCGTTTGGATCAATTTCTGCGCCGACTCGTAACTGCGCATGCCTTGCATCATCTTCACCATTTCACTCAACGAATTCACGTTGGACTCTTCGATGTGTCCCGACTGCACCTGCGGCCTTGTCGACACCGTCGGTTTCCCTCCGACAAACAGTCCTTCGGCAAACTTTTGCGGCATCGCGTTCTCCGGGAACTCGACCACCTTGATGCTGCCGATCGGAGTGCCGTCCACCTGGATCGCCCCTTCCGCATTGATCTGAATGTTGCCGGGCGGCACCTTGATTTCCCCTTTGGTGCCCATGACAGGGTGCCCGAGATTGGTGACCAGGCGTCGTTGGCTGTCGAGAGAAAAGATGCCGTTGCGCGTATAGCGAACCCCGTCCGGGGTCTTGACCTCAAAAAACCCGTCGTTCTGTATGGCGACATCCAGTGGATTACCGGTAATGCGGATCCGCCCCGGCTCAAAGGCCGTTCGGACCCCATGCACTTCGGCAAAGACCCGTTCGCTGGGACCGGCCGGTCTGGTCGAAATGGCGGAGGAGAGGCCTCCTGACACCACTCCCATCCCCGTCGAACTGGCCCGGGCGAAAAGGCCGCGGAATCCCTGCTGGTCCTGCTTGAATCCGGCCGTGTTCACGTTCGCCAGATTATTGGCGAAGACCGTGAGTTGTTTTTCCTGGGCTACGGCGCCTGAGAGTATGGGGTAGATGGCTCGATTCATAGTTTGTACTGTCCAGATGAACCTGTTGTGCTACAGGGGGAGTTAGCAATGGACATGCCATCGCAATACGTCAGACGGCCTGGCACAGCCGAAGCGATCGCCGGACGAAAATCCTTGTGATTGTCGAGAGATGGGAACCGGAAGGTATTTGAGGGGCCGGAGGGAAATTCTTCCGCCGTCAACGGCGCCTGTCAAACGGCGTGGCAAACGGGAAGTCTTTGCCGGAAGCAGGGAAAGTCCTGCCTACATAGAATGGGGCGCAACGAGAATTCTGGAGATCACGCAGCGATCGTGGAGGTTGCATCAACGGAGGCGGATACCATCGCACCGGGGAGTCCATAGAGAGCGTACCCTTCGGCACGAGCCGTTGCGACGGCCCGGGTGGCCACATCGAGGAGCGCGTCACTGTCCATAGTGTCCTGGCTGGAGAGGCTGATTCCTATGCGGCTGGTGAGGAACAATTCGTGCCCGTCGAGGGTGACCGGCAGCGATATCGTGAGTTGCATCTTCCTGGCGATGGCCAGCACCTCCTCCGGACCTGTGACCTGATCCAGCAGGACGACAAAGGTGCGTTCGGCAATTCGCGCTACCGTGTCGGTGGTGCGCAGGGCGCTCTTCACACGCGCTGCGTGAACGCGATACATGAGGTTGAGGTTGATCTGCGCCTGTTCGTCGGTTTTCGGCGTGAAGTGATCGAGTTCGATCATCAGGACCGCCACGGGCCGCCCATACTTGTGAGCGTGCACTAAGGCTTGATTGAGGAGAGATGTAAAGAGGCGATAGGTCGGCAATCCGGTGACCGAGTCGTAGGTGTTCATGCCGGACCCGTTCGATTCTTCCGACAGTGAATGCATCCTGGAAGCCGATTGTGGGCCCCGCGGAGTCCAGAGTGTCGCGCCAAAGACCATCAGCGTGAGGAGAATGCCGGCGGAGATCATGACGGGATAGGCCGTCAACGCCGACAGAGTCAGGAGGCCCACGGAGGCAGTCCAATACAATCCGCCGGCCATGAACAGGATACAGGCCACTACGCCGAGTCGAGCGCTCTGAAGCGATTCGGTACCCGCTTCGTCGTCGGGCCACCCATGCCGGTTCGTTGAATCCGACCCGTTGCGGTCGCTCGAGGTGTTGAGTTCAGGACGTGACGAATGCATACCCTCCCCAATGGAGCATCGCAGCCAACGGTATGTTGAGCTAGGAAGGTATCGGAGAAGTGGAGGCGAAACTAAAGGCAGTGTAGCCCGCGCGACGATGCATGGGCGCCGCCGACACGAACGAACAGCAACGACTGCTACACCGTCCGGAGGGGCACATTACACATCGACCGGTTCGAGCCGCGCTTTCAAGTGGAGGATGGCTTTCGAATGAATCTGGCATACTCGTGATTCGGTCACCTTGAGCGCCTGCCCGATCTCCTTCATCGTGAGTTCCTCGAAATAGTAGAGCGACAATACCAACCGTTCTTTCTCCGGCAGATCCTGGATTGCAGCTTCGAGCACGTGGCGTGCCCGTTCGCTCACTAGGACCGAGAGCGGATCCGGCTGATTGGAGTCGGTCAACACACTGATGATCTTATGCCCGTCCGCATCCTGCACGCCGAGATCGTCCAGGCTGATCACCACGGCGCCACGTGAGCGAGTCAGGAATTCATCCAGTTCCTCCGTGGACATCTTCAGCTCTTTGCCGACTTCCTGGTCTGTCGGCGGGCGTCCGAGTCTGTGCAGCAGCTCGGAATAGGTCTTTTGAAGGAGCGTAATCCGCTCGTGGACCGAGCGCGGGATCCAATCCATCGACCGGATTTCATCGAGCATGGCGCCACGGATGCGAAACTCTGCGTAGGTCTTGAATTTGGCTTCGCGGGTCGGATCGTACTTATCCATGGCATCCATGAGTCCCATGATTCCGACGGACATCAAATCTTCCGCGTCCATATAGGCCGGCAAGCGAAACGCCAGTCGATGGGCCATGGCCTTCACGACGTGGGTGAATTCCTGAATCACCCGTTCACGATCCGCTTCCGCAATCACCCGACGCGGGGCGTTTCTGACCGCAGACATTTTTCGAGCGTCCATCATTCGCTACAGTCCTTTCAGTCAGTGCGTCCGCAAAAGTTGTTGCCAGAGGAACTGCACTGTGCCTTTGGGAAGCGCCGGTGGGGTTAACTGAGCCACCGCCTCAGTCAGTTCTCGAAACGCACGGCTGGACGGCGCGTGCGGAAAGAGATCGATGACGGCCCGCTGCTGGGTCACGGCCATCGGCACATAGTCGTCCAAGGGAATCGCGCCCAGGTAATCCAGCGAAATATGCAGGAATCGACTGACGGCCAACTCCAGTTTCCGGAAGATCCGCGCGGCGTCCCGCGGCGACTTCACCATGTTGACGAGCACATGGAAGCGGCGTTCCCGGTATTGCCGCAACAAGACTTTCATCAACGCATAGGCGTCCGTCATGGAGGTCGGCTCGGGAGACACCACGACGATAATGGATTGGGCCGCCGCCGCAAAGTAGGTCACGGTCGAAGAAATGCCCGCCCCGGTATCGATCAACAACACATCCATGTTCGATGCCAAGCGCTCAAGTTCATCTTGAAGGATGAGCTGTTGCGCTTCCGTCAGGATCGTCAACTGAGAAATGCCGGTACTGGCCGGGAGGACGGTAATGCCATGCGGGCCGGTCAGCGCGATATCTTCCAGCCGGCAGGTCTTCGCGAGCACGTGCTCCAACGTATATTTCGGTGTTAGACCGAGCAGAATATCGACGTTTCCCAACCCGAGATCCGCATCCAGCACGAGCACACGCTTTCCGGTTTGGGCCAGGGCGATGGCGGTATTCGCCACCACGTTGGTCTTCCCCACCCCGCCTTTTCCGCTGGTGACGGTAATCACTTGCGTGCGGGAGGGACCGACGTTGTCATCAAGCGCTCTCATCTGCGGATCCAAAATTCCTGGTTGCATCGCCATCGTCACTCCCCTCTTGTTCGTCAGTCGCCTATCGCGCGTAGGTCTTGATACCAGGCACAACTGCTGATGTCGTCTGCCGATCCCATGACTGAGTGGTCCCGCCCGCCGGCGTCCGTACCTGCCCCCCCAGCAGCAGGTCGCCCAGGCGATCGACTTGCGCCTGAACCAAGTCATCGGGCACCCGTTGACCGGTTCCCCAATAGGACAGCGGGATGCCGGTGCGATGAGTGGCTTCGAAGATGCCGCCATAGCCCGCCGTCTCGTCGAGTTTGGTAAACAACAACCGGAGGCCCGGCACGTCTACGCATTGACTGGTGCTGACCACGAGATCCGGCACTCGGGTGCCTGCCGCGAGGACGAGATGGACCTCCATGGGATAGGCCCCGTTCAGCAACCCTCTCCAACGTTGCGTCGTGATGGGTTCATAGGGATTGAACCCTGTGGTGTCGATCAAAATCAGTTCCGCTTCACGGGCCTGCGCAATCGCGGCGCGGGCCTCCTCACAGGATGCTGCCACCGAGAGCTCGATACCCAGGACCTCGGCATACAAGCGAAGGTGTTCCACCGCCGCAGGCCGATACGTATCCATGGTAATCAAGGCCACACTCCGCTGCTCGACAATGCCATAGTGCGTCGCCAGTTTGGCGATGGTCGAGGTCTTGCCGACTCCGCTGGGGCCGACGAACAGCGCAATCTTTTGTTCCCCTGCCGCGCTCAGCAACGGGCCGGCCGTGCTGACCCGATCCAACAACACTGTCCGGAGCAACTGTAGTGAGGAGTTCCGCTGAGCGGACCCCTGCTCCACCAACGTTTCACGCAGTTCCCGCAGACAGGCTTCCGCCGTGGCATGCTCGACGCCCTGCGCCAAGAGGTCTTCATAGACGCGCTGGAAGGACTGGAACGTTGCGCCCTGGTTCTCCCCATTGTTGCGTGTGGACGCCGATGTCGCGCGAGTCTCCCGCGAAGGACCTGGAACCTGACGAGCCGCCGGCCGCGACTGCTCCTTCCCCGTTTCCATCGCTCCCTGCAGGGTTTTTTGAAAACGCGATTCCTCCGCCGGCACCATCGGCGCAGGAGTCACGGCCGCACGTGTCTGCTCATCTTCACCGAGCAGCGGCGCGGCCTCGGGAACGGCGGCGTCATCTTCAATGGCCGCCATGACCTCCAATACCGACCCGCCCAACAACCCGAATCCGTTATCCCAGGAACGCACGCGTTTCGTGGACAGAATCACCGCATCCGGCCCTAACGTGTCCTTAATGGAGCGAATGGCCTCATGCATCGACTTGACGTGGAATGTCCGTACCTTCATGCCAAGCTCCTGGTTTCACCGACCTCGAGGTCGAGCCGTACGGTTTCCACTGCCTGCAAACGTGTCACGCTTTCCACCTCGTTCAATCCTAAAATCGGAACCGAGTGCAAAATTCTGTCCGTCAGTTTCCGCAGATGTCGTCGCAACGAAGGCGAGCACAAAATGACCGGTTGATGCCCGCGACCGACCATGCGTTCCGCGGCAGCCTTCAATGCAGTGAGCAGTTTCTGTGCCACCAGCGGATCGGGCACCCACTGGGTTCCCTGTCCGGCTGCATTCGCTTGATCGGCGAGGGTACGATCCAATCGCGGATCCAGTCCGATGATCGGCAACGAGCCATCTGGCGCGAGATATTGCTTCGTGATGGTCCGTCCCAGCGCTTGCCTGGCGACTTCCGTCAAAATATCGGCGTCTTTTGTGGTCGCCGCATGGTCGGCAATAGTTTCAAGAATCGTCCGCAAGTCACGAATTGGGACACCCTCTCGCAGGAGATGCGACAAAACTCTGACGAGCGTGCCCAACGGGATGAGATTTGGAATCACTTCCTCAACCAGCTTGGGGTGATTTTTGCCCAGTTGATCGAGCAAGCCCTGCACTTCTTGCCGCCCCAGCAGTTCATGCGCATGCCGCTTGATCAACTCAGACAAGTGCGTCGCGATGGCCGATCCCGGATCCACGACCGTATACCCCGCCATTTGCGCCTGTTCACGCTGCTGCTCCGGTACCCACATGGCCGGCAGACCGAACGCCGGTTCTTTGGTCGGCAGCCCATGGATAGCTCCTCGCTGAGCCGTACCAGGATCGATCGCCAGCACATGCGCCGGCATCACCTCCGACTTGGCGAGTTCCACGCCTTTGAGCAGCGCCGCATATTCGTTGGGCCGAAGCTGCAAGTTGTCGCGAATATGGATCGGCGGCAGGACAAAGCCCATTTGTTCGGCGAACTGTCGCCGGAGCCCCTTGATCCGGTCCAGCAGGGCGCCACCCTGCCCTCCGTCCACCAGGCTGATGAGACCGTATCCGACCTGCACTTCCATGAGATCCAGGGGGACCACCTGGGTGCCGGCCTCCTCGGCCTTGACCTGAGGCGAGGCCGGTGTCGGAACGGCTTCCGCGGTTTTCTGCTGTTCGTTGATCTGATACGCCATCCAGGCGGTCAGGCCACCCAACGCGAGGAATGCGAGATGGGGAAGGCCCGGGACCAGGCCCAGCGTGATCAGAATCCCTGAAGCCGTGCCGATCGCCTTCGGGGAGATGAGGACCTGGCGGCTGATCTCAAATCCTAAGTTGACCTCGGAGGCGGCCCGAGTGATGACGATACCGGCCGCGGTTGAAACAATGAGCGCCGGCACTTGCGCCACGAGGCCTTCACCCACCGTCAACAACGTATAGGTCTGCGCCGCTGCCGCCAGCGTCATGCCCTGTTGCAACACACCGATCGTCAACCCGCCAAGAATGTTGACGAGCGTGATGATGACGGCCGCCACGGCGTCGCCGCGCACAAATTTGCTCGAACCGTCCATGGCGCCGTAGAAATCCGCTTCCTGGGCGATCTCCTTCCGCCGTTGGCGGGCCTCTTTGTCATTGATCAGGCCGGCGTTCAGATCGGCGTCGATGCTCATCTGTTTGCCGGGCATCGCGTCCAAGGTGAACCGGGCTGCCACTTCGGCGACGCGCCCGGCGCCCTTCGTGATGACCACGAAGTTGATGATGACGAGAATGGTGAACACCACGAGCCCGACGGTATAGTTGCCGCCGACCACGAACGTGCCGAAGGCCCGGATGACCTCCCCTGCAGCGGCGGCGCCTTCATTGCCGTGCAGGAGAATCAAGCGCGTGGAGGCGATATTGAGGGCGAGACGCAGGAGTGTCACCATCAGCAGAATCGAGGGGAACACCGAGAATTCCAACGGAC
>Ga0209170_1001157_pt1 | contig 11293 bp, 16 predicted proteins | sample KloWWTKNB14_bulk_FD_187178 | JGI IMG/M metagenome (GOLD analysis project Ga0209170, IMG submission 187178) | Active sludge microbial communities from Klosterneuburg, Austria, studying microevolution and ecology of nitrifiers - Klosterneuburg... | ecosystem: Engineered > WWTP > Aerobic digester >...
CAAGAATTATTTATCTAACCCCAATTTTGTGAGGTGATATGGCCAAGCGGCTTCGTGTTGACGGCCCGACTGTGGCTGTTGAGATAATGAAGGGCGCGCAGCGGGAAATTGCACCGCCTGGGCACGTCCGTATGAGCGACGACGATTGGCCTTTCTGGCATTCTGTGGTTGCCGAGTTTGCCAAGAGCGAATGGACGGACCATCTTCTTGAACTGGCCGCAATGTTGGCGCGTTCGATGGCCGATCTCGAACGCGAGCAACACAAACTGCGCGAAGAGGGGTTTATTGACGTTCGCCAGAATGGCACCACGGTTGAGAATCCGCGCAGCCGTGTGGTGAAGGGATTGACGGGGGATATCCTTTCGCTTCGCCGGTCGCTCGCCCTTCACGCGCGCGCGCGAAATGGCGACAACCGCGATGTCGGAACGCGCCGCGCTGGCGAAAAGGCGATTGAGGCAGACAACGTATTGACGGACGACTTGCTGGCCGCTTGATATGGCGCGCAAGGAATCGCGGGCGGATCGCGTCATCAGGTTTATCTCTGAATACTGCCGCGTTCCAGAGGGTAAGTTTGTTGGGCAACCGATTGTCCTGGCCCCTTTTCAAAAGAAGTTCATCAAGGACATATTTGACAACCCTGCCGGGACACGGCGGGCATATCTTGCGCTGGCAAGGAAAAACGGCAAGTCTGCACTGATTGCGGCCATTGTGCTGGCGTTCGTTGTCGGGCCGGAAAAGAAGACAAACGCGCAAGTTGTATCGGGGGCAAGGTCGCGCGAACAGGCGGCGCTGATTTTCAAACTCGCTTCGAAAATGGTTTATCTCAACCCAATTCTTGTGAAGCTGGTCCGTATCATTCCATCGGCCAAGACGATTATCGGGCTGGTGTCAAATGTTGAGTATCGGGCGATATCGGCGGAAGCGGGAACGGCGCACGGGCTTTCGCCTTTGCTGGCCATTCTTGACGAGGTTGGACAGGTTCGCGGGCCGCAGGATGATTTTGTTGAGGCAATCGAAACAGGGCAGGGCGCGCACGATAACCCGCTCCTGATTGCCATATCGACGCAAGCGCCTTCGGACGCTGATATGTTTTCGCTGTGGCTCGACGATGCCGAACGGTCGAAAGACCCGACGATTGTGAGCCATGTTTACGCGGCACCCAAGGACTGCAAGTTAGATGACCGCAAGGCTTGGGCAAAAGCAAACCCGGCTTTGGGGATATTTCGTTCGCTTGAGGACGTGGAGGCGCAAGCCGAGAAAGCTATGCGGCTGGCGTCGGCTGAGAACGGGTTTCGGAATCTGACGCTCAACCAAAGGGTAACACGGTTCACACCGTTCATCACACCAAGCACTTGGAAAGAGTGCGGCGGGCCGGTTGACGATAGCGTGTTTCTTGAAGGGCCGGTCTGGGGCGGGCTTGACCTTTCGGTGACGACTGACTTGACGGCCTTTGTGTTGATCGCGCGCCGTGATGGCATCTGGCATGTCAAATCGACATTCTGGACGCCGGAAGCAACACTTTCGGCGCGCTCGCAAAGGGACCGCGCGCCCTATGACGCATGGGTGCGGGATGGCTTCATGAAGGCCACGCCGGGGCCTGCGGTTGAATATGATTTTGTTGCGCGTGACATCGCGGAAATGACGGCGGGAATGCAGATCGAGCAGATCGCATTTGACCGTTACCGCATGGGGACGCTGCAAAAGGAGCTTGATCGGGCGGGCGTTGTCCTCCCGTTCGTCCCGTTCGGTCAAGGCTATGTTTCGATGGCCCCGGCCATTGACGCGACCGAGATTGAATTTCTGCACAAGCGGGTCCGTCACGGCGGGCATCCGGTGCTGACAATGTGCGCCGCGACGGCGGTTATGGTTTCCGATCCGGCGGGCAACCGCAAGCTGGACAAGTCCAAATCGACGGGCCGCATTGATGGCATGGTTGCTTTGGCGATGGCAATGGGGGCGGCAAAAGCCGGGGAGGTTGAAATGGTTTCAGTTTCCCCTTGGGATGACCCAAACTTCAGCTTGGTTGAAGCGTGAAGTTGTTCGGCTGGGAGTTCGGAGGCACCGAACAGCGCATAATCAGCAAGATACCGGGGATCGAACAGCACGGCGCGTCTATCTTGTCCGTCCTGGGGCTTTCCGATGTGACGTTGCCGAGAGTGACGATAGATACGGCACTGACATCGCCTGCGGTTTTGGCGGCGGTTACATTCCTGCCTCGTTCGCTGGCATCCTTGCCGTTGCATGTCTTCCGCAAGACGGCAAGCGGGCCGGAAAAGATAACGGGCGGGCTTGAGACGCTAATCCATGAAGCACCGAATGCCGAATGGACCAGCTTTAAGCTGCGTCAGTATTTTTGGCAGCAAGTCTTCACGGGGGGGCGCGGGATGCTCTGGGTCGAGCGTTCCGGTTCCAACATTACGGGGCTTTATCCGATCAACCCGGTGAAGACTAGAATTGTGCGCAGCGGCATGGGTGTGACGACTTACGAGGTTGACGGGAAGGTTTTCCCGGCTTCGGATGTGATTGATGTCCCGTTCATGCTGAAGGTTGATGGGCTGGCCCATTATAGCCCGATCACACTTGGCGCGCGGGCGATACAGCTTTCGATTGCAATGAATGAATATGGCTCAAAGTTCTTTGCCGGTGGCGGCGTTCCTCCGCTGGCCATGTCAGGGCCGCTTCCCGCCGGTCCCGAAGCCATGAAGCGGGCCATGGACCAGATCGGGCGGGCTATCGCGTCGGCAAAAGAGAACAGCGGGCAGATTGTGCCGATGCCGCCGGATCACAAGCTGACGCCTATCGGTTTTGATCCTGAAAAAGGGCAGATGACGGATGCGCGGCGGTTCCAGATCGAGGAAATCGCGCGAATTTATGGACTGCCGCCGGTATTTTTGCAGGATCTGACGCACGGCACTTTTTCGAATACCGAGCAACAGGATTTGCATCTGGTCAAACACCTGATTTCGCAATGGGCGCAAGCGTTTGAAGAAGAATTGAATCTCAAATTATTTGGCCAGCGCAACGGCGGGCGCTACATTGAGCATAATGTAGACGGCTTGCTGCGGGGCGACTTCAAGACGCGCATGGAGGCGCTGGCATCGGGCGTTCAAAATGCCTTGCTGACACCGAACGAAGGCCGCGCGCTTGAGAATAGGCCGGACAAGCCGAACGGCGATGATTTGATGATTCAAGGGGCCACGGTCCCGCTTGGAACGCAGCCGGTTGCTAATAATATGAACGGAGGGGTGCAATGACCCTTGAGAAACGGACACTGACAAGCCCGGTTGAGGTGCGCAAGGCCGACGATAAGCGCACGGTCGCGGGCTATGCGGCGCTGTTCAATTCGGAGGCCGATATTGGCGGCGCATTCCGCGAAGTCATCGCGCCTGGGGCCTTTTCTGGCACACTGGCGGGCGATATCCGCGCCTTGGTTGATCATGACAGCGGGCGCGTGATTGGACGCTCTACGGCGGGCACATTGCGTCTCAGTGAAGATGACAAGGGCTTGGCGGTTGAGATTGACCTGCCCGACACGACCGATGGCCGCGATTTGGCCGTTTCGCTTGAGAGGGGCGATATCAGCGGCATGTCATTTGGCTTCCGCGTGACAAAAGACACTTGGGACGAGACGGGCGACATGCCGATGCGCACAATTCAGGCGGTGGATCTGTTTGAAGTCTCAGCGGTGGCATTCCCGGCCTATGACGACACATCGCTTGCCCTGCGCAGCTTAGAAAACGCCAAAGAGGCGCGCAAGGTGATTGCAGACCAGAATGCTCGAAGGGCTGAGGCCCGTATTGCATACCGAAAGGCATCATCGGAGCAAAAATTCCGCAAGATTGCCTGAAGTTTCCCGGCCCAGCCGGAGCCCATAACCCGCCCTTGGGAAAGGCATCGAGGCTCGCCGTGTTGGCGGGCCTTTTTGCTTTGGAGAAACAAAATGTCACTCACACAACTGCAAGAAAAGCGTGGCGAACTCGTTGCGCAGGCCCGCGCCGCCCTTGAGGAAATCAAGGTCAACACCGACGAAAGCCGCGCGGCTGAACTCGAAACCCGCCATGATACGATCATGGGCGAACTGGACACGCTCGACAAGAACATTGAGCGCGAAGCCCGCGTTGCCAAGGCCGAAAAGGACCTTGAGGAACAGCGTGCAAAGGGCCGCCCCGATCTTGGTGGACGCGAAGCCAATGGCCAAGACGATGAAAAGCCCGCAACTTACCGCGATGCCTTCATTGCGTTGGCGCGTAATGGTTTCGATCCTCAGGAAATTTCGGCAGAGCACCGCGCTGCGCTCAAGGCAGGGGCCACATCCCTTGAACTTCGCGCGCAGACGGCGGGAACGACCACGGCGGGCGGTTATACTGTCCCGACTGATCTTGCTGCGGAAATCGACAAGACGCTCAAAATGTGGGGGCCGATGTATGATGAAGCAATCTGCACCGTCCTGAACACATCATCGGGCAACGCAATCGACTTCCCGACTGTTGACGATACGGCTGTGACCGTTGGCCAGCACACGGAAGCCGCCGCGATGACGGATGACGGCAGCCAAGATGCCACGTTCGGCAAGATGACGCTCAATGCGTTTGCATACGACACCGAATGGGTTCAGGTTTCGATGGAGCTGTTGCAGGATAGCGTTGTCGATATCGAACAGTTCATTGGTGGGTTGCTTGGCGAGCGTCTTGCACGTCGCGTCAACACCGAACTGACAACCGGCGATGGCACGGGCGACCCGAATGGGATTGTTACGGCTTCGACGGCTGGCAAGACGGCTGCCCTGACAACCGCGTTTACCGCTGATGAGGTCATTGACCTTCACCACTCGGTTGACCCGGCCTATCGCGCATCGCCAAAGGCTCGTTACATGTTCCATGACACGATCCTTGCGACGATCCGCAAACTGAAGGACGGCCAAGGCCAGTATATCTGGTCGATGGGCGATATCCGCAGCGGACAGCCTGGAACATTGCTCGGCGCGCCTTACAGCGTCAACCAAGCGATGGCGTCGGCATTGACCACGGGCCAGAAGCTGATCCTGTTCGGTGACTTCAGCAAGTATTATGTGCGCAAGGTCGGTCTTCCGGTCGTTGGTGTGCGCCGTGAATACTACTGGCCGAACATCGGACTTGCTGGTGTGGTTCGTCTCGACGGCGATCTTATCCAAACGGGCGCTGTGAAGCACCTGAAACTGGCCTGACGCAATGGGGGCCGGCTTCGGCTGGCCCCTTCTTTTCAAAAAGGAGAAGCCACATGGCTGGCGGATACAACACAACCGGCTATCGTAATGGCGATGGCGTTCTTGTGACGCAGGGTCAAACCGCCGTCACACAGGCGACCTCCATCACGACCGGCGTAACTTGCAGCGCATATTCCGGCGTCATCACGACCGTTTCCCAGACGGTAGCGGCGGGCGAGGAAGCTGAATTCACGGTTACGAACACAAAGGTTGCGGCAACCGATATCGTGGTCGCGTGCATCAAGACGCACACCTCGGCGGGCACATTTGTTGCGAATGTTTCGGCTGTTGCGGCGGGTTCTTTCAATATCCAGTTGACGAACCTTCATGCAGCGACGGCGGGTAACAATGTGCTTGTCATCAACTTCATCGTTTTGAAGGCTGAGGCATAATGAAGGTGCAGCTTCTGGTTTGCTTGTCGAATGGCAAGCAGGCCGGGGATGTTCTGGAATGCAGTGAAGACGAAGCGGGCCGCATGATTGCATCCCGCTTCGCTCTGCCTTTTGTCGAGGACAAGACGGAACGCGCCGTCAAGGCTGATCCGGTTGAAACCCGCGTCAAGAAAGCCAAGAATGCCCGATAAAATCAAATTGATGCTCGCGACGCACACGCATGGGTCGGTTACTCCGGCCTATGCGCAGGCGCTCGCGGTGTCATGCGCGCATCTGGCGGCAAAGGGGGTCAATCACTTCCCCTTGATCCTGACAGATAGCTTGGTTGACAGCGGGCGGAACCGGCTGGCGGCATTCTGCCTTGAGCATGATTTTACGCACATGATCTTCATCGACGCGGATGTGCAATTCACGAGCGCGGATATTCTGCGCTTGCTTGCCGACGATAAGGAATTTGTGGTCGGCTCCTACATGAAGAAGACCGAGAAAAACGAATTCGCGGTTTCATTCATTCCGACAGCCGATGGCCTTGTTGAGGAATGCCCGAAAACGGGTTGCCTCAAGATCGCGGGCGCGGGGGCCGGGTTCATGATGCTTAAGCGTTCGGTGCTTGAGACAATGCGGGACCGGATGCCTGAGACGATCTACACCGACTATGCGGGCCGCGAAAAGCCGGTGTTGATAAACGGATTTTTCGCCAATGTGATTGAGGATGGGATGTTGTGGTCTGAGGACCTGACATTCTGCAATCGCTGGCGGGCCTTGGGCGGGGATGTGTGGCTTGATCCTAAAATCACGCTTTCGCATTGGGGAACATATATGTGGCGGGGTTCGATCCTTGACCAGTTGGCCGATTACGCGCCGGAATTGAAAGCGGCGGCGTGAAGCACTTTTATTTCGATATAGACGGTTGGTTCCATTATCCACACATCTACAGGGAGGCCATAGAGCGGCTTGACGGCACGTTCGTCGAGATCGGGGCATGGAAGGGCTGCTCAACCGCTTTCCTTGCTGTGGAGGCCGCTAGAAGCGGAAAAACGATTGATATTCACGTTGTGGATACGTTTGTCGGTTCGGATGAGGAAGAACACCACAAAGACCCTGACTTGCCGAACCTTCGCGCGGTGTTCGACCGCAACATGGATCCGGTCAAGGACTTGCTGACCGTCCGCCAGATGCCGAGCGTTGAGGCCGCGAAACTGTTCAAGGATGGGTCTGTTTCGTTTGTCATGATCGACGGCGCGCACGATTACGCCAGCGTGAAGGCGGATATTGCGGCATGGTTGCCGAAAATGAAGCCGGGCGGGTGGCTTTGCGGCGATGATATCGCATGGGGCGATGACATGCCGGTTTTTCATGCGGTGAGTGAAATACTGCCCGGCTGGGTGAGGCGCGGGTGCGCCTGGACATATCAAATTGAAGAAAGGGCAAATTAAATGGCCAACGCGCTCTACCCAAAATGGAAGGAAGCCCTTTTGCAAGGGTCTTCCGGCTCGGCTCTCAATGGCTCTGGCACAACGGGCGTCTATGTGGCGCTCGTTGACACCGGAACTTACACCTATTCGGCTTCGCACCAGTATTATTCCGACCTGTCCGGCATCGTCGGCACGGATCAGGAAATCGGCGCGACCAAGACATATACGAACGGCGTTCTGGACGGGGCTGACCTGACCTATACGGCGGTTTCCGGCGCATCGGTCGAAGCCATTGTTCTCTATGTGAAGAATGCGGGCGCGAACACGACTTGGCGCTTGGTGGCTTATCTCGACACGTCCGTCACTGGTCTGCCGGTCACTCCGAACGGCGGCAACATCACCGTTACATGGAATGCCTCTGGCATTATCGGGCTTTGACGCATGGCCTCCGGCGATACCCTCGCGGTATTCATCCCGCAGGCTAACGAGCCGCCAAGTTCTAATCCTGCTACGTTTGATTCGCGCAACAGAATTCTGGTTTTAGACTTCGACACGACCACGAGTGAAAGCGCGATTTTTCGTGGTGTGCTTCCTGCCAACTATGCGGGCGGCGGATTAACCCTCGACATTTACTGGATGGCCACAAGCGCGACAACCGGCGATGTTGTCTGGGGCGGATCGATCGAACGCGCGCAATCGGGTGGCACCGATCAGGATTCGGATAGCTTTGCGACCGAACAATTGAGCACGGCTGTAACGACCAACGGCACAAGCGGCATCAAAAACAAGTCCACGATCACCTTTAGCAGCGGCGCGAATATGGACAGCCTTGCGGCGGGCGAGCCATTTCGCTTGAAGATCGCGCGCAAGCCTGCGGACGCGGGTGACACTATGACAGGTGACGCGGAGTTTACTGAAGCGCATCTGAAAGAAACATAGGCGGGAGGCTGAGATATGGCCTACCTGTTTAACGGCGCGACACACATCATCAGCCGCAGCGACGCGGTTTTGCAAAGCTGGCCGATCACGCTGCACGGGCGCATTCGTCTGACAAATCCCGGCGACGGTCTGGATCATACGATTGTTGGCCTGTGGGAGGCAGGCTCGAATAACGGTTTTCGGTTGCAAGTCGAGTTTCCGGGTAGCCTCACCAAGGCAAGGTGCGGCACGAAGGCGGGCGGCAGTGCATCAAACGCGACATCTTCGACGACCATAACGGATACGAATTGGCATTCTGTCGTCGGCGAAATCACGTCCGCCAGCGCGCGACAGGTCTGGCTTGACAATGGCGGCAACGGATCTTCGTCCACCAGCCTGACACCGGGGACACTGACAAAGACAACCGCAGGCGCTTATGACAACGGCGGCACGCTTGGCGGCAATGTTGCTCACGAATTGGCTGATATTGCAGTCTGGTCTGTCACTCTCACATCGGACGAACGAGCATCATTGGCAGCGGGTGTCTCTCCTCTGCTGATCCGCCCGGACAAGTTGGAAATTTATCTGCCGCTGATGCGCGGCGGCAATGATTACATGGGTGGAGCGTTCACGGTTACGGGCGCGACTGTTGCTGATCATCCGCGTGTCTACATGCCGTCGCGGGCGCAACAACTGGTCAAGACTGCGGCGGCATCGGGCCAGACACTCACACCATCCCTATTCACGAATTCCAACTCATTCTTCACGCACACCGTTGCACCTGGGGCTGTCGCGCTCACTCCGAGCCTGTTCAGCAACAGCAATTCGTTCTTCACCCAGACGGTCACACCCGGCGCGGTCGCACTGACCCCATCGCTCTATACGAATTCAAACACGTTTTTCACGCAGACGGTCAGCGCGTCCTATACTATCACGCCCTCGCTCTTCACAAACAGCAACAGCTTTTTTACGCACACAGTCACGGCGGGCGCGGTCAATCTTGCACCATCGCTGTTTACGAATACCAACACTTTCTATAGCCCGACCGTCTCTCTTGCGAGCGGCACGCAAAATCTTGCGCCGTCGATCTTCACGAATTCCAATAGCTTTTTCACGCCAACGGTTGCGCCGGGGGCTGTCAGTCTCGCGCCTGCACTTTTCACCAATACCAATACGTTCTTTGCACCGACCGTCACGTCGAACAAGACGCTTTCTCCGCCGCTTTTTACGTCGACGAACTCCTTCTTCTCGCCTTCGGTGCAATCGACCTACGCGCTGATTGCGAGCCTGTTTGGCAACACGAACACGTTCTTTGGGCACACCATTACCGGCGGAGAGTTAATTACTGACCGGCGGACGGGGTTGCGTCCGGCGGATGGTGTTTCAACGCTGCGGCTTAATCTTTCGGGCGGCTCCAGGCCGAGCGCAATATCAAGAGGGGCGAGATAATGGGCTTGAAGCTAATCACGGCTCCCGCATCAACGCCTGTGTCGCTTGTTGAAGTGAAGTCCTACATGCGCGAATTGACAACCGATCAGGACACGCTGTTCACAAGTCTCATCGCGGCGGCAACATCCTATCTGGACGGGCCTAACGGCTATCTGGGACGGGCAATCATCACGCAGACATGGGAACTCTACCTAGACGATTTCTCAAGCGCCATCCGCATCCCATTCGGGCCTGTGTCATCGGTCACGAGCGTCAAATACTATGACACGGCGGGCTCATTGCAGACCATCACGTCCACAAATTACGCGGTCGATTTAACCAGCCGCGATCAGTGGATTGTGCCGGTTTCAACCTATTCTTGGCCCGCCGTGGCATCGGGCATCAATAATGTCATTATTCGGTTTGTTGCGGGGGAAGCGTCGGCACCGGAAGCGATCAAGGCTGCAATTCACATGCTGATTGCGCAATGGTTCGAAATGCCGGAAGCATCTTCCGACAAACCGATTACAGAATTGCCCCATGCGGTTTCGGCCTTGCTGGCGAACTTTCGCGAGTATGGGTTCGGTGCATGACGAGCGCGGGCAAATATAACCGCAAGGTGACAATCCAGTCATCGTCTGATGCGGCAAATGGTTCCGGTGGCTTTACGCAAACATGGTCAACCGTCACGGATGTATGGGCCTTTGCAACGCCTATCGGTGGTTCAGAGGGCTTGACGGCGGGAACACTGCAATCGTCGCAGGGCTGGCGGATACGGATGCGCTACCGGACATTGGGGGTCACAAACCGCCTGCTTATGGAAGGCAAGCAACTCAACATTGTCTCGGTTGAAGACCCTACGGGGCAGGGCCGGGAGATTGTTGTCTTTGCCGAGTTCCAGCCAAGCTAATGGCGTCACGGGTCAAAGGCGCTGCATCCTTGCGGCGCACACTGAAACGCCTGCCGGAAGCCTCGCGCGAGGAACTGGCGGATACAATGAACGTGATTGCATTCCGTTTGCTGGGGCAGGCAAGGGCGGAAGTTCCGGTGCGGACCGGCAAACTGAAGTCGCTGCTTACGGCCAAAGTCTTGGTTTCGTCGCTCACATTGAAGCTGGGGTTGGTGAACAAGCGGGCACAGCGGCAGGGTTTTTACGGTTACATTCTGGACCAAGGCCGCAAGGCGCAGACGGCCAAGGCGAGACGGCGCAACCGCTCAACTGGAACAATTTCGACTTACACGGTTCGCGTCAAGGCAATCAGCCGCGAGCGTTACAATTTCGTATTTGGTCGCATTCGGGACTTCCGCAAGAACGACCTGCCAAGGCTTCGTGATGCCCTTGAGCGGGTGCTGGGCCGCGCGGCAAGGGGTGAGTAATGACGGACTATGCCAATTCGCTCGAAACGGCTGTTTTTACGCGTCTGACAGCGCAAGTAACACTCGCCTCGGTTTATCAGCACGTTCCCGAAAATCAGGCTCCTCCGGTTGTCATTATTGCCGACTTCTTTCCGGAGCAATTCGGCGGGAAGGGCGATGAAGTTGAGCGGATAGAATTTGACGTTGTGCAGGTCATTCGCGGGGCTGAGCGCAAGCCGCTTCATGCGCTCCAATCGGAAGTCAAATCGGCTTTGCACAATTGGAAGGCAGCGGACGCGGGCGGGGTGACGTTCAGCGAAGTGCAGCACTTGAACAGTTCGGCGCAACTCTTGCCCGACGGACAGAATTATTACGGCTCAATGCGTTTTTTGGCGTTCGTCCAGACCGCATGATTCCCCCGCGCCCGGTCGCCAGTCGGGTTGCATTTATAGGAGACTGACATGGCTAAACTACTCGGCAATGCTTATCGCCTGTGGATCGACACCACGACCACGGGCGGAACTTATGCGATCATCGCGGGC
>Ga0209170_1001159_pt1 | contig 11281 bp, 4 predicted proteins | sample KloWWTKNB14_bulk_FD_187178 | JGI IMG/M metagenome (GOLD analysis project Ga0209170, IMG submission 187178) | Active sludge microbial communities from Klosterneuburg, Austria, studying microevolution and ecology of nitrifiers - Klosterneuburg... | ecosystem: Engineered > WWTP > Aerobic digester >...
CGATGACCCCTCGATGGTGGGCTTGGCGATGGGTATTTACGGCCTGACACAGGGTTTTCTGCAGATCCCGTTCGGCATGGCCTCAGACCGGTTCGGGCGCAAACGCGTGATTGTGCTGGGACTGCTGGTGTTTGCGACGGGCAGTCTGATTGCGGCGTTCGCTACCAGCCTGACCTGGCTGCTTATCGGGCGGTCAGTACAGGGGGCCGGGGCGGTGTCGGCGGCGGTGACTGCATTGCTGGCTGACCAGACACGTGACGAGGTGCGCACCAAGGCCATGGCACTGGTGGGAGCCAGCATTGCGCTGATGTTTGCCCTGTCTCTGGTGGTGGCTCCCGTCCTGGTGAGCCATATTGGCCTGAGCGGCCTGTTTGCCATGACCTGCATTCTGGCGCTGGCGGGCACGGCGGTGGTCATCTGGGTGGTGCCGCAGGAACCTGTGCAGCACAAGGATGTGCCGCGGGGGCGTCTGTCGGAAGTGCTGACCCACGCGGCGTTGCTGCGGCTGGACTTTGGTGTGTTTGTGTTGCACGCCGTGCAGCTGGCGATGTGGGTGGCGATTCCTGCCCTGCTGGTGCAGGCCGGACTGGACAAGGCGCAACACTGGTGGGTGTATCTGCCGGCGGTGCTGGCTTCCTTTGTGGTGATGGGCGGGACCCTGTTTCCGCTGGAAAAGCGGGGCTATCTGCGAGCCGTGTTTCTGGGAGCGATTGGCCTGATCGGTCTGGTGCAACTGGGCTTGCTGTGGGTGGCGTCCGCCGGTCCCAGCATTGCCATGCTGGCGTTCTTGCTGTTCGTATTTTTCTGCGGGTTCAATGTGCTGGAGGCCAGCCAGCCCAGTCTGGCGTCTCGCGTGGCACCGGCCCATGCCCGGGGTGCGGCGCTGGGGGTGTACAACACGCTGCAGTCGCTGGGTTTCTTTGTCGGCGGCGCCGTGGGCGGCTGGCTGATCAAGAACACGGGTCTGCACGGATTGTTCGTGGCCTGCAGTGTGGGCATGGTGCTGTGGCTGGCGGTGGCCTGGCCCATGCAGGCGCCGTCCAGGGCGTCTGGCAACACGCCATAATCACCCTAAATTATTGTGAATCTGGAGTAATTGCTTATGGCATCCGTCAACAAAGTCATCCTGGTCGGCAACTGCGGCCGTGACCCCGAAATCCGTTACCTGCCCTCGGGCCAGGCCGTTGCCAACGTGAGTGTGGCCACCAGCAGCCGCCGCAAGGACCGCAATACTGGCGAGACCGTGGAAGACACCCAATGGCACCGCGTCACGTTTTACGATCGTTTGGCCGAAATCGCCGGTGAATACGTCAAGAAAGGCCGCCCCATTTACGTGGAAGGTCGCCTGAAGTACGGCAAGTACACCGACCAGTCTGGCGTGGAGAAGAACACCGTGGACATCGTCGCTACGGAATTGCAGCTCCTGGGTGGTCGTGAAGGCATGGGCGGCCCGAGTGATGGCGATGAGGGCGGCGGCGCTGCCCCCGCACCCCGCCGCATGGCGCCTTCTGCTCCCCCGCGTGCACCCGCACCGGCACCCCGACAGGCCCCCGCACCACGGCCGGCCAGTGGCTTTGATGACATGGATGACGATATTCCGTTTTAGACCCGAGTCAGCTTCGGCTTGGACAGAAAAAAAGCGACCGCATGCGGTCGCTTTTTCATTGGAGCCCAGGCCCAGGGTTAGAACGTGCGCCCCTTGGTGACGGTCTCACGCAGGATCTTCCAGTTGTTGTCGATTTGCTCCAGGGAAAGGGTCTTTTCCACAGTGTCCCGGTAGTCCACCGAACCGTACTCCTGCTTGAAGGCCACTTCTGCGGTCTTTCCGTCGCAGGACAGCGGCTTGATGTCGCTGATGACTGCCTTGATATCGCCCTGTTTGTTAATGCGCTTCTTGCGCAGCGACTCCCATGCACTGCGGCTCATACCCAGCGCAGGAGTGAATTTGTCGGCGTAATAGCCCAGGTAACTGGTGAGCTGTTTGCCATTCCAGGCAGAAATCCAGCCATCTACCCATTGGGGCAGTTGGGTGCAAGGGGCTGGGGGCGGTGGCGTTACGACCACGGGGGATGGCAAGGGCACAGGCGCAGTCGGCGCGATCGGGTCCGGCTCCACGACAGGTCTGGCTTCCACGGTGCGATCCAGCACCGGAACAACAGGCATGAAGTTGCTGCACTGCATCAGCCCGTCTTCCTCTTCGGCGCCGCCGGACGGATCAGGTTCAGACACAGGCATGGCCTGCAATTTGAGCGCACTCAGCAGCGAGCCATTGGTCGCCAGCAGGCGAACTTCGGCGAGCTTCTGGTCGTATTCGGCGTTGGCCAGCGCCCTGCGCGCCTGGTACAACTCGTTCTCGGTGTCCAGCAGATCCAGGAGAGAGCGCTGCCCAATGTCAAATTGCTGCTGGTAGGCTTGGCGGGCTTTGGAGGTGGACAGCTCATGCTGGGCCAACAGCTGGATTTGATTCGCCAGGCGCGTGGAGTCGTTGTAGGCGATCTGTCCGGTCTGCCAGAGGTCCCGGCATGTTTTGTCGCGGAGATCGAAGGCACTGTCGAGCTTGTGCAGGTACTGTTTGATCTTCGCCTTGTCGGCTCCGCCACGGTACAGGTTGTAGTTCAGCACCAGTTCCAGCGCCGAGTCACGGTAGTCGCCGGTCACACCACTCTGGTTGGTTTCATAACTCTGGCGCGCACGCAGTTCGACGGTGGGGGCATAAGCCGAACGCCTGAAAGCGGCATCCGCCCGGTAGGCGCGTATGGTGGACACCGCACCCAAAAAGTCCGGGTTCTTTTTGACCGCATCTGCGAGAAACGTGGCGCCAGAGGTGACTCCCGCCTTGAGCGGATCCGCCGGAGCCAGTGAGGTTGCAGGCAGGTCACCCACGAGCCGTTGGTAACGCGCAGAGACGTCATGCAGATTGCTTGCTTCGGTCAGCCAGTTGGATTCAGCCAGCGCCAGTCGGCCAGACGCCTGCTCCAGGTCGACCCTGCGCCCTACACCGGCTTTGGTTTTCTGCTCAAGGCGGTTGTGGACTTCCAGGTGGGTGCTGTAGTTGCTGGCTGCCAGGGTCAGCAGGTCGCGGTAGCGCAGAACGTCCAGGTACGCGCGGGCAGTCTCCAGTCCGGTCTGGTTGCTGGCAGACAGCAGCTCATAGTAGGCAGTTTGCTGGCTGTAGCTCAGTCGGCGTACCTCGTTGCGCGTTGCGAAACCGTCAAACAGAACCTGCCGTAGCTGGATGGAGGCCCGGTTTCCAGAGTAGCCCAGTGTGGACGCCAGCGAAGGGCGCAGTGTGTTGTAGGTGCCAGTGGCGGCTTCCAGGTCAACCCGAGGGAACCACGCACCTTCGGCTGATTTGCGTTCTTCCTGGGCTGCTTCGAGATTGTGGAAGCGGTATTTGACTTCCGGATTTTGCAAAATGGCCCGTTCGACGGCGCCTTTGAGCGTGGTTGGGGTTTGGGCGCATGCCAGGGCACATCCCAAAGCAGTTGCCGTGAGCGCAAGAAATTTGCCTGCAGTCTTCAATCGAGTCATGTCTTGTCCCTGTAAGCGTTTTTTTGCAGTGTGCCAAGTGCGCCTGCATGCGCCAAAGGCTGTGCTAACCTCTACCGAAAGGTAATAACCTGGCATTGTCGCTTGATTTGGCGCGGGACAGGCTTACACAACGGTACAAAACCCTCAGGCGCAGTGCGACCCATTTCACGCAAATGGTGAAAGCTTCGCCGGGTTGCTTTTCAACACCTTTCACGGCGCAGTCAATTTGCCCAGTTTAAGGATCTCCCCAATTCGTCGCCCGGTCTTCGGGCTGCTGGTGTGTGCGTTCGCGTTCTGGATGATTGCGGCTGCCTACGGCGGCGCCGATTTTGACCGGTTGCTGGTTTCACTCACGCAGCGTTGGGGGGGCGGGGCGGCAACCAAGTTCACTGCATGGCGGGCCATGGTGGTTGGCGCGGCTACGGCGACCGATGCCGACAGAATCAAGCGCGCCAATGATTTTTTCAATCGTCAAATGCAGTTTGGTGACGACAGTGCAATTTGGGGCCAGGTGGATTTTTGGGCCACTCCCATGGAAAGTTTGGGCAAGGGTGCTGGTGACTGTGAAGACTTTGCCATTGCCAAATATTTCACATTGAAGGAAATGGGTGTTGCTTCAGAAAAGCTGCGCCTGATTTATGTACGGGCCAAGACCGGCACTTCGGATGTTGCACAGAGTCAGGCACATATGGTGCTGGCGTATTACGCGCAACCCGACGCCGAGCCTCTGGTGCTGGATAACCTGATAGGGGAAATCCGCCCTGCCTCACGGAGGCTGGACCTGGTGCCTGTCTTCAGCTTTAACAGCGAAGGGGTGTACACCGGAACGCCGGGCAAAGAGGGCGCCGTCTCGGTGGGCGTGGGGCGTCTGTCGCGTTGGGAAGATTTGCTCAAGCGCGCACGCCTGGAAGGATTTGAATGAACCGCAGTTATGTGAGGAATTGACATATGTCCATGTACCGTCAACTATGGTTAGCCATCATGGTCAGCACGCTGCTGGCGCTGGCCGGAAGCATGCTGGCGTCGATGTTCAGTGCGCGCAGTTATCTCGAGTCTCAGCTGGCCATCAAGAACACGGATAACGCAACCGCATTGGCACTCTCCCTAAGCCAGAGCAATCCCGATCCGGTCATGGTGGAGTTGGTCGTTACCTCGTTGTTTGATCGGGGGCACTATGAAATGATTCGTGTCACGGACCCCAGCGGCGCGACCTTGGTGGAGCGGATCGCTTCCGATAACGAATGGGATGCGCCACACTGGTTTGTTCGACTGCTTCCCATCAAAGCCGAAGCTGGGCGGGCCCAGATCAGCAATGGCTGGAAACAGTTTGGTACGGTGACACTGGTGAGCCACAGCCGTTTTGCCTATGGCGCGCTGTGGAAGAGTGCTTATGAAATGGCATTGGCATTGGCTATTGCTGGGTTGGTCGGTGGTTATCTCGGGTCGCTGGTGTTGCGCCGGCTCAAAGGGCCACTGGATGCCGTGATTGAACAGGCAAAGGCCATTACGCTGCGCCGGTTTGTGACAATTGACGAGCCCAAGGTGCCCGAACTGCGCCAGCTGGCTGTAGCGATGAATGCCACGGTGGGGCGATTGAAGTCCATGTTTGACGAAGAGGCCGACCGGCTGGATGCCGTGCGGCGCGAGGCCAACTGCGATGCGTTGACCGGTTTGGCCAATCGCAGCTATTTCATGGCCCGTTTGCGTGAAACCGTTGCGGCAGATGATTCCAGCGGTGGGGCAGTATTTATTGCGCGATTGGCGAATTTGGCGACGGTCAATCAAACGTTGGGGCGAGATGCGACCGACGAGTTACTTCGCGCATACGGCGAGGCTTTGGCAGAAGTGGCACGCAAGTACCCGGAGGGGTTGGCGGCGAGGCTCAATGGTGCAGACTTTGCACTGTTGGTCCCTGCGCTGGCGAGCCCGCAGGAAACTGCCCATCAGTTGTTGCAGTCCCTGGTCCAGGTTGCGTCGGCCTACTTGCCAGAGTATCCGAGTACCTGGCTCGGGTGCGGCCATTTTCCGCGGGGCGTCGAAACCGCGGCCATTCTGGCCCAGGTGGATGCCGCGCTTGCCGCAGTGGAGGCCGAGGGACGCAATGGGATGCGACTTGTTGATATGCGTCAGGGAGACGAGGCACCTCGAAGTTCGGAAGAATGGAGCAACATCATCCGCCGCGCCCTGGAGCAGCGGTGGGTGCGGTTGGTTTCTTTCCCCGTGGCATCGCTCGATGGAGGTCTTATCCATCGGGAGTGTCCGCTGAGGTTGATGTTCGACCCCAGTGGTGAATGGCAGCCCGCCGGCCGCTTTTTGCCTGTCGCCGAACGTCTGCGCCTGACGCCACAACTGGATTTGGCTGCAGTTGCGCTGGGGCTGGATGAACTGGAAGCCAAACCTGCTTTGCCCGGGCTTGCCATCAATCTCTCCGCCAGCTCACTGGAGTTGACGGAGTTCCGTACGGAATTGAGGCAGTTACTCAAACGCCGTTCGGGTACCAGCCGCCTTTGGCTTGAGGTGGCCGAGTCCGGGGTGCTGGCCCATTTCGCGGCTTTCCGGGAGCTCTGTAGTGAGTTGCGGGATGTCGGCTGCAAATTGGGCGTGGAGCATTTTGGGCGCCAGTTCAGCGAAATTGGCCGCCTCCATGATCTGGGGCTCGACTATCTGAAGGTCGACGGCAGCTTCATTCGGGGACTGGATCAGAACATTGGAAATCAGACTTTTCTGAAAGGACTTTCAACCATTGCGCACGGAATCGGTTTGCAGGTGATCGCTGAAGGAGTCACTAGCGCGGCAGAGTTGCAGGCATTGGGGCTCTTGGGGTTCGATGGCTCGACGGGTCCCGCTGTACAAGACCCGTCGTGACACCGACGTCGCGGATTTAGTCCACCACCAGGCTTCCGTTCGCCAGCAGACGCTGAATCAGGTCGGTCTCATTGCCGGCAACGGCGCCCGTGGCAGTGTACAGATTGACGCCGGTCAGAACGATACGCTGGTCTTCTGCTGCGGCACTGTAGGTGCCACCGCTGAAGCCGCCAGTTGAGCTGATCCTGATTTCAGTGTTGGCACCGTTGATATTGATGTCGAGGTAATTCAACAAGTTGCCAATATTAGGTACGCTGCCCGTGTTCAATTCGGTCGAGGCCTCTCCCGAGAGCAGGTCGCGCAAATCCAGCGCGTCGGTTCTTGCCACTGTGCCTGTCGCGTTGCCGGTGTAAACAAAATCAGTGATGGTGTCCACGGCTGGGCTGCCTGCAGTACCTTTGTCCACCAGATTCCATTCGAAAATGTCGTTGTTGAGTCCGCCGGTTAGCGTGTCATTGCCCATGCCGCCAAGCAGTCGGTCGTCACCAGCCAAACCGCTCAATGCGTTGTCGCCGTCATTGCCCGTGAGTCGATTGGCGGATGCATTGCCTGTGCCATTGACGTTGGCGGTCCCATTGATCAGCAGGTTCTCGAAATTTGAGCCCAAAGTGAAGTTGATGGGAGCGAAGGTGGCCGCAATTTCTATCGTGTCGGTGCCTTCTCCGGCGTTTTCAGTCATGACATCGCTGGCACTGTCGATTCTGTAGATGTCGTCGCCCAAGCCTCCAACCAATACGTCTGCATCGGCTCCACCGTCCAGAATGTCATTGCCATCGCCACCATTCAGGGTGTCGCTTCCGGCACCGCCTTCGAGGTAGTCTGCCCCCCCGTATCCGTACATGACGTCATCACCAGCAAAACCCTGGCCGTAGTCACGTCCGGCGTTGCCAATCAGCGTATTGCCAGTGGCGTCGCCATCCAGGATGGCGCCTGTTCGTATCTCGTAAGACTGGTTGGTCGATGTCTCGACAATGTCTTGTACGCGGGTATCCGTCAGCGCTGGGGCTGTACCGTTGGAGAAAAAGGCAACACTGTCCAGTGAAAACGGCACCCAAGTGGCGCTGCTTGATGGTTTGAACTCAAACTGCAAGTTGGCGTTTCCACCCTGTTCCCAATACAGCAGCTCAATGGATGTCAGTCCGGCAATCGATTCGCTGACCTCCACATTGTTGTAAGTGCGCGTGGTTGGGGGCTGATTGCCATCAAACTCCAGCAACGTTTCGCCACCCACTTTGAGCCTGAAGCCGTCGTCTGCACGTACCCGGAAATCGTAATTTCCGCGTTCCAAGTAAACGAATCCGGACATGCGCATGATGGCATCGGTCGTTTTCCCCAATCCGGTATTGACACCCACTGTTGTGCCGCCAGTGGGAGCACCAGTTTGCACAATGGCGGTGTAAGCGTCTTGGTCCAGGAAATTGCCCAGTGCACGGGCGGTACTGCCGACGACGGAGTCTTTTGGTAGCAGACCATCGCCTGCTGCCTGGGCCTCGTTACCGCCCAGGTTGCCCGATACCACTGGCGTCGTTCCGTAGTTCAAGGTGCGGACAAAGAACTTCACATCAGCCGCATCGGCCACGGTAGCCTGGCTGGTACCTACGATATTTGCGCTGCCGCCCATGGCGGCATTGCGGCTGTTGACGATCAGGCTGATGTCTTCGACAGACTCCAGGTTCGCGGAGGTGCCCAATGTGGTGGCTGTTCCATCATCGGCATGAACACGATTGCCCGCTACAACGGTGTCGTTATATCCGTAGTATTCGCCACTCAAACCGGATGTGGAAATAGCCTGTAAATCGGGCGTATGGGCTGTGAAGTCGTAGGAGCCGGTTACCTTGATTGCTATGGTTGCAGTATCAAAACCGCCATTGCCGTCAGAAACCATATAGGTAAATACGTCATTGGCTATTTGACCAGAGGTCAGGTTCTGTGTGGCTCCGCGGGTGTTGTCCAGGGTGTAGGTGTAGCTGCCATCTGCAGCAATTTGCAGGTAGCCGTAGATACCACTGACTACCGTTGGGGCGCCCAATGGCGTGGTGCCGGTGGGAGTGCCGGTTCCAGCAATAACACCGGTGACTTGTAGTGTGCTGCCCTCCGCATCCGTATCTGCCACGTTGCCACTGCCACCGGTGATGGCGTTACCTGTCAGTGTTGTGACTGCAGTGTCTTCGTAGAGGCTTGCGACAGGCGCATCATTCTTGGCGTCCGGCGGGTTGTGGAAAGTAATGGTGTTGACCGCAACGTTGCTAGTGCTGGTTCCATCACTCACCACGACGTTGATCACTCGCGATACTGCGCTGGGGTTCGCGCTGTTGTTGTCAAAGGTGATGGCCTGAATGGCAGTTTGGTACTGGGCCAAGGTGCCAGTTCCACTCAGCGTAATGACACCCGTTGCGGCGTTGTAGGCGCTGGCCGAAATGCCGCTGGGCAGAGTGCCGGACGCCAGGAAGTCGCTGGCCTGCGCATTGGTGAGCGTGACAGTGGCGCTGGTGATGGCGGTTGAGTCGATATCGCCAATGCTGATATCGGTGTCCGCAATCGACACAGGTGTGCCTGTAACGGTACTGAAGTAGCTGGTGTATCCGGTTCCCGAGGCAGATGCATCCAGATCAATCGTCGGTGCAGCGTTGACGGCAACGGGGTTGATCGTTGTCGTCGCCGTATTGCTGGTCAAGCCATTCGTGACCACAACACTGACGGACCGGGCCGCTGTGCTGGAGGAACTGGTGTCGAAGCTGATGGCACGAATCGCAGTTTGATATTCGGACAAGGTGGCCGTCCCGCTCAGCGTGATGACACCCGTTGTGGCGTTGTACGAGCTTGCAGTGATTCCACTGGGTAACACTCCGGAGGTCAATACGTCGGTTGCCTGGCGGTTGGTGGTGCTCAGCGTAATGGTCGCCCCGCTGATGAAGGTGGTGTCCGCATCCGAAATGCTGATGTCCGAGTCGGCAATGGAAATGGGGTTGCTGGTGACGGTGCTGAATGTCGTGGCGTACCCGGTGCCTGTAGCGGAGCCATCCAGATCCAGCACGGGCGCATCAGCGACTGACGTTACGGTAATCGTGGAGTTCGCAGTGTTGCTATTACCGATGCCATCATTGACAACGACACTGATGACACGCGCAGCACCTGTATAAGGTGATTCGGACGTGCTTGAATACGTAATGGCTTGAATGGCGGTTTGGTAATTCGCCTTGGTGTCACTTCCAGACAATGTCACTATATTGCCCACAATGGTGGCAGTAATGCCGGGGGGCAAAGTACCCACCGACAGGAGATCTCCTGCGTACGGATTGGTCAGGGTGATGGTTGCACTGACCATGTTCGCCGAATCGGTATCGGCAATCGTAATGTCTGTGTCGGCAATGGATAAGCCCGCTCCATTTTCGGTGTAGGTACGGATGAAACCGGTGCCTGCACCGCTCGCGTCCAGATCGAGTGTTGGTCTTACGGTTGCATCATCGTTCAGGATCGTTCCAACTCCCAAGTTGTCCGCAATGGACGCATTGGTGGCTGCGCTCAAATTCACATTGAATGTTTCATTTGATTCGCTGGTGTTGTTGTTGATGACCGGAACGGTGATGGTTTTTGTGGTTTCGCCAGGTGCAAACGTCAATGTTCCGGAGGTCGCTGTGTAGTCATTGTTTCCGGTAGTCGCCGTTCCATTACTGGTTGCGTAATTGACAGTCACGGTCTGGTAAGACGCTCCCGATAGCGTGACGGTAAACGTTGCAGAACCTGCGTTTTCATAGACAGACACATCGTTGATGCTGATCGTAATGTTGTCGTTGTCGGTGATGGTGCCTGCTGCAGTGACGTCACCAATGGTGAGGTTGTAGGCTTCGCTGGGCTCATCTGCTGTGTCGTTCACCGATGGGACTGTCACAGTGAAGCTGCTGACCCCGGCTGGCACGGTCAATATTCCACCGCTCAGCGTGACGCCACTTGTGAATGTCGGTGTGGTGGAAAAGTCTGCTCCTGCAGTTGCGGTAATGCCAGCCAGGTTGTAGGCCAGGGTGATGGGTGTTCCCGGTGTTGCGCTCAGCGTGACGGTGTGGACTAGGCTGTTGCCTTCCGTCTGCGTGGCTGCCGTCACGCTGCTGACGCCAATCACGGTCACGGTTACGTTCGTAGTTTCTGTTGCCCCACCGCTGGTCACCGTGTAGGTGAATGCAGGCACTGAACCGGTGTAGTTGTTTGAAGGGGTAAATACCAGGTTGCCGGAAACCAATTGGACACTGCCATTGGTGACAGATACGGGAGCGCCACCGTCGGCGATGGCGATGCTGTTGACCGCTGTAATAGTTCGGCCTGCATTCTCGAAAGTGTCATTCCCCAATGCGGTGATGACGATGGGGGAATTTTTGGTCGTAGTAGCGACATCGGCCGTGATATCTGCCACCGGGTTGACGGTGATGGCCACGGTATCTACATCACTAAGCGTGCCATCGCTGGTGGTCAGTGTCAGGCTGGCGGAGCCGTTGTAGTCAGCCGTCGGCGAGAAGCTCAAGCCATTCAGTGCGCCAGTGATCGCGGACGCAGTTCCGGTGATGGTGACCGAGCCGGTCCCGTTGTCGGTGATGGTGGCGCCAGTAAATGCTACGGCGGTGAGTGTGCCGTTGGATACAGCCACAGTGGTGGTCAGAGTGCTGCCATCGCCCTCAGAGACTGACAAGGCATTGCCGTTAGCCGCGCTGAAGATCTGTACGGTGTCTTCGGTGGTGATCTGCGCATTTGGCACGGTATGAGTCGGTGCGTCATCGACGCTGCCCACGTTGAAGCTCACGGTGGCGGTGGAGGTATCGCCATCGGCATCGGTGATGGTGTAGGTGAAGCTGTCAGCGCCGGTGAAATTGGCGTTGGGGGTGTAGGTGAAGGTGCC
>Ga0209170_1001164_pt1 | contig 11242 bp, 7 predicted proteins | sample KloWWTKNB14_bulk_FD_187178 | JGI IMG/M metagenome (GOLD analysis project Ga0209170, IMG submission 187178) | Active sludge microbial communities from Klosterneuburg, Austria, studying microevolution and ecology of nitrifiers - Klosterneuburg... | ecosystem: Engineered > WWTP > Aerobic digester >...
GGCAGCCGAGCGCGAGCGCATCGCGCGCTATCGCAAGACGCTCGGCAATCTCGCCCACAGTCTGAAGACGCCGCTCGCAGTGATGCGCGCGACGCTGCACGGCGCACGGTCAGTGGAGGCGCTGCGGGCGCCTTTTGAGCGCGAGATCGACCGCATGAGTGGCATCGTCGAGCACCAGTTGCGGCGCGCGGCGACGAGTGGTGGCGCAACCCTGGGGCAGAGCGCAACCCCTCTGCGGCCGATCGCCACTGACCTTCGCGGTGCGCTGCTGCGCGCGCACGCGGGCAAGGACTTCTCGATCGAGAATGCCGTGCCGGCGAACGTGTCGTTCGTTGGCGACCGCGACGACCTTGCCGAATTGCTCGGCAACGTGATGGACAACGCCTGCAAGTGGTGCGCATCGCGAGTGCGCGTGTCGGCGCGGCTCGAGACCGACGCCGGGCCTCGTGCGAGGTTGCGAATCATGATCGAGGATGACGGCCCGGGGATCAGCGACCCGGATCGCGAACGGGTACTCGAACGCGGCACGCGCGCTGACGAGGCGGCTCCCGGTCACGGCCTCGGCCTGTCGATGGTACGGGATGCGGTCGCGTTGTATGGCGGGGCGCTCACGGTCACGCGATCCGGATCGCTCGGCGGTGCCTGCATCGATCTCGCCCTGCCAGGCCGCTGAGGCCCGTGGCATCATGTGCACATGGGCAGGATCTTCGAAGTCCGCAAGCACGCGATGTTCGCGCGCTGGAACCGCATGGCGAAGCAGTTCGCGCGCATCGCCAAAGACATCAGCATGGCCGTCAAAGCCGGCGGCAGCGACCCGGGGTCGAACCCGACGCTCCGTCGCGTGATGCAGAACGCGCGTGCGGTAAACATGCCGAAGGACAAAGTCGAGGCCGCGATCAGGCGAGCCTCCGGCAAGGACGCGACGAATTACGAGCAGGTGATCTACGAGGGATACGCGCCCCACGGCGTCGCGTTGCTCGTCGAGACCGCGACTGATAATCCCACGCGCACCGTGGCGCACGTGCGCAGCATCATCGCCAAGGGCGGCGGCAATCTCGGGGCGAGCGGCAGTGTCGTGTTCCAGTTTCGCCGCATGGGGGTGTTTCGCCTGAAGCCGGAAGGGATCGACCAGGACGACCTTGAACTTCACCTGATGGACCATGGCCTCGACGAAATGGGCGAAGGCGCAGGCGAGGCTGGCGAGACGCAGATCGTGATCCGCTGCCTGTTCGCGGACTTCGGACGCGTGCAGGAGGCGCTCGAGCGGCGCGGCCTCACGCCGCTCTCGGCCGAGCAGGAATACGTTTGCATCGTGCCGACCGAACTACCCGATACGGACGCCGCCGAGGTGCTCGCGCTGATCGACAGCCTCGAGCAGGACGACGACGTGCAGCGCGTGTTTCACACTCTGGCGTGAAACGGGCATCGCCCCGCAGCCGGTCTCAAACCTCGAAACGGATGCCCTGGGCCAGCGGCAACGCTCGCGATGCATTGATGGTGTTGGTCTGGCGGTGCATGTAGGCCTTCCACGAGTCGGAACCTGACTCGCGGCCACCGCCAGTGTCCTTCTCGCCGCCGAAGGCGCCGCCGATCTCTGCACCCGACGTCCCGATGTTGACGTTCGCGATGCCGCAGTCGCTGCCCACCGCGGAGAGAAAGCGCTCCGCATTCTGCAGGCTGTCGGTGAAGATCGAGGATGACAGACCGTGCGCCGAGGCGTTCTGCAGGGCGATCGCTTCGTCGAGCGTCCCGTAACGGATGAGATAGAGAATCGGGGCGAACGTCTCGTGTTGCACGATCGGCCACTCGTTGCGCGCACGCACGATCGTCGGCGTCACGAAATGACCGGGTCCGTCCAGCACTTCGCCGCCACACAGCACTTCGCCGCCTGCGGCGCGCGCCGCGGCAACGGCCTTGCGGTACTGCTCGACCGCATGGGCGTCGATCAGCGGGCCCATCAGGGTCGCTGCGTTCAGCGGATCACCGATACGCACCTGCTGGTAGGCGGCGAGCAACCGGCGCTCGAGTTCTTCGGCGCGCGCACGCTGCACAATCACGCGTCGCGTACTCGTGCAACGCTGGCCGGCCGTGCCGACCGCCCCGAACACGATCGACGGCACCGCGAGCGACAGGTCGGCCGTCTCGTCCACGATGATTGCGTTGTTGCCGCCCAGTTCAAGGAGTGACTTGCCGAGGCGCGCGGCCACCCGCTCACCCACCCTGCGACCGACCGCCGTCGAACCTGTGAACGACACGAGCGCCACGCGCCTGTCATCGACGAAGTGCGTCGCGAGTTCTGTTCCGGCATCAATGAAGAGTTGAAAGATCGGCGGCAACCCATCCGCCGCAACGACCGCATCGCAGATCTTCTGCACAGCGAGCGCGGTGAGCGGCGTCTTGGGCGAAGGTTTCCAGACGGTGGCGTTGCCGCAGATCGCGGCGAGGAGGGCATTCCAGGCCCAGACCGCCACCGGAAAATTGAAGGCAGAGATCACGCCGACGACGCCGAGCGGATGCCATTGCTCATACATGCGATGCGCCGGTCGCTCGGAGTGCATCGTGAGGCCGTACAGCATGCGGGACTGACCGACCGCGAAGTCCGCGATGTCGATCATTTCCTGCACCTCGCCCAGCCCCTCGGCGAGGATCTTGCCGTTCTCGAGCGTCACAAGCGCGCCGAGGTCCTCCTTGTGGCGACGCAGCGCTTCGCCGAGGCGCCGGACTGCTTCACCGCGCTTCGGCGCAGGCACGGTGCGCCACACTGCGGCGGCATCGAGGGCGCGCCCCATGACGCGCTCGTAGTCGGTGGTCGCGGCGCCGCGCACGCGGGCGAGCGGCGAGCCGGTGGCGGGGTTCGTCACATCGATCCACTCGCCGGAGCCCGTGGACAGCGCCGCGCTGTCGAGTCCAAGCCGTGCGAGCAGCGCACTGATTTCCCCGGCGCCCATCGGGCTGCGAGCGTTCATCGTCCCGCGCTCCCGGTCCTTCGCTGGCGGCCGGTCTTGCCCGCGACGACCACCTGCGACGAAAGATCCTTGGTGCCGCCCGGCGCGTAGTAGCGGCCGAAGCGGTTCGCGAGGATCTCGGGCAGGCGGAATTGTTCCTGCGCCACGAAGCCCTGGTAGCGGTCCTTGCCATCGAGGACGAGATCAACGACCGAAGTGATGCCGGCGGCCGTCGTGACCTGGATCGCCGACCACAGGCGACCCGCGATTACCTGCGGATACACCTTGTTGACGTAGTTCTCCTCGCGCAACTCGCCGTCCTGTAACCCGGTCACTGCGGCGTAGACAATGACCACGTCCTGCAGCGTCTGCGGCACGGCGTTCTCAAGGATGCGTTTCAGCGCCGGCCGATCCTGGTTCAGTTTGAGATCATTCATCAGCAGCCGCATCTGCTGACAATGCCCCGGATAGCGGATCGTCTTGTAGGTCATGTGCTCGCAGGACTTGCCCGAGGTTTCGGCGAGCGAGCCAAGACCGCCGGAGGTGTTGAAAGCCTCGTAGGCAGTACCGTCGATCTCGATTTCCTCGAGACCCTCGAGCGGCGCCACTTCGATGCGGCGTCCTTCGACGATCGCCTCGCAAGGGTTGCCATACTCGTTGATCAGGCCCTCGGTGGACCAGGTGAGCGAGTACTTCAGCACGTTGTTCGGATGCTGGGGCAGCGCGCCCACGCGGAGTTTCACCGATCGCAGACTGTCGAAGTGCGTGATCAGCTCGCTCGCTGCGATGCTGATGAAACCGGGCGCGAGCCCGCACTGCGGCACGAAGGCCTGCCTCGCACCGGCGGCGATACGACGCACCGCGCGCGTGACCTCCACGTCTTCCGTGAGGTCGAAGTAGTGAATGCCGGCCTGGCGCGCCGCTTCCGCGACGCCCGTGTTGCAGTAGTAGGGCAGGCTCGAGATCACCGCGTCGACGGGATGTGCGTCAAGATGACGCTCGAGCGCCTTGGCGTTGCGCGCATCGACCGCGTGCGCCTCGAGGTTGGCGACGCCGTGCGCGCGCGCTACGGCTGCAGCGTGTTCGCCGTCGACATCGGCGAGGTGGACCTCGTAGCTGCCCGATTCGGCGAGCAGGCCGCAAATCAGCGAGCCGATCTTGCCGGCTCCGAGAACGAGTACTCGATGCATGACACAGCCCCTTTTGGAAGCCGCGCATTCTGCCCGTCCGCCTGCCGGACCGCCACCCCCGGGCTTTTCCATGTAGGATTAACGGGATGCGCACGACCGATCTCACCTCCTGGCACCCCGCGAGCTGGCAAGCGAGGCCTGCACAACAGCAACCCGGCTACCCCGATGCTGCCGCTCTCGGCAGGGTCGTCGCCGACCTGGCACGCTTGCCGCCGATCGTCGTTTCGTGGGAGGTGGAGGCGCTGCGCGAGCAGCTTGCGGCCGCCCAGCGCGGTGACGCCTTCCTGCTTCAGGGCGGTGATTGCGCCGAGACTTTCCAGGGCTGTGAGTCGGACAAGATTGCGAAGCAGCTCAAGATCCTTCTGCAGATGAGCCTCGTGCTGTTGCACGGGCTCAAGACGCCGGTGATCCGTGTCGGTCGCATGGCGGGCCAATACGCGAAACCGCGATCGGCAGACACCGAGACCCGCAGCGGCGTCACGCTGCCAAGCTTTCGCGGCGATCTGGTCAACCGGCCGGAGTTCACCGCGCAAGCGCGGGTGCCCGACCCTGAATTGCTGTTGCGCGGCTATGAACGCGCGGCGCTCACACTCAATTTCGTGCGGGCGCTCGTAGCGGGCGGCTTTGCGGACCTGCATCACCCCGAGTACTGGGACCTCGGCTTCGTGAACCACTCGCCGCTCAAGGATGCATTCCAGCGCATCGCGACCTCGATCGCGGACTCGCTCGACTTTCTCGAAGGCCTGAGCGGTCGGCGCGTGCACGAAGCGACGCACGCGGGCTTCTTTGCGAGCCACGAAGGCCTGCTGCTGCACTACGAACAGGCACAGACACGCTTCATTCCCCGCCAGAATCGCTGGTACAACCTCTCGACGCACATGCCATGGATCGGCATGCGTACGGCGCAGCTGGATGGTGCGCATGTGGAATACTTCCGCGGCATCTCGAATCCCGTCGGCGTGAAGATCGGCGCCGCAATGGACGACGAGTGGCTGCAGGGTCTCGTCGCGGCGCTCAATCCGCACAACGTTCCGGGACGCCTCGCACTGATTCACCGCTTCGGGGTCAAGGAGATCGGCAAGGCGCTGCCTCGCATGGTGAACGCAGTGCGTGCAACCGGCCAGAGCGTGCTGTGGATCTGCGACCCCATGCACGGCAATACCGAAACGAGCACCGGGGGCCTGAAGACGCGCCGTTTCGAGAACATCTTACGCGAGATCGAGCTGGCGTTCCAGATTCACCGCGACATGGGTTCGGTACTCGGCGGCGTGCACATCGAGGTCACGGGCGAGGACGTCACCGAGTGCACCGGCGGAGCCCGCGGCCTCTCCGACGCCGACCTGCAGCGCGCCTATCGCTCGACGGTCGATCCGCGCCTCAACTACGAACAGGCGTTGGAGCTCGCGCTGCTGATCGCAGAGCGCGCGCATTCGCGCCGCGTATAGGACGGGAGTTGACCGCGATTCGCAACCGCACGTTCGACGAGTTGCGTGTTGGCGACCATGTCACCGTCGAGCGTGTGCCAAGCCGCCAGGAGTTGCACTGGCTCGCCACGCTCGCGGGAGAGACCGGCCCCGGGCAAGGTTCGATTGCCTCGGGCGTGTGGCTTGCGACATTGATCGCGGAATTGCTCGGCACACGACTGCCGGGGCCGGGTAGCGTGTATGCCGGGCAGTCACTGCGGTTCCTGGCCCCCGTAGCGCCGGGCGAGCCCATCACGTTGCGTGTCGAGGTCAAGGCCAGGAACGCGGCGACCCGCGGGTTGACTCTGAATTGCGTCGGTACCCGCGGAAATGGCCAGGTCGTGGTCGAAGGCGAAGCGGATGTGACGGCGTCGAATGAGCGCATCGAGCGCGTACGTACGTCGCTACCCGGGATCCACCTCGACCCGGCTGGCGACCAGGGCCTGCAGCAGTTGCTGGCCCAGGTGGCCGCGCTCGAGCCCATCCGGATGGCCGTGGTACATCCCTGCGACCAGCCGAGCCTTTCGGCCGCCCTCGATGCGCGCGTTGCGGGGATGATCGAGCCGATCCTGGTCGCACCACGTCCCAGACTGGAGGCGCTGGCCGCCGACTGCGGCATCGATCTCGCCGGCGTGACCATCGAGGACGTGGCACACAGCCATGCAGCCGCAGCCCGCGCGGTCGAATTGGCGCGCGACGGCAAGGTGGAGGCCCTCATGAAGGGCAGCCTGCACACCGACGAGTTGATGGCGGCTGTCGTATCGTCAGAGTCGGGGCTGCGCACCAAGCGCCGCGTGAGCCATTGCTTCGTGCTGCAGACGCCGCGCTATCCACGCCCGTTCATCGTCACCGATGCAGCGATCAATCTCGCACCCACGCTGGAGCAGAAGGCCGACATCGTGCGCAATGCGATCGATCTCGCCCGTGTCATCGGGGTGGAGACACCCAAGGTGGCGATCCTGGCTGCAGTCGAGACGGTCAGCGCGACGATGCCGGCCACGCTCGACGCTGCCGCACTGTGCAAGATGGCCGACCGCGGACAGATCTCCGGCGGCCTGCTCGATGGCCCCCTGGCGTTCGACAACGCAGTGTCCATCACCGCCGCGCACATCAAGGGCATCCGGTCCGAAGTAGCCGGGCAGGCCGACATCCTCGTGGTGCCGGACCTCGAGAGCGGCAACATGCTGGCGAAGCAGATGATCTACCTCGGTGACGCGGCCAGTGCCGGCATCGTGCTCGGCGCGCGGGTGCCGATCGTCCTCACAAGTCGCGCCGATTCCCGCGAGTCACGCATGGTCTCCTGCGCCATCGCGCTGAGGCTCGCGCATCACTATCGGGCCTCGCCACCATGACAGCGGCGAACGACGTGCTCGTCGTACTGAATTGCGGCTCGTCGAGTATCAAATTCGCGGTATTCGAGGCCGGCGCCGACCCACTGCCGCGCAAGCCGCTGTGGAACGGCAAGGTGCAGGGCATCGGCAGCCCGGCCCCGGACTTCGGCGAAACGGGCGTGCAGGTCTTTCCGATCACTTGCAGCTCCAATCACCCCTACCGCGATGCACTCGCCCTGATCCGCGCGCGCATCACTGCCCGGCTCGATCGGCGCCGCGTCGCTGCGGTCGCCCACCGCGTGGTGCATGGCGGCAGCAAGTATTTCGAGCCCGTTCGGGTGGACGCACGGGTGCTGGGGGATCTGCAGGGCTACATTCCGCTCGCTCCGCTGCATCAGCCCTTTGCCCTGGAAGCGATCGGGATACTGCTGAAGGAGTCTGCAGGCCTTGCGCAGGTCGCCTGCTTCGACACCGCCTTCCATCACACGATCCCGGAGGTCGAGAAGATATTGCCGCTGCCCTACGACGCCTGGCAGCGGGGCGTGCGCCGTTACGGATTCCATGGGCTTTCGTATGCCTACATGGCGATCGCCCTGGCGGAGCGCCACGGCGCAGCCGCGCGCGGGCGCACCATCGTCGCTCATCTCGGCAGCGGCGCGAGTCTGTGCGCAATGCACGACCTGCAAAGCATCGCCACCACGATGGGCTTCTCCGCGCTCGACGGGTTGATGATGGGTACCCGGACAGGGGCCATCGATCCCGGCGCAGTGCTCTACCTGATGGAAGTGGAGAAGTTGTCGCTCGAAGAAGTGGGTCAGATGCTTTATCACCGTTCGGGCCTGCTGGGAGTCTCCGGCATCTCTCCCGAGCCGCGGGTGATCGTGCAGCATGAAGACGACCGGGGCGAGAGTGGCGAGCGGGCGCGCCTCGCGCTGGCCCTGTACATTCGCCGCATCGTGCGAGAGATCGGCGCATTCGCCGCCGTGCTGGGCGGACTCGACGCGCTGGTCTTCACCGCCGGAGTTGGCGAGCACAATGCCTTCGTGCGCGAGCGTGTCTGCCGCGAACTGACTTTCCTCGGCGCGCACCTCGACGAGGCGGCGAACGCCGCCGATGCGTTCGTCATCTCGCGCCCGGACAGTCGTGTACTGATCGGTGTCGAACCGACGAACGAAGAGTGGATCGCCGCACGGGAGACGCAGCACCTGCTCCGGAACTGCGCAAGCGGACTCGTTTGAGCCGGGCCCGTCGCCCGTTGCCTCAAGCCCGCGGCGTTGCGCAGGGCCCCGCGCGCGGACACGTCGCACTGCGCGGGCAGATGATCTGGGCGGGTGCATCGAGTGCGTCCGCCACCCAGCTGATCTTGAGGACATGAGCCACCGTGCGGATCGCCGCGGCGGCTTGCGCAGGGAGCGCACGCGCGCCGCCGCCGTCCTGGCAGGCGTCCCACACCGATCGGGCGAGGCCGGGTGCGTCAAAACTCTGGGCAGCGAGTGCAGGCGCGAGATCCACCCCGACCGACAGCACACGGGTTGCGTCGGCCGCGTCGCGCGTGAGCAGCGAGTGGCAGCAGTAGAGCCGCACCGCGCCGCCATCGAGCATGGCGGAGATCTGCGAAGTGGGTCTCGCGGAGCCGGCAGGGCGCACCGCGCCGCTTGCGCGCAGCAAGCGAAACACGGCCCAGTGCGGGCAGGGATCCGGGACCACCGAGAGATTGCCCCAGGGTAGCGGGATGCCGTTGCCGCGATAGACAGTGCGCAGGAACCCCGGCGGATAGCCGTCGAAGAAATGCCAGTGCCGGTAGGGCGAGACCGCGGTCATGCGCCGCATGACGACGGCCGGACCCACGCCGAGCCCGCGATGGATCGAAATCCGGTGCGCCTCGCGCACGAGCAGCTGGCGAAAGGGCGCCCGCGGGCAGAGCAGCGCGCCGGCGAAGAAGCTGCATTCGAATTCGCGCCAGGCATGCAGCGCATCGCGTGCACCAAGACCCGGGGCTTGTGGTGTCGCATCTTCAGCGCCGGCCGCACGATCGACGCGCGCTGCGGAGATGGCCCCGTCTCCACCATGCAGGATCTTGTGACCGAGGAAGAACGCGAGTTCGTACTTCAGCCGCGCCTCCCGCGTGCGCAGCCGACGACTTGCGAGCAATGTGCCGGGCGCTTCGAACCGCACGCGCGCGAGGCCCCGATTGAGGCGACGCCGGTCGTCGTCGACCCAGCGGATCTCAAGTCCGTGCCGCCCGCAGACTGTCAGCAGCGACTCGAGGGACAACGGCATTTCGCGCCGGCCGGCGGCCTCTGCCGCGCGCTCGATGTCCGGGAAGTCGTTCTGCTGGGTTTCCTGCCAGACCCGGATGAGCAGCTGCGCAAAGTCGGGGCCGGATGTCCCGGTCTGCAGCAGCAGCTCCGGGACCGCGTGGCGCAGCATCGCGGGCGAGAAGAGAAACGAGGGCTCGAAGGCAGTTGGGTCGCAGCCGCCCGCGACGCCACCGCTCGTCCCGCCGCGCGCTTCGGCTGGCATGCTGTCGAGACTGCCGTCGAGGAACCAGCCCGCCGGTTTGCCGAACACACCCGCGATCATCGCGAGCACCTGCGGGGAGGGCGTGCGCTTGCCGGTTTCGAGCATGCTGAGATACGAGACCGAGGGTGCAATCGCCGGGTCGAGGTGCACGCAGCGGGCCGACAGTTCGTCGAGCGTAAGCCCATTGCGCCTCCTCAGGAGGCGCAGTTTCGATCCGAGCAGCGCGCCGTGGCGGAGGGTCGCGATCGTCATGGTGTCAATTTCACATTGTCAAATTTCTATAGTGTAAATGACAATGCGCAGGAGCATAGACTGACGCATCACAGCGCGCAACGGCGCGCTTTTCGCAGAGGCATGGCATGACGGAAGGCAGCGACGTGCTCGAGATCCGGGGGAACATGACTCCCGCGCACGAGGCGATCCTGACGCCCGCCGCGCAGGCTTTCATCGTGGCGCTCACGCAGCGCTTCGCGCCCCGCATCAAGGAGATTCTCGCGGCACGCGAGCGCCGTCAGGCAAGGATTGACGCCGGTGAACTGCCCGACTTCCTGCCAGAAACACGCGCCATCCGCGAAGGCGACTGGCGCGTCGCGAGCATTCCCGCCGATCTTCTCGACCGGCGCGTCGAAATCACCGGTCCCACCGAACGCAAGATGATCATCAACGCGCTCAACTCGGGCGCCAAAGTGTTCATGGCCGACTGCGAGGATTCCCTGTCGCCCGGCTGGGACAACGTGATCGGCGGTCAGGCGAACCTGCGCGATGCCGTGCGCCGCTCGATCGAATTCACGAGCCCGGAGGGCAAGCCCTATCGGCTGAACCCGACGACCGCTGTGTTGATCGTGCGACCGCGCGGCTGGCACCTTGACGAGAAGCACCTGCTGCTCGCCGGCCAGCCAGTGCCCGGCGCGCTCGTCGATTTCGGCCTCTATCTCTTTCACAACGCGCACGAGCTCACCGCGCGCGGCACGGGTCCCTATTTCTACCTGCCGAAACTCGAAAGCCACCTCGAGGCGCGACTGTGGGCGGAGGGTTTCGACTTCGCAGAGCGCCAGCTCGGGATTGCCCATGGCACGATCCGCTGCACGGTGTTGATCGAGACGATCCTCGCGGCGTTCGAGATGGACGAGATCCTCTACGAACTTCGTGACTACATCGTCGCGCTCAACTGCGGCCGCTGGGATTACATCTTCAGCTTCATCAAGAAGTTCGCCAGGCGCCCCGACTTCGTGCTGCCGGATCGCCAGCAAGTGACCATGACGACGCACTTCCTGCGTTCCTATTCGCTGCTGTGCATTCGCACCTGCCATCGACGCGGCGCCTTCGCGATGGGCGGCATGGCGGCGCAGATCCCGATCAAGAATGATCCGGTCGCCAACGAACAGGCGCTCGCGAAGGTACGCGCGGACAAGGAACGCGAAGCGGGTGACGGCCACGACGGCACCTGGGTGGCGCACCCCGCACTCGTGGCCGTAGCCATGGAGGTGTTCGACCGCTTGATGCCGACGCCGAACCAGTTGCAGCGCCTGCGCGAAGACGTGCAGGTCGGCGCAAGAGACCTGCTCGCGATTCCAGAGGGCACGATCACCGCCGAAGGCCTCGCCAACAATGTGAGCGTCTCACTGCAATACATGGCGGCTTGGCTCGCCGGCAACGGTTGCGTGCCGATCAACAACCTGATGGAAGACGCCGCCACCGCCGAGATCGCGCGCGCGCAGGTCTGGCAGTGGATCCGCCACCCGCGTGGCGTACTGACGGACGGGCGGCGCGTGACACTCGGGCTCTTTCGC
>Ga0209170_1001169_pt1 | contig 11232 bp, 9 predicted proteins | sample KloWWTKNB14_bulk_FD_187178 | JGI IMG/M metagenome (GOLD analysis project Ga0209170, IMG submission 187178) | Active sludge microbial communities from Klosterneuburg, Austria, studying microevolution and ecology of nitrifiers - Klosterneuburg... | ecosystem: Engineered > WWTP > Aerobic digester >...
CGAGAAACACGCGTTTGCGCGTGCGCTTGGTAACAAGCCCAAATCCAGCAGTTGCAAGGGTGCTTTGTTTCATAAACGTAGTGTCGCCCCAATCAGCCATCAACTGGATGGGTTTTGCAGACCTTCCTTAACGGTTCATGGAGCCAAGTTGGATGACAGAGGGGCTGGATGGGTTGCGAACTTTACACAGCTGTCAGAATCAGGATAAAGCGCGCCCTGTAGGTACTGCATCATCCCAAAGAAAGTAGAGCATGAGTTTTCCACTAGATACTGACACGGTGTCCCATGGCATTCAGCTGGCAGTTGCTCCCGTATTCCTGCTCACTGCGGTGTCTGGAATGATCGGGGTGGTTGCCAACCGCCTTGCGCGCATCATCGATCGTGCAAGGGTGCTGGAGCAGCGACTGAAAGACACCCCCACAGAGGCGGATACCAGCTCGACGCAGAAAGAGCTGGGTGATTTGAGATTGCGAGGGCTTCTGGCTAACGGCAGCATCGGATTGCTGACGTTGTGTGCCTTTCTCATTGGCGGAACCATCGTCATTCTGTTTTTGGGTGAGACCATCGATTTTCAGATGTTGCGCCTGTCCATTGCCAGTTTCCTGGCGGGCGTTTCCTGCTTCATGCTCGCTCTGGCGTGTTTCATGGCCGAAACGCTGATCGCAACGCGGGTACTCAATTTCGGCAAATATAAGTATTGAGCCAACGCGTTTTCAGGCGATTGTGCTTTTCTCCACCTGCACGACACAGTCGTAAAACGTGGGGCCACGGCCCATGTCGGTGAGTTTTTGGCTCGTCAGTTCATTGACGTTCGTGCCATCGAGTCCCAGCTTGCGCCACCAGATCCCCAGCCCGTTGACTACGCCAGCACGGGCCCGCTCCGAGATGTGCGCGGTACAGCGATAGCTCCCCCGGGTGTTGAATACACGCACCAAATCGCCATGGTCAATCCCTCGTACCTTGGCATCTTCCGCAGAAATCTCCAGCAGGGGCTCGCCTTCGGCATCGCGCAGGCTTTTGACGTTCACGAACGTGGAGTTCAGGAAGTTGCGTGCGGGTGGCGAAATCATCGCCAGCGGGTAAGCAGAATCCGCTATGGGTACTTCGTGGTTCGGTACATGGTTGGGCAGACCGTCCAATCCCTGTGATGCCAGGCGTTCGCTGAAAAACTCGCATGTTCCCGATGGGGTCGGAAACCCCCCCTGGGCATAAGGAGCATCTGGCACGGGCAGCGGCACAAATCCGTCACGTTGCAGCGCTTCGAAATCAATGGCGTCGCCAAATGCGACTTTGCACAGCGAAACGTCGTCTTCGGAAAAGCACGGATCGGCAAAGCCCATGTGGCGGGCCAACTCTCGAAAAATCTGCGTGTTGGGCTTGGCCTCTCCCAGCGGAGCAATGGATGGCTGGTTCAACAGGATATCGGTATGTCCATAGCTGGTATGGATGTCCCAATGCTCCAGTTGCGTGGTCGCCGGCAGGATGTAGTCTGCGTAGTCTGCCGTGTCCGTCTGGAAATGCTCCAGCACGACGGTGAACAGATCCTGGCGCGCAAAGCCAGCCACGACTTTGGACGACTCTGGCGCCACAGTGACCGGGTTGCTGTTGTACACCACCAGTGCCTCAATGGCGGGCCCAAAGGATGCACTGGCAGACCGCAGCAGATCGTCGCCAATGGTGACCATGTTGATGGTGCGTGCCGGGCGGTGGGTGCGCAGGTCAGGCCTCTGCAGGGCGGCCTTGTTGATCGCATAGGTTCCAGAGCTGGACAGCAATACACCGCCAGCCCGTTGCCGCCACGCCCCGGTCAATGCCGGCAGGCAGGCGATGGCGCGCACCGCGTTGCCGCCGCCATGCACCCGTTGCAGACCGTAGTTCATGCGAATGGCGGCAGGCTCACCCCGAACACCGGCCATGCCATAGTCCCTGGCCAGCGAACGGATCTGCTCCACAGAAATTCCGCAAGTGGCTGCGGCACGTTCTGGTGGCCACTCCAATGCCCGTGCGCGTAGCGGTTCCCAGCCCGAGGTGTAGCGGGCAATGTAGTCGTGGTCCAGCCAGTCGTTCTGGATCAATTCGTGCATGAGGGCCAAAGCCAGCGCAGCATCGGTGCCCGGCATCAGGGCGATGTGCTCATGGCATTTTTCGGCGGTCTCGGTGCGCCTGGGGTCGATGCAGATGACCTTGGCACCATTGCGTTTGGCCGTCTGGACATGGCGCCAGAAATGCAGGTTGCTGCCAATCGAGTTGCTGCCCCAGATCAGGATCAGTCTGGATTCGGCGAAAAACTGCACCCGCATACCCACCTTGCCGCCCAGCGTCTGAACCAGTCCTTCGCCCCCCGCTGCGGCACAAATGGTGTAGTCCAGTTGCGATGCCCCCAGGCAGTTGAAAAACCGGGTCGCCATGCTCTCGCCCTGTACCTGTCCCATGGTCCCGGCATAGCTGTAGGGAAGAATGGCCTGGGGATCGCGCGCGGCGATGGCCTTCAGCCGTGTGGCAATGTCGGCCAGCGCGGTGTCCCATTCAACCGTTTCAAACTGCCCTGACCCCTTGGGGCCAGTGCGTCGCAGGGGTTTCAGAATCCGTTCCGGGTGGTAGGTGCGCTCCGGGTAGCGCGACACCTTGGTACACAGCGCGCCGTGGGTCGCCGGATGGGCTGCATTGCCATGCACCTTGATGGCTATGCCGTCGCGTACGGTGGTCACCATGGAGCAGGTGTCCGGGCAGTCATGGGGGCAGGCGCCCAGTACTTCGAAAGTGCCAGTAGGGTTGGATGGGTGCGCGGTTGGATTCATGCTGGCAATGGTAAACCCGCAGCGCCATAATGTCCGGATGAACCTGATTGAAGCGATTGTTGCCAGTGCGCCCGGTATCGCGGCCATCCGCCGTGATCTGCATGCGCATCCGGAGTTGTGTTTCAAGGAGGTACGCACCGCGGATGTGGTGGCGGCCAAGCTGGCGGAATGGGGCGTCCCGGTGCACCGCGGGCTGGGCACCACGGGCGTAGTCGGCATCGTGAAAGCGGGCACATCCACCCGCGCCATTGGCTTGCGGGCCGACATGGATGCCTTGCCCATGCAGGAATTCAACACGTTCGCGCACGCCAGCCAACACCCCGGAAAAATGCATGCGTGTGGTCACGATGGACATACCGCCATGCTGCTCGCGGCGGCGCAGTACCTTGCCAACCACCGGAACTTTGACGGTACGGTGTACCTGATCTTTCAGCCTGCGGAAGAGGGAGGCGGTGGCGCCCGCGAAATGATCCGTGACGGTTTGTTTGAAAAATTTCCGGTCGAGGCGGTCTTTGGCATGCACAACTGGCCAGGTTCCGAGGTCGGCCATTTCGCGGTGAGTTCCGGGCCAGTGATGGCGTCGAGCAACGAGTTCACCATCACCATCCGCGGCAAGGGCGGCCATGCCGCCATGCCGCACAACGCGGTCGACCCGGTACCGGTGGCGTGCCAGATGGTGCAGGCGTTTCAGACCATCATCAGCCGCAACACCAAGCCTATCGAGGCGGGCGTCATTTCAGTCACCATGATCCACGCAGGGGAGGCGACCAACGTCATCCCTGACAGCTGCGAGTTGCAGGGCACGGTGCGTACTTTTTCCATTGAACTGCTGGACCAGATTGAGCGGCGCATGCGGGAAGTGGCCGACCATACAGCGGCTGCTTACGGCGCGAGTTGTGAGTTTGTCTTTGCGCGCAATTACCCGCCCACCATCAATTCGGCAAGGGAAGCGGAATTTGCACGCAAGGTCATGGTAGGCATCGTCGGTGCAGACCATGTGACTGCGCAGGAGCCGACCATGGGCGCCGAAGATTTTTCCTATATGTTGATGGCCAAGCCCGGTTGTTACAGCTTCATCGCCAATGGCGATGGTGCCCACCGCGAGATGGGCCATGGAGGAGGCCCCTGCATGCTGCACAACCCCAGCTATGACTTCAACGACACATTGATTCCTCTGGGCGCTACTTATTGGGTGCGCCTGGCGGAATCCTGGCTGGGTGGAGGAGCAGCATGACAACCTGGATTGATTTGACCCCCCGCGACCGGAGCCAGGAGCTTCCCGCGGCCATTGAACGCGAAGTATCACCGGGGCAGTACCGCTATGTGTTTGAGCACGAAGGCGAGCAGGTCAATGACCCGTCCCACGATGTGACCGGGCAGCTGTTTGTCTCTCCGCGGAAGTATGGTTTTTCGATTCGCGGCTTCCAGGGCGGCAAGACCGCCTGGGCACGGGACTTTGCCAACGGCACTATGCTGTTGTCCAGCCCGGATGGCCAGTCGCATGTGCTGTCGCCGCGGTTTCCTGCGCGCATCGTCTTCCTTGGAGCGGACGGAGCGATTCTGCAGGATTCGGGTGGGGAGCGCCGTGTGGCGAGGGAATCATCAGAATTCGTGACAGTGCGCCTGACCGTGAGCGCCACGGTCGATCTGAATGGTGAATCCCAGGAGTTGGCACGTGTCCAGATCATGCGCATGCTGGATGTGGCATTGGCGCAGCGCATGTTGCCTGCCGGGTCCGACATACGGCTGGTGGATCACACGATCGAGCAGGCAACGGTACAACCCGATCGGCGAACGCCGTCCAGCGACACCGATTTTTCGCAGCTGCTGGACCTGTAGCGCTCCTTCAGGCAGGGAACCTGTCCTTGGCCATTTGAAGCAGACCGTCGAAAATCAGGTTGTCGACCAGCTCGAACGGACGGGTCATGCTGGGGGCCATCTTCCAGCCGGCACCGCCAGTCATGATGCATTTGGGTTCTGCGCCGCAGTGCGCGCGAACATGCTGCACCATGCACTCCACAGCACCGGCAATGGCGTAGGTGCCGCCACTGGTCAATGCATCACTGGTATTGGTGGGGAACTCCCGAACCTCTCCGGTCGGTACGTGCAGACCGGCGGTTCCAGACTCCAGTGCGCGCAGCATGATGCCGTGGCCCGGCAGGATGAAGCCACCCAGGAATTTGCCAGAGGCATCCACGGCTTCCACCGTGACTGCGGTGCCCACCATGACGACGACCATCGGCTTGGCCGGACCTTGCCCCAGCATGCGGTGGTAGGCGCCAATCATGGCGACCCAGCGGTCTGCCCCGAGCCGGGCGGGGTGGTCATATCCGTTGCGCAGGCCGGCCTCGGACTCGGATGCCACGACCCATTGCGGAGCCACATCCCACCACTCCATCTGGTCTTGCACACGCCGTTTGATGGCATCGCCTGCGACTACACAGCCCAGCACGTGCGTAGGCGTCTGCATATTGCTCCAGGGGCCTTCGGCCAGGCGGTCAATGTGCTCCAGGAACTCGGCGCCATGGTGCAATAGTTTGGCATCGGGGCGGGGGGCGTCGTACTGGGCCCACTTGAGGCGCGTATTGCCAATATCCAGTGCAAGAAAAGTCATGTTGTTCTAGCCTTGGCGCCAGGGGAGTCCACGCATCCGCCAGCCACCCTTGTTGCCGCGGTGTGCATGGGCATCGGGATCGCCTTCAAAGCCTTCCAGGATGTTGTAGGCCTCCAGTCCGAGTTCCGTTGCACGCTTGGCTGCTGCGATCGAGCGCACACCGCTACGGCACAGCAGGACCAGCTTCTTGCCATCCGGCACGGCGGCCAGGATGGCTGCATCAAAGTTGGCGTTCATGGCCATGCCAGGCCATTGCTTCCACGCAACACCAATAGCGCCCGGAACAAAGCCCACCCATTCGCGCTCCGCATCGGTACGCACATCGACCAGTACCGCGTCACCCGCCTGCCACCAGGCGTAGGCCAGCGCTGCCGACACATCACCGGCATAGCCAGTGGCTGGACGCATTTCCTGCGCACCAACACCCCCTGCATCGTGACGCACCCCCGAGGTCAGGTTGGCGGGCACAGCTTCGTCAATGCGCTTGGGTTTGGGTAGGTGCAGCGCTTCCATGATGGCGGTGAATTCTGCAAGCGTCTTGCCAGCCACCCGGGTATTGCCGGACTTCTCAGCCCCAATGCTGGAGTGCGTGCGACCATGGTAATCGTGGCCAGGCCAGACGGTGGTTTCGTCGGGCAACTTGAATAGCACCTGCGTCAGGCTGTGGTACATCGCCTCGGGACTGCCCGACTGGAAGTCGGTTCGGCCGCAGCCGTTGATCAGCAGGGTGTCCCCGGTGAAGACATGGTTGTGCCAGGCAAAGCTCATGCTTCCTGCGGTATGCCCCGGCGTGTGCAGCGCCCTGATTTGCTGGCTGCCAAAAGTTAACGTGTCGCCATCGACGAGTTGCACCGCTGCAGTCAGAATCCCGCAGCCTTGGGGCGCAGCAGTTTTTGCGCCGGTGTGTTCTGCCAGCAGGCCCGCGCTCGTGATGTGGTCCGCGTGGGCGTGGGTTTCTACCGTCCACAGCAGTGTCAGGCCGTACTGGCGCATCACGGCAAGGTCGCGCTCGAGTTGCTCATCCACCGGGTCAATGATGAGTGCCTCACGCGATTGTTCATCGAACAGAACATAGGTGTAAGTGCTGGAAGCGGAATCAAACAGCTGGATCGGTTGCATGTGACGGGTGTGGTTGACTGAATTCTGGGCGCGAATGGACTTAGGCGAACTCTACTGGATATTGGATTGGAGTATGCCGTCTCATCGTTGGTGTCGAAAGGCAAAGCTGCAAAGATGAGAAAACAGTATTGCTTAAAAGAGATGCAATGCATGGCGCTGGGTTGGTGAAAACCCTTGCTGTTCCGCACACTGAATCTCATAGTATTCAATCGTTAGTTCTTTAATTACTACAGGAGATAACGCATGACTGACAGCAAAACCCCACGCCGCCGCAACCTGCTCAAGGGTGCCGCCGTAGCCGCAGGCGCCATGTCTGCGCCCATGATTGCCAAGGCGCAAACTGGCCCTATCAACATGCGTTGGCAAAGCACCTGGCCTGCCAAGGATATTTTTCACGAGTACGCACTGGACTACGCCAAGAAGGTCAATGACATGACCGGTGGCGATCTCAAGATCGAGGTTCTGCCTGCTGGTTCTGTGGTGCCGGCATTCGGCTTGCTGGAAGCGGTTTCCAAGGGCACGCTGGACGGTGGACACGGAGTGCTGGGCTACCACTATGGCAAGCAGAACGCCCTGGCACTCTGGAATTCCGGCCCGGCATTTGGCATGGATGCCAACATGATTCTGGCGTGGCACAAATACGGCGGTGGCGCAGAACTGCTGGCCAAGCTGTACGCTTCCATTGGTGGCAATGTGCAGTCGTTCCTGTACGGTCCGATGGCGACGCAGCCTCTGGGCTGGTTCAAGAAACCCATCACCAAGTCGGCAGATTTCAAGGGTTTGAAGTTCCGTACCAATGGGTTGGCGATCGACCTGTTCACCGCCATGGGCGCCGCGGTGAATGCCTTGCCAGGTGGCGAAATCGTCCCGGCAATGGACCGTGGCCTGCTCGATGGCGCAGAGTTCAATAACGCGAGCTCCGACCGTCTGCTGGGCTTCCCCGATGTCTCCAAAGTCTGCATGCTGCAAAGCTACCACCAGAGCGCCGAGACCTTCGAGATCATGTTCAACAAGACCAAATACGATGCGCTGCCTGCGAAGATGAAGGCCATCATCGCAGGCGCTACCGAGGCGGCTTCTGCAGACATGTCGTGGAAAGCCATTGACCGCTACTCCAAGGACTACATTGAGCTGCAAACCAAGGACAAGGTCAAGTTCTACAAGACCCCGGACTCTGTCTTGCAGGACCAACTCAAACTGTGGACCGAAATCGTGGAGAAGAAGTCTGCTGAGAACCCCCTGTTCAAGGAAATTGTGGCGTCGCAAAAAGCGTTTGCAGCACGCGCCGTCAAGTGGGATCAGGACACCTACGTCAGCCGTCGTATGGCGGTGAACCACTTCTTTGGTGCCAAGAAGGCGTAACGGTTTTCGCTTCACATTTCAGCCATCCGGGGGTTGCCTGGATGGCTGATTTACTTAGGCGGTTTGAATATGCAAAAACTATTGCTTGCGGTTGACAAGCTCAGTACCGTGGTAGGTCAGGCGTTCTCCTGGCTGATACTGGCACTCACGCTGATGATTTCCTGGGAGGTGTTCTCGCGCTATGCGATGGACAACCCCCATCCGTGGGCATTTGACGTGATGAGCATGATGTACGGCACCCTGTTCATGACGGCCGGTGCTTACACCCTGTCCAAGAACGGCCATGTCCGCGGAGATGTGCTGTATGGCTTTTTCCCGCCGCGTTTGCAGGCCGGGTTGGACCTGGCTTTGTACATCCTGTTTTTTATTCCTGGTGTGGTCGCCATGGCGTGGGCCGGATACAACTTTGCAGCGGAGTCCTGGGCGATCAATGAGCATTCCAACATCACCGCCAATGGCCCCCCGGTCTACCCGTTCAAGACTGTGATTCCGATTGCTGGCGCCATTCTGCTGGCGCAAGGGCTGGTTGAAATTGTCCGGTGCATCGTTTGCCTGAAGCAGGGTGAGTGGCCCTCGCGCGGCCAGGACGTTGAGGAAGTTGACGTTGAAAAACTGAAAGAAATGGTCCACGTGAAAGACGAAGACATTGCGAAGCTCGACGAGTACGTCATTCACCCCAAGGGAAGCCATCCATGAAAAAAGAAGTCTGGTTTGGCCTGTCGATCATGGCCATGGTCGTGATTGCGGCTTTTGTATTGCTGCCATCACCTTCCCAAATGACGAATGGCCATTTGGGCTTGCTGATGCTGGCCTTGGTGGTGGTGGCCATCATGCTGGGCTTTCCAACCGCCTTTACCCTGATGGGCATGGGGATGGTGTTCGCCTGGATCGCCTACCGAAGTCAAAACCCGGGGCTGGCGGTCCAGCAAACGCTGGATTTGATGGTGCAGCGCACCTACTCGGTGATGTCCAACGACGTGCTGATATCCATTCCGCTGTTCGTGTTCATGGGCTACCTGATCGAGCGCGCCAATCTGATCGAAAAGCTGTTCAAAAGCATGCACCTGGCCACTGCGCGCGTGCCGGGCTCGCTTGCGGTGGCGACCATCATTACCTGTGCGATCTTCGCGACTGCCACGGGCATTGTCGGTGCCGTGGTCACGCTGATGGGCTTGCTGGCACTGCCCGCCATGCTGCGTGCGGGCTATAGCGTGCAACTCTCTGCCGGGGCCATTACGGCTGGTGGATGCCTGGGCATTCTGATTCCGCCGTCTGTCATGTTGATTGTTTACGGCGCTACCGCGGGTGTATCGGTGGTCAAGCTCTACGCGGGAGCATTCTTTCCCGGCATCATGCTGGCCAGTCTGTACGTGTTGTACGTCGTGGTGCTTGCCAAATGGAAGCCGCACCTGGCGCCCCCCATGTCCGAAGAGGACCGTCGCGTGCCCCTGCCACCTTTTGCTGAGATTGTGTCCACCAGTATCAGCAACAAGGTATTGCCTGGCTTGATTGGTGCCATTAAGGGCAAGCGCAATGCGGCTGTTCCGATGCGCGAACTGGTCAACCATCTGGTGATTGCGGTGCTGCCTGCACTGGTGGTGGCTCTCATCATGGGTGCCATTTATTTGAAAGTGACTGCCCCTCTTCCCCCTGAAACAGTGGAGGGTGTTGTCGCCATGGGCGGGGGCATCTCTGATTCTGCGGAAGACGAGGCCCCAGGCGTGGGCGGACTGGCAGAGCCCGAAGAAGCGGGGGGCTTGCAGCCACTGCCGGCTGAGGCGGGCACTCCCGAAGCCACCGCTAAGTCCCCAGTGGAGGAAGTCAAGACCACTGAAGCGCAAGCCCCCGCTGCGGTTCCCGAGGCTGCAGTGCAGGAGCGTCAGCCCGCACCCACGAGCTTCTGGATTGGTCTGGTCAGCTGTGCTGTGGCGCTGGCGTTGTTCTATGCGTATTTCAGTTTTGCACGCCTGGAAATCTTCAAAATGCTGCTGGGGTCATTCTTCCCGCTGGCGATGATGATTCTGGCGGTACTGGGCACCATCGTTTTTGGCGTGGCAACGCCAACTGAGGCGGCAGCCATGGGCTCGCTGGGGGGCATCTTGCTGGCCGCAGCGTATCGCCGGCTGAATATGCAGGTGATGCGGGAGTCGGTCTACCTCACGGCAAAAACCAGTGCCATGGTGTGCTGGTTGTTTGTGGGATCGAGCATCTTCTCGGCGGCGTTCGCGTTGCTGGGCGGGCAGGAAATCATCAACACCTGGGTGCTGTCGATGAACATGACGCCAGTGCAGTTCATGATCCTGGCGCAGGTGGTGATTTTCCTGCTGGGCTGGCCGCTGGAGTGGACCGAGATCATCGTGATTTTCATGCCGATCTTCATTCCGTTGCTGCCCCACTTCGGCATCGATCCCCTGTTTTTTGGCTTGCTGGTGGCGCTGAATTTGCAGACCGCGTTCCTGAGCCCGCCTGTGGCAATGGCTGCGTTTTATCTGAAGGGTGTGAGCCCCCCGCATGTGACGCTGAACCAGATTTTTGCCGGCATGCTGCCCTTTATGGCCATCCAGGTGTTTGCGATCTTCCTGCTGTACCAGTTCCCGGCCATTGGCATGTGGCTGCCGGAGATGCTTTACAAGTAAAACATGGAGCCAGGCACACGCGTGCCAGGTTCTGGATATCGGGGCGCTCTGGCGCCCCGTGTCTTTTTCAGGGAAAACTAGATAAGATTGACGTTTACGTAAACGTCAAGTCAGGCACATGCATTCTCATTGCCTGCTGACTCCCGGAGACATTCCAAAATGACTGACCTGTCCGCTGAATTCAAGGCCCTGGCCAACTACCGCCCCATGAACAAGGTGCGCTTTGTCACAGCTGCGAGCCTGTTCGATGGGCACGACGCCGCCATCAACATCATGCGCCGCATCCTGCAGGGCATGGGCGCAGAAGTCATCCACCTCGGGCACAACCGCAGTGTGGACGAAGTGGTTACCGCTGCTTTGCAGGAAGACGTGCAGGGCATCGCCATCAGTTCCTACCAGGGCGGGCACGTGGAGTACTTCAAGTACATGGTGGACCTGCTCAAGAGCCGGGGTGGCGAGCACATCCAGGTTTTCGGTGGTGGTGGTGGCGTGATCGTGCCGCCGGAAATTCGCGAACTCCACGCTTACGGTGTCAGTCGCATTTACAGCCCTGAGGATGGCCAGCGCATGGGCCTGCAGGGCATGATCGGTGAAATGGTCATGCGCTGCGACAAGGATCTGAGCGCCCTGGCCCCTACCGACCTGAATGCCATACAGGGCCATACAGAAGCCAGCTGGCGTGCCCTGGCCCAGTTGCTCACCG
>Ga0209170_1001171_pt1 | contig 11224 bp, 10 predicted proteins | sample KloWWTKNB14_bulk_FD_187178 | JGI IMG/M metagenome (GOLD analysis project Ga0209170, IMG submission 187178) | Active sludge microbial communities from Klosterneuburg, Austria, studying microevolution and ecology of nitrifiers - Klosterneuburg... | ecosystem: Engineered > WWTP > Aerobic digester >...
GAGGCCGAGCGCGGCGAAGAGCGCGTCGTCGCGCGCGACCTCGGGGTTGCCCGTGGTGAGGAGCTTCTCGCCGTAGAAGATGGAATTGGCGCCCGCGAGGAAGCAGAGCGCCTGCACCGCCTCGTGCATCTGCGTGCGGCCGGCCGAAAGCCGCACGAAGCTCTTCGGCATCAGGATGCGCGCGACGGCGATGGTGCGGACGAACTCCGCCCACGGCAGCGCCTCGGTGCCGGCGAGCGGCGTGCCTTCCACCTGCACGAGCTGGTTGATGGGCACCGACTCGGGGGGCGGGTCCATCGCGGCGAGCTGGGCGATGAGCCCGGCGCGCTGGTCGCGCGATTCCCCCATGCCGACGATGCCGCCGCAGCAGACGTGCAGGCCGGCGTTGCGCACGCGCTCCAGGGTGTCGAGGCGGTCCTGGTAGTCGCGCGTCGTGATCACCTCGCCGTAGAACTCCGGCGCGGTGTCGAGGTTGTGGTTGTAGTAGTCGAGCCCCGCGACGCGAAGCTGCTCGGCCTGCCCCTCCTTCAGCATTCCGAGGGTGCAGCAGGTCTCCAGCCCCAGCTTCTTCACCTCGCGCACCATCTCCAGCACGGGCTCGAGGTCGCGGGCCTTGGGGCCGCGCCAGGCGGCGCCCATGCAGAAGCGCGTGGCGCCCTTGTCCTTGGCCGCCTGCGCGGTGCGCACGACTTCCTCCAGCGGCAGCATCGCCTCGCTCTCCACGCCGGCCGAGTGGCGCGCGGACTGCGGGCAGTAGCCGCAATCCTCGGGGCAGCCGCCGGTCTTGATGGAAAGGAGCGTGGAGCGCTGGATGCGATTGGGGTCGAAATTTTCGCGGTGGACTGTCTGCGCCTGGAAGACGAGATCGTTGAAGGGAAGGTCGAGGAGCGCGCGAGCGCGGTCGCGCAGCGCCTGCGTGCGCGAACCGGCCGGCGTGGCAAGGTGAACGATCTGGTCCAAGGGAGCCCCGGTGGATATCCGTAACACCCTGATGATTCTGGAGAAAGTGCGGGCTGTCAAATGGCTCGGTGGCTGCGCCCGAACGGGTGCACAAAAAATGGGCAGCCCGGGGTTGTTCGAGGCCCTATGGGGCCGCGATTGCCTTCTCTGCCTCGACCCGTCGCCGGCCGTGGCCCTGTGCGAAAATTGTGAGCGCTTGCTCCCGGTATCGCCGTTTCGCTGCCCCCGGTGCGCCGTCCCGATGCCCGAGGCCCGGGAGTGCGCCGACTGCCTTTGCGACCCACCCGCCTTCGACGACGTGACCGCCGCCTTCGACTACCGCTTTCCCGTGGACCGGCTGGTGCGCCGGTTCAAGTTCTCGGCCGACCTGGCCGTGGGCGCCTACCTGGGGACGGCCCTGGCGCGAGCGGTCGAGGCGGGGCCTCGGCCGGACCTCGTGCTGGCCTCGCCCGCCTCGGCAGCGCGCATCCGCGAGCGCGGGTTCAACCCGGCGCTGGTGCTCGCCCGGCATGCGGCCCGGCAGCTCGGTCTAGGAATCGATCCCCGGACGCTCGCGAAGGTGCGGCACACGCCCCCGCAGGCCGGGCTGGGCCGCGACGACCGCCATCGCAACCTGGCCGGGGCGTTCGCCGTGCGCGGGTGCGTGGCGGGGCTGCACGTCGCGGTGGTCGACGACGTGATGACGACGGGGGCGACGCTCGGGGCGCTCGCGGGCGTGCTGAAAGGGGCCGGCGCGAGAAGGGTCAGCGGCTGGGTCGTCGCGCGCACCCCAGAGCCGCCGGCTGAGGGCTGATCCGTGGTCGCGGTTGTCCTTGTCCACCCCGAGATCCCGCCCAACACCGGGAACGTGATCCGCCTTTGCGCCAACACGGGCACGCCGCTTCACCTCGTCGAGCCGCTGGGGTTCTCGATGGACGACCGGCAGGTGAGGCGCGCCGGGCTCGATTACCACGAGATGGCCAACGTGACGGTCCACGCGGATTGGGCGGCCTGCGCGGCGGGGTTCGCCGGCCGGCGCCTCTTCGCCTTCACCACGCGCGGATCGCGGCGGTTCGACGAGATCGCCTTTCGCCCGGACGACGTCTTCGTGTTCGGCGCGGAAACCGCAGGCCTGTCCGATGCGTTTCTCGGGGACTTCCCGCCGGAGCAGCGCATCCGCCTGCCCATGGTGCCCGGGAATCGCAGCCTGAACCTCTCGAACGCGGTGGCCGTGGCGGTCTTCGAGGCGTGGCGGCAGGCGGGGTACGCGGGGGCGGGACCCTAGTTTGCGCCCGAGAGGCCGTTCCGTCCCGAATGTTTCAACGGGGCTACCGCTGTAACGTCGAACGCACGGAAATTACTGAAATTCATGGATTTTCTGTGATTGGGGTCACGGAAATACCGGCCCGGTGCGCGTCTAATGGGAACCGTAGCAACACGAGATGGAGGGCGAAACGGGATGCGCAGAGGCAAAGGACCCGATGGCCCCCCCGAACCCGGGATTCGGTGACAGCCCGGAAGTTCAAGCAAAGGTCGAGGAACATGTGTTAAACATATGAAGATTTGGACTTTTTCATCGATCTTTCTTAGAATCACCCTGCGAAATTCCAAACGTTGAAGTGACAGGAGAATGAAAATGAAAACCTCGAATCTCAGCAGGATCGCGCTTGCCGTGGCGCTTGCTGTTCCGGTTGCGTCGATGGCCGGCTCCGACATCACCACTACCCTCGGTGCCGGCTCCGTTTCGGCGAACGTCAACCTCGACTTCCGCATCATCATTCCGAAATTCGTCTTCCTGCAGGTCGGGACGGGCACGCTGCTGGCGGACAACGCCGCCATCGACACCGTCGAGTGGACGCCGTCGGTCGCGCAGCTCGGCACCGGGTCGATCGCCGCGAGCACGCCCGCTGTCACCGCGCGGATCATCGGCAACAACGGGGCGATCACGATCAACTCCAGCACCCCCGGCGCTCTCAGCAATGGCGCGGGCGACACCATCGCCTACACGGAAATCTCGGCCACCTCCAGCGACTTCGCGCACCCGCCCTTCGCTGCATCGGGTGCCGGCCCTACCCCGACGGTCACGGTGCCGAACGTCATCCCCGGAAGGGTCACCGACCTGACCGCCACCTGGACCTTCAGCTGGGCCAACGCGACCGTAGTGCCTGCCGGCACCTACGGTGACATCACGAATTCCGGGCTGAACAACTCTCGCGTGACCTACACGGCGTCGATGCCGTGAGGTAGGACTGCCCGGGGATTGACGTGATGCCGCGAACCCTCGCCATCGGCCATTCGGGGGTCCAACGCGCAACCGTGCGGAGCGTGCCCCGGGTTTCGAGGGCATTCAGGAGCGGGGCCGCTCTGGCGTTTGCGCGAGCGGCCCTCGTCGCGCTGGTCGCCCTGCCGCTGGCAGCCCAAGCCTGGATCCTGAACATCGGGAACAACAATCCCCGCCGCCTCTTCCTCACTGTCGGCAACGGTTCCACGCTTGCCGACAATGCCACGATCAACCTCGTGAGCCTCTCCGTCCCTGCGGCGAGTGTCGGCCAGGGGCCGCTGCAGATGACGAGCAACAGCACGCAGGCCAACAGCACCTACGACGGGTTCGCGATGTGCACGCCCCCCGCGCAGGTCTACGTCGGGGCGCTCTACCAGCGACGAAACGCCGGACAGCCGGGGAGCGCACGGCTGCAGGTCACTTCCCCGGCCAATCTCACGACGGGCGCTGGCGACACGATCCCCTTCAGTGAAATCAGCTGGACGGTCTCGGGACCGGCTGGCGACCCCAATCCGGCATCGATTCCGGCGGGTACGTTCAATGGGGCCACCCAGACGTTGGTGACAATCACCCAAGGCACCCTGTTGGACAATTGCCATACGTTCCACTTTGCCAACAACGCACTACGGCCGTCCGGAACCTACGACGGAAGGGTTACCTACACCCTCGTTTCCCCATGAGTCTCGCGGGCATCGAGAGCCGCTTCAGGAGGGCCGGCGGCCTGCGCGCCCGAATCGGGGCGTTGGTTCTCTCGATTCTTGCCTTGCCCGCCGCAGCCAGTCCGATCAGGCTCGACGACTCGCTGAGCCAGGTGTTCCCTCCCGTAGCGGAATGGGCATGGGAGCCCGGGTCGATTCGCAGCGGCAACTCCCGGTTGTCGATGAAAGTCGCGGTGAACGTGCGGCTGGACACGCGCAGGTGGGTGGGAAGCCAGGCGCGGATTTTCATGGTGATGCCCGTCGAAGGTGCCGGGCCGATCAGCGCGGAATGGGAAACCCTGGGTCGGCTCCTTGCCGGACGGCTCACGCCCGGCGAGCGGGCGCTGGTATTCTCCGGCAGCATTCCCGGGCCTTGGCTCGAGGACACGATGCGAGTGGAGATCAAGGCGGATTCCCGGACGATGATCGAGAGCCCGAAGCGACTGTCATTCCACTTCGAGCTGGAAACGCCCTAGGCCCATGCGAATGCGCACCTGGTTTCCCACATTGGCCGTCTTACTTGCGACGCTCGCTCTGTGCAGCCCATGGGGGGCGGCTGCGCAGGGTTTTTCAGCGTACGTCGCACCGGCGCGACTCGAGATCAAGGCGACTCCGGGAGAGACCACTCGGCAGGTGCTGGAGATCCACCAGGCCAGCCAGCTTCCCGGTCGCTTTCGCCTCTACACCAATGACTGGGATTTCAAGAAGCCGAACGATGCGCTGGTCTTCAGCGACGCCCTTGCGCCCGACAGTTGCCGCCCTTGGGTGGCGCTCGAGCGGCGCGAGATCACCGTCCAGGCCAACTCGCGCTACCGATTCCGGTTCGAGATCTCCCCTCCAGCGGACACGCCGCCTCGCGAGTGCCGGTTCGCCATCATGGTGGAGGGACTCGAGGCGGCGACGGTGGACCAGGGGGGCTTCCGGTTTCCCGTGGCTGGTCGCCTCGGCGTTATCGTCTACGTCGCTGTCGGCGGCGTGGAGGCCAGGCTCGCTGTGGCCAATCCCCGCGTGGTCGAGGAGAAGGGCGAGAAGTTGCCGGTGATCGACGTATCCAACACCGGAACTGCCCACGGCCGCTTGGAGGGATTCCTGACCGGCGTCGACGCATCGGGCAAGGAATTCGAGCTTGCCGCCGACGATGCCCCGATTCTCCCCGACCGGACACGGACGATCACGCTGAGAAAGACCGGCGATGGAGGATCCAAGGGCGCGGCGATCCTGTACCCGCTCACTGTGAAGGGCACCCTTGAATGGGGAAAGCAGCGGGAGTCCCTCGAACTGCGGTTCCAGCCTTGAGATGGGCGATTCTCATCCTGGCCCTGCTCGTGCTGGCCACAACGGCCGAGGGGCAGGTTCGCCTCGTCTCGACGAAAGGCGCAAATCGCGCCAACGGATCTTCGGCGCCAGCAGCGCCGGCATATGAAGACCGGCTGATCGAGGGCCTCGCGTCGATAGACGACGAGGAGGGTGCTGCTGCGCGGTATGACCGCACGGGACTGCCGCGGCAACTTCGCATCGAGACGCGACTCGGAAAGCAGCCATTCGACGACCGCGACCTGGACGCCGGCATAAGCGTGCTGGGCGCCATCGACACGCCGAACCACGGGGTGCTTTCCATCGACGCCAGCCATGGAGGCGGAAATTTCGGTGGCCAGGCCACGTTGCGCCAGCGTGCCCTGCCCATTGACGGGGGGTGGCTCGCCAACAACGAGCTCGGCGTGATCACTCCCCTCGCGCCGGAGGTGATGCGGTTGCCTTCACGGGTCTTCCTGCCGACGTTCGTGACCCTGGGGGCCGGCACCGAGTGGATCCATCGGGGTTCGCGGCTCCAGTTCATCGCGACAGCGGGGCAACTCGGGCGCCTGCAAGGCTATTCGGTACCGGGATTCCGTTCCCTTTCCGGAACCATCGCGACGGTGGCGGCACAGGGTTCTGTCGACGACTGGAGACTCGCGGCCCGCCATGCCCAGGCCAATGGCATTTCGCTCGTCGAAAATCCTGTCTTGGGGCCGGGCCCGGTGAGCGGGCCCTCGACGCATGTTTCCGTCCGAAGGGATGCCGGAGCGTTCACGTTCCAGGGAAACGCGGTCGCTTCCGCAACGACGGACGGTCCGGGAACCCGATATGGCGCCTGGGTAGACGGGGAATGGCGGCAGGGCAACCAGATCTACGGGGCCGGGGCGTACAGGCTGGAGCCGCAATTGAGCTGGGCCGGGCAGCCGATGGCAGGAGACATCGAGGGCATCTATGCCAATGCCAGCCTCAACTCGCGCAGGATGAATGCCCAGGGAAGCCTCGACGTGTTGCGCCCGGTTTCCGGTCCCGGCGACACGGGTGTCCTCGTCACGGCGAGCGGGCAATGGCGATACAGCCGTACGCTCACGCTGGGGCTCGGCGGCACCGCGCGAAGGTACAACGGAAATGCCGCAAGCGCGTACGCGGACGCCCAATGGCGTAACGACTGGGGGGACTCCGCTGTTCGCGTGCAGCACTTCCGCTCGGCCAGCGACGAGCGGACCCAACGGCTCAACCTCGATCACACGTGGTTCGTGGGCGCTGGTGCCTCCTTGAGCGCCGGCATTTCGGTTGGTCGCGAATCCATCGACGGTCGTTCCGGAACGACCTGGGGAGGAGCGGCGTCGTTCACGGCCCCGCTGTTCTCGACTGCGACGTTGATGGGAAACGTGACGACCGACCGGCGACCGGAGGGCAACAGCACGACGACGGCCAACATCAGCGTGAATTGGCCGTTCGCGTCCAAGTGGGCCCTCGAGGGCAACTTCATCTACACGCGCGGCCAGCAACGGCAGCCACTCCCGCTGGATCCGCTGGCGCCCGTTCCCGACCGGCAGTTGTTGCTTTCCGACTCTACGTCCTTCTTCATCGTGCTTCGCTACGAAGACCGGGCGGGGTCGCGTTCCGTGGCGCTTGGCGGAACGCCGCAAAGCGGCGGCGGGAGCATCGAGGGGACGGTCTTCCTCGACGCGAACCGGAACGGCGTTCAGGAGGCGGCCGAGAGGGGTGCCACGAATGTCACCGTCTACCTCGACGGCCGCTACGCCGTGCGCACCGACTCGCAGGGCCGCTTCTCCTTCCCGTTCGTGGCCCCCGGGCCCCGCGTGATCACGGTGCTGAACGAGACCCTGCCCCTGCCATGGGAGACGGGCGAGCGTGCGGAGACGCGCATCGAGGTGATCGTCCGCGAGACGGCGCGGGTGGCCATCCCGGTCATCCGGCGCGGGTCGGAATGAGCGCGGCCTAGAACGAGATCGTCAACCTCAGCCGGTCCGCATACGAACCCGGCCGCACGTCCTGGCCAGCGTCGATCCGCCCGAAGATCGTGAAGGTGAGGGTGCCGCTCGTCCGGTTGTCGAGCGTGATGCTCTGCGTGAGCGTGTTGATGCCTGGCGTGTTGCCCCATACCTGAAGGCGCGAGGCGTCGCGATAGAGGTTGTAGTTCAGGAGGTCGGTGTTCGAGGCGTGGCGCAGCGCCCGCGTCGCGACGCCCCCGGTGTGCTGGCTGGGCCCGATCGAGAGCGTGACGGCCGTCGTGCGCGGGCCGCCGTTTCGCGAGCACGTCACCACCAGCACGCCGCTCGAATCGGCCGGCGCGGCGTTGAAGCCGTCGTAGGTGCCGAGGCTCAGCGCCATGTCGTACGCGCCGCAGGTCACGGCGGCCTTCGCCGGCAGCACGGCCAGCGCGAGGGCGAGCGCGGCGACGGCCTCAGCGCGCACAGGTGAACACGTCGCCCAGGGGAACCAGCGCATCGGCCGATTCCGGAACCACGAGGTCGAACTCACAGGGCTTGCCCTCGATCACGACGCGGGCGCGGTGGCGTCCCGCGGGCAGGTTCTCCAGGTAGAAGTCGCCCCCGCCGGCCGTCGGGATCTCGATCGCCTTGCCGCCGGCGGAAAGGGTCACGAGATGATACTCCAGGCCTCGCTCCTCCCCGCCCGCCCGCCAGCGCAGGCGCCCGGTGAATCCCTGCACCCTCGCCACCTTGAACTCGACCACGGAGCCGCTGCGGAAGGAGGGCGAGAAGGTGGCGCCGACGCGGTCTATCGAGAACTCGATGGGCACGTCGCGGTCGTTGATCGAGGCGAAGTTGCTGGAGTAGGAGGCGACGTTCGGCAGCAGCACGCGCCCGGCCTCGTCGGTGCGCCCCACCTCCTGGCTGTTCTCGTACACGCGCACGCCCGCTAGCGCCGGCGCGAGCTGCACGACGGCGAAGCTGTCGGCGATGGAGCGGCTGGCCGCCACGTGGCCGCCCGCGGCGACGACGGCGCCGGCCAGCGCCACGTTGTAGGCCGTGGACGTGCCGGCGCCCGGGCTGCTCACGGAGATGGCCTCGCCCGACACCGTGCCGTACCGCGAATGCCACTCGAGCCGCGGGTTCACGGTGCGTTGCGTTCCCTGCTCGTCCTCGCGCCGCTGCAGGTTCACCGAATAGGCCACTCCCGTCCCGCGCGGCGTCTCCCGGCTCACCTGCAGGGATTCGGTCCTGCCGCCGAGCAGGTCGCGCGTGTGCGAGGCGTTGACGGCGTGCTTGCCGTCGAGCAGCAATTGCAGGCCGACGAAGAGGTCATAGCCGCCGCGTTCCCCGAGCTCGCGCCGCCAGGTCGCGAGGATGCTGCCGAGGCCGCCGATCGGGCGCGAGTAGGAAAGGCTCACCGTGCGGCTCAGGGGATCGGGGTCGGACTCGCGCCGCGCGAAGCCCAGGTTCACGGAGCCCAGGCCGGGGCTCGCGTAGCCCACGACGGCGTTGTAGTCGCTGCGCGGGAGCAGGGGGGCGAAGTCGGCGTACACCGGCACGTACCCGGGCGAGTGGCGCTGGAGCGTGAGCTGGCTCGAGAACTCGTGCAACTGGAAGGCGTGGGAGAGGAACCAGGCGTGGCCGTCGGCGTCGCGGTCGCGGCTCGCCGACGCGCCGGCGGCGAGGACGCCGAATCGCTCGCTCCGGAGCACGACATCCGGCCCGCCGTTGAACTGCCGCGAGGTGCCCTCGGCGCGCAACCCGAGGGTGAGGCGATCGTCGACGCCCCAGCGGTGGAAGGCCGAGAAGGCGGGGCGGGAGTATTCCGCGCTGCGCGTGCCGAAGCCCTCCCGCAGCGCACCCACCTGGTAGCTGTAGTCGTGCAGCCCCGCGGCGAGCCCCTGCGGCGCGAAGTAGAACGGGTACTCGACGGTGCGCTCGCGGCCGAAGATGTCGCGCACCACGACGCGCACGTCCTGCCGCCCGCCGTAGTAGTTGAAGTTGGAGATCTCGAAAGGCCCCGGCTCGATGCGCTGGCGCATCACCAGCGTGTTGCCGACGTAGAAGTCCACCTGCGAGGGGAACTCGGCCGTGCCGCGGAACCCCGCGCCGGGCTGGCGCGAGACGAACGGGTCGAGGTTGTAGGCCTTCGCGAAGGTGAGGCCGGCGAACGGAGCACCCGAACCCAGCGGCAGCCCCGGCAGGAACGCGTCGCCGACGATCCAGCGGCGCAGGTTCGCGCGGTCGTCGCGCACGAGCTGCGTCTCGAGGCGCACGCCCGTCGAGCCGTCCGGCGAGCTCGCGTGCGTCGACTGGTTGCGCAGCAGCCAGCCGTCGAAGGCGAAGGCCGCTTCCGTCGCGAGGCTCACGACGCCGCGCCCGCCGCCGCTGGTGCCGAAGTAGCCGAGGCGGTAGTTCAGCAGCGCGCTGCGCGCGGCCGGCAGCGCCTCGGCCGCCGCGGGCCGCCGGGTGAGGTCGAACACCTGCTTCGGAAGCTGTTCCGGCGCGAAGGTCACCGCGGCCACCAGCGTCTTCTCGTCCAGCGTCACCCTCGCGCCGGGAATCCCGGTGACCAGCACGTGGCGCTCGCCCTCGATGTCCCGCCCGGGCACGCCCGGTGGCAGGGTCACGAGTCCCTCGAGGTCCGCGGCCCGGACGAACAGGGAGCCGTCGGCCGTGACATGCACGAACTTCTCGCCGCGGGGCACCGAGTTGATGGTGAGGGCGACGATGAGGGGCTGCGTCGGCTCATCCTTCGACGCGGCCGGGGGCGCAGGGCCCGCCAGGGCGCGGGTGAGCTTCAGCTCCAGCGCCTGCGCGCCTCCGGCCGCGAGGCAGGCGGCGACCGCGCAGGCGACCGGGCCGCGTCGCATCCGGCTCAGGGGCGCGCGCCGCTCACGGCTCGCAGAGCGCGGGCCCGGACTCGACCGTGTGCTTGATCTCGAGCCCCTCGGCGGAGGCCGTGATCTCGAGCGGGCCCGAAGGCTTGCACTTGTCGCGCGGGACCGCGATCTCGAAGGCCCGGGTCGCGCCCGGAAAGACGTACCAGCCGGCCCCGCGGCCGATCACTTCGCCGCCCGACTTCACCGTGAGCTCGTCGAAGCGCACGGTCCGGGCGCCCTTGTTGAGGATGCCCACCTCCACCTTGCCCTTCGCCAGCGAGGCTCTCGCGAACTCGGGCTCGGGCTTGCCGGAAGGGGGTGCCACGAACACGGGCACGCCGAAGCGAAGGAGCACGGCCACCTGCGCGCCCTGCGCGCCGGCGGTGCCGGGGTCCTGCAATTCCTCGATGAAGAGCCGGTAGGCCTTCTCGCGGCCGGCCTCGCCCGCGCGCGTGCCGATGCGGATCACGCGCTTGTCGCCGGGCTCCACCGTCATGATCTGCGGGAAGAAGATGAGGTCGCTGCTTTCCACGTTGCGGTCCGCGCCCTGCTCGTCCTGCGTCCACTCGAAGAGCTTCATGCGGAAGGAGAGCTTGCGCGTGTCGTCGTTCGTCACCGTGACGAGCCCGGTGCGCGTGCCGCGGTCGAGGTCGACGCGGATGGGCGAGACGCCGAAGCTTCCGGCCGTCGCGGCCGTTGCCGCGAGGAAGGTCGCGGCCAGCGCGGCGAGGCGCGCGCGGATCGATGCGGTGCTCACGATGCGTTTCCCCTGCGATGCGCGTTGCGTGTCGGGACTGCCGCGGGACGCGGGCGGCGCGTCGGGCGCCTGCGGGGATGTTACTACGGGGCGATGCTGAGGACGACCGAGTCGGCGTAGGCGCCGGCCAGCGCGTTCTGGAAGTCCGCGGCGAGCACGGTGCCGGTCACCGTGAGGACCTGGTTCGTGTTGCGCGGCACGGAGCCGGATCGCGGCAGGTCGATCGTGTACTTCAGGTGCTCGGTCGGGCTGGTGGCATGGCGCATGCGCGGCGCGCCGGCGCCCGTCTCGTACTGGCCGTCGTCGGAAGTGACGTTGTAGATCGCGATCGGCGAGGACCCGGTGCAGCGGAATCCGATCGTGGCGGTGGCGGTCGCGTTGGCGGTCGAGGAGGGATCGATTGTGCCGAAGGA
>Ga0209170_1001172_pt1 | contig 11221 bp, 13 predicted proteins | sample KloWWTKNB14_bulk_FD_187178 | JGI IMG/M metagenome (GOLD analysis project Ga0209170, IMG submission 187178) | Active sludge microbial communities from Klosterneuburg, Austria, studying microevolution and ecology of nitrifiers - Klosterneuburg... | ecosystem: Engineered > WWTP > Aerobic digester >...
GCGGGGGCAAATGAGCCCGATGCTTAAGCAATTTTCGATATAAAAATCTAAATGGGTATGGTGAATTGCATATAAGCTACTATGCACTTGCTAAATAGATTTGGCGCATCGTAGAATGCGACGATGAAATCTCTTTTGCAAATGCTTCATGGTTGACCTGTTCGCAGACGCGCCGAAGAAGATGCCTCGCATGGCCGGGCAGGGGCGCAAAGGCTTGGAATTCGAGAACAAAGTCAAGGAAACCCTCGACGATCAGGGCGCGCTCCAATACCAAGTGGCGCGTGCCAAGAAAGAGGCGTGGGCTGCGAAGACCGTTGAACTCGACTACCGGATCAAGCTCAACGAATATGTCAGCCGTGACGAGGTTCGCCAGACGTGCGCAACGGCGTTTGCGAGCATCGTTCAGGCCCTACGCTCGCTGCCCGACGCTCTTGAGCGGCGCGAGGGTATCGACCCAGCCCTGGCCGAGCGTATCGGCGTGGCCATCGACGACGCCCTGGCCGAACTGTCGGCAGACTTCGAGCGCCTGGCCGGTGACGCGCGAGAGATCGAGGACGCCGAGGCTGCGGAACTCCCTCAAGAGGACGCCAATGACTGAACTGGTCAAGGCGACCCGTGACGTGTATTCGGCCTACGCCGCGTTTCGCCCGCCGCACCGAATCTCTGTCAGCCAAGGCGCCGAGCGATCCCTTGTGATCAAGCAGACAGGCGGCACATCCGCTCCATGGTCGGCGTCCGAGACGCCCTACATGTGCGCGGCGATTGACCTGCTGGCAAGCAGGCGGCACGAGGCAGTGTGCTTCGTCGGCCCCGCGCGCTGCGGTAAGACCGAGGGCCTGATAACCGGATGGATGACACACAACGTCGTGAACGACCCCGGCGACATGGCGATCATCCACATGAGCCAGGAGAAGGCGCGCGAGTTCTCACGTACCACCGTTGACCGGGCGATTCGCAACAGCCCCGATCTGGCCGCGCTCAAGTCGTCGAACGCCCATGCAGACAACACGTTTGACAAGAGTTTCAAGCACGGCATGTGGCTCAAGATCGCGTGGCCAACGGTCAGCAATCTCTCGGGCTCGACGTACCGCTATGTCGCCCTGACCGACTACGACCGCATGCCTGACGACGTGGGCGGCGAGGGCGCACCGTTCCCGCTCGCATTGAAGCGCACGCAGACATTCTTGTCGCGCGGAATGGCGATGGTTGAGTCCTCCCCTGGCCGCGACATCGAAGACCCAAACTGGACGCCTGCAACGCCGCACGAGGCGCCCCCAGTGCGCGGCGTGCTGGGCATCTACAACGTGAGCGACCGCCGCCGCTGGTACTGGAAGTGCCCAGACTGCCGCGAGTGGTTCGAAGCGGCGCCCGGCGTGGGGCTTTTCAACCTGCCGCCAGAGGAACAACTGCTTGACATCGTGAGGTCTGAGAACCTTGACCGGCTGGCATCGCACCACGCCCTGATCACATGCCCGCACTGCGGCTCGATGCACGACCAATCACACCGCAAGATGCTCAACGCAGGCGGAATCTGGCTGCTGGACGGCACCACCATCGACAGGGACGACCAAATCCACGGCACGCCGCTCGTGTCGAGCGTGGCGGGCTTCTGGCTGGGCGGCGTGGCCGCAGCATTTCAGCCGTGGAAGTCGATTCTGCTGCGCCACCTACAGGGCCTGCAGCAGTACGCGCTCAACGGGTCCGAGGAAACCCTGAAAAACGCGGTCAACGTGGACCAGGGCGCCCCGTACATGAGCATGATCCTCAAGGAAGCGGCGCGCGGCGCAGATAGCCCGCTGAGTCGCACGATGGTGGAGATCGAACGCTACGTTGTCCCTGCCGAAACGCGCTACCTGACCGCCTCCGTGGACGTGCAGGGGGGCACAACCTCGCGTTTCATCGTTCAAGTGCAGGCGCACGGCCCGCACTTCGAAACCTGGCTCGTGGACCGCTACGAAATCAAGGAGTCGAAGCGCGAGGGGATGGGGAGCGAGTTCGCGCCCATCGACCCTGCGAGATATACCGAGGACTGGGACATCCTGACCGAGCGCGTCGTGCGCAGCACATACAGAACGCCGACCGATGGCGTCGAGTTGCGCATCAAAATGGTTGCGGTTGACTCGGGCGGCGAGGATGGCGTGACGGCGCAGGCATATGCGTGGTATCGACGGCTGCGGCGAGAGAAAATGCACAGGCGCGTCATGCTGGTAAAGGGTGCGAGCACCCCGAAGGCGCCCGTCATCAAAGAATCGTGGGTGGGCAACCGCAACGGTAAGGAGAAGGGTGACGTGCCGGTGTACCTGCTGAACCCGAATTTGCTCAAAGACGCGGTGTCGGCGGGCATCAATCGCGCCACCCCCGGCCCCGGCTACCACCATTTCCCCACCCCCAAGGGGCCAAAGAACCCGAAAGGCTGGTTGTCGGCCAGTTTCTTCGACGAGTTGAACGCCGAAGTGCGCGGAAAGAACGGCACATGGGTCCAAATTCGCAAGCGCAACGAGTCGCTTGACTTGTGCTGCTACAACCGCGCCGCGTCGCTGCGCCTGGGCGTGGACAAGATCAAGGATTGGGACAAGGCGCCTGCTTGGGCGCGGCCTCTTGCTGAAAATTCTGAGGTCATGCTGTCCGAGGACCGCCGCGCGATGAAAGAGAACGTCATCGTGGCGTCAGTGCCTGTCGAATCGCATGTTGTGGCCCCCGCGCCGAGGGCAATTCGGCGCCCCGCGCGCAGGTCAGCGACCTCGCGATACCTGAGTTGACCGAAATCCTGCCGTTGGTGCGTTCGTTGCCGACTGCGCATCATCCGAGCCACAACCCTAGGTGGATTTTGGCATGGCCGTTACTCAAACCGACATCGACGCGCTCAATACGGCTATCGCATCCGGCGAGAAGCAAGTAATCCTGGACGGTCAGAGTGTCACCTATCGGTCGATCAACGATCTCATCACCGCGCGCAACGACCTGAAAGAGCAACTGAATCGCGAGGCCGCAGCCGCTGCGGGCACGCGCCGACCGAAGCGCACGGCAATCTACTACGCTGGCCGAGGATTCAACTGATGGCAAAGCGCAAATCCAAGGGCGCGAGTCGCGCCATGGGCACGTCTGGTGCCGCCTCGACGGCGGGTATCAAAGCCAGGTACGACGCGGCGGGCAACGGGCGCCGCATGATGGGCTGGAATCCCGCATCAAGCGGCCCAAACCGGGCGATTGTCGGCCTGCAGACTCTGCGCAATCGCTCGCATGACGCAACACGCAACGACTGGTCGGGCGAATCGACATCGCAGAAGTGGACGACGAGCCTGATCGGCATTGGGATTACCCCGCGATTCAAGCGGATCAAGTCCAAGACCCGCAAGCAACTCATCACCGACCTCTGGAACGAGTTTGTCGCGCAATCTGATGCAGACGGCGTGCTCAACGTCTACGGCCAGCAGACGCTTGCTGTGCGCTCATGGCTCGTGGGCGGTGAAGTGTTCGCGCGCCGTCGCTTTCGGCGGCTTGAGGACGGGCTTGCGGTCCCCATGCAGGTTCAGTTGATCGAAGCTGAGTTTGTCCCAATGCTCGACAGCGACGCATGGCCGGGAATGCCCCAAGGCAACAGAATTCGCAGCGGGATTGAACTCGACAAGATCGGGCGCCGCGTCGCCTATTGGATGTATCGGGAGCACCCCGGCGACGGCGCCAGCACCATCACGGCGAACCTGCTGGTGCGCGTGCCTGCGAGCGAGATTCGGCACATCATGGAACAGAAGCGCCCTGGTCAACTGCGCGGCGTGCCCGCGCTGGCCCCGGTGCTCGCGCGCCTGCGCAACATCAACGACTACGACGACGCGGTGCTGGAGCGCCAGAAGCTGGCCAACTTGTTCGTCGCGTTCCTGACGCGCACCATGCCCGGCGCCGAGTCCGATATCGACATTGACCCGCTGACGAACCTGCCAATTGAGTGGGGTAGCAACGGTGAGCCGCTGGCTGGCATGCAGCCGGGCATGACACAGGAACTCGACCCTGGTCAGGATGTCAAATTCGCGAACCCGCCCGAGGCGGGCACCACGTACAGCGACTACATGCGGACGGCGCACATGGGTACCGCTGCTGCGTCAGGCATTCCCTACGAATTGTTTGCAGGCGACATCGCGAACGTCAGTGATCGCACCCTGCGTGTGCTGATCAACGAGTTTCGCCGCCTGGCCGAACAGCGACAGTGGCAGATCGTCATTCCGATGTTCTGCCAACCAGTGATCGACTGGTTCGCCGAGGCCGCGCTACTCGCGGGCAAGATCACGGCAGACGAGCTCCCTGATGTCAAGCGCGTTGAGCATGCGCCGCACGGCTGGCAGTACATTCACCCTGTTCAAGACCCGCAGGGCAAGAAGATCGAGGTTGAGGCTGGTTTCCGCTCGCGCAGCAGTGTCATTGCCGAGCGTGGCGATGACCCCGACACAGTGGACGACGAGCGCGCGGCAGACAAAGCGCGCGAGAAGTCGCTTGGCCTGAATGCACCGCCCCCGCCGCCGCCCAACCAGAACAAGCAGCCGCCCAAGAAGCCTGAGCCAACTCAGCACGAGCTCGCACAAATCTCGCTCATCAACACGCAGATTGAAATGCTGCGGCGCGAGCCCCCGGCAGCGGCCAAGGCCGAGGCGCCGCACATCACGGTCAATGTCGGCGGCTCGACCATTGAAAACGTGCTCCCCGAGCAAGTGCCCCCTGTGGTGAACAACACGTTGAACATTCCTGAGACGGTGGTGAACGTCGAGGCGGTGATGCCCGCCCAGCCCGCGCCGCTGGCCCCCATCGTCAACATTGAGAACAACGTGCCGCCCGCTGAGGTCAATGTGACGCTCGCACCTCGCAAAACCGAGACGACGGTCGAGTACGACAGCAAGGGCAACATCAGCAAGGCGACGCAGATCGAGTCGGACCTTGAAGACTCTCCCGCGCAGGAGTAGCGATGCCATGTTTCGTCGCTACAGCAACTGCTTCATCTTCGCCGTGGCGTTGGCGCTCAGGCGCTGGCACACGCGCGGATCACTGTCGTTCCGCAGGAGTGACTGGGGGCGCTTCCCGCACGCGATGTGGGTTGAGCGCAACCACGTCGTCAGCTACAAGCCCATCGACCCAACCAAGCGCCGCTGCCCGCCCTTGCTATTCAAGGGTCGCGTCGTATGGGGTGACAAGCCGCCCGCACAAACAACTGAGTTGAAACGATGACCACCTTTCGCGTTGTCCGCAAGTCCGATCTTGTCGAGGTCTACCGCTACCAGGAGAACGAGCCTGTCGAGTGGATCGGCATGGAGTTCGCAACCCACGATCACGTCGCGGTCGCCGATGAGGCGCTTGCGCTTGTGCCCCCGACGCTGACGATCTGGACGGTGATCGAGTTCAAGCGGCGCATGACCAGTGCCGAGCGCATCGCTGCGCGCAATCGCACGGCCACCGATGCCAATGTCGCTGACTTCATGGACTTGCTCGACAGTGCGCAGGAGGTTCGTAGCGATGACCCCGACGTGGCCGCTGGCCTCGGATACCTGACCTACCTTGGCGACTTGGCACCTGGTCGTGCACAGGAGATTCTTGCATGAGCGACTACTTCATTGACGCATCCGCTATCGGAAACGAGTATCAGGTCTACTCGCATGTCCCGACAACATGGGCAGTGCCTCAGGATGGTAATGGGCTGGCTGGTCCGGGCCATGCGGCGGCGGTTCCGGTATGCGAGTTGACCATTGCCTCGGTCCCGACCAGCGGTGCGATCACGGTCTATGGTGCCAGTGTGACGCTCACTGGAGTGCTGTCTGCCGCCAGCACCGCTGCATGCGCAACAGCGTTGGCGTCATCCATCAATGCCACGACCACCGCCCTGGCGACCGGCGTGTGCAAGCTGCTGCTGCCGCTCAACCGTTTTGTATATGCACGGGTGAAGCCTGGCGGCGGGGCGAACGACAGCATCGTTCAGATCATGTGTCGGATTGCTGGTGCGGACCTGAACTACGCAGGCAATGCAGCAGCGCGTGTGGTCAACACATTCAATAACGCGGCCTTGACATCACCTATCGACTTTGCGGGCGGCGCAAATGGCCCTTGGGGCTACTGGTGGGCCTCATCCCCGGTCTTTGGCAAGGCATACCCTGCGGCCAGTCCGACCTACGGCATTGCCACGAACGCACCCCCAAGCCCTGCGGCGATTTCGGCAACGGCTGACACGATCTACGTGCGGACGAAGCGCAGCGGCGCGAACATCGTTGTCTCAACCTACAACACCAGCGCGGCAAACACCCTCGGCGTGACACTCTTGGCCCGCCGATACGTGTTTGACGCAGGCACTGTCTGGTCCGGCGACAGTGGCGAGTTCGGCATTTCCACCACTTCTTCAAGTGGTTCCGGCACGTCTACGCTCACATTCAATGGCCCGTTCGCCTGGATTGCAGAGGCCCGAGGGGGGATGCGATACACCCATGATGGTGCAAGTCTTGCCGCTGCGCTGTTGCTCCGAAACGCCAACGTCACAGGGTCGGTCGCGGAATTCACAAATGTGATTTTTGAAGAAGGACCGACCTGCGCCGGATTCACTTTCGGCGTCTATGACACGCACTACAACACCTACGACGGCGTGCGCCTGCGCCTGCGGGCTGGGCGACAACTCACCGCAGCCAATGCGAACGGCACACCATGGATTTCTCGGTGGATCGACTGCGACATCGAGTACTATGTGGCTGCGGCAACGCCGGTTGGCATCGTCTCGTTGGCCAACCCCACCGGCAGCACTACCGACACGCTGGTCGAGTTCACGAACTGCCGGTTCACATTTGCCGCGAACGGACCAATCACTCAGCCGTTCTCGGGCACAAATACGAACTCCAATTTCCGCGCGATCTTCAGGAACTGCATCGGCATTCGACCGGAGACGATGCCTGCGCTCGCGTCGAACACGGGCGGCAATCGAAGCCTGATTTTCACGGGTTGCGCCGATCAAGGCAGCGGCACCATTGCGCGATCGTCGATGATCGACAACGGTCATTCGCAAGTGTCTTGGATAGACAACAACACGCTGCCCTACCTGGATGCAGTGGTGCCCACAGGAAGCTACTGGTCGCTGAAAGAACTGATCAAGGCGGGGAGGTCAAGTTGGGTGCATGTGACCTTGGCGTCGCTCTTCGGCCTGTACCGCGCGGCAGACGCCGCGAAAGTGCTTTCGGTGGAGGTTCTGGTCCCAACCGGAGTCGTTTTCAACAAGTCGCAGTTGGGCGCGCGCTTCACGTTCACCGATTCAGCCGGGCAGATCAATCACGTCAGCACGTTAGAGAGCTATGTCAAGGTGATCGCAGGGGCGGAAAACCCCATTGCCACATCGAGCGCTGCATGGTCGCGTGCCAGCAGTCTCGATGCTCGCAAGTTGACGTTCGACACCGCGAGCATTGGCAAGTCAATCAAGCAGGGCACCGAGATTGCTTGTGAGGTGGTTTATATCGGCAATGCCCCCGCAGGGCTCGACAGAACCATCTTCATTCACCCCGAAGTGAAGATCACATGATCACCGCGTTGTTCATGCTGGCACCCGGCCTGGTTGAAGTGGTACACGTTGCCGAGGTTGGCGCTACGACCTTCAAACCAACCGTGTTTGGCACGCCTGGGTGCGCGTATGACCATCAAGATGTGGCAACTGAGTCCTTCGGCGTCTTCGCGCTCACGCTTACCAATCTGGTGATTGGAAGCTCGATCCAGATCGAAGACCAATCAGGCACAACGACGTTCTACAACGGCACAGCGGCTGGCACGAGCCAACTGATCAACCTCGACGCATTTGCGCCCGGCTCAAGCCTCAACGATCTGCGCATCAAGGTCCGCAAGGGTTCGAGCGCGCCGTACTACCAGCCCTATGAGACGCTGGCTACGGCAAGCGTGGGTGCGCAATCAATCTACGTTTCACAGATTAAGGACGACTAATCATGGCCGACATCAACGCTTCAACATTCTCCATCGCCAGCAATGGTGACTTGCGTCAGGTTGCCGCATTCGTCCCCGGCACAAGCAGCCCGCACACGACTCTGGAACTGCACAAGTGGCTGCAGGACTTGGCCGACAATGCCGCGCCGAGCGGCGATGACAATGTGAGCATCTTGGGTACAAACCCGTCCGAGTTGGCCGGTAAGCGCAATGCGAGCCGCCCGATGGCGCTCACGCTGTTGAACAGCGTCAACATCGACGACGCGACTGCACAATGGTTCCAATTCGGCTCGATTGAACAAGCTGCTGGCGCGGTGCTGTACACCGGCCTGAAGTCCATCGGTACTATCGTCGCCGCGAGCCCGATCTACATCATCCAGAGTGCTGCGAAGGTGACGAAGTATTGGGCGAATGGCCACATTCAAATCTTGCTCAAGGCCAAGACCGGGGGCACGCTGATCGACTCAGGTAATGCGACGGTGTACAGCCGCAAGTATGGGCAGACCTACTCGCATTTTGACGTGAACCTCGCGGCAGGCGGCGAACAGAACGCCGCTCTCGGCACGTCATTGGACAGCAACATTGTCTTGAGCGCGGCAGCAGCCGAGGCGATCTGGAACACGATCACCGTTGCAGCGGGGGACACGACGCAAGACCTGGGGGGCGGGCAGGGTTCCAAGCTGCACAAGGGCACCATCACGCTGAACGGCACGACCACACTGGCCGATGCATACCAAGCCCTGATGTGGGCATGCTCTGAGAATTCGACGGCGACTATCGCATCTGTACCTGGCTACCGTTACCGCGTGCTCAACGCCGCCTATGCCGAGAACGCACCCGCGCCGTTCGGTACGTTCGCGGGCGGCAAGTGGTTCGTCGCTCAGGGTTGGTGGCTCGCTGGCGTGATGTCTGCTGACTCGAAGAACTATCAGTTGACCAGCCATGACGGCACCGTCGAAACCCCGCCAAACAGCGTCACCGTGACCATGAACGGTGTCGTCAGCGGCGACTATGTGCTGGTGGCGCGCGACGACGGTTCGGGTGGCATCCTGAGCAACGAGTACACGGTCAGCGCCAGCGCGGCGGCGACCAGTGTTACCGTACCCTCGCTCAAGGCCGATACACCCGCCAGCGGGGTCATTCGCATCAATGGTGACCGCTACACCTACACCAGTTGGACCGGCACTACCGTGAGTGGCCTGAGTCCTGCGATCAAGGCCGGTGGATACACTGCAGTGCCTGCGTTCATTCCGCTGATTGACGCCGTTGCCGCAGGCAGCACGATCAGCAGCGCGGCCATGCAGTACAGCAGCGGCTTCACATGCCGCTACCGCGTGCGCAACGGCGGCGCGTCTCCGGTCGTGCCATTCGAGTCCACGCTTGCCGTTACCGCGACGGGCGGCTCCGGCACGGCAGTGCGCAACGCCGACGAGTAGTCATGACGATCACGGTCGATTGGGTCAACAAGGTCATTGACTCGTCGGCGTCGATCACAGACCTACCAGCACTGCACGCAGTGCTGCGCGATCTGGAGGACGACGCCACGGGGGCGATATACCCTGTCACCCACACCTGGAAAGCGGTTTCGCTGGGGTCCGGTGCGTTCTTCTACGCGCTGGAGTTGGTGAACGGCTACCAGCTTCGATTTCCAACACCTGGCGACTACACCATCGTGGGCAACCTCGGCGGTTCTATCATCCCGGTCGCGGGGGTCTACGTCGAGCGCAAGACCAGCGCCGCGTTCTCGACCACTGCGGTAGGCGGCTCGGGTCCGACCGCAGGGAACATCGCCGCTGCGGTGCTCTCTGCGCTGCAGGCCACCACGATCCCCGTTGACATGCGCAAGGTCAAGGGGCAGACGATCACCGGGGCAGGGTCTGCGGGTGATCCGTGGGGGCCAGCGTGAGTAGCGCATGGGGTCAGGCGTTCGGGGTCGCGTTCGGCAACGCCTGGGGCGCGCTGGTTGCACCCGAGCCGACCCCACCTGGCGGCGACTTCATCAAGTGGGGCGTCGGCCCTGAAATTCGGCCCGAGAAGAAGGAGCCGATCAAGACGCGCCAGCAACTGCAAAACGAGGCGCTGCTGATGGTGCTGTTGCACTGAGTTCCGAAATTCTGCCGTTGGCGCAAATCGCCCGCGCCAGAGATCATCGCCGTTACCTTTTACCGACTGAAAGCGTGCAATGGGCGTTGAGGATTACGGAAATGCAGACGGGTGTTCGACCTGGCGTCAACAGGTTGAGGATCGGCTGAAAGACGGCGGCGAGCGAATGGCTCGCATGGAGCAAAGCCTTATCGAGAACACCACGAGCACCAAGGCCATTGAAACCAACACCAAAGACCTGGTGGATGCGTTCTCAAATCTTCAAGCCGCGTTGAAGGTGCTCAACTGGATCGGCAAACTGGCCAAGCCCTTGGGCTACATCGTCGCATTCGCCGCCGCAACGCTCACGTTCTATCAAGCCCTCAAGTCGGGGCACCCCATCCCGCCGCCGAAGTGACATGGACATCAAGAAGCGACTCACGCTGCTGATCGGCGCCCCGGCGCTCGCAATGGTCATGGTCAACGTGCCCAAGTTCGAGGGCACCATTCTTCGCGGCTACAAAGACCCCATCGGCATCGTCACCGCCTGTACTGGCCATACCAGGACCGCAGTGTTGGGGCGTCCATACAGCCCGCAGGAGTGCGAAACGCTGTTGCTGCAGGACTTGCTTGCGCACGCCGAGCCTGTTGTCGAGTGCGTTGGTCCGCTACCGACCGGCCAGATGGCGGCTGCGGTGTCTTTCGCATTCAACGTCGGCACCGGAGCATTCTGCCGATCCACGTTCGCCCGCAAGCTCAAGGCGCGCGACCCCACCGCGTGCGACGAGTTGTCGCGCTGGGTGACGGCTGGCGGTAGGACGCTCCCCGGGCTGGTTGAGCGCCGCAAGGTAGAGCGCTCCATGTGCCGGGGTGAACTCGAATGAGCGCGCTGTCACCAATTCTGCGTCAGGCAACCGATGACAGGTTGCTGTTCTGGTGCCCTGGCTGCGACGGCGTACACGCTATCCAGCACGGCGCAGGACCAGGGCCACGCTGGGGGTGGAACGGCGACGTGCACAAGCCCACGTTCACGCCAAGCGTGCTTGTCACTGGACGGGAATTCACAGCTAAGGGTCGGGCAGATTTTGAAGCGTGGCGCGGCGCTGGATGCCCGCGCCCAGAGGGTGGTCAGCCAGTGCAGTTCGAAAACGCTCCCTCGGTCTGCCATAGCTTTGTGACCGATGGCCGAATCCAG
>Ga0209170_1001179_pt1 | contig 11194 bp, 10 predicted proteins | sample KloWWTKNB14_bulk_FD_187178 | JGI IMG/M metagenome (GOLD analysis project Ga0209170, IMG submission 187178) | Active sludge microbial communities from Klosterneuburg, Austria, studying microevolution and ecology of nitrifiers - Klosterneuburg... | ecosystem: Engineered > WWTP > Aerobic digester >...
GGCCGCCAGCTCGCCGCGCAGCACTCGCACAGCCTAGAGAACTGGTACGCCCACATCCCCGGCATCAAGGTGCTGGCGCCGGCGACGATTGCCGACGCGCGCGGCATGCTCGGACCGGCGCTGGCCGATCCCGACCCGGTGGCGATCTTCGAGCATGCCCAGCTCTATAACCTGGAGGGCGAACTGCCCGAGAACTGGCGCTGCGACATCGCCACGGCGGCGGTGCGCCGCGCAGGCACGGACATCAGCCTGATCACCTACAGCGGCTCGCTGCCGAAGGTGCTCGCCGCCGCCGATCAGCTCGCCGCCGACGGCATTGCCGCCGAAGTGATCGACCTGCGCGTGCTGCGGCCGCTCGACACCGCCGCCATCGCCGCTTCGCTGCGCAAGACGCACAAGGCGGTGGTGGTCGACGAGGGCTGGAAGAGCGGCAGCCTGGCGGCGGAGGTGATGGCGTGCATTGTCGAGCAGTGCTTCTTCGACCTCGACGCGCCGGTGGCGCGCGTCTGCAGCGAGGAGGTGCCGATCCCCTACGCGAAGCACATGGAGGAAGCCGCGTTGCCGCAGACACCAAAAATCGTCACCGCCGCCAAACAGGTGCTCGGAAAATGATCGAATTCAAGCTCCCGTCCCTCGGCGCCGACATGGATGAGGGCAAGCTGTTGGAATGGAAAGTCAGTCCCGGCGACACGGTGAAGAAGGGCCAGGTGGTCGCCATCGTCGACACCTCGAAGGCGGCGGTGGATGTCGAGATCTGGAGCGAGGGAACCGTCTTCGAACTGCTAATCGAGGCGGGCGAAACCATTCCGGTCGGCACGGTAATGGCGACGCTGCTGGAGGCGGGAGAATCTCCCCTCGCCCCGCCTGCGGGGAGAGGGGTCGGGGGAGAGGGGGTAAGCGCGGGGCGCCGCCGCATCTCGCCCGCAGCACGCAAGCATGCGGAGGAGCTCGGCGTCGACATCGAGTCGGTCGTCGGCACCGGCCCCGAGGGCGCGGTGACGCTGGCGGACGTCGAGCAGGCGGCGGTAAAAGTCAGTCCCGCCAGGACGGCGCCCGCGCCGGACAAGACGCTCGATAGGGCGGCGGAAATGCGCAAGGCCATCGCCGCGGCGATGAGCCGCTCGAAACGCGAGATCCCACACTACTACCTGTCCGAGCCGGTTCCGATGCACCGCGCCACGGACTGGCTGGCGAAAACGAACGAAGGTCGGCCGATCACCTCGCGCCTGCTGATGGCCGTCGTGCAACTGAAGGCGGTGGCGCTGGCGCTGAAAAAATTCCCCGAGATGAACGGCTTCTTCCGCGACGGCGCCTTCCAGCCCGCCACCGCCGCGCACATCGGCGTGGCGATCTCGCTGCGGCAGGGCGGGCTGATCGCGCCGGCGATTCATGATGTCAGCGAGAAGACGCTGGAGCAGCTCATGCTCGACCTCACCGACCTGGTGAAGCGCGCGCGCGCCGGCAGCCTGCGCAGCTCGGAAATGTCCGATCCGACCATCACCGTGACCAACCTCGGCGAGCAGGGCGTGGCGGCGGTGTACGGCGTGATCTACCCGCCGCAGGTGGCGCTGGTGGGCTTCGGCCGCATCGTCGAGCAGCCCTGGGTGGAGAACGGCGCGCTGTCGGCCATGCCCGCGGTGACGGCCAGCCTCGCCGCCGACCATCGCGTCTCGGACGGCCATCGCGGCGCGCTGTTCCTCGCCGAGCTGCGCGACCTGTTGCAACAACCGGAGAACCTATAATGGAAGAAAGCGAACTGCGCGCCGTGGTGGTTGCGACGCTGAAGACCATCGCGCCCGAGGTGGAAGAGGGCGACCTGCGCCCCGACCGGCCCCTGCGCAACCAGGTCGACCTCGATTCGATGGACTGGCTCAATTTCCTCATCGGCCTGCACGAGAAACTGAAAGTCGACATTCCAGAGGCCGATTACGCCAGGCTGGTCACGCTGGGCGACGTACTCGATTACCTGAAGGCCAAGCTGAAATAAAAAGGGCGGCTTTCGCCGCCCTTTGATTACCTATCCGACGCTCAGGCCATCGCGCGCAGGCGTTCGATGCGCTCCTCCGTCGCCGGGTGGGTGCTGAACAGGCCGCGCAGGCCGCCGCCCGACAACGGGTTCATGATCATCATCTGCGCCGTCTCGGGATGGGCTTCGGCCGTCTGCATGGGAATGCCGCGGGCGTAGGCGTCGATCTTCGCCAGCGCGTCGGCCAGCGCGTTGGGGTCACCGGAGATCTCGGCGCCGCCGCGGTCGGCCTCGAACTCGCGGGCACGCGAGATGGCCATCTGGATCAGCATGGCGGCGATCGGCGCCAGTATCATGACGACGATCGAGACGATCGGGTTGGCGCGCTCGCCGTCACGCGAACCGCCGAACAGCATGCCGAACTGGGCCAGCGACGAGATCGCGCCGGCGACGGTGGCGGAAATCGTCGAGATGAGAATGTCGCGGTGCTTCACGTGCGACAACTCGTGCGCCATGACGCCGCGCAGTTCGCGCGCCGAGAGCATCCGCAGGATGCCGGTGGTGGCCGCCACGGCAGCGTGATCCGGGTTGCGGCCGGTGGCGAAGGCGTTGGGCTGCGCCTCGTCAATGAGGTATACGCGCGGCATGGGAATCTGCGCCCGCTGGGCGAGCTCCTTCACCATGTTGTAGAGATAGGGCGATGACGCCTCGTCCACTTCCTGCGCGTTGTACATGCGCAGCACCATCTTGTCCGAGAACCAGTAGGCGAAGAAGTTCATGCCCGCGCCGAGCAGGAAGGCGATCAGCATGCCCTGCGCACCACCGATGGCGCCGCCAACCCCGGCGAACAGCACCAGGATGCCGGCCATGAGGATCGCGGTTTTCAGCCAGTTGCCGAACATGGATTCTTGTCTCCAGTCATGAAACGCAAAACCTAGATGAGGGAGGCGCGGAAAAAATCAATCTGCCGCAAGGGCGAAACATTGCCCGGGCTTGAGGGCGAACCCGTGCAGAAAATCGGCTGCCGGCAAGCGCTTGCCGCCGGATTTCTGCAATTCGATCAGGCGCAGGGCGCCTTCGCCGCAGGCCACGACGATGCCCTCGGCGCCAGCGGCCAGCACTAGGCCGGGTTCGCCCGCCCCTGGGGCAAGTTCGGCCCGCCAGATCTTGACGGCCTGACCGTCGATTTGCGCGGTCGCGCCAGGAAATGGGTTGAAGGCACGTACCGCGCGGTCCAACTGTATGGCGGCTTGTCGCCAATCGAGTACAGCTTCCGCCTTTGCCAGTTTGGCGGCGTAGGTCACCCCTTCCGCAGGCTGGATTTCACCGGATCGATCTCCGCGTTCCAGCCTGGCAAGCGCTTCGACGATCAGACGCGCACCCACCTCTGACAGCTTGTCGTGCAGGTTGCCGGCGCTATCGGTATCCGCGATCGGCAGGCTTTCCTTGAGCAGCATTGGGCCGGTGTCGAGCCCAGCCTCCATGCGCATGATGGTGACGCCGGTTTCGGCATCCCCTGCCAGGATGGCGCGCTGGATGGGCGCCGCGCCGCGCCAGCGCGGCAGCAAGGAGGCATGAATGTTGAGGCAGCCCAGGTGCGGAATGTCTAGGGCTGCCTGCGGCAGGATGAGGCCATAGGCCGCCACTACCATGATGTCCGACCGGGCATCGACGATCGGCTGGCGCGCCACCTCGGACTTGAGGGAGGACGGCTGATGCAGCGTCAGGCCGTGCTTCAGGGCGAGCTGTTTCACCGGGCTGGCTTGCAGGGTCAGGCCGCGTCCTGCAGGTCTATCCGGCTGAGTGAGCACTAACGGCACGGAATATTCGGCTGCAAGAATTGCATCCAGCGCAATGGCCGCAAATTCCGGCGTACCCGCAAAAATAACCCTCATCAGGCTGTAATGCGCGCCTGCTTGGACAGCCTTGCCTTGATTCGGGACTGCTTCAGCTGGGAGAGATGCTCGACAAAAACCTTGCCTTCAAGGTGGTCGATCTCGTGCTGGACGCACACTGCCAGAAGGCCATCCGCTTCCAGGGTGAAAGGCTCGCCCTGCGGATCGAGGGCGCGCACCTTGACGCGCTCGCTTCGGGTGACCTTCTCGTATATCCCGGGCACGGACAGGCAGCCCTCCTCGCAGATCTGCTCGCCGGCGCGCTCGAGGATCTCTGGATTGATGAAGGCAAGCAGTTTCGACTTGTCTTCCGATATGTCGATGACGATGACCCGCTTGTGCACGTCCACCTGGGTAGCGGCCAAACCGATGCCCGGCGCCTCGTACATGGTTTCAGCCATGTCGACGATGAGCTTGCGTATGGTTTCATCGACCTTATGCACGGAGGCGGCCCGTTTATGCAGACGGGGGTCGGGAAAACGAAGGATGGGTAAAAGAGCCATAAAAAAAGCTTGCCGATTTAGGTAATTAGGTGCGACAATTAATGCAAACCTGTAAAAGTCGAAGCTAGCATGCTAGACTTCGACGAGGATCCGGATCCCAGGCTAGGGAACCTTGCGCGAGGCCAACACGATGATTCGCATTATATCTGCGCTGTTTCTGACTTTCTCAACCGCTTGCGCACTGGCGCAGGACACCAAACCGCTCCAGCTTGCCGACAGCGCTCCTGACCGCCACATCGTCATGCGCGGCGATACGCTGTGGGGCATTTCTGGCAAGTTCCTCAAGGAACCCTATCGCTGGCCGGAACTTTGGCGCATGAACAAGGAGCAGGTAAAGAACCCGCACCGCATCTATCCCGGCCAGGTGCTGGTCCTCGACCGGAGCGGCAGCGATCCCCAATTGCGCCTGGAAGACGTCAAGCTCGAGCCCAAGGTTCATTCCGAACAGCTTTCCCAGGCGATTCCGAGCATTCCGCAAAATGTCATCGAACCCTTCCTGTCCAGGCCGCAGGTGCTGGAAGAAGATGGTCTGAAGGACGCGCCGAAAATCGTTGCCACGCAGGAAGACCGCGTCTACATCGGCCCGGGCGGCCGTGCCTACGTGAGCGGCCTGAAGGGAAATGCCAAGCTGTGGCAGGTTTTCCGCCCGACCAAGCCGGTCATCGATCCTGAAACCAAGGAAGCCATTGGACACGAGGCGTTCTATCTCGGCACCGCCAAGCTTGTCGCCGAAGGTGAACCGGCAACCGTAGACATCGTCACCGCCATTCAGGAAATCGGCGTCAATGACCGGCTGATTCCGGCAACACGCGCAGAAATAATCCAATACGCACCCCATGTGCCCTCCAAGCCCATCCAGGGGCAGGTCGCTGCCATCTACGGCGGCGTCAAGGAAACCGGGCGCAACTCCATAGTCACGCTGAATCGCGGCAAGCGTGACGGGGTCGAGCTCGGCCACGTGCTGGCGGTCTACCGCAATGGCGGAGAGCGCCTCTACCGCGACGGCAACGAAACGAGCAACATCAAATTGCCGCCCGAGCGTTACGGTCTGATGTTCGTCTTCCGCGTCTTTGATCGCATTTCCTACGCGCTGGTGATGGATGTTTCGCGTCCGGTAGTGGTTTCCGACATCGTCCGTACGCCGTAAGCAGGTGCCAGGCGCCAATGATCTCGCCGCCTGGCTGCGCCTGACCCTCGCGCCGGGCATCGGCGGCGAGACGCAGCGCAAGCTGCTTTCCGCATTTGGTCTTCCCGATCGGATCTTTTCAGCCAGCGTCGCCACTCTGACGCGCACGATTCTGCTCAAGCAAGCCGAGCAACTGTTCTCGTACGACTCCCAGGAGAAGATCGACGCGGCACTCGCTTGGGCCGCCGAGCCGGGCAACGCGATCCTGACACTGGCCGACGCGGCCTATCCGCAACGCCTGCTCGATGCGCCGGACCCGCCAACGGTGCTGTATGTCAAGGGCCGCACCGAATTGCTCAATGCCCCCGCCCTCGCCATCGTCGGCTCGCGCAATGCCACGCCACAGGGCGAATCCAACGCAGAGGCCTTCGCCGCCGCCCTGGCCGATGCCGGACTGACCATCGTCAGCGGTCTGGCGCTCGGCATCGATGCGGCAGCGCACCGCGGCGGCCTGCGCGGCAAGGGCTCGACCATCGCTGTGATCGGCACCGGCATCGACCGCGTCTATCCGGCGCGCAACCAGTCACTGGCGCGCGACATAGCAGAACACGGCGCCATCGTCAGTGAATTCCCGCTCGGCACGCCGGCGCTAAGGGAGAACTTCCCGCGCCGCAACCGCATCATTTCAGGACTGGCGCGCGGCTGCCTCGTGGTGGAAGCGGCGGAACGCAGCGGCTCGCTCATCACGGCCAGGCTGGCCGGCGAACAGGGGCGCGACGTTTTCGCCATTCCCGGCTCGATCCATTCGCCCCTGTCGAAAGGCTGCCACAAGCTGATCAGGCAGGGCGCCAAGCTGGTAGACGATGCGCGCGACATCCTGGACGAGCTGGGCGTGACCGCTGCCACCGACAAGACCGCGGCAGCTGCACCCGCCGTCACCACCGAAACGGCAAGACTGCTCGACAGCATCGGCTATGACCCCTGCGATATGGACACGCTGGCGTCGCGATCCGGCTTGACGGCCGAGAGGCTATACGCCATCCTGTTGCAAATGGAGCTGGACGGCAGGATTGCCAGCCTGCCGGGAGGACGATTCCAGCGTATCGGCCCATGAACAGACGACACGACGCCGCCATGTTCGACATACTTGTCTATCTCTTCGAAAATTTTTTCCACGCCGACGCCTATCCCGAACCCGAGCAGCTCGCCTTGAAGCTATCCGCCGCCGGCTTCGAGGACGAAGAAATCAGCGAAGCCCTGCAATGGCTAGACGGCCTGCAGGAGGTGGGCACCGATTGCCCCCCCGCGATTTCTGCCGACAACGATTCGGTGCGCTGCTTCGGCCCGGAGGAAATTGCCAAGCTCGACACGGAGTGCCGCGGCTTCCTGACCTTCCTGGAAAGCGCCGGCGTGCTGAATCCGCTCACGCGCGAACTGATCCTCGAACGGGCGATGGCGCTATCCGACCACTCGGTGTCGCTGTCGAAGCTGAAAATCATCGTGCTGATGGTGCTGTGGAGCCAGCATCAGACGATGGACACGCTTATCCTGGAAGAACTGCTGTCGGGCAACGATGCCCGCTACTTGCATTGAGCGCTCACCGCTCAGGCTTGCCAGCCCGCGGGGCAGTCCTTATCATCCCGCCCTTTCCACGCCTTGACGGCAGCGCACACGCGCACCGCCGGACCGAATGAGCAAACAACTGATCATTGCAGAGAAGCCCTCCGTCGCCCAGGACATCGCCAAGGCGCTGGGCGGCTTCACCAAACAGGGAGAATATTTCGAGAGTGACGACTACGTGCTGTCGTCCGCCATCGGCCACCTGCTTGAGCTGACCGTACCCGAGGAGTACGAGGTCAAGCGCGGCAAATGGTCCTTCGCCCACCTGCCGGTGATCCCGCCGCACTTTGCGCTCAACCCGATCGAGAAGACTGAGGATCGCCTCAAGCTCCTGACTCGGCTGATGAAGCGCAAGGATGTGGCCGGTTTCATCAATGCCTGCGATGCGGGGCGCGAGGGCGAACTGATCTTCCGTTACCTGGCTCAGCACGCCAAAAGCGACAAGCCGGTACGCCGCCTCTGGCTTCAATCGATGACGCAGGGCGCCATCTGCGAGGGCTTCGCCCATTTGCGCACGGACAAGGAAATGCGGCCGCTGGCGGATGCCGCGCGCTGTCGCTCCGAGGCCGACTGGCTGATCGGCATCAACGGCACGCGCGCCATGACCGCCTTCAATTCAAAGGAGGGCGGCTTTCACAAGACACCGGTCGGCCGCGTGCAGACGCCGACGCTGGCCATCCTGGTTGAGCGCGAGGAACGCATCCGCGCCCACCGGCCGCGCGATTACTGGGAGGTGGAAGGTGAATTCGCCGCTGTCGCCGGCAGCTACCGCGGCCGCTGGTTCGACGAAAAGTTCAGCAAATCGGCGGATGAGCACGCCAGGCCCGAGCGTCTGTGGGATGTCGAGCGCGCCGAGACCCTCCGCAAGAAGTGCTTCGGCAAGCATGGCGCGGTGGAGGAAGAGAGCAAGCCAACAACACAATTGTCACCGCTGCTGTTCGATCTTACCTCTCTGCAGCGCGAAGCCAACGGCCGCTTCGGCTTTTCCGCCAAGACCACGCTGGCACTGGCGCAGGCGCTCTACGAAAGGCACAAGGCGCTGACCTATCCGCGGACCGACTCGCGCTATCTGCCGGAAGACTACGTCGCCACGGTGAAGGAGACATTGAAGAGCTTTGCCGGCACGCCTTACGCCGCCTTCGCCGGCCAGATTCTCAAAGGCGGCTGGGCGCATCCCAACAAGCGCATCTTCAACAACGCCAAGGTTTCGGACCACTTCGCCATCATCCCGACCGGAGCGACGCCGAAGAATCTCTCCGAAGCGGAGCAAAAGCTTTATGACCTCGTTACCAAGCGCTTCCTCGCCATTTTCTTCCCGGCGGCAGAATACAACGTAACGACGCGCATCACGCGCGTCGAAGGGGAAGCCTTCAAGTCGGAAGGCAAGGTGCTGGTATCGGCCGGCTGGCTTGCCATCTACGGCAAGGAAGCCCAGGGCGAGGACGAAACTCCTCAATTGGCGCCGGTGCAGCCCAAGGAGTGCGTTTGGGCCAATGATGTCGAGGTGAAGGCGAATCAGACCAAGCCGCCGGCGCGCTTCACCGAAGCGACGCTGCTCACGGCAATGGAGGGCGCCGGCAAGCTGATCGAAGAGGAAGAGCTGCGCGAAGCCATGTCGGCACGCGGCCTCGGCACGCCGGCTACCCGTGCCGCCACCATCGAGGGGCTCATCCTGGAGGAATACGTCCACCGCAACGGCCGCGAGCTGCAGCCGACGGCCAAGGCCTTCTCCCTGATGGTCGCCCTGTCCACGCTGGGCATTGACGAACTGCATTCGCCCGAGCTGACCGGAAACTGGGAATACAAGCTCAAGCAGATGGAGCAGGGCGAGCTCGAGCGCACCGAATTCATGGATCACATCGTCGAACAGACGCGCATGATGGTGGACCGTATCAAACATGGTGAGATTCCCGAGGAAGTCTTCAGCACACTGACCAGTTCCTGCCCGAAATGCGGCGGCGTGATGCAGGAGAACTACAAGAAGTTCCAGTGCAAAAAATGCGACTACGGGCTGTGGAAAGTCGTTGCCGGGCGCCAGTACGAACCGGAAGAGGTCGATGAACTGCTCTCCAGGCGGGTGGTCGGGCCGTTGCAGGGATTCCGCAGCAAGATGGGACGCCCGTTCGCTGCCATGATCCGCCTCAATGCCGAACACCAACCGGAGTTCGACTTCGGCCAGGGCGGTTCAGGCGAGGGCGAGGCGGAAAACGTCGATTTCAGCGGCCAGGAAACGCTCGGCAAATGTCCCAAATGCGGCGCTTCCGTCTTCGAGCACGGCATGGCTTATGTTTGCGAAAAAGCTGTCGGAACAGCCAAAACCTGCGATTTCCGCTCGGGCAAGGTCATCCTGCAGCAGCCGGTGGAACGCGCCCAGATGACCAAGCTGCTCGCGAGCGGCCGCACAGACTTGTTGCGCGGCTTCATCTCCGCGCGCACCAAACGCAAGTTCTCTGCCTACCTGGTGAGAGGCGATGATGGCAAGGTCGGTTTCGAGTTCGAACCGCGCGCACCCAAGGCCGGTGTGAAGAAGCCCGCCGAAGAAGGGGTCAAGGCGCCGGCGAAAGTCGCCAAACCCGTCAAGACCAAACCAGCGGTGAAAACACCAGCCAAGAAGAAACCCGCCAGGAAGTCCTGAAGCCTTAGACGAAATCGCCGACGAAGGGATTGCTCTCCCGCTCTTCGCCGAAGGTCGACAGGGGTCCGTGCCCAGGGATAAAGGTCACGTCATTGCCGAGCGGCCACAGCTTTTCCCGAATGGTGGAAATCAGCGTGTCGTAGTCTCCGCGCGGGAAATCCGTGCGGCCGATCGAGCCTTGGAACAGAACATCGCCGACCACGGCGATCCTGTCGGCCCGGTTGTAGAAAACGACATGTCCCGGCGTGTGGCCGGGGGTGTGGATCACTTCCAGAGTGATCTTCCCGAAGGTCACGGCATCGCCATCCTCCAGCCAACGGTCGGGCACGAACGCCTCGGCGCGCGGGAAACCGAACATCTGGCTCTGCTGCGGCAGCTGTTCGATCCAGAACGACTCCTCGCGCTGAGGGCCTTCGACCGGCACCCCGAGCACTCGCCTCAACTCCGCTGTACCGCCGGCATGATCGATATGGCCGTGGGTAAGGAGAATCTTCTCCACCTCGATGCCGATTTTGGCAATTGTTGCCCGTATGGCATCGAGGTCGCCGCCGGGATCGACCACGACCGCTTTCAGGGTTCGCTCGCACCAAAGCAGCGAGCAATTCTGCTGGAAGGGCGTGACGGGAATGACGCGGAACTGCAAGCGCTTGTTTCCTTAAACGTCGATGTTTCGCGCGTACAGCGCATTGCCCTCGATAAAGGCGCGGCGCGGCTCGACGTTGTCGCCCATGAGGGTTGTAAATATCTCGTCGGCGGAGATAGCATCGTCGATCTGCACTTTGAGCAAACGTCGTTTCGCCGGGTCCATCGTCGTTTCCCAGAGTTGTTCTGGATTCATCTCGCCCAAACCCTTGTAGCGCTGCTTGGAGAGTCCGCGTTCGACCTCGGCCAGCAGCCATTCCATCGCCTCGGCAAAGCCCTTCACCGCCTGCGATTTCTCGCCCCGACGCATGGCGGCATTTTTTCCTATGAGGCCGGACACCAGCTGCGAAGTATGGTGAATCTGCTGGTAGTCGCCGGAGAGAAGAAATTCCTCATCGATCACACCGGACTTGAGATTCCCGTGTCGCATCTTTTCGACCAGCAGCCGCCAGCGCTCCGTCTTGTCATCGAATCTTGCCTCGACCTTGATGACCGGCGGCAAGTGGGCGGATAGGCGGTCGGCGGAACTATGGGCGGCTGTCTCGTCCGAAAGGTCGATGGCAAGACCATGGGCGAGCAGGGCATGCAACACTTCGCTGTCAATAAAGCTGGCCAGGCGTGAAATTACCGCCTCGGAAAGCAAGTAGGAACGCGCCAGCTCGGCTAGCGCTTCGCCGCGGATGGGTTCTGCGCTTTCGCTCGGCTTCAGCTCGGCCTCGTCGAGTGCGAGCCGGAGAAGGTGTTGGTTCAGTTCGTGATCGTCCTTGATGTAGCGCTCGCTCTTGCCGTGCTTGATCTTGTAGAGCG
>Ga0209170_1001182_pt1 | contig 11189 bp, 5 predicted proteins | sample KloWWTKNB14_bulk_FD_187178 | JGI IMG/M metagenome (GOLD analysis project Ga0209170, IMG submission 187178) | Active sludge microbial communities from Klosterneuburg, Austria, studying microevolution and ecology of nitrifiers - Klosterneuburg... | ecosystem: Engineered > WWTP > Aerobic digester >...
CGTCAACTGCGGCGCCGTGCTTTCGATGCCCAGCGCGCGGCGCGCCTCGGCGCTGACCGCGATGCCCTTGACCCCGCGCGGGAACACGCCACCGCCCTTGCTGATCAGCTTGGCGTCGTAGTCGGCCCACGAGGAGCGCGGCAACTGGAACAGGCGCTCGCGCTCAGCGTAGGAACTCGCCGGGTCGGGATCGGGATCGAGGAAGATGTGGCGGTGGTCGAAGGCCGCGATCAGGCGGATGTGGCGCGACAGCAGCATGCCGTTGCCGAACACGTCGCCGGACATGTCGCCGACGCCGGTGCAGGTGAAGTCCTCGGCCTGCGAATCGCGCCCGAGCGCGCGGAAATGGCGCTTGACCGACTCCCAGCCACCCTTGGCGGTGATGCCCATGCCCTTGTGGTCGTAGCCGACCGAGCCGCCGGACGCGAAGGCATCGCCGAGCCAGAAGCCGTGCTCGGCCGAGATCGCGTTGGCGATGTCGGAGAAGGTCGCCGTGCCCTTGTCGGCGGCGACCACCAGGTAGGGGTCGTCGCCGTCATGCCGCACGACGTCCTTCGGATGCACGACTTCACCCTCGGCCAGGTTGTCGGTGATGTCGAGCAGGCCGTTGATGAAGAGCCGGTAGCAGGCCACGCCCTCGGCCAGCTGCGCGTCGCGATCGCCACCCGCTGGCGGCCGCTTGACATAGAAGCCGCCCTTGGCGCCGACCGGCACGATCACGGTGTTCTTGACCATCTGCGCCTTGACCAGGCCCAGCACCTCGGTGCGGAAGTCCTCGCGCCGGTCCGACCAGCGCAGCCCGCCGCGCGCGACCGGCCCGAAGCGCAGGTGCACGCCCTCGACGCGCGGCCCGTAGACGAAGATCTCGCGGTACGGACGCGGCTTGGGCAGGTCCGGAAGCTTCGACGGATCGAGCTTGTAGCTCACGACCTCGCGCGGGCGCCCGTCGTGCAACTGGTAGAAGCTGGTGCGCAGGCAGGCGCGGATCACCGCCATGAAGCTGCGCAGGATGCGGTCCTCGTCGACGCTGGCGACCGAGTCCATCACCGCGCCGATCGCCTTGACCGCAGCCTCGACCTGCCGTTCGCGCGCTTCGCCGCGCACCGCGCCGAGCGACTCGATCAGGTGCGGGTGCAGGCGGTCGATCTCCTCGCCGAACAGCGGCGCCAGCTCGCGCGCGATCCGCTTGCGCGCCGCGTCGGCGACCGTGCGCGAGGGCTGCTCGCGCGCCGGATCGAACTTGGCCTCGAACAGCTCGACCAGCAGGCGCGCGTGCAGTGGGTACTTGCACAGGGTCTGCTCCATGTAGGCCTGCGAGAATGGCACCCCGGTCTGCAGCAGGTACTTGCAGCAGGCGCGCAGCATCGCGACCTGGCGCCAGTCGAGGCCGGCGGCGAGGATCAGGTCGTTGAAGCCGTCGTTCTCGGCGTCGCCGCGCCAGATGCGCTCGAAGGCCTGCTGGAACGCATCCTTGAGCGCGTCCAGGTCGAAATCCGGGCGCCGCTCGGGCACCACCTCGAAGTCCTGGATGTAGATGTTGCCGCCGGACAGCACCATCACGTACGGATGTTCCGACAGGATGCGCAGGCCCATGTTCTCCATCATCGGCAGCGCGTCCGAGAGCGGGATGTGCGAGCCGTAGCGGAACAGCTTGAAGCGCAGCCCGGAATCCGCGGCCTTGCCGCGCGGGCGGTACAGGCTGAGCCGGATGTCGTCGGGTCCCTTGAGCGAGGCCGCGGCCTCGACGTCGGCCGCCGCGATCCAGGGCGTGACCTCCTCGATGTAGCCGGTCGGCAGCGCGCGCGCATAGCGCGCCGCGAGCTTGTGGCCCTTGTCGGTGCCATGCCGCTGCACCAGGATGTCGCGCAACTCGTCGTGCCAGTTGCGCACCAGGTGGGCGAGCTTCTGCTCGAGGTCGGCAATGTCGTACTGGGCACGCTCGCCCGGCCGCGGCCGGATCACCAGGTGCAGGCGCGCGAGCGCCGATTCGGCGACATGGATGGTCGAATCGACGCGCTCGCCGTGGAAGGCGCGCTTGAGCAGGGCCTCGACCCGCTCGCGAACCTCGGCATTGACGCGGTCGCGGGGCAGGTAGACCAGGCAGCTCCAGAAGCGACCGTAGCGGTCGCGGCGCACGAACAGGCGGGTGCGGTGGCGCTGCTGCAGGGCGAGCACGCCCTGCGCGATCTCGGCCAGTTCCTCGGCCGAGGCCTGGAACAACTCGTCGCGCGGCAAGGTCTCGAGGATGTTGCGCAGCGCCTTGCCGCTGTGGCCCTCTGGCTTGAGGCCCGAGCCCTGCATCACCGCATCGTGCTTGACCCGCACCAGCGGGATGTCCCACGGCCGCCGCGCGTAGGCGCTCGAGGTGAACAGGCCGAGGAAGCGCTGCTCGCCGACCGGTCGCCCGCTGGCGTTGAACTTGAGCACCGAGAGGTAATCCATGTACCCGGGCCGGTGCACGGTGCTGCGCGAATTGGTCTTGGTCAGGATGATGGCGTCGATCGCGCCCGACTGCGGCAGGTCGCGCGCGGCCAGGCTCTTGAGCGGCCGCGGCGGCGCGCTGTCGGTCCCGGCCAGGATGCCGAGCCCCGAGCCCGGCACGGCGCGCAGCACGTCCTCTCCGCCGTCGCGGGCGACCTCGTACTCGCGGTAGCCGAGGAAGGTGAAGTGGTCGTCGGCGATCCAGCGCAGGAACTCCTGCGCTTCGGCACGCCCGGCGGCATCGAGCGGCAGCTGCCGCGTGGCGAGGTCGTCCGCGATCGCCTGCGCCTGGTCGCGCATCGGCGCCCAGTCGCGCACGCAGGCGCGCACGTCGGCGAGCGCGGCCTCGATCGCCTGCTTGAGCCGCAGCAGTTCGCCGGGCTCGGCTTGGCGCTCGACCTCGAAATGCATCACCGACTCGGCGCGCCCGCGCGCACCATCGTCCGCGAGCTGCAGCAGGTGTCCACCGGCGTCGCGCTCGGCCTGGACCACCGGATGCACCACCGATTGCACCAGCGTGCCGCATTGCGCGATCGCGATGCCGACCGAATCGACCAGGAAAGGGCTGTCGTCGGTCACGATCTGGATCACCGTCGCGGCCGAATCCCAGCCATGCTCTTCCTGGGTCGGGTTGTAGACCTGCACGTTGGCGGCGTCGCGCAGCCGCACCTGGATCAGGCCGTGGACGCCGGCCAGCAGCCCTGCCCAGGCACCCGAGCCGCGCGCCGCGAGGTCCTCGGCGGGGACGCGGCGGAAGAACGCGCGCGCCAGGCGCTGCGCGTCGCGCAACCGGGTGCCCGTGAACCGGGATTCCAGTTCGGCGAGGACGCCCTCGAGCGTGGTCGTCGGGGCGGCGGCCGCGGCCTTGGCGGTCATGGGACGGCTCCGGGGATTCGTGAGGGCGCGAAGGATACTCCCAGGCCCTGGGCGCCGCCAGACGAGTAGCGCCCAAGTGTCCGTCTCCAAAGGGAAAAGCGCTGTGCGATGCGAGGCACGCCCGGCCCCGGCCGGGGGCCCTGCACGAGCAAACTGTGACCGCGGTCACACGGGCAGTGCCGCGCAGGGTCTACCCTTCCAACCGCAGGATTCCGTCCCCGCAACGGAAGGCAAGGCGTCGGCGCAACCATGAGTGCCAGCAGTCCCCCAGGCCGGGTCGTAGAACTCAGCCATGCCCACCGCCTCGCGGCCGGCAAGCTGCTGGCGATCGTGCGCGGCGCCCTGTCCAAGCGGCTGGGCGTGCTGGTCAACGCGCTCTATGAGGGCGTCGACGACGCCTTGTTCGACCTCGCCGAACGCGCATCGAACAACGCCAACCAGGCGCGCTACTTCGACGGCATGCGCGAGGTGCGCAAGAAGCGCGAGCTCGCCGAGACGCGTTTCATGGAACTCGCCGGCCGCAACTGCACCGACTTCGAGGCCGGCAAGCTCGCGCCCACCAAGGCCGAATCCGCTTCCGGCGGCAGCGTGCCCACCAATGCGCTGGCGCTGGTCGACGAGGCCGAACTCGAGGAGACGCTGGCGATCGGCGCGATGGTCGACAAGGCCGAATTGCGCCTGCAGCGGATCCTGTATCCGCTCGATCAGCGGTTCTCGGTCCTGGCCGGCAATCGCGTGGTCGACGGCGGCAACAACCCGATCGGCCCGAAGCTGCTGTGCCTGGCCTTCGCCGAAAGCATCCGCGAGTTCGACGTCGAGGTCGAAGTCCGCCTGATCGTGCTCAAGCTGTTCGAGCGCTACGTGCTCGCCGGCATCGACCCGCTGTACGAGGAGGTCAATGCGCTGCTGGTGCAGGCCGGCGTGCTGGCCAACCTGCGCTACCAGGCGCCATCCCGCGACCGCCGCGAGGCGCCGGCACCGCGCCCGCGCGCGAGCGACGAGATCGTGCCCGAGCGCCTCGCCGCCGCGCTCGACGCGAGCGCCGCGGACGTCGATCCCGATGGCGGGCGCAGCGAAGCCGAGATCACCAGCCTAGTCACCGAGTTGCGCGGGCTGCTCGCGCAGCGTCGCAGCCACCACGCGAGCCCGGCGCCGAACTGGATCGCCCCCGCCGGCGGCCCCGGCACGGCCACGCCATCGCGCCTGCTCGGGCCGCAGGAGTTGCTCAACGCCCTGACCCTGATGCAGTCGGAACTGGAATCGCAGGTGCCCGCGGCGCCGGTGCCCCATGCGCTGCCGACCACCGCGGCGCGCCAGGTCAAGCAGCACCTGATGGACCAGGTGCGCCGCCTGGGCATGACCGGCAGCCAGGCGCCGCAGCTGGGGGCGGACGAGGACACCATCGACCTGGTCGGCATGCTGTTCGAGTACGCGCTGCAGGACCGCAACCTGCCGGCGCCGATCCAGGCCATGCTGGGCCGCCTGCAGATCCCGTACCTCAAGGTCGCGCTGCTCGACAAGGACTTCGTCGCGCACAAGTCGCATCCCGCGCGCCGCCTGCTCGACAACCTGGCCCAGGCCTGCGTCGGCTGGAGCGAGGAAAGCGACAAGGACCAGCGCCTGTACGGCAAGGCGCACGACATCGTCGTCACCCTGCTCAAGGAATTCGACGACGACGTCTCGATCTTCGAGCGCCTCAACCGCGACTTCGAGGACTTCATCGACAAGAACCGCCGGCGCGCCGAGCTGGTCGAGCGCCGCACCACCGAGGCCGCGCGCGGGCGCGAACGCCTCGACGGTGCGCAGCGCGCGGCCGCGCGCGAGATCCTGTCGCAGATCGGCGGCCGCAACCTGCCCGCGACCGTGCGCGACCTGCTCACCCGGCGCTGGTCGAACTACCTGGTGCTGACCCACCTGCGACATGGCGAGCAGTCGCCGGAGTGGCGCTCGGCCACCCGTTTCATCGAGGACTTCGCCTGGAGCGTGCAGCCGATGCACGACGACCAGGAGCGCTCGCGCCTGCGCGAGATGACGCCCGAGCTCGAGCGCATGCTGCGCAGCGGCCTCGCCGCCACCGGGCTGCACGATGGCTACCTCGACGAGTTGTGGGGCGAGGTCCGGGGCATCTACGAGCAGCAGATCGCCGGCCAACCGGTCGCCGAGACGGCCTCGGCCGCGCCGGCGCCGGTGGAGGAGGATGCCCTGCGCATCCGCTTCGCCTCGAGCCGCAGCGGCGAGGAAGTCGTGTTCGACGCCGCCACCACGCGCGAGCAGTCGCTGGTCAGCGACGAGGTCTCGGTGCAGGCGCTCGAGACCTGGATGCGGATCGCGCGCGCGCTCAAGACCGGTACCTGGTTCGAATTCGTCAAGGACGACGGCTCGCGCGAGCGGGCCAAGCTGCTGTGGATCAGCACCATCCGCGCGCTGTACCTGTTCGTGAACCGCAACGGGATCAAGATCGCGGAGAAGACCGCGACCGAACTGGCCGAGGAGCTCAAGGGCCAGCGCACCGTGATCCTCGAGCAGGTGGCGCTGGTGGACCGTGCGCTCGACGCGATCCTGCAGCGCTTGCGCAGCCCCGGCCCGGAATCGGCCGCGACGGAGCCCGCGGGCGCGCCGGTGATCGCCGCGCCTTCCGTACCCGCACCCGCTCCACCAAAGCGGAACTGAGCGTCCGCGCCCCCGCAGGCCCTCGCCCACACGGGGCAGTACCCATAGTCATCGAGACCTGTACAGAGCGGTTGCTCACCCCACCTCGGCAGAGCGGCTGAGCAGCATCAGGCCGCTTTCGGCCCGACAATCCATCCGCTTCGACCATGGCTCGAAGTGAACGCGCTCACAGCGCGACTACACCAGCATTTCGCAACGCTGTTCCGCACGGGACACCACTTGGGTAGCAAATAGGTGATCGATGATCCCCTGGGGCTTGCCGCGCCCGAGCTTAAGCCTGCCACTTGCTCCGCGCTCCACATCACCTCGCGCGCGAGCATTCGGTCTCCGTGGCCATCGCGGTTCGCGAGCCACTACGCTGCCGAGGCCCGATGACAAGTCGATCAAACGCGCATGCCGCGGGATGCTACGCGGTGCAAATCACGAATGGTCACTAGCTGGACTCGACCGGTTCACCAACAGATGGTACGCCAGAACACCAATCCACGACGTGACGGCAACCACAAGCAGCCAAATCGCCTTCGAAGCCCCAACCGACTTCCTGCTAAGTGCAATCGTCAGAATCGGACCAATGAAAACCAGAAGCACCCAGCCAACGAGCAAAATCGAATCCATCTGCACAATGCACTCCTACGCAAGTTGTGCCGGGCCGAAACAAGGCCCGGCACCGAACCTGCGACAATAGGTCAATAAGGGCTGCAACTAGTTCCAGCCGCGCTAACAACACATGCCCACCGCACACCGACAGACACCGATACGCCGAGCACTTGAATCCAGTTTCTCATTCGACCCTCAGCGGCACCATTGTTCGTATAGTCGAAAACAAGACCGCCAACGTCAGAAATCGAATCTGGGATTCTGTTTCCCGCCGCATCATAAGCAGAGTCAGGAACCACCGAGTGGTTAAGGTCCCATGCATCCACGATGACGTCGATCCTGGATCCGTCAGCAAAAACGATCGTTACTTTCGCCACGACCGGATTAGATTTTAGCACGTTCACAGCGGCAGCGATCAGTGCACGTGCCGAGACCGCTTGGACCGTAAGGAAGTTCGTCCATGACACGTCGCCTGTACCGACCCAGTTCAGCACCTGCTGCTGACCAGGACCGGGAAGGAAGGCATCCCACGCCGTGAGCCCCGCAATATCACCATCCGCTTGAACTTGCACGGACTTCTGCATTTGTCCGTTGGTTTCGTGCCAAACAGCGGAAAGAGCCGACACTGCATCCACGAAGTCTTGCTCGACGTCGTCTGGAAATACGAAGTAGTCGTATCCCGCCATTTCGTTCGGTTCCCGCTCGACCGTGTACTTGCGAGCGACTCCACCCGGAATATCGTAGACGTAGTGAGTCCCGAGCCCAGCGTTCTTCGCAGCAATCGCCGAGGACGCCTGGGAACAGTTGGGGCATGGAACTTCGAGAGCGGGCGCGGATGACGCGAACATGATGAACATGGCGATTCCAGCAGCTATTTTCAAAATCTGCATTATCTAGTAGGCCTCTATGAATTGTGATGATTATTGCTGCGTTGAATTTCTGCGATCACCGAATGACTGGTCGCGCCTGAATGCTATGCGGAATATTTTGCATCGGTCAATGCCATTCTCTGCGCCGCAGTATTGTGATTTCGGTCCTAGTGTCGAACGTCATGACCACGTCGCGGCAGAAGTGTGAACTTCCGCACCATCTCGGAATCGGGGAACATGTATTCGCGGGCGAGGCTTGAAACTGCGGTCGAGCCACCAGTCGTTCGGTGGTCAATCTCTGCCAATGTTCACGCCGACCGTTCAGCACTCAGGAGCAGACCAGCTGAAGCATTCGCAGGGAGGGTGCAGGAACTAGCGGCCCTGTGTTCAGACCCCGTCGCCTGCGCGGATCACTGCCATCGGTCACAACGACCTCCGGCAGGTGACTCGCATCGATCGCGCGATTAGCCTGCGCGCTAGCCCATGCAGCGCACTCGAGTCGATCGCATGCCCACGCCACGGAGCACCCGTGCAGGCACCCGCCGCGCCATCAGCGTGGGCGCCTATACGCTGGTCTACGCGATGGCGCTGCTCGTGCTCGCGCGCGAACCGGGCGCTTCGGTGTTCGAGCCCCTGTTCGTGCTGGTCGTGCTCGGGATCGCGTTCCCGCTCCTGGGGCTGCGGCTCACCCGCGGCGTCACCGCCACGCCGGACCCGATCGCGCGACCGCGCGCCGAGGCCGGCGCCGCGCTGGCCTGGCTCGCGATTTTCGCTTTCGGCGTGCTGGGCTGGGGTTTCAGCGCCGTGCGCGCGGCAGTGGCGCAAGCTGCCGCGCAGGAATTGGCGATCGTGGCCGTCAAGCTGCTCGCGATGGTGGCGATCCCCGTGCTTATCCTGGGCAGCTTCGGACATCGCCCACGCCAATTGCTGGCGCCGAACCTGCACTGGCCTGCGATCGCGCTGCCGCTGGCCGGCATGGGCCTTGCGCTCCTCGCGTTCCAGGCCGTTTTCGGCCGCGGCCTGACCACGCTGGGCGAACTCGCGCCGGGCGCCGGCACGCTGGCGTGGGCGATCCCCGCATGCCTCGCCTGGATGGCGCTCGAGGCCGGCCTGACCGAGGAGTTCCTGTTCCGACGCTTCCTGCAGGAGCGCCTGTCGGCGTGGTCGGGCTCGGACGTGCTGGCGGTGTGCGTCGCGTCGCTGTTGTTCGGCCTCGCCCATGCGCCCGGCCTGTACCTGCGCGGCGCGCACGCGATGGAAGGCGTGGCCGCACAGCCCAGCATCGCCTGGGCGGTGGCCTACTCGATTGCGGTGGTCTCGCCGGCCGGCCTGCTGTTCGGCACCCTGTGGGCGCGCACGCGCAGCCTCGGGCTGGTGGTGCTGCTGCACGGGCTCACCGACCTGCTTCCGAACCTCGCGGACTTCATCCGCACCTGGGGCTGATCAGCGCAAGCCGGTCTCGTTGCGCGCGATCACCAGGCGCTGGATCTCGCTGGTGCCCTCGTAGATCTCGGTGATCTTGGCGTCGCGGAAATAGCGCTCCAGCGGCATCTCCTTCGAATAGCCCATGCCGCCGTGGATCTGCACCGCCTGGTGCGTGATCCACATCGCCGCCTCGGAGGCGTAGAGCTTGGCGACGGAGGCTTCGGTCGAGAAGCGACCGCCACTGGCCTGGGCCTGCTCCTTGGCCCAGGCCGCGCGCAGGGTCAGGAGGGTTGCCGCATCGAGGCGGCACTTCATGTCGGCGATCTTGGCCTGGGTCATCTGGAAGCTGCCGATCGGCTGGCCGAAGGCCTTGCGCTCCTTGACGTAGTCGAGGCAGGCCTCGTACGCGGCACGGGCCAGGCCCACGGCCTGCGAGGCGATGCCGATGCGGCCCGCGTCGAGGACGCCCATCGCGATCCTGAAGCCCTCGCCTTCCTTTCCGATCAGGTTCTCCGCCGGCACGCGGTAGTCGCTGAACTCGATCTCGCAGGTGGCCGAGGCGCGGATCCCGAGCTTGGGCTCGGTCTTGCCGCGGTGGAAGCCGGGCAGCTCGGTGTCGATGGCGAAGCAGGAGACGCCCTTGGCGCCCTTCTCCGGCGCGGTCATCGCAAACAGCATGATGTAGCGCGCGACCGGGCCCGAGGTGATCCAGCTCTTCTTGCCGTTGATCACGTAGTGGCTGCCGTCGGCGGATTTCTGCGCCCGCGTGCGCATCGCCGAGGCGTCGGAGCCCGACTGCGGCTCGGTCAGCGCATAGGCCCCGATCGCGGCGCCGGTGGCGATCGGGGTCACGAAGCGCAGGCATTGCTCGTGCGTGCCGTTCTTGAGCAGGCCGTTGCAGTACAGGGTGTTGTTCACCGACATGATGGTCGAGTGCGCGCAATCGGCCGCCGCGATCTCGATCATGGCCAGCACGTAGGCGATGGCGTCCATGCCGGCGCCGCCGTATTCATGCGGGACCTCGATCCCCATCATCCCGTTCTCGCCCAGCACCTTCATGGTCTCGACCGGGAACTCGCCGAGGCGGTCGAACTCGGCGGCAACCGGCGCGATGCGCTCGCGCGCGATGCGGCGGGCGGCGTCCTGGATCGCGAGCTGGTCGTCGGTGAATCGGAAGTCCATGGCGGCTGCCTCGGCGGGATCGGGGGAAACGAAGTGGTTGATTCTAGCGGCAGCGGCTGGAGCAAGCCGTCAACATGGCGTCGCCGGCCGGTTGTGACCGTGCCGGCGAGGCCCTACACTTGATCCATCCTTGAATCGCGATGGAAGGATAGTCGGTGGATCTCGCGGGTTGCAGCGCATTCCTGCGCGTGCTGTCGGACCCCACCCGGGTGCGGCTGCTGGCGCTGATCGAGCGCGAGGAGCTGACCGTGGCCGAGCTCGCGGCGGTGACCCGCCTGGCCCAGCCGCGGGTCTCGACCCACCTGGCCAAGCTCAAGGAGCTGGCCCTGGTGCGCGACCGCCGCGCCGGGGTCTCGGCCTACTACCGCTTCAATGGCGATGCCGACAGCGAGACCCGCAAGCTGTGGGAAGCGGTGCGCGACGCGGCCGAGGACGCGATGCTTTCGGACGACGCGCGCCGCCTCGCCGCCGTGCTCGACCGGCGCTCGCAACGGCGCGCCTGGGCCGATTCGGTCGCCGGCGACATGGAACGCCACTATTCGCCCGGCCGCACCTGGGAAGCGCTGGGGCGCGGCTTCGTCAACCTGCTCGAGCTCGGCGACGTGGTCGACGTGGGCTCCGGCGACGGCGTGGTGGCCGAACTGGTGGCGCCGCTCGCGAAATCGATCACCTGCATCGATGCCAGCCCGCGGGTGGTGGAGGCCGCGCGCAAGCGCCTGGCCGGGATCCGCAACGTGCAGGTGCTCGAAGGCGACATGCACGCCACCGGCCTGCCGGCCGCGCGCTACGACCTGGTCCTGATGATGCACGCCCTGCCCTACAGCGAGAAACCGGCGGTCGCGGTCGCCGAGGCCGCGCGCCTGCTGCGCAAGGGTGGCCGCCTGCTCGCCTGCACGCTGGCGCGCCACGCGCATCGCGGCGCGGTCGAGGCCTTCGACCATCGCAACCTCGGCTTCACCGTGCCGGAACTCAAGTCGCTGGCGACCCGCGCCGGGCTGGAGGTGCAGCGCTGCATGCTGGCCACGCGCGAGCAGCGGCCGCCGCACTTCGAAGTGCTCACGCTGCTGGCGCGCAAGACCTGAACCGGGC
>Ga0209170_1001187_pt1 | contig 11169 bp, 10 predicted proteins | sample KloWWTKNB14_bulk_FD_187178 | JGI IMG/M metagenome (GOLD analysis project Ga0209170, IMG submission 187178) | Active sludge microbial communities from Klosterneuburg, Austria, studying microevolution and ecology of nitrifiers - Klosterneuburg... | ecosystem: Engineered > WWTP > Aerobic digester >...
AAGCAGACACGCCAGGCGGTGTCTGAGGCCGATGTGGTTGTATTCGTGGTGGATGCCCGTGCAGGTGTGTCGGCGCAGGACCATGAGATAGCCAACTACCTTCGTCGGTTGGGCAAGCCTTGTGTACTGGTGGCCAACAAGGCTGAAGGTATGACCCAAGGCGTGCAACTGGGCGAATTCTTTGAGCTTGGCCTTGGCGAAGTGTTTCCGGTCTCTGCCGCGCATGGACAGGGTATTCGCTCGTTGGTGGAGGTCTCGCTCGATCCGCTAAATCTGCCCGACGTTGACGATGAAGGCGCAGAGCAGGACCCAACCGTCATCAAACTCGCCGTGGCAGGCCGTCCCAATGTAGGTAAGTCCACCCTGATCAACACCTGGCTGGGTGAAGAGCGGCTGGTCGCCTTTGACATGCCAGGGACTACACGGGATGCCATTTCGGTTCCGTTTGAACGCAATGGTCAGAAGTTTGAATTGGTAGATACCGCTGGATTGCGCCGCAAGGGCAAAGTGTTCGAAGCGATTGAGAAGTTTTCGGTCGTCAAGACGCTGCAGGCTATCGAGTCTGCCAGTGTAGTTCTGCTTCTGATCGATGCTACACAGGGTGTGACAGACCAGGATGCGCATATCGCTGGGTACATCCTGGAGTCCGGCCGTGCGGTGGTGATTGCCGTCAACAAATGGGATGCAGTGGACGAATACCAGCGCGAACTGGTAAAGCGGTCGATGGAAACCCGCATGGGATTCCTGAAGTTTGCTGCCATTCACTGGATTTCTGCCCAGAAGCGACAAGGCTTGGGCCCTGTGTGGGACTCGATTGCGCAAGCCCATCGTGCGGCGAACTGCAAGATGCCGACGCCCGTGCTGACCCGCTTGCTACTTGAAGCGGTCCAGTTCCAGACGCCCAAGAAAACCGGCATGTACCGCCCCAAGCTGCGCTACGCACACCAGGGGGGAATGAATCCTCCCATCATCGTGGTGCACGGTAACTCGCTGGAACATGTCACCGAAGCCTACAAACGATTTCTGGAAGGACGTTTCCGCAAGGAATTCGATCTGGTGGGTACGCCCTTGCGTATCGAAATGAAGACCTCACAAAACCCCTATTCGGGCAAGGACGACGACTGACTGCAGGTGGGTGTGGTATCGTCTCTTCTTCTTAAATTCCTGAACACGGAGAATATCGTGAACAACAAAGGGCAGCTCTTGCAAGACCCATTCCTCAACGCGTTGCGGAAGGAACATGTACCGGTTTCCATTTATCTGGTCAACGGCATCAAACTTCAAGGCCAGATCGAATCATTTGATCAGTACGTCGTGTTGTTGCGCAATACCGTGACCCAGATGGTCTACAAACATGCCATTTCCACCATCGTCCCCGGACGTGCGGTGAATTTCGCTGTGAACGGTGCTGAAGACGCTCCTGCGGCTTGAGTAATGGCCGCAATTGCGGCAGCATTTCTGAAAACCTGGTTTTCATTTCCCTGATTTGACTGCAATACCCAAACTCCCTGATGCCCCGACGATTCTGGTGGGCGTCGATTTGGGCTTGCCCAATTTCGACGGTGAATTGGAGGAATTGGGGTTGCTGGCCCAGACTGCGGGCATGACTCCGGTTGCCCGGATCACCTGCAAGCGCCGTGCGCCGGATGCCGCATTGTTTGTCGGGTCTGGCAAGGCCGATGAGATCAAGTTGCTGGCACAGCAGACCGGTGCCACGGAAATCCTGTTCGACCAGGCGCTGAGCCCGGGGCAGCAGCGCAATCTGGAACGGCATCTCGAACTGCCGGTCAACGACCGTACTTTCCTGATTCTGGAGATATTCGCCCAGCGTGCCCGAAGCCACGAAGGCAAACTGCAGGTCGAACTTGCACGCCTGCAGTACCTGAGTACGCGTCTGGTGCGGCGATGGTCTCACCTGGAGCGTCAGACGGGGGGCGCCGGGGTCCGTGGCGGCCCGGGTGAGAAGCAGATCGAATTGGATCGCCGGATGATCAGCGAGACGATCAAGCGGACCAAGGAACGCCTGGCCAAGGTCAAGCGCCAGCGGCAAACCCAGCGGCGGCAGCGCGAGCGGCGGGATGCTTTCAACATCTCCCTGATAGGGTACACCAACGCGGGCAAATCCACGCTGTTCAACGCCCTGGTCAAAGCCCGAGCCTACGCGGCCGACCAGCTGTTTGCCACGCTGGATACCACTACGCGCCAGCTTTATCTGGGTGAGGCAGGGCGATCGGTATCACTGTCGGATACAGTGGGTTTTATCCGTGATCTGCCCCATGGTCTGGTGGATGCGTTCCAGGCGACCTTGCAGGAGGCCATCGATGCCGATCTGCTGTTGCATGTGGTGGATGCATCCAATCCGGAGTTTGTGGAGCAGATTGCCCAGGTGCAGAGCGTGTTGAAGGAAATCGGTGCCGCGGATATTCCACAGTTGCTGGTATTCAACAAACTCGACGCCTTGGAGCCGGAGCGTCGGCCCGTGAGAATGTCCGATGAGTTTGAGATTGATGGTATCCAGACGCCCCGGGTATTTGTCAGCGCCCGCACCGCGGAAGGTTTGCCGCTGTTGCGTCAGCGGCTCTCTTCCATCGTGAGCGCAAGTGGTGAACCAGCAGCTGATCCGGTCGATTCCCCTGAAAACAATGGGGCTGGCCAGTGATTGGGCACAATCAGTGCATTGAGGATCGAGATAAAGATATGAAATTACCCATGTACGCAGTCAAGCAACCGTCCTGGTTGCAGCGACTGCTTGGCGTTTTTAACCTGAATGACTCGCGTTGGGGCCGTGGTGACGACAAACCGTCCGACGCCCCGAAGCAGGACGGTGCGGCGGACGACAACGAGCAGCCCGTGAGACCTCCTCCAGAAAATGCGCCACAAGGCGGGCGCAAAGGCGCCAATGCCGGTCCACCGGACCTGGATGAGTTGTGGCGTGATTTCAACCGCAAGCTGGGCGGGCTGTTTGGTGGCTCACAGCCACCGCGAGGCAATGCTGGCGGTGGTGGTAACTCTGGTGGCTTTCAGCCCGACATGAAGAGTGCGGGCTTGGGTGCAGGGTTGATCCTGGCGGTGGTTGCATTGATCTGGCTGGGGACCGGCTTCTTCATTGTTCAGGAAGGACAGCAAGCTGTCATTACCCAGTTCGGCAAGTACAAGTCCACGGTCAATGCCGGTTTCAACTGGAGATTGCCGTACCCGATCCAGCGGCATGAGCTGGTTTTCGTCACGCAGATTCGTTCTGTGGACGTAGGTCGCGACACGGTGCTGAAAGCCACGGGACTGAAAGAGTCGGCAATGTTGACCGAAGACGAAAACATTCTCGATATCAAGTTCGCAGTGCAATACCGTTTGAGCGATGCGCGGGCTTTCCTGTTTGAAAGCAAGAACCCGTCGGATGCCGTGGTCCAGGCTGCTGAGACTGCAGTACGCGAAGTGCTGGGCAAGATGAAGATGGATGCAGCACTGTCCGAAGAGCGTGACCAGATTGCGCCTCGCGTGCGTGCGCTGATGCAGGGCATCCTCGACCGCTATAAAGTGGGTGTGGAAGTCGTGGCCATCAATCTGCAGCAGGGCGGTGTGCGTCCTCCTGAGCAGGTTCAGGCGTCATTTGACGATGTACTCAAGGCCGGACAAGAGCGCGAACGCGCCAAAAATGAGGCACAAGCCTATGCGAACGACGTGATCCCCCGGGCTGTGGGTTCTGCATCCCGCCTGAAGGAAGAAGCCGATGCCTACAAGGCGCGGGTGATCGCGCAGGCACAAGGCGATGCGCAACGTTTCCGCTCCGTGTATACGGAATACCAGAAGGCGCCTCAGGTCACCCGCGACCGCATGTACCTCGACACCATGCAACAGATCTACGGCAACGTGACCAAAGTGCTGGTGGAATCCAAGCAGGGGTCCAGCCTGCTGTACCTTCCTCTGGACAAGATTCTGCAGATGAATGGCAGTAACGGCGCCTCCGCGGAAGCGGCAGCACTTCCGGCCACCAGCACGCCAGCGCCTGCTGCGCCAGTGACCAGTACTTTGAACAGTGATGCGCGTAGCCGTGATGCGGCCCGCACGCGTGAACGTGATTCACGCTAGGAGTAACGAATGAACAGAATTGGATTGATTGTTTCGTCCTTGCTGGTGCTGATTGCACTGGCGAGTTCGACCCTGTTTGTAGTGGACCAACGGCAGTTTGGCGTGGTGTACGCCTTGGGCCAGATCAAGGACGTCATCACCGAGCCGGGTCTGAATTTCAAATTGCCCCCGCCATTCCAGAACGTCTCCTACATTGACAAGCGTCTGCTGACGCTCGACAGCACCGATGCGGAGCCCATGCTCACGGCAGAAAAGCAGCGCGTGGTTATCGACTGGTACGTGCGCTGGCGCATTACCGAGCCGACCGAGTACATCCGCAATGTGGGTCTCAATGAGAGCGCGGGTGCCCAGCAGCTCAACCGCGTGGTGCGCAATGCATTCCAGGAAGAAATCAACAAGCGCACGGTAAAAGAACTGCTGTCCCTCAAGCGCGAAGCCCTGATGGCTGACGTCAAGGCCGAAGTGCTGGACAAGGTCCGTGGTGCCAAGCCCTGGGGTGTCGATGTGGTGGATGTACGCATCACCCGCGTGGACTATGTGGAAGCTATTACCGAATCGGTCTACCGCCGCATGGAAGCCGAACGCAAGCGCGTCGCCAATGAATTGCGCTCTACCGGTGGCGCCGAGGGTGAGAAGATTCGCGCCGATGCCGATCGCCAGCGCGAGGTGACGATTGCCAATGCCTACCGCGATGCCCAGAAGATCAAGGGCGAGGGTGATGCCGAGGCCGCCCGTATTTATGGCGAGGCCTTTGGACGTGACCCGCAGTTTGCGCAGTTCTATCGCAGCCTGGAGGCGTACAAGGCCAGCTTTGCCAACAAGAGCGATGTGATGGTGCTGGATCCGGCGTCTTCCGAGTTCTTCAAGGTATTCCGCAACGGTGGTTCTGCCGCTGGCGCTGCAAAGAAGTAAGACTTGGATAGCGGTACCCTCTGGCTGGCACTGGCCCTCGTATTCATTTTCGAGGGCCTGTTTCCTTTTGCGGCCCCTGGTGCCTGGCGCCGCATGTTCACCCAGCTGCTGCAACTGTCGGATGGACAGATCCGTTTTTTCGCAGTGATCAGCATTTCGCTCGGTCTGACGCTGATTTGGTGGCTGGTCCCGTAAATTCCCGGGTCCAAGCCCGGTAAAATCACGGTTTTAACAGCTCCCCCTAATTCCATGTCTGCCTGGGTCCTGCCGGATCACATTGCCGATGTGCTGCCCTTTGAGGCCCGCCACATCGAAGAAATACGTAGAGACCTTCTGGACATGGCACGTTGCTATGGCTACGAGCTGGTCATGCCCCCGCTGCTGGAACACCTGGAGTCGCTGCTCTCGGGTACCGGTGAAGCGCTGGACCTGCAAACCTTCAAACTTGTCGACCAGCTGTCCGGTCGCATGATGGGTTTGCGGGCCGACAGCACGCCCCAGGTTGCCCGTATTGATGCGCACCTGCTGAACCGCTCTGGTGTCACCCGTCTGTGCTACTGCGGGCCGGTGTTGCACACCCGTCCGGGTGCGCCGCACGCGACCCGCGAGCCTTTGCAGTTCGGTGCAGAAATCTATGGCCACAAGGGCCTGGAAGCAGACCTGGAAATCCTCACTCTCGCACTGGATGCGCTGCAAGCGGCGCAAGTCAATGCGGTGAGTGTGGACATGGCCGATGCGCGCATCGTGCATGCCCTGGTCGCGCAAACCCAGTTGGGTTCCGACAAGCAGGCCTTGCTGCATGCCGCACTGGCAGCCAAGGACGCAAGCGAAATCCAGTCCCTGACCCGCGGTTGCCCCGCTGCGCCTGCGCAGGGGCTGTGCGATCTGGTGCAGTTGTATGGCGGCACGGCGGTTCTGGACGAAGCCCGGAAGGTTTTGCCCGATATCGCCGGAATCCGTGAAGCGCTGGACCATTTGAAGTGGCTCGCCAGCCATGTGGAGGGAGCGAAAGTGACCTTCGACCTGTCAGACCTGCGTGGCTACGCGTACTACAGCGGTGCGCAGTTTTCCCTGTATGCGCCGGGTGCCAGTGACGCAGTTGCCCGTGGCGGCCGTTATGACGAAGTCGGTTCCATTTTTGGCCGCAAGCGTCCCGCGGTGGGCTTCAGCCTGGACATCAAGGCCCTGTCGGCCGTGGCAGCGCCCAGACCCTTGCGTGCAGCGATTCGTGCGCCGTGGGGTGAGGCTGCCGATTTGCGTGCCGCCATCGCCGCATTGCGCAAGCTGGGAGAAACCGTGGTGTGCGTGCTCCCGGGGCACGAGAGCGAAGTTGATGAGTTCCAGTGTGACCGTGAGCTGATTCAGGCTGCCGGTCAGTGGGTCGTGAAATCTATTTAAGCAGAGTGAAATGAATACAACCAAAGGTCGGAATGTAGTGGTCGTGGGCACCCAGTGGGGCGACGAAGGCAAGGGCAAGCTGGTCGACTGGCTCACCGAAAGCGCGCAGGGCGTGGTGCGCTTCCAGGGTGGTCACAACGCAGGGCACACCCTGGTGATCAATGGTGTCAAGACGGCCTTGCACCTGATCCCCAGCGGCATCATGCGCCCCGGCGTCAAGTGCTACATCGGCAACGGCGTGGTGCTGTCGGCTGCCAAGCTGTTCGAGGAAATTGAAGGCCTGGAAAAAGTGGGTGTGGAGTTGCGTTCGCGCTTGCGCATCAGCGAGGCCTGCCCGCTGATCCTGCCGTTCCACGCGGCACTGGATGTGGCGCGCGAAGCCTTTCGCGAAAAGGGTGGCACCGCCAAGATCGGCACCACCGGTCGCGGCATTGGCCCGGCTTACGAAGACAAGATCGCCCGCCGTGCCCTGCGCGTGCAGGACCTGAAATACCCGGAACGTTTTGCCGCCAAGCTGCGCGAACTGCTGGACCTGCACAACCATGTGCTGACCAGCTACCTGGGCTCTGCCGCGTTTGACTTTGGTCCGACGCTCAAACCCTATATGGCTGATGGCAAGGTGCTGTTTGAGCCGGTGTACGCCGAAGCGATGAAGCATGCCGAGTTGCTCAAGCCCATGATGGCAGACGTGTCCCGCGAGTTGAATGAAGCGAATAGCCATGGTGCCAATTTGCTGTTTGAAGGCGCGCAAGGTACTTTGCTCGACGTGGACCATGGCACCTACCCCTATGTGACGTCCAGCAACTGCGTGGCGGGCAATGCGGCCGCTGGTTCCGGCGTGGGTCCGGGCATGCTGCACTACATCCTGGGCATCACCAAGGCCTATTGCACCCGCGTGGGTGGTGGCCCGTTCCCCACCGAACTGGAGTGGGAAAAAGAAGGTACTCCCGGCTACCACATGAGTACCGTGGGCGCCGAAAAAGGCGTAACTACCGGCCGCTCGCGCCGCTGTGGCTGGTTCGATGCGGCGCTGCTCAAGCGCTCGGCCCAGGTCAATGGCCTGTCCGGTCTGTGCCTTACCAAACTGGATGTGCTGGACGGGCTCAAGGAGCTGAAGCTGTGCACAGGTTACGAGATGGATGGCGAAACCATCGACATTCTGCCCATGGGTGCGGACGACATCGAGCGTTGCAAGCCTATTTACGAAGTCATGGAAGGCTGGAGCGACAGCACGGTGGGTGTTACCCAGTACGACAAGCTTCCTGTAGCTGCCCGCTTGTACCTGCAACGCATTGAGCAAGTGACGGGTGTACCGATCCACATGGTGTCCACCAGCCCGGACCGCGACCACACCATCATGATGCGCCACCCGTACCTGGCCGACTGATTTAAGCGAAATAGGCCTCTAGCCCCCGTAACCATTGCGCAAGCAGCTACAAATTTAGGAGCATCCTGATGTTGACTGAAGACGGCAAGCACCTCTATGTGAGCTATGACGAGTACCACAACCTGATCGAAAAACTGGCGATCAAGGTGTTTCAGTCGGGTTGGGAGTTCGACACCATTCTGTGTCTGGCGCGGGGCGGCATGCGCCCCGGGGACATTCTGTCCCGCGTGTTTGACAAGCCTCTGGCCATCATGTCGACCAGCTCGTACCGCGCTGAAGCCGGCACGCAGCAGGGCAATCTGGATATCGCCCGCTTCATCACCACGCCCAAGGGCGAAATCGCAGGCCGCGTTCTGCTGGTCGACGATCTGGCGGATTCGGGCCATACGCTCAATGCGGTGATTCACCAGCTCAAGAACAACTACAAGCCCATTACCGAGCTGCGTAGCGCAGTGATCTGGACCAAGGCGCTATCCACCTTCACGCCCGATTACTCGGTGGAGTTTCTGCCAACCAATCCATGGATTCACCAGCCGTTCGAGAGCTACGACGCCATGCGTCCCCAGCAGCTGATTGAAAAATGGAGCGTCTGAAGCGCGCTGCCGCCCATGACACGCTCCATCACCGAACTCATCCATCACGCCTACGTTCCCCCTGAAGGGTTCGAGGCCCCCCAGCCTGGCGTCTTCAAGGCGTCCACCGTCTTCTTCCCCACCGTGGCCGCGATGCGCAGCCGCGAGTGGAAGGACAAGACCGCCTATACCTACGGCCTGCACGGCACTCCCACCAGCTACCAGCTGGAAGAGCGCCTGTGCACCCTCGAAGGGGGCCAGCAGTGCCTGCTGGTACCCAGTGGCTTGGCAGCCCTGGGCCTGGTGGCGTTGTCGCTGCTCAAGAGCGGCGATGAGGTGCTGATTCCGGACAATGCCTACGGGCCCAACAAGGCGATTGCCGAAGGCGAGCTCAAAGGTTGGGGCATTACCCACCAGTACTACAACCCCATGGACCCGCAGGACCTGGAGGCCCAGATTTCCAGCCGCACCAAACTGGTCTGGCTGGAGGCTGCGGGTTCGGTCACGCTTGAATTTCCGGACCTGGTGGAGCTGGTGCGCATTTGCCAGCGCCGCAGGGTGCTGACGGCGCTCGACAACACCTGGGGCGCAGGCCTGGCGTTTGCGCCGTTCAACCTGATTCCCGATGCGGCTGCGCCCGTCGGCGTCGACATTTCGGCCCACGCACTCACCAAATACCCCAGTGGGGGCGGGGATGTGCTCATGGGCAGTGTCATTACCCGGGACGCGGGCCTGCACCTCAAGCTCAAGCTCACCCACATGCGTTTTGGCATCGGTGTGGGCATGAACGACGTGGAAACAGTGTTGCGCGCGCTGCCCAGCATGGCCTTGCGCTACCGTGCGCACGACGAAGCCACCCGTGCACTGGCCCTGTGGGCCAACGCCCAACCTGAATTTGTGCAGGTGCTGCATCCTGCACTGGCCGACTCCCCGGGGCACGCGCACTGGAAGGCCTTGTGTCCTACCGCGCCAGGTGGTGCTGCAGGCCTGTTCAGCGTGATGCTGGACCCGTGCTACAGCCAGGACCAGGTCGATGCGTTCTGCAATGCGCTCCAGCTGTTCCGTCTGGGCTACAGCTGGGGTGGCCCCATCAGTCTGGTCGTTCCTTACGAGCTGGCCTCCATGCGCACGGGTTGGCCCGCGCATCTGGAGCGCGGTACCCTGGTGCGCTTCTCGGTGGGCCTGGAAGCTGTCGAAGACCTGCAGGAAGACATTGCGCAGGCATTGCAGGTTCTGCGCTGACTGGGTGTTTTCCCGATTAGGCAAAGCCTTTGCGCCACGCTAGGCTTGCGGCATGATGTCCACGCCGCATTCTGAAGCACCACCACCCTATATCCCGCCGCCGTCGGAGGCTCCCCGCAAGGAAATATTGCCTCTGCCCTGGTCTGCCCCCTGGAGCTGGCTGGTCAGCGGCTGGAGCGATATGCGGGCCTTTCCGGGCATCAGCGGCTTCTATGGGTGTGCTTTCTGGTTGATGGCGTTCATCCTGGGCGCGGTGTTCCGCTCCAAACCCGAATACACCATGACGATCGCCTCCGGCTGCCTGCTGCTGGGGCCTTTCCTGGCCATGGGCCTGTACGACGTCAGCCGCCGCCGGGAAGAGGGCTCTTTGCCCACCTGGGCCCTGTCTGCAAGCTGCTGGCGCTCCCACGTGCGCAGCATGGGCATGCTGGTGCTGGTGCTGATCGTGCTGGAGTTGCTGTGGGGCAGAGCGTCGCTGGTGGTGTTTGCGGTGTTCTTCAATACCGGCATGCCATCGACAGCCAGTGTCATGGAGGCAGTGTTCAACCCCCAGAACTGGGAGTTCGTGCTGGCCTATATGGTGGTGGGTGGTGGGTTCGCCATACTGGCGTATTCGATTGCAGCGGTGTCCATTCCGATGATTCTGGACCGGGACACCGATGCCATTTCAGCCGCCATCACCAGCCTGGAGGTGGTGTTCCACAACACCCCGGTGATGCTGCTGTGGGGGGCCACCATCACGTTCCTGACGGCTTTGGCGCTTTTGCTTCCGCTCGGGTTGGGTCTGCTGGTGGTGGGGCCGTTGCTGGGGCACGCCAGCTGGCATGCCTACCGCGGCGCGGTGCGCTGGCCGCAAGATGGTACAGTCACGTGATTCACTGAAAGCATACTTTGGCAACACCCAATTACGGATACGAGAAGCGTCAGAAAGAACTGGCCAAGAAGAAGAAGAAAGAAGAAAAGCTCAGGAGCAAGGCCGACCGCAAGGGTTCTGACCAGCCCGAGGGCACGCCCTACGACGCGGCAGAAGATGTCGCCTCACAAGGTGATGCTCCCGCACCTGCTGCGGAATAAGACCGTCCTCAGACCAGCGTCTGCGCCAGCCGCACCATGGCATCCATCGAGTGGTCGGTGGGTTCGATGGTGGCGGACTGCTCGAACTGCCGGAAATTGCGCTGCATGGACTGCACGTACACCGGGTCGTAATGGATGGTCAGCAGGTCCTGCACTACGGGTGCCAGGTTCCCGGCCATGACCATTTCCTTCCATTCTGCGACGACGACTTTGCCGCGGAATTCCGCCAACACGTCCAGCCGTTCGCAGAAGTGCTCGCGGTTGTTCACAAAATACGCATAGTCTTCCAGCAGCAGCGCCACGCGTTCGCCAATGGGCAGGATCAGGTTCAGGCAGGTACTGGCACGCATGTGCTCCACCAGGGTAGTGGGAATGGCCACGTTGCCGACCTTCTTGCTCTCGCTTTCCACAAACACCGGACGCGCTGGGTCAAACTGGCGCAGCGCCTCCCACACCAGGGTGTCAAAGCGCTTCTGCGTAGGCTGCGGCACGCCAGGA
>Ga0209170_1001189_pt1 | contig 11160 bp, 7 predicted proteins | sample KloWWTKNB14_bulk_FD_187178 | JGI IMG/M metagenome (GOLD analysis project Ga0209170, IMG submission 187178) | Active sludge microbial communities from Klosterneuburg, Austria, studying microevolution and ecology of nitrifiers - Klosterneuburg... | ecosystem: Engineered > WWTP > Aerobic digester >...
ATCCAATAACAGCTTATTACCCGGTGCCAGTAAGGTTTGAAAAATGACTTTGTTGGCCGTGGAAGTGCCATTGGTGGCAAAAAATGTGCGTTGCGCCCCAAAAGCTTTCGAAGCAATTTTCTGAGCTTCAGCAATAACTCCTGTTGGCTCCATTAGCGAATCAAGCATCGGAACAGAGACTGAGAGATCCGCTCGGAAGATATGCTCACCAATGAATTCGTAGAAATCGCTTACCCAAGGGCTATCACGCAGTGAATCCCCGGATGAATGTCCGGGTGTATGCCAGGCATCCTTTGCCATCAATACATAATTTTTGAGTTGGTCATAAAAAGGTGTGCGCGCCTTTTCCTGGAGCTGGGCATTGAGGATACGGTACATTCCTCGATAATCACGCTCTTCTCGATAGAAATAACCATCCACTGTTTCAGAAAACAGTGCATCGACTACTTCATCTTCTTGTTCTTGGGCAATCAGGATGTAAATGTTTAATTCAGGACGGAAATAGGTGATTTTCTGAACCAAATCTAATGCAGTCATTTGTAGATCGCGCGCATGTTTGGCAGTGTTTTTTAAAGTGTATAGTCGGTCATCTACAACTAATGCCTGAATGTCTCCGTCTTGTTCAATGGACTGCAGTGCTTCGTAGGCAGTAGTTACACCGGAGAAAATGATGCCAAAGGGATTCTCCATCGAGCGTTTAACCCTTTAACGAATTCTCTCAGGATTAATTTCTCGTCATTGATGATAAGAATTCGACTAATTGGTTTTTTCATAAAGTATGGCCTAATAAATCTTGCTGATTAATTGATTGAATCAAAGCTTAGCAGAGTGAATTGGTATGATTCTGCATTCGTTAAAGACATGACAACATTATTGATTTGTGTAGAAGTATTGATCATGACGGATGGTATGTGTAATTGGCTATTTTGGCTTGAGAAGGTTGCAATGCTGGCTGGATTTGATGCCAAAGATGTAACGCTGGTTAAATCCAATTCAAATACGATAGATGGATTATCTTTGATTAATCGCAAATTGACGGCTAATGCCGTGCCTGTTCCAATATCGACAGGAAAGCTCAGGGTTCCTTCACTAAATACACCTACTGTGGTCGTAACGGCAACATGATTGATCTGCACTAGATTGTTAAACGAAGCTGCTTGAGTTCCATCAAAATCTTTTAGTGGTGTTGCGGAAAGGCTTCCTCCCAAGTTTCTTATCGGTAGTTTTTCAATCGCATCAAAGACACTCATCCCATCAAAGAGCACACGTCCAAAAACAGTAAAGCCGCCATTTTGGATATCCAGATTTTGTGGATTTCTAGGATCATTATTGTCAGCAAGATTTACGAACCATTGACTAGTGGCGCTGTTGGGATTATTGCCAAGTTTTGCCATCGCAACGGTTCCACGAGTGTTGGAAATCTTGTATTCATTGATGATCGGAGGTAGTACAGTTACTGGGTTAAGTGATTTTCCATCAGCGCTGTCGACTATCTGAAAACCACCTCCTTGAATAACGAAATCAGGAACACTGCGATGGAAGATTCCGTGTGTATATGCGCCATTATTGATATAACTAAGAAAATTGGTTGTTGTTACCGGTGTTTGTGTTTCAAAAAGCTCGATACAAAAATTTCCTATATTGGTATCAAAGCATGCAATTGGATTGGCTTGTGCAGAGAAGTGTGCGAGGAATAAACAAGCAGATAGTGTGGTTCTAAAATACTTCTGACTATAGTGCATAGCTATCGCCTATCAAAGTTAAAAAATGAATTTTGTGCTATAAATTAGGATGATGCAATCAATTATTTTATCTTTAAAAAGTGTAGGTTTAATTCGAATTGTCAATATTATCTACCCTCTTATGGTAGGGGAATAAGTGGTTCTTTAATGCGATGTACGAAATAAAAATAGATCATTGAGCTTGATATGGCTGCGAAGAAACACCAAACCGAAGCAAAGGTTTGCAGAAAAGTTAAATAAGCCACGAAGAAACCAATGGTTATCAGAATGCCAGCAATATATAGCTGCTTATAGCTGGAGAAAATAAATGGAACGCATGTGGCCAATAAATAAAAAACAATGACTAATTGATAGCCACTGACATCATGCTTGTAATTGATACTGTAATTGATAATTTCTGCAACGATCGGTTGGTTTGCTAAACCTACGATGGTGTAAGTTGCCAATCCAACACCGGCAATTCCGATAGACGCAATAATTTTCCTGCGCTTACAGCTTGTTTCTGAACAATAAACCGAGAATGGTGCAAAAAGTGGCCAGATTATGCCTATAAAAATGCCATAAATTTGACTGAGCCAGAATTGGATTTGAGAAGAATCATCCTCTACTAATGATATCCACAATAATCCTTCTACCATCTGTTGGAGAGCGAAAATAATTGGAATAAGCGCTATTGGAAGGTCTTTTTTATAAATAACTTTTCGAACGGTTGCTACGCCCAGAATTAGAAGTGTACCGCCTACTGCAAAACTTGCTTCTGCTGAAAAACACATCTTGGTTATTTATTTCCTGTAAGTTTGATCGTAGATATCGGATGCTGTGTTATCAAGGGCTATAACAAAGATGATCGAAGAACTAGTGATTATTCACTCATTTTTCGATCATCTTGGAGAATCAAGCTAGCGGAATAAAATGAAACTAAAGCTAGTATACTTGGCGGAAAGAACCCTATCAAACGGGTTGATCCACTGAAATGAATTGTGATTAGAAGCTTTTTGGTGATGGCGTTGTTGATTAAAATTCTGTTAAAATGCGAAATCCTATAAAAGTATCAAGCAAGGAATCGTTGTCATGGCTTATGTAGTAACTGAAAATTGTATTAAATGTAAATATACAGATTGCGTGGATGTATGCCCTGTAGATTGTTTTCGTGAAGGTCCTAATTTTTTAGTCATTGATCCAGATGAATGTATCGATTGCACATTATGTGTTGCAGAATGTCCAGTGGAAGCAATTTACGCCGAGGATGATGTGCCCGATGAGCAACTACATTTTATTGAGTTGAATGCAGAGTTATCTAAAAAATGGCGCCCTATTATCGAGAAGAAAGATGCATTGCCTGATGCAGATGATTGGGCTAGTGTCAAAGATAAATTAGACAAATTACAACGCTAAGCAGAAATAGCGGTAATTTAGATACCGCATGTCTGATTCTGTACAATTCCCACAAATTCCTTTTAATGAGGTTCTTAAGCGCATCAATGCTGGCGCTACGGTTATCACTCCTAACCGAAGACTTGCATTAGCGCTTAAAGAAAAATTTAATCAGAATCAAATCAACCAGAAACTGACTGTTTGGTACTCTTCTGATATCTTACCATTCGCTGCCTTAATAGAGCGTATATACCTTGATATACTCTATTTAAGTCAATCATCTGTATTACCTCAATTATTATCCAATGTGCAGGAACAAGTATTGTGGGAGTCAGTTATTGAATCCTCCAGCACTGGTCAATCACTGCTCAGAATTCCACAAACCGCTCAATGGGTTCGGGAGGCTTGGCAACTGGTGCACGAATGGCAGCTTATTCCGAAACTTAAGAATTATTATCCTAACGAAGATGGCAAAGCATTTTTGGACTGGATTGAGTCTTATCAACAAATAACAGCACATCGCAGACAATCTGACCAGGTGCGCATACGCGATCTGATCACGGAGCAGTATGAGTATTTGCACATAAAAAAAATCACTTCATTGATTTGCTATGGTTTTGATATTTATACGCCGCAGCAAATTACTTTTTTAAAGAAGCTGACTAGTACCGGATGTGACGTTGTGGTTGCAAGTGCTGTTTCTAAAGATCAGCGACATTCGGAGGGCGCGCTTCGAATCGGATGTATCAACAGTCGTGCTGAGATCCGCCAAGCCGCAGAATGGGCACGTGCTAAGGTAGAAGCAAATAGTGCAGCGCGCATTGGTATTGTGGTGCCTGCATTAGCCGATTATCGGAGTGAAATAGTCAGAGTTTTTAATGCAGTTATGTATCCGGACATAAGACTTACATTTCCAGGTGCGGTGCGACCCATTGCTCCATTTAATATTTCATTGGGTCAGGCACTAACTTCTTATCCGCTGGTCGATGCTGCTTGTGTATGCTTGGCATTATTGGGACAAGAAATTGAATTCAACCGATTGAGTCATTGGTTGCGTTCACCTTTCCTCGCAGGGGCAGAAACTGAAAGGGAGCAGCGTGCGTTACTGGATGCCCGCATACGACGCAATGCGGAGCCGATGATTACTTTGGACAGGCTGATGACACTGGTACAAAAGACTGGTGGTCAGGCTGATTGCCCGATTCTAATACAACACTTATTGGCTTTAATCGAATTTCGCCGTACTCAGATATCTCAATCAGATAGGCACGCTGTGTTCAGCAAAATCTTTTCTGAAGCCTTAAAGATCATTGGTTTTCCTGGAGAACGTGGGTTGGACTCTAGTGAATTTCAGACGTTGAAGAAATGGCATGAAGTTGTTGCCAATTTTGCGACATTGGATCATGTAAATCCGAGAGTCAGTTACGCTGAAGCGGTTGGTCGTCTGAGGAGAATGGCCGCTGATACCTTGTTTCAACCAGAAACGCCTGATGTGCCAATTCAGATCTTAGGTATATTAGAAGCAGCAGGTATGGATTTTGATCACCTATGGGTCATGGGTTTATCGGATGAGCAGTGGCCCTTACGCTCCCGACCTAATCCATTTCTGCCGATTGAATTGCAGCGTGAAGCGAGATTGCCGCTTTGCTCAACAGCAGAATCCCTGGCTTATTCCCGACGTTTGACAAATGGATGGATATCCGGTGCCAATGAAGTTATTTTAAGCTTTCCAAGATTCAGTGATGATCGTGATGGTCACGAGTTAAAACCCAGTTTGCTCATTGAATGCATACCTGAAGGTCAACCTGTTTTTCCGGCGATTATTCAGCATCGTGATCTGATCATTCAATCAGGCGAATTGGAATGCCTAGAAGACAGCCAAGCGCCACCATTGGATAAGGAAACCATCCAGTATGGTATCAAAGGTGGTACATCCGTAATCAAGGATCATGCGGCATGCGCATTTCGCGCTTGGGCAAAGCATCGATTGCATATAGACAGCTTGGATGAGCCCCACACAGGTTTGAATGCGATGGAAAGGGGTTCATTAGTGCATCAAGTATTAGCGCATATTTGGAGTCAATTAAAAACCAAGGAAGCGCTTGACACCATCGATTCTCATGATCTTGAGAACTTGTTAGATAGTGCTGCCCAAAATGCAGTGCTGCAGATGCAACAACACAAGCCTGTTGCGTTATCTGGCCGTTTTGCGCAAATCGAGCAACAGCGATTGGTCCGTTTGATTCGTGAATGGTTGCAGGAAGAAAAAAAACGTGACCCATTTACAGTGATTGCAATTGAGGAAAAGCGCGATATACAAGTAGGGGATCTGATATTGCATGGGCGTCTGGATCGCGTGGATGAATTAGGCAATGGGCAGCATATCGTAATTGATTACAAAACGCGCAAGCAATCCATTCAAACAATGATGGGAGAACGTCCAGATGAACCTCAATTGCCATTGTATTTGGTGATGACAGAAACGCAGCATGCTGCCGGAGTTGCTTTTGCTGCGGTAAAGTTAGGCGCCATGGGATTGACTGGAATTGTGCGAGATGTGGGTTTGTTGCCTGGGGCAAAGGTTTTTTCAGAATTAAACGGAGATAAGCCATTTAATTCATGGGAAGAGTTAATTGCAACCTGGCAATATCTTTTAACCAATTTGGCAGATGGTTTTTCCAGTGGCGATGCCAAGGTGGATCCCAAGAACTTTCCCGTGACTTGCGAATACTGCGATATGCAATTGTTTTGCCGTATTTATGAGCGGATTGGTGCAACGCTGATCGAGCAGGAGGAATAGGGTGGCTGAGGTTAGACTGACTCCAGATGCTGAAGAACGCTATCGTGCACTGGATCCCGCACAGTCATTCATCGTTCAGGCACCAGCGGGTTCTGGAAAAACTGGATTACTGATTCAGCGCTATCTTAAATTGTTAGCCTATGTGGATGCGCCGGAAGAAATTGTGGCGATTACGTTTACACGTAAAGCGGCAGCAGAAATGCGCGCACGTGTTTTAGCTGCGCTTGGTGTGGAACAAAAGCCGATACATGCTGAAACTGCTTATGAAAAACTAAATCGCGAATTATCTGCAGTTGTCATGCAGCGAAATCAACAAGCCGGTTGGCATATCATTGAGAATCCAGAACGTTTACGTATACAAACTATCGATTCACTGTGTGCATCTTTGACGCGGCAAATGCCAATGCTGTCAAAATTTGGTGCCCAACCAGAAACGATCGAGGACGCATCGGATTTATATCTTGAAGCAGCGCGAGCAACGCTTGCATGGATAGAACAAGACCATGCGATTGCTGATGATGTGATTCGATTACTCGCACATCTCGATAATGATAGAGGGCGAATTGAGTCGCTATTGGCTGAGATGCTGGAAAGGCGTGATCATTGGTTACGTCATTTGCATGGTAGAACCAGGGATGAATTAGAAACATCACTTAAAAATTCTCGCCAAAGTGCGGTTGGATATATTTTCGGACTATTTCCAGAAGTAATACAAAATGAGTTGCTTGAATTGGTACGCTATGCTGCTGCTAATCTTAAGGCTAAGGATAAATCTTCAGATATTGCTATCTGTGATGGATTGTGTGATTTATCAAAGGCAGATGTTGAGCACTGGCAAGGTATTGCTGAGTTGTTACTGACCAAAGAGGGCGATTGGCGCAAAACATTGACAACTGCCCAAGGTTTTCCTTCGGGTAAAACTAAATTAGAGAAAGAGGTTGCCAAGACCTGGAAGGCTCGCCTGCAAATGCTGATTGATTCACTGGATACAGATGGCATTTTCCGTCAAACGCTGCATGATATGCGCCAACTTCCTCCCGCTTGTTATTCCGATAAACAATGGGAAATATTGGGTGCGATCACAAGATTACTACCGCTTGCGGTGGCGCAACTCAAGATTATTTTCCAGGCGAGTGGAAAAGTGGATTTTTCGGAAGTTGCCCAAGGAGCGCTGATTGCATTGGGTGACGCTGATTTCCCTACCGATTTGGCGTTAGCGTTGGATTATCGTATCAAACATCTATTGATTGATGAATTCCAAGATACTTCTATCAGTCAGTTTAAGTTAATTGAAAAATTGATTGCTGGCTGGGAAATGGGGGATGGTCGCAGCCTGTTTGCCGTGGGAGATCCGATGCAATCCATTTATCGATTTCGTGAAGCGGAAGTCGGACTCTTTTTGCAAGCGCGTAACATAGGTATCGGTCAGCTTATTTTGCAGCCAATTACACTTAGCGCTAATTTTCGCTCACAGCAGGGTGTTATCGATTGGGTGAATAAAACTTTTGCACAGATTATGCCGAATGATGAGGATATTGCCTCAGGTGCCGTGACATACACGCCTTCTCTGGCCACGCATCAGCCTATCGATGGTGTTGCGGTTAATATCTATCCTTACTTTGAGAAGAACTATGCAGTTGAAGCCTGTCAAGTTGTAGAGATTATTTTGCAAAATCAGCGGAGGAATCCCGCCGGTACCATCGCAGTTCTAGTAAGGAACCGTAATCATTTAAATGAGATTGTTCATAGAATCAAAGAGGTGGGTTTGAGTTTTCGTGCCATTGAAATAGAACCGCTTTATCGTAAATCTGTAGTGCAGGATTTACTCGCGCTCACTCGTGCACTTGCCAATCCTGCTGATCGGCTTGCTTGGTTTGCATTGTTACGAGCACCCTGGTGCGGTCTTTTGCTCAAAGATATGAATGCATTGATAAAGATCGAGCGAAAAAAAAATGACTTTGATGTGTTTAGAAAAGAAATGACAGTATGGGAAATGCTTTGTAATGAAAGTCATTGGAGTGATCTTACGATTGATGCCATGCAGAGAATCCGGCGTGTGCGGGAAATATTGACGCCATGTCTAGAAAACCGGCAACGTCAATCCTTGCGTATGGCAGTTGAAGTAACTTGGTATGCGCTGGGTGGTCCTAACTGTCTTGATCCATTAGCAGTAACTAATAGAGATACTGCTAATGGCTTGGATAATGCATTAATTTATCTGGATTATCTGGAAGGTAAAGAAGAAGCAAGTAACATTCAAGATTGGGCCGGTTTTGAAAGGGGGTTACAGAAACTTTATGCATCGCCTGATTTGATTGGAGATGACGCTTTACAAATCATGACGATACATAAAGCTAAAGGGCTCGAATTTGATACGGTGATTGTACCTGGACTTGGTCGAGCACCGCGCAATAGCGATCGACAGCTACTCAAATGGATGGAGCAGCCACATAAAGGAGTGCCGAATGAAAGGAATGTGGAGATTTCAGATTTGTTCCTTGCTCCTATTCAGGAAACAGGAATGGACAATGATTCCATCTATACTTGGATAGAGAGGCTTGAGAAAAATAAGGAGGCTTATGAAGCAGATCGCTTGTTGTATGTTGCTGCGACACGAGCTAAAAAATTCCTATACTTGCTGGGCGGCGTTGCCTTAGCAACTGATGTTGATGGAAAAGCGATACCTAAGCAGCCTGCTTCAGGCTCGCTGTTGAGCAAGCTTTGGCCGGCTGTCCAGTTGATATATGACCATGCTGTAGAAAGATATCTTCTCTCTGAAAATGCCCCGTTAAATGAAAGAAGCAAGGGATCAATCGCCAAATCTATTTGTAAACAGAGCATTTGCCGGTTGAAAGTTGATTGGAAGTTGCCAGAAGCTCCCGAATCCGTGATTTGGCAACAATCATATGGTACTAAAGAAATGCAGGAAGAAATAGAATTCTCATGGGTCAGTGAAATGGCCCGTCATGTGGGTAATGTAGTTCACCGATGGCTCCAGCAAATCGCAGAGGATGAAATGCGCGGATGGGATTCCGAGCGGATACATAAAATACAGGATAAATTTAGACAAAATTTATTTGCTAGCGGTATGACTGGAAGTGATCAAGAAATGCGAGATGCTGTTGACCGCATCATTTCGGCGTTGACGAATGCAATCAATGACAAGCGCGGGCAATGGATTTTGGGTACTCAACAACTTGCACAAAATGAATTAAGAATTACTGGTGCCGTCAATAATGAATCGATGAACTGGGTGATCGATAGAACTTTCTGTGATTCCAACGGCACTCGATGGATTATAGATTATAAAACAAGTAGTCATGAAGGTTCGGATATACAGGGTTTTCTCGATAGAGAGCTAGTTCGATATAGATCTCAGCTCAATCGCTATGCGATATTTATGCAACAAATAGATCCCAGACCCATCAAATTGGGAATTTATTTTCCACTAATTTGTGGCTGGTGCGAGTGGTGAAGGTTAATTTTCTACTTGAAAAAATTTTTTATAAAGAACTCGGTCGCAAGCGATCGAGTTTTAGAAGAGTGGTAGTTGCCCAAACCTCCCTTTCATTTCATCCATCACTTTGAGTTGATTTTGTACATAGTCGGCCCTGAGATATCCCTAAGCACTTGATATTAGTTATGAATACACTGTTTATTAGTGATTATAACAACCGGAAATGTTAAAATGGCATCATATTTCTGGTCGAAATGGTGATTAAAAATGCTAAGACGTAGTAGTACGATTCATCAACCGAATTTGTTTGGAACAGATTTTCTGATGCAGTTGGATGCCAGTGATCCGCTGCTGAAGCTTGCAGCAGCGATACCATGGCAAGAATTTGACGAAGGATTTTCGATTTACTACACGAAATCGACAGGCGCGCCGAGTAAACCGATCCGGTTGATGGCTGGGCTATTGATCCTGAAGCAGTTAGAGAATTTGAGTGATGAGGCGGTAGTATTGCAGTGGAAGCGCAATCCTTATTACCAGGCTTTTTGCGGCATGAAAGAGTTCCAGCAAAAGCTGCCTTGCCATAGCACGGAATTGGTGCATTTTCGCAAGCGCATAGGTGCGCAAGGTGTAGAGCGGATTTTTCGGATGAGCGTTGGTTTGCATGGGGAATCGGCACTGGAAGATGTGGTTCATGTTGACACGACAGTGCAAGAGAAGAACATCACGTACCCGACGGTGAGCCAAACTGGCGATCAAGATTATCAATCGACTGAACAAGATTGGCTCCGCGTATGATATTTCCCAGCGGCGTACTTTTGTCAAAGAAGTGAAGTCACTGCGCCTGGATATCCGGCACTACCGGCACGTGAAGAAAAGAGCGAAGGCCAAGCGCGCATTAAAACGGCTCAGAACCATTGCAGGTGTATTGATACGGGAGCTCCGGAGAGAATTGCCGCAGCACTGTCTGTTTGAGTGCTATCAAAGGGACTTTCTGCTGTATGAACGCGTATTACGGCAACAACAAAACGATAAAAACAAGATCTACTCATTGCACGAACCACAAGTGTACTGTGTTGGTAAGGGGAAAGACCACAAACAATACGAATACGGCAGTAAGGCATCGATAGCCAGTACCGCGAAAGGTAATCTGATTGTCGGGGTTGTCAGTCACGAACAGAACCTGCATAACAGTCATACTCTGCCGGAAATATTGCGCCATGTTGAGATCTCGCGCGGGAAAGCAGCCAAGCAAGCCGTATGCGATCGCGGCTACCGCGGCAAACGTGAAGTCAATGGAACCCAGATCATTTTGCCCGGAAAAGGGCTCAAGAAAGATACCCGATACCAGAAAGACAAGAAACGAAAACAGTGCAGAAGACGTGCGGCGATTGAGCCCATTATCGGCCACCTGAAATCGGATTATCGAATGGCGAGGAACTATCTGAAAGGCACTATTGGCGATCGTATTAACCTGCTGATGGCTGCTGATCATTCTTTGGTTCTTTTTTCATGGCGAAGACTACAGATTTCGCAAATTCTTTAATGGAAAGATGGCCGAAGAAGACCCAATTGCTCGATTTTGCCTTTATGAACTCTCCACCTCTTGAAGCGACTGATCGAAGATTACGATTGATACAGTTTTTCAGGGCCGACTAGTTGGGAGCGTGGGTATTGTGAAATATCAGAGTAAGGTATTCAAAAAAATTATGAATTTCTTATAAGTTACTAAAATTTCTTTAGTGACTGTGTAGAAAGGGGAAAGTAGTGTTAGGTGGAGGGGGATACCA
>Ga0209170_1001192_pt1 | contig 11158 bp, 7 predicted proteins | sample KloWWTKNB14_bulk_FD_187178 | JGI IMG/M metagenome (GOLD analysis project Ga0209170, IMG submission 187178) | Active sludge microbial communities from Klosterneuburg, Austria, studying microevolution and ecology of nitrifiers - Klosterneuburg... | ecosystem: Engineered > WWTP > Aerobic digester >...
TTCCCGACAGGTAATAGTGGATGGCATCGATCCCCGTGACCAGGCGGCAGGTGCCGCCGCCGGCGCGGCGCGGATGCAGACGCGCCGCGCCGCCCTTGAACCACTGCTGGTAAAGCTGCTTCAGCAGGTTTTCGCAACCGGGCTGCACGGCGTCCTCGCCCAGGCCGAGCGAAGCCGGCGATTCGCCGCGCTGCAGGTGGGCGATGCGTCGCTTCACGCTGCGCGACAGGTCGGACAGGTCCAGCCAGCGCAGTTGGCCGCCTCCTTCAGCGACGGTTGTCTCCGGGGCGTTCGAGGACGGGTCGACGACGAGAGGCGGCACCCGCGGTTCGGCCGGGGGGGCATTCAGCACGGCCACTTTGCCGCCCCAGCGGTGCAGCCAGCGCTCGACCTGCACGAGTTGTCGCCCGGACAGCTCGTAGGGACTGGCCCGGTGCAGCAGCAGGGTTTGCGCATAGGCGGCGGCGACGCTCGTAGCCGGATGTTCGGCCTGCAGCGTGTCGTTCACCGGATGGGCCAAGGCGCCCAGCTCTTCGGCCGCCGAGAACACGCGGTGCAGCGTCTGCCAGAGCTGCGCGGGCGGATCGGTGGGCGCGCGATAGATGTCGAGCAGCTCGGCGCGCAGGGCGCCCATGGCGCGTTGCGCGATCAGCGCGGCATGCGGCCGCAGATTGGCATCGCCCGCCAGACAGGCCGCCAGGCAGTGCAGGTAGCCGGTCTGCACGGCCTGCCAGAGCGTGCGGTTGGTGTCCATGCCGGCCTGCTCGGGCGGCGCCAGCGGCAACGGCCGGCCGGCGAACTTGCGCGCCGATTCCGTCTGGGCGAAGGCAATCGGGTCGCGCAACAGTTCGAGGATCTTCAGCCGCTCGGCGGGCACGATGGCGAAGCGGTTGAGCAGATTGATCTGGCGCAGCAGCAGGGCCTGCGCCTGCGCCGGATTGGCCAGCGGCTGCGCCGACAGCCAGTCGCGGCAACTGTGCGCGGCGGCAAAGGCCGGCGGCTGGTCCGAACCGAGTGCGGGCAGGGCGAATGCGGTCACGGTCAATTACTCCCTTGTACATCGGCCAGCGCCCCGACGAAGGCGCTGCGCAGGGTCTCGCCGTCCGGGCCGCTGCGGGTTGATGCAGTGCGTGCAGCCTGCCCCCAGATCGAATCGGGAAAGTGGCGGTCGTCGCGCCAGCGCGGGACGATGTGCCAGTGCAGGTGCGGCACCCTGTTGCCCAGGCTGGCGAGGTTGATCTTGTCCGGTCTTGCCGCGCGGCGCACGGCGGCTTCCGCGGCGAACACCACCGACATCAGGTGGCCGCGCTCCCCGGCGTCGAGGTCGGTCATCTCGGCCACGTGGCGTTTCCAGATGACGCGGCAGGAGCCGGGATAGTCGGCGTCCGGCACCAGCACCAGCCGGCAGAACGCGTCCTGCCAGAGGACCTCGCCCCCCGGTTCATGGCACAGCGGGCATGCATCCGCTCGTAACATCGGGAACCGCCCCGTTATGCGTAAAGAATGAGAGGCATTCTACGCCGGGTCGCCGCAGCGGGGATAGCGCCGCCTTACCGCCCGATGAGCGTGCGGGCGAGTACGAACCCCACAACCGCGATGCGGTCGTCGCCTTCGTCCTTTTCCGAGAAGTCGGTATCGGCCAGGGTTTCGTCGCCGAAGCGGTTGTTGTCGCAAATGAGGCGGATCGACTGCTTCATGCCGCGCTGGGCGCGCCGCACGATGAATTTGCCGCCGGCTTTCAGCACGAATACGCCGTTGGCGTGGATGCGGTTCACCCTGGGATCGTAGATGACCATATCCCCGGTGCGGACATACGGCTCCATGTCGTCAGAGAGCACGCGCATGATCCGGACGTCACGCGGCAGCCCGATCGAGCGCAGCGTCTCCGGCAGCGTATACAGCGCGTAGCCCTCGATATCCTCGTCCCCATGCGTTTCGATGACCGTGTAACGCTCGTCGATGATGTGCGCGCCGCTGCCGCGCTCGCCGTTGAGCAGTTGATCGACGGTGGTATTCAACGCATCGGCAATTTCGGGCAGGCGGAAGGTGTCCGGCACGCCCTCGCCCTTCAACCAACTGGCGGCGGTGTTCTGGCTGACGCCGAACATTTCCGCGACAGCCACGGCCCGGCCATAGCCGGCAGGGATGCTGCCGCGCCGGTCGAGGGCCGCATTGAAGTTGGCCGCAAACTGGCTGCGGAATTCCTTCAGTCGCTGCGGCTTGTCGTCGGCCTTGTTGTCGAGGTGAACAATCCGGGTCATGCCCGGATTATAGGCGCTGGCCTGGATTGATTTCAGGTCCGAACCGCCGGTTTCGACTTTCGAATTAACAATCATCATGGATGCACGCCACAAAAAGGCTGAAAGATTGAGTCATTCAGGTTTAAATGTACTTGTAAATATCAAATAGCGGTTGTGATTTTAATACATAAATAATAAAATTCCGCCTTTTTAGGAGGTTGGCTTGCTTTTCGGCCGTCGGAGCGGAATGGGGACGATCCTGGTGCTGGCTGCGATGCCGGTGCTTGCCCAGTCGGTGGTCGACTCGGCGGCACAGGAGCAATACCGCCGCCAGGAGCGCGAGCGCGCCTTGCGCCAGAGGGAAGAGCGCCAGCCCGACGTGCGCCTGCCCTCTCCGGCCGTGGGCGACGAGCGCGTGTTCGAGCGCTTGTTCGAGCGCGAGACCCCCTGCTTCGAAATCAGCCGCATCGCCCTGGCCGGCGAAGAAGCCGAACGCTTCGAATTCGCCCTGCGGACAACGCTTGCCACAACCCCGCCCATTCTTCCCCGCTGCCTTGGCGCTCACGGCATCGAGGCCATTCTCGGCCGCGTCCAGAACGCCATCATCGCGGCCGGCTTCGTTACCACCCGCGTTCTGGCTGCGCCGCAAGACCTCAAGACGGGGCGCCTCGAATTCACCGTGATCCCCGGCCGCGTGCGCGCCATCCGCTTCGCCGACGGCAGCAACCCGCGCGCATCGCTCGCCGGCGCCTTCCCGATTCGCGCGGGCGACCTGCTCAACCTGCGCGATATCGAACAAGGGCTGGAAAACCTCAAGCGCGCGCCCACAGTCGAAGCCGACATCCAGATCCTCCCCGCAGACACCCCCGGCGAAAGCGATCTGGTGATTGCCTGGAAGCAGGCCTTCCCGCTGCGCGTAACGCTCTCCGCCGACGATGCGGGCGCGCGCGCCACCGGCAAGAACCAGGGCGGCGTCACCCTTTCCGCCGATAACCCGCTTGGCCTGAACGACCTGTTCTACCTCAGCGTCAATCGCGACCTGGGCAACGGCGCCAATGACAAACGCGGCACGCGCGGCCACACGCTGCACTACTCCGTCCCCTACGGCTACTGGACGCTTGGCATGACCGCCGGCCGCCATGACTACCACCAGTCCGTTGCCGGCATCAACCAGGCCTATCGCTACAGCGGCACCGGCAATCACGCCGAAATCAAGCTCTCGCGCCTGATCCATCGCGACGCCGTGCGCAAGACCACCGCCTCGCTGCGCGGCTTTGTCAAGAGTTCGCGCAACTACATCGACGACGCCGAAATCGAAGTGCAGCGCCGGCGCATGGCCGGCTGGGAGGCCGCGCTTGCGCACCGCGAATTCATCGGCGCCGCCAGCGTCGACGCCAGCCTCGCCTGGCGCCAGGGCACCGGCGCCCGGGGCGCCCTGCACGCGCCCGAGGAACCGTTTGGCGAAGGCACCGCCCGGCCGCGCATGGTGCTGGCCGATGCCGCCCTGAACCATCCCTTCGCCCTCGGCGGCCAGCGCCTGCGCTTCAACGCCGTCTGGCGCGCCCAGTGGAACCGCACGCCGCTGGTGCCGCAGGACCGTTTCGCCATCGGCGGCCGCCACACCGTGCGCGGCTTCGACGGCGAAAGCGTGCTCTCCGCCGAGCGCGGCTGGCTGCTGCGCAACGATCTCGGCTGGGCGCTCGGCGACAGCAGCCAGGAACTCTACTTCGGCATCGACCACGGCCGCGTCGGCGGCGCCTCGGCGGATCTGCTGGTCGGCCGCAAGCTCAGCGGCGCCGTGCTCGGCCTGCGCGGCGGCGTGAGCGGCATAGGTGGCATGAGCAGCTTCAACTACGACCTCTTCGTCGGCCAGCCGGTGAAGAAGCCCGAAGGCTTCAAGACCGCCCGCACCATGGCGGGTTTCAACCTCAACTGGACTTTTTGAACATCAAGGAGAGAAGCATGAAAGCAGGGTATTTTTTTGCAAGCGGCCTTTTGCTGGCCTCGCTTGGGTTGGCTCGAGGAATGGCGTACGCGCAGGAGCCGGGCTGGTATGCCGGCGCCGGCATCGGCCGGTCGACATTCAATGTGCACCTCGATCATCTGCTGGGCGGCAGTTCTCCCGGATCGATCGGCCTGAAGGAAAACCGTCATGACGCAGGCTGGAAGTTTCTCAGCGGCTACCGATTCGACGGTCGATTCGGCATGGAGGTCGAGTACGCAAATCTCGGCGACTACGCCCTGTCCGATCCGGCCGGCGTACTGGGCACCCCTGGTGGACGTATCGACGGGGGCATCTCCAGCTTCACAGCATCGATTACCGGAAGGCTGCCGATCAACGACAAGTGGTCGGCAACGGGCCGTATCGGCGTAAGCCGTCTTGTCGTCGATGTGGATGCCACCTCCGTCAGCAGGGGCAAGGTCTATGGCAAGGATCACGCCTCCCTGGCCCCGGTATTAGCCGCCGGCGCCGACTACAAGCTCGATTCGGCCTGGTCTTTGCGGGCCGAGTATGCCTATTTCGGCAAACCCAGGGTTTTCCACGACGCCGGCGAACGGGTAAGAGCGAATATCTCGCTGCTGTCCTTCAACATCCTGTATTCGTTTTAAGACAGCACGATGACCACCCCAGGTTTCAGCCCCGCAGTTTGCATCGCGTGCTCGGCTGCATTGCTGGTTTCCTGCGCCAGCCAACCGGTGGCGATTGCGCCCGGCGAAATCAGGGTTTTTTATTCGACGCTGCACCCCGACGGTAGCCGCCTCAAGGAAATTCCCACCGAAGTCACCATCGTCAGGCGAGAGAACACCTTCAACAACGTGGGCGTGCAGGTGGCGCTCAATATCTTCATGCTCGCCATGGGCGGCGGCTTTGGTGTGCAGGGGTTCAGCAAGGACGATCTCAAGGGATCCAGCATCGACGATGCAGCCTCGCGCGCTAACCTGAAGAACCCGGTGGCGGGCGAATTCTTGGGAAAGCTGAAAAGCAGAATTGACGAGACCCTGCGCCAAGATCCGGAAATGCGCGGCAGGACTTACCGCGAGCCCGTCCTGGTTGCCGGCGGCAGCACGCGCCTGATCTATGAAACCCTGATGGACGGCGAAGAAGAGCGCTTCCGCCTGAAAACCAGCCTGCAGGTCTACAAAAAGAAGGAAAGCGCCGGGATGTTTTCCTTCAGCCCGCTGGTGATCGTCAATTGCAGCGACGAGTCGGGCGAGCCCATGCCGCTCGATCAATGGGCCGAGGCCGATTTCCAGCCCGTCAAGACACAACTCGACAGCCTGTTGTCCGCATGTGAAGCAAAGGTCATGGCCGAACTGCCGGCCTTGCTGAAAGACTGAACGCATTTTGCGCACCCGCCACGAAAGGGACGAAATCATGACCACCCACCGCCCGCCCTCAGCCCGCCCACCCCACGCCGTCCTGCGCCCACTGACTTTTGCCCTTGGAGTGGTCTGCGCCGCCCTCGGCCTGGCCTGCCTTCCTCCGGACGCCCACGCCCAGATCGTCGCCTACAAAGCCATTGCCGCCACGCAACCGCAAGTGAGCGCCGCCGCCAACGGCGTGCCGCTGGTGAACATCCAGAGCCCGAGTGCCGCCGGCCTCTCGCACAACCGCTACACCCAATTCGACGTCGACCCCCGCGGGGCCATCCTCAACAACGCCCGCAGCAACGCCCTGACGCAACTGGGCGGCTGGATAGAGGGCAACCCCAATCTGGCCGCCGGCACGGCGCGCATCATCCTCAACGAAGTCCTCTCCGCCAGTCCCAGCCGGCTGACGGGCTACCTTGAAGTCGCCGGCAGCCGCGCCCAGGTCATCCTCGCCAACCCGGCCGGCATCAGTTGCGCCGGCTGCGGCTTCATCAACGCCAGCCGCGCCACCCTCACCACCGGCACGCCCATCGTGAGCGGCGGCAACCTCGAAGGCTATCTCGTCGAGCGCGGGCAGGTCACCGTGCAAGGCGCCGGCCTGGACGCCAGCACCACCGACTACACCGAGCTCATCGCCCGCGCCATCGAAGTCAATGCCGGCCTCTGGGCCAAAGAACTCAAGCTCACCGCTGGCGCCAATCGCGTCGATGCCGGCAACACGCACGCCAGCCCCATCGCCCCGGCGGCCCTGCCCCCCGAAGCCGGCCCGGCGCCCGCCTTCGCCATCGACGTGGCCAGCCTGGGCGGCATGTACGCCAACAAGATCGTACTCGTCGGCACCGAAGCCGGCGTCGGCGTGCGAAACGCCGGACAGATCGGTGCGGGTGCCGGAGACGTCCTCGTCACGGCCGAAGGCCGGCTCGAGAACAGCGGCCACATCAGTGCTGCCGGCCCCATGCGCCTGAACAGCGTTGCCGGCATCGACAATGCCGGCACGCTCTACGCGCAGGGCGATCTTCACCTGGCCACGGCTGGCGGCATCCTCAACCGCGGCATCGTTGCCGCGCGCGGCAACGCGCAGCTTGCCGCCAGCCGCATCGACTCGGGCGCCGGCAGCGTGCTCGGCGCCGGCCTGCATGAAGACGGCAGCCTGGCCGCCGGCGGGGATCTTGGGCTCAGCGCCACGCAGATCGCCACGCACGGCCAGAACCTCGCCGCCGGCAGCCTGGCCATGGATGGCGCCAGCCTCGATCTCACCGACAGCCAAAACTCGGCGCAGCACATTACCCTTGCCGCCCGCAGCGGCGCCCTGGACGCCCGTGGCGCGCGGCTCTTTGCCCAGCACAGCCTCCAGCTCAGCGCCGCCGGCACGCTCACCAGCGCTTATGCCCGCCTGGGCGGGGGTAGCGTCCGCATCGAAGCGGCCGCGCTGGACAACCGCGCCGGACAGATCGTGCACACCGGCCTCGGCCCCGGCCCCGGCCGTCTCACGGTCGCCGGCGTCCTCGACAACACCGGCGGCCTCATCGCCGGCAACGCCGGCGCCCTTGAGGTCACCGCCGCCCGGCTCGCCAACGCCGGCGGCGTGCTCGCTTCCCAAGGCGATCTTGGCCTCAGCGTACTCGCCGACACCGTCCTCGAAGGCAGCCTCGAAGCCGGCGCCCGTCTCGAGCTTGGCGCCGCCGGACACCTGGAGAACCGCGCCACGGTGCGCGCCGGCACCACCCTCAGCCTTGCTGCCGCCCGTCTGACCAACGCCGCCGGGGGCGAGCTCAGCGCGCAAGACACCCGCCTCCGTGTCACCGGCGCCCTCGAGAACCGCGGCCTCATCGACGGCACCGACACCGAGATCGACGCCGGCAGCCTCGCCAACCTCGGCACCGGCCGCCTCTACGGCGACACACTGTCGATTGCCACCACCACCCTCGACAACCTGGCCGAAGCCGGCCCCACCGCCACCTCGGCCCCGGTGATTGCCGCACGCCACCGCCTCGACATCGGCGCCCGCGACATCACCAACCGCGAGCAGGCGCTCCTCTTCAGTGCCGGCGACCTGAGAATCGGCGGCACGCTCGACGCCGGCCGCCACGCCACCGGCCGCGCCACCATCCTCACCAACGCCAGCGCCACCCTCGAAGCCCTGGGCAACCTCGAGCTTGCCGCCAGCCGCATCGACAACAGCAATCTCCACTTCACCACACAGGAAGCCAACCTCGGGGATACCCCCCACGAAGAATTCCAGGGCCAGGGTGCGGCCACCCGCTACACGCGCGGCGACGTGCGCTTCATCCCCCACGAGAACTTCACCCGCCTGCTCACCCCGGACGGTGCCCTCTACAACAACTGGTACCGCTACGACTACACCCGCAGCACGCGCCAGACGCAAGTAGCCACCTCCGAACCCGGGCGCATCCTCGCCGGCGGCGCCATGACGATTGACGCCACCACCCTCACCAACGACAAAAGCCACATCCTCGCCGGCGGCGCGCTTACCCTTAACAGCGTTATCTGGTATGACGAGTTGGGCAATACAAAAAACATAGACAAATCACTACTTGGTACGTTTGGGGATGTTACGAATATAACGAATGTTGGAGTTGCCACCCCATTTGCTCTAAGTATTTTTTTACCTCCCGAAGTGTGGAATGCAATCACATCTTTATTCAAGGCAAATCAATAAAGGGGCGACATGAAAAGGAACCTCAAAAAGATAATGGGTTTTTTGCTCGTTCTGGGATGTGCCGTTTTAATCGGATGTGCAAGACAGTTCGGGCAAGGAAGGTGAACATCAAGATCGAATCGCTGGCAAAGGCGACAACTACCTTGACGCGCGCCGGCAGCAAGCAGACGGTGCTCGCCCCGCAGCTCTACGCCCGCGTGAAGGCGGGCGACATCGACGGCGCTGGCGCCCTCCTCAGCGCCAACCACCTGCAACTCGCCCTCACCGGGGATCTGACCAACCTGGGCACGATCGCCGGGCGCGAACTCGTCACGCTCAGCGCCGGGAACCTCAGGAACCTGGGCGGGCGCATCCGTGGCATGGACACCTGGCTCTCCGCCCGGCAGGACCTCGAGAACCTGGGCGGCAGCCTCGAAGGCGAGGATCGTCTCACCGCACGGGCCGGGCGCGACCTCAAGGTACAGAGCACCACGCACAGCACCACCAGCGCCCAGGCCCCTGGCAACACGCGCACGCATCTGGACCGCCTCGCCGGCCTGTATGTGACGAATCCCGGCGGCACCCTGGTGGCCGCCGCCGGGCGCGACCTCGACCTCATCGCCGCCGCCCTCGTGAATGCCGCCCCCACCGCGGCTTCCCCCTCTCCCCTCGCGGGAGAGGGTCGGGGTGAGGGGGCAACCACTCTCCTCGCTGGCAGGAACCTCGCTCTGGGCACCGTCACCACCGCCTATGCGGAGAAGGTCGGCGACGGCAAGCACGCCCGTCAGGAATCGGGCAGCAGCGAGGTCGGTTCGCTGATCCAGAGCGCCGGCGATCTGACGCTGATCGCCGGGCGCGACCTGACGGCGCGCGCCGCCGAGGTCACCAGCGATCAGGGGCGACTGCTGGCCAGCGCCGGCAACGATATCCGCATCGAAGCCGGAGAAAGCACGCTCAATGTCGCCGAGCAGCACAAGACCAAGTCGAAGGGTTTCCTGTCGACAAAGAAGACCACGACCCGCGATACGCTGAACGACACCAGCGCCCTCGCCAGCACCTTCTCGGCCGACAGCACCACCCTGATCGCCGAGCGCGATATCGCGATCAAGGGCAGCAATGTGGTGGCGACGAATGACACCACCCTGATCGCCACGCGCAACCTGAGCATCGAAGCGGCCAGCGAGACGCATACCGAAACGCACTTCACCAAAACCAAGCAATCCGGCGTCTACAGCTCCGGCGGTGTCGGCTTCACCCTCGGCAGCAAGCAGCAAAGCACCGACCAGCAGACCGACGCCACGCTCGCCGCCGGGAGCACCCTCGGCAGCACCGACGGCAACGTCCTCTTGCTCGCCGGAGAAAACTACCGGCAAGTCGGCAGCGATGTGATCGCCGTGCAGGGCGACATCGACATCGCCGCCAAGACCGTCGACATCGTTGAAGCACGGCAAACCAGCCGGACGGTGACTGAAACAAAGAGCAAACAATCCGGCCTGACCATTGCCATGACCAGCCCGGTGATCAGTGCGATACAGACGGTGCAGCAGATGAGCGAAGCGGCGAACAATACGAAAGACCCGCGCATGCAACTGCTGGCGGCGGCCAACGTCGGTCTCTCGGCCAGCAATGCGGCGGATGCGATCAAGGCCGGGCAGGGCACCACCATCGACGGCAAAGCCAACCAGATACCGGTGCTCGACGAGAGCGGCAAGACCGTCGGCATCGGCATCAACATCAGCATCGGTAGCAGCAAGAGCAGCAGCAAGACCACACAGACGAGCAATACCGCCGCTGCCTCAAACCTCACCGCTGGCCGCGACATCACCGTCATCGCGACCCCCTCTCCCCCCGCGGGAGAGGGCGGGGGTGAGGGGGCGGGCGACATCACTGTGCAAGGTTCGGCGCTCAGCGCCGGGCGCCACCTGACGCTCACCGCAGACGACGAAATCAGGCTCCTCGCCGCAAGGAACACCACCGAACAACACAGCGCCCACAAGAACAGCAGCGCCAGCGTTGGCATCGGCTTCGCGCTCGGTGGCACGCAGAACGGTTTCACGCTCAACGCCAGCGTGAGCCAGGGCCAGGGCCGCGCGAACGGCAAGAGCCTCGATCACCTCAACAGCAAAGTCAGTGCCGGTGACACGGCGCGTCTTGCCTCCGGCGGCGACACGCGCCTGAGCGGCGCAGTGGTCGAAGGCCGCCGGATCGCAGCCAACATCGGCGGCGACCTCGAAATCGAAAGCCTGCAAGATACCGCCACCTACCGCAGCACCCAGCAAAGCGCCGGGGGCAGCATCAGCCTGTGCATCCCGCCCCTGTGCGCCGGCGCCGCTCCCGTCTCCGGCAGCGTCAATGCCGGTAACGGCAAGATCAAGAGCGACTACCGGAGCGTCACCGAACAGAGTGATGATGCAGGTGCGTGCAAAAATCAAGGCGTTACTGGTCATTCATTAGGGATGCTTGACTCAGGCTTGTGCCTGCCGCGTTCTTGCGCCGCCAAGCCCGACGCCCGCATCGTGGTGAGCGAGGTCTCCGACCAGACGGCGGCCCTGAAGAAAACGCCCAGTGCGGATTCTCCCGATGAACCGTTCTGCCCACAGCCCGGTTTGCAATGCCGCCCGCTGCTACAATCGGAATGCCATCACAGCATCCCATCCACACTCGAAGGAGTTTGACTATGTGCCCCCTGACCCTTGCGTGCCGAACCGGAATTACGCAATGCTGTCTGGCGCTGGCCCTGTTCGCCGGCACGGCCGTGTCGGCCCAGGCCGGTACGCTGGACAAGATCCGGCAGAGCGGGACCATCTCCCTGGGTTATCGTGAAGCCTCGATCCCCTTCTCCTATGTCGGCGAGAACCGGCAGCCGGCCGGCTATTCGGTCGAGTTG
>Ga0209170_1001194_pt1 | contig 11148 bp, 12 predicted proteins | sample KloWWTKNB14_bulk_FD_187178 | JGI IMG/M metagenome (GOLD analysis project Ga0209170, IMG submission 187178) | Active sludge microbial communities from Klosterneuburg, Austria, studying microevolution and ecology of nitrifiers - Klosterneuburg... | ecosystem: Engineered > WWTP > Aerobic digester >...
GCCGGAGAGCACCTACTACTATGTCCTTGATCCCGGAACGGGGGGCGACGTATTCAACGGATTCATCTACCTGCGCCGATAAGGCCGCCGCAAGGCAAACACGATAAGTTCAACAAATAATGAAGACACAGGCCAAAAGATGGAAAGGAACTGCGCTCGCGCTTTTCCTGGGCACCTCGCTCTTCGCGCAGCAGGATCCGCAATTCACCCAGTACATGTTCAACCTGCTCGCCATCAATCCGGCGTATGCGGGTAGTGCAGAGCGGGTGAGCTTGAAGGGACTCACCCGGCACCAGTGGGTGGGCTTCAGCGGTGCGCCAACGACGCAGACCCTTACGATACACGCTCCCGTACTGCATGAAACACTTGCAGTGGGTGGTACGATCATGCGCGATAGCCATGGGCCCATCACCCAATACACCTTCATGGCCGATGTGGCATACAGGATCCTCATGGGAGATAAGAAGTTGGCCTTCGGTTTGAAAGGTGGAATGAACCTCTTCCAAGGTGAGTTTGCCAGTCTTACCCCGCAAACCCAGGGTGATCAAGTGTTCCAACAGAACGTGAGCACCAAGCTCGATCCGCAATTCGGTTTCGGTATGATGTATTACAGTGATCGGTACTTCCTCGGTCTCAGCACCCCGAAACTGGTCCGCACGGAATTCTTCGACACCGATTCCCTCGCTTTCGTCTCCTCTCCAGGCCAGCGTGCACACTACTTCCTCACTGGTGGGTATGTCTTCGACCTGGGTACTTACCACAAGTTCAAGCCGACCTTCTTGGTGAAAGCCGTGAACGGTGCACCGCTCAGCTTCGACCTCAGCGCGAATTTCCTCTTCTTCGAGAAGTTCTGGCTGGGTGCCATGTATCGTCACACCGATGCGGTCGGTGCTTTGGCCCAGTACCATATCACCAACGACTTCACGGTAGGCTATTCCTACGACTATCCGCTGAGCACCCTGCGCAATTACAGCGGAGGCTCGCATGAGATCATGCTCGGCTTCGCGTTCGGTAACAAGTTGAAAGGCATCCGCTCACCGCGCTACTTCTGATCATGACCACCACCAACAACCACTCCAGTCCCCAGCGGCCATCGGGCTTTGGTCTGGTCCTGCTCGTTCTGTTGCTCCTCCCCGCACTGCTTCCCGCGCAGAAGCTCAAGGAGCGTATGGCCGACCGGTATTCCGAGGTATTCGATTACCCGAAGGTGGCCGCCATTTACGAGGACCTCGTGGCCAGTGGAAAGGCCGAAGCATCCGACATGCGGAGGTTGGCACTGGCCTATCGGAAGATGGGGCAACCGGCGAAAGCGGAAGCCACCTACTTGAAACTGATGGGCACCGGTACACAAACACCGGACGATGTGTTCGCTTATGCCGAGCAACTGCGCGCTAACGGAAAGTATCCGCAGGCCTTGGAATGGTATGCCACCTACGCGACCCTTCGACCGGAGGATCCACGGGTGGTCGGGTATTTGAACAACACCGCCGTGTTCGATCGGCTCATGCGCGACAGCGCAAGTGCAACAGTGCGTTCCCTGCCGATCAATTCGCCACAGGCCGATCTAGGCCCTGGTGTCATGGAGGAATTGCTTTTGTTCGCTAGCGCACGTGGAGATGGGGTGGGTGGCCATCGGACCTATGCTTGGGATGATCAGCCGTTCTTGAATCTCTACTCCGCGTTGCTGAAAGGGGAGATCGCAGAAGAGCCGTTGGTGATGCGCAAGGATGTGAACAGCCGCTACCACGATGGGGTCGGTTCCTTCGATTCCACCTCCAATCGACTCTACTTCACACGGAACAATTTCTACTACGGTTCGCTGGACAAGAACGAACGCGGCGAATTGAATCTGGGCATCTTCTACACGGATGTGATCACTGGTGAATTCGGTCAGCCGGAATGGGGCAGCCTCATTCCATTTGACCACAACGATCCAGAATACAACTACGGACATCCAAGCATTTCTCCGAATGGTGCTAAGCTCTTCTTCGTGAGTGATCGTCCCGGAGGACATGGAGGTACCGATGTGTGGTATTGCGAGAAGTTGGGTAGTCAATGGGGCGCGCCGATCAACATGGGACCAGAAGTGAATAGCGCGGGCAATGAGATGTTCCCGTATCTGCACCGGGACAGTACCCTGTACTTCGCCAGTTCCGGACACGCCGGGTTGGGTGGACTGGACCTTTTCTATGCTAGGCTGACCAAAGCAGGTCCGGGTAGGGTGTTCAACATGGGCTATCCCATGAACACGCGCTTCAATGATCACGGTCTGGTCTTCATCAACGATACCACCGGATTCTTCGTGAGCGATCGCGAAGGGGGGCAGGGCAGTGATGATATCTATGGTTGTACCGTGCGCCCTCCGACCGTGTACATCGCAGGGGTCGTGGTGGATCAAGAATCACGTGTACCCATCGATGGTGCCACTTTGGTCATGAAGGACGAAGCCGGTCGCTACATCGAGAACTTCAAGGTGGAAAGCCAACCCGGAGGAAAGTTCAACATCGAGGTGCCATACAAGGACAAGTACGTCCTGGTAGCGAACAAGAACGGTTATTTCCAGAAGGAACTTACCCTCAGCACGAACGATGATCCGCTGGAACAGATCGTGGTGGAAATGCTCAAGTACGATTACGCTGCGGAAGGGTTCGTCTTCCATGGCGAGACCGGAGCGCCCTTGGCTGGGGCTACCGTGACCTTGACGGATGGCAAGGACAATGTGTTGGAGACGATCACCACCGATGCGAGCGGCAAGTATGCTTTCCCGTTGAAGCCAGAGAGCGACTACCGGATCAAAGCTGAAAAGGAGGCCTTCTTCAAACAAAGTGCGCGGATCAGTACCAAAGGCAAACCCAGCGAGGTCATCCGTACCGATTTCAAGTTGTTCCCCTTGGTGGTGGATCAGGTGGTTCGCTTGGAGAACATCTTCTACGACTACAACAAGTGGAATATCCGACCTGATGCTGCCGTGGAATTGGACAAGCTCGTGGCCACCCTGCAGGACAATCCAACAGTGAAGATCGAACTCAGCTCACATACCGATTGCCGTGGCAAGGACGCGTACAACATGTCCCTCTCGGAGAAACGCGCCAAGAGCGCCGTGGACTACATCATCAGCAACGGGATCCCCAAGGATAACATCACCAGCAAGGGCTATGGCGAAAGCCAGCCGAGCGAAACTTGTGAGTGTACCAAGTGTACTGAAGACGAACATCAGCGGAACCGCCGAACTGAATTCAAGGTGCTTTCGAAGTAGGGTAGGTAGGGACCAAGGGAGACTGGCGGGTCAGGGCGAAAGCGCTGGCCCGTCGGTCGTTCTGGTCAGTGATTCAGTGTTGTGACGCATGATTCGAAGCACGTTCTGCATAGTAGCCTCCGGCCTTTGCGATCCGTGCGAACTCGATCCGGGCCTGATCCCCATCTCCGAGTCGTTCCAAGGAAAGAGCATGGTACCACGTTGCTTCCTCATCAAAGAGCGAAACTGGATGTGTGGCCGCGCGCTGCAAGAATTCCTTGGCCCGTTCATTCATGCCCAGGTTATAGCAACACAGCCCGGCGTAGAACAAGGCATTCACATCGTCCGGATATTGCCCCATGAGGAAGCGTAGATCCTCCAAGCAGCCCTTGTGGTCGTTGCGTACGAATTTGCTCAGAGCCTCTTCCATGAACGGCGTGTAGCGCATCTGCCGTTGTTCCGCCATAGCCGCTGTTCGTTGCTGACCGTCCGCGAAACGCGCTGGGACGTGCTCCGGTTCGCTGATCAACAAAGGTTCGGCAGCGTACAGGTCCTTCGGGTCGGCGACCTTCAGGTCGTGTAGATAGATCCAATGCAGCGCCATGTTGTGCGCGGGTCTCGGATCTGCCGCTGGTGTTTCGGTCTGCTGATCCACGGTGATCGGCCGGGCACCGATACGTTCCACCATGATCCGCTCCACCGTTGCTTCCGATGCCTGTGCGTGCCGATCCGTCGCAGCATGTCCGATGCGCAAGATCTCGGCGATCTCCGTGGCCGTGTCGATCTCCGTGAACGCCAAGGGAACGATCTCGGTGGATCCACTCGGGACAGATGCCGGCTTATGCTCAACACGTGGTCCCACTTCGGCAAGGGGTTCTTCCCGATCATTCAGTTGCCACCACAGTACCGCAACGATCGCAACGGCTACAGCGCCACCGACCAACCAGGATCCGGCATTGATGCCCTTGGGTGTTGGTCGTTCCTGAGCGAGGTGAGCCAGAGCTGCCGCAGCACCTGGCATACGCAGACCCTCCATGGCTTCGCGCAAGAGCGGATCCGCTTCGAGGTGCAATTCCACCTGGTGTTGTTCGGTCGCGTTCAATCGGCCTTCGGCATAGGCCAACAACTGATCGCGCGTCAAGCTGCCGTGCGGTGTGAAGCGATCATGCGTTCTGGTCGGCATGGTGCTGGGTCGTTTTTACGCGTTCAAGGATCAGCCGAAGGTTGCGCCGTCCATTCTGAAGAAAGCTACGGACCTGTTCGGTGCTGAGTCCGGTGTCTTGGGCCACCTGTTGGTAGCTGCGCTGTCTCAAATGGAAGAGTCGGATGCACTGTTCCTGTTCGCTATTCAATTGGGAAATGGCCTGCTCCAGTTGTTGCAGCGAGGCTTCGTGCAGCACGGCATCGTCTTGTTCCGCTGGATCACTGCTGCGGGCGAGATCCTCTGCCAAAGGGATGGTCTTGTCCGCTTTTCGCAGCGCTTGCAGGCATCGGTTGCGCATCACCGTATGCAACCATGGACGAAAGTTCTTCACCTCGTGCTTCCGGATCAGCTCGGTCAATCCTGCGAACAGTTCCACCACCTCGTCCTTGCTGCGTTCGGCGTCCTTCAAATACTTCATGCCCACGCCAAAAAGCAGATCCGCATACCGGTCCCACAGGTCGCCCAAAGCGGAACGGTGCCCCTCCCGCAGGAGTTGCACCAATTCCTCGTCCGTGAGGGTCGCTATGGCCTTGCGGCGCAAGAACATCTATTGATCGTCCAGGTCTTGGTCTTGTCGAACCAACGCTTCTCGTTTCCGCGCAGCTTGGTACATCTCCGCATAGGTCTTCGTTTCGATCACGATAACGCCGCCGGTCACATCGCCGTAACGTGCGGGTAGCCCGCCGGTGTACACCGACACACTACTTATCGCGCTCGGTGGTATGTTCGGCACCCCTCCGCTCACTTTGATGCCATCGATGAAGCTCACGGTATTCTCTGTCCTTGCTCCACGGAAGTAAAGGCCTTCGCCGTTCGCGCTCGGCGTTACACCAGCAAAACTCTTTCCGATGAACTGGATGGGGTCTTTGCGGTTGGCGTCTTTCTCGAATTCCGCAGCGAGTAGGCTCATCCGGCTTGGATCATCCACAGTGATCAGTTTCCGTTCGTAGGCGATGATCTCCACTTCGGTGAGCTCCCCGAAATTCATTCGTACATCCTTAATATAGGTGGCACGGTCCGGTGTCACTTCCACGCCCGGAACTTCCACGAGCTTGTACCCGGTGTAGGAGATCGATACCCCATAGAGGCCGGTGGGCAGCGGTTTCAGTACGAACCGGCCATCCATGTCCGCGACGGAGCCAACAGTTTCCCCGGCCACTTTGGTGTACACGTTGGCCAAGGGCAGTGGGTCGCCGTTCGGATCGAAGACCTGACCACGGATCTCGCCGAGGTTCTGTGCCTGCACGGCCCAATGGGCCAGCATGGCGATCAATAGGAGTGAAGTCGTGTAGCGCATCGTCGTGTGTTTTAGTGTAGATGCACTGGGTGGTTGGAATGCATAAAGAAGGTTGAGAGGTTCAGGGTTGAACCGCTTCGTTCCTCGCGGTGAATGGTTGAGGGTTGAATGCCCTCGCTCGTAAGATGCCGTTTCGCAAGCGGAACGATTACGAATAACCCGCAACATGACCAGCGCACAATGGATCGAGATCGATCCGGCTGGAAATTCGCAGTATCAATGCACCGGCCCAACCCGCAACCCCTATCAACCCTCAACCCTTCAACCTCAACACTATAATTCCTCAGCAACCACCTCCCGAACGCCCGGAACTTCATGCTTCAATAAGTTCTCGATGCCTTGCTTCAACGTGACCATGCTGCTGGGGCAACCACTACACGAACCGCGCAACGATACCGTGACCAGGCCATCTTCGAAGCTTTTAAATGCGATGTGCCCACCGTCTCCTTCCACCGCAGGGCGGATGTATTCCTCCAAGATCTGGATGATCTTCTCATCCTCCGCATTTGTTGCGGTGGCATGGGTGCTCGCACGTTCGTTCGCATCAGCAAGTGCTTGCGACGGTGCATCCTCATATACCACGCGGCCATCGGTGTTGAGGTACTCTTGGATGTATTCGCGCAATTCAAGCTGGACCAGATCCCACGTAACTGCATTGTTCTTGGTCACCGTCACGAAGTTGCTCGACAGGAAGATCCCGGTAACGAACGGAAGGTTGAAGATCTTCTCGGCAAGTGGTGAAACACCTACGGGTTCTTCCGGGGTCCGGAACTCCAAAAGCCGTCCGTCACTCACGAGCATCCGGCTGCTCACGAACCGCATACTGGCCGGGTTTGGCGTGCTTTCGGCGTAAACAGTAACGGGCGGACGTTTTACAGGTTCTGACATGCACTACTCGCCGTTGCCATTAGGGCGCGGACGGGTACAAAGGTAGGTGCGTCGGTAGGCTGGCATCCCAAGAGATGGTGGGTGATGCTTCCGGGTTTCATTGGAACTTCGATCACTGCGTCGGAGCTGTTGGATCCCTGTGTTCATCGGTTCGGTTGTCATTCTACAACGAAGCTAACTCCACTGATCCAACGCTGCGCATCGCTCACGTGCAGGTAGTAAATGCCGCTTGGCCAGTTGTTGGTTGTTCGGTTGTGCTGCCAACACCGTGCTCTTGCACCAAAAGCACCGGACAGAGCCGGCGGAGGTTTGGTGGCGGACACCCTGCCAAAGTCTAAAGACGAAACACAATGGATCGTTCTCGCTGGCTCAGTAACTTTACAACACAATCCGAAAGAACATGGATATCGCAGCGATGAAGCTCGAACTGGTGCAGCGCATGTTGGCCCTCCGCGATACGGCTATCCTTGACCGACTGCGCGAAGTGATCGATACCGAAGTAGAGGACAGCGACATAAGCGATGAAGAGCTGGCCGAACTGGAATCGCTGCGTGCCGAGCGCTTGCGCGGTGAAGGAGGTTCCTATACCTGGGAGGAAGTTCAGCGCATGGCCCGTGAGATGATCAAGAAATGAGCTTTGGGGTGGTCGTGCGCGACAGCGCTGCCAAGGATGTGCTCGAAGCCTTCTTCTGGTACCACACTATCCGTCCGCAGTTAGGCGAGCGCCTCATGGCGGCGTTGAAAGAATGTTACGATTCCGTAGAGGCTAACCCTTATGGATACCAGCCGCGTAAAGGCAACTTCCGACACGCGATGCTTCGCAAGTTCCCGTACCGCATGGTCTACGAGATCGTAGGACAGGAAGTGTTCATTTATCGCATAGTCCACGTGAAACGCAAACCCAGTAGGAAGTTTGGGCCATAGCCGAACGGGTAATGTGTTCAAGCGCAACCCAAAGGTGGGCTGAGTGGGCAACGGTGCATGTTCTCATTCTACAACGAAGCTAACTCCACTGATCCAACGCTGCGCATCGCTCACGTGCAGGTGGTAAATGCCCCTTACCCCTAACCCCTCTCCGAGGGAGAGGGGGATGGTGCCAGAGGTGCTTGGGATGTTCTGCTCTTGCACCAACCTGCCCAGTGCATCGGTTATGGTAAGGCGCAATTGGCCTTGCACGGCGAAGCCTTCGGGTAGTTCCACGCATACTTGCATGGCACTACCAGCGGCCACCGGGTTGGGCCACACGCGTAGCACATTTTTCAAGTTGGTGATCTGCGTTTCCACACCGGTTATCACATGGCACCCCGGTTCTATGCAGCCCATGCTGTCGGTCTTTACCACCCATACGTCTTGGGTGTAGAGCAGGGTGTCAGCATGGGTAACGGGTAGTGCTGTACCACAGGCTATGAAGCCGCCATCGGGTGTGGGGATCACATCGCGGAAGAGGCCGCGGCCATTGGTGATGATATCGTCGTAGTACTGGTAGTTGCGCATCCAAAGGCTGTCACCCTCGCTAGTGGTGCGCAATAGGGTGCCGAAATAATTCAAGTTCAACCTGCCATAACCTCCCGCGATAATGTCCCCATTGGGCGATATTTCGTGAGCGACATGGAAAACGCATTCCGCTTCTGCCGCTGCGTATTCTCGCTGCCAGATGAACTCGCCGTTGGTTGGATCCAGTTTCGCCAAGTACCGCCGATAGGGGCCATTCGTACCATAGCCCAGGCCACCTGCTACAAGAATTCCGCCATCCGCAAGGGAGACGATGTGTGCGCTGAGATCCTCGAATTCTCCACCCCATGTTCGATCCCAGAGAACACCACCGGTATCATTCAAGGCCACAACCCAGATCTGCCGGTTGCTGGATGTAACCCGAAACTGACCGCCCAAGAAATATCCACCTCCGGGTCTTGGTTCGATCGATTTGCAGTAATCATTCCACTGCCCGCCGTAGGTGTTGGTCCATTCTTCGTTTCCCACCGCATCTGTCTTGATCACGAACACATCGGACTGCAACTCATCTACAGTGGTTTCCCCACAGATCACAAATCCGCCATCCGGGGTTTGTTTGGCTTGGCGACCGATCCACTCTTGGTCGTCTGGACCTAGTTCAACATAGCCTTCGGCCGCACCATCTGCAGTGAAAAAGAACAGAACAGGGCGTTGTACCCAGTTGTCGAGGGAGTCTAACCGGAAATTGCCTCCCCCAGTAACTAGCCCGCCGTCAATTCGCTTTGCGGTACTGTTACTCCAACCTGGATACGTCGCGTGTACTGGGTCTACGACTCGATCGACCGAAAGGACCGTTCCTTGTTCGTCGATCAGAATGGAGGTGACCACCGAACTTGAGAAAGTTTGAAACGTACTGTCATAGTAATCTGCAGCTACAATAGCGATGAACCTTCCATCCGTCGTCGGTTCAATACTCCAAGCAGTGCTTGCATTTCCTGCAGTGCCGTGCGGGTCCACCCGAATGTTGAAGGATTGTGCTGCTGCACTACTGCACAGGCAGCAGTACAGCAGCACGTTCCAACAATATCCAATTCGAAGCATGGCTCAACGGATCACCTCCAATTTGGCCGTTCCTACCTGTATGCCATCAAAGTAAAGGCTGGCTATATGCAGGCCCGATGCAAGCGCCTTGGCCTCTAATTCCAGGATCCCGTTCTTGGCGGCAACGGTCCCGGTCAAGATCCACTTGTTTTTGGCCATTCCGTATTGAGCTGTTGTCATTCTACAACGAAGCTAACCCCACTGATCCAACGCTGCGCATCGCTCACGTGCAAGTGGTAAATGCCCCTCACCCCTAACCCCTCTCCGAGGGAGAGGGGGATGGTGCCAGAGGTGCTTGGGATGTTCTGCTCTTGCACCAACCTACCCAGCGCATCGGTAATGGTTAGGCGCAACTGGCCTTGCACGGCGAAGCCTTCGGGTAGTTCCACGCTTACTTGCATGGCGCTGCCAGCGGCCACCGGGTTGGGCCACACGCGCAGCACATCTTTCAAATTGGTGATCTGCGTTTCCACACCGGTTATTACATGGCACCCCGGTTCTATGCAGCCCATGCTGTCGGTCTTTACCACCCATACGTCTTGGGTGTATTGCAGGGTGTCGGCGTGTGTAACTGGCAGTGCCGAACCACACGCAATGAAACCGCCATCAGGAGTAGGTTCTACATCGCGAAAGAACGCTTTGCCGTTGCTGACGACGTCGTCATAGTATTGGTAGTAGCGCATCCATAGACTATCACCGGCGCTGGTGGTTCTGAATAAGGTTCCAAAGTACTCGAGGCCCTGAGCCATGGGGCCTGCGGAGATCAGGTCCATAGAAGGAAATACTTCTTTGACTACTTGAAGGGCCACGTCGATCGTTTGGCTGCCGTATTCGCGCTGCCAAATGAACGAACCATCCGAAGGGTCGAGTCTTGCTAAATAGCGCCGACCCAGTGCATTGTTCCCATAGGACCAACTTCCCGCTACGAGCACATCCCCGTTGGTGGCCACTGTGACGTTCGCATTCGATTCAGGAAATGGACCACCCCACTTGCGATCCCAAATTACATCCCCAGAATTGGACAAACGTTGAACCCAGAACTGCCTGTTACTAGCAGAAATGCGAGCTTGGCCACCACTGAAATAGTCCCCATCTTCTGCATTGTCGATCGCAACCATGTAGTCGTTCCATTCCCCGCCGTAGGTGTTGGTCCATTCTTCGTTCCCCACCGCATCTGTCTTGATCACGAAGGCTTCTAATGCGTTTCCAACCGCACTGGTTTCCCCACAGATCACAAATCCGCCATCCGGGGTTTGTTTGGCTTGGCGGCCGATCCAGCTTTGATCATCTGGGGAAACTGCGACGGTTGCCTCGTGCGACCCGTCTGATGAGAATTGGAAAAGAGCCGCCCTAGAGATCCAGTTGCCAAGGGTATCAGTTCGAAAAGTGTTCCCCCCCACACAAAAGCCACCATCAATGCGCCTGCCAGTGCTATTGCTCCAACCGGGATAGGTGGCATGCAAGGAATCAATGACCCTTTCCACTGATAGGACCGTTCCTTGTGCATCGATCAAGATCGCGGTGACTACAGAGCTGTAGAACAATTGCGTTGTACTGTCCAAGTAATTCACTGCTGCTATGGCTATGAACCGACCATCGGTCGTTGGTTCAATGCTCCAACCAGTACCACTATTGCCAACGCTTCCTTGAGGATCCACACGGATATTGAAGGTTTGTGCTGCTGCACCACTGCACAAGCAGTAGTACAACAGCACGTTCCAACAATATCCAATTCGAAGCATGGCTCAACGGATCACCTCCACTTTGGCCGTTCCTACCTGTATACCATCAAAGTAAAGGCTGGCTATATGCAGGCCCGATGCAAGTGCCTTGGCCTCTAATTCCAGGATCCCGTTCTTGGCGGCCACATTCTCCGTTCGTATTAAGCGACCGCTACCATCATGGATCAGGATCTCTGTTCGCTCAACGCCTTCCGGAACGTGGTAGACCATGTAAACAGGCCCATTGCTT
>Ga0209170_1001195_pt1 | contig 11147 bp, 8 predicted proteins | sample KloWWTKNB14_bulk_FD_187178 | JGI IMG/M metagenome (GOLD analysis project Ga0209170, IMG submission 187178) | Active sludge microbial communities from Klosterneuburg, Austria, studying microevolution and ecology of nitrifiers - Klosterneuburg... | ecosystem: Engineered > WWTP > Aerobic digester >...
TCGAGCAACTCGCGCGGGAAGCCCTTGTAGCGGTCGAAGATCTCGTCGCGGAAGGCGTTGTAGTTGGGCATGTCGCCGCCGGGCAAGTGCGCGTCCTTCGTCCACTTCGGGCCCATGGGCGGCAGGAACGGGGCGAGCTTCTCCAGCACGGACTCGGCGAGGCAGCGGTAGGTGGTGATCTTGCCGCCGAAGAGCGAGAGCACCGGGGCCTTGCCGCCCTCGTCGTCCAGCTCCAGCACGTAGTCGCGGGTGATGGACGAGGGGTCGCTCTTGCCGTCGTCGTAGAGCGGACGCACGCCGGCGAAGGTCCACACGACGTCGGCGCGGGAGATCGGCTTGGCGAGGAAGCGGTTGGAGGCCTCGATGAGGTAGTCGGTCTCCTTCTCCGTGATGTCCACGGCCTCCTCGGGGGTGACCACCGGCACGTCGGTCGTGCCGATGAGGCTCCACTTGCCCTCGAAGGGGATCACGAAGATCACGCGCTTGTCGGTGTTCTGCAGGATGCAGGCGTGGCCCAGCGAGTGTACCTTGGGCACGACGATGTGGCTGCCCTTGACCAGCCGCACCTTGGCGCCGGTGGCGCGGTGCGGTACGCCCTCCAGCACGCTCGACACCCACGGGCCGGCGGCGTTGACGATGGCGGTCGCGGTGACCGGCTTCCGGGCACCGGTGCGCACGTCCTCCAGCTCCGCGTGCCACACGCCGTTCTCGCGCTTCGCGCCGGCAAAGCGCGTGCGGGTGAGCACGGTTGCGCCCTTGTCGCGCGCCGACATGGCCGTGAGGATGGTGAGGCGGGCGTCGTCCACGCGGCAGTCGGAATAGACGATGCCGGAGCGGATCTCGGGCTTGAGCCCCGCGCTGTACTCGATGTGCGGGAACGGCACCGTGTGCGAGCCCGGCAGCGACACGCGCTTGCCGAGGTGGTCGTACATCCACAGGCCGATGCGGATCATCCACACCGGCCGCATGGTGCGGTCGTGGGGCAGCACGAAGCGCATGGGGCGCACGATGTGGGGCGCCGCGTTGAGGAGCACTTCGCGCTCCTCCAGCGCCTCGCGGACGAGGCGGAATTCGTAGTACTCGAGGTAGCGAAGGCCCCCGTGGATGAGCTTGGAGCTCCACCCGCTGGTAGCGCTGGCGAGGTCGGCCATCTCCACTTCCAACACCTTGAGGCCGCGCCCCGCGGCGTCGCGGGCGATGCCGGCGCCGTTGATGCCGCCGCCGATCACGAGCAGGTCGTACTCCGCCGATCTTGCCGACTGGGCAGACATTCTTCTTCTTCCTTTCCCCCGGGATCCTCCGGGATACCCCTTACTTTACCTCCGTGCGGCCGAACCGGGCCCACCAGAAGAGGCCGATCATCGTCTTTGTGTCCTGGATCAAACCTTCGCGCACCCACGCGAGCGCGTCCTCGACCGGGGCGGCGAACACCTCGAGATGCTCCCCGGGGTCCAGCCTCGCGCCCACGTGCCTGAGGCCGCGCGCGCCGTAGAGCTCGATCACTTCGTTTGAGTAGCCGATGCAGGGGTGGAGCGTGGCCATGTGCCACCAGTCGGCGGCCTCGTACCCGCACTCCTCGACCAGCTCGCGCCGGGCGGTCTCGAGCGGCGGCTCGCCCTTCTCCATCTTGCCGGCCGGCAGCTCGATGTAGTGCCGGCCCATGGGGTAGCGGAACTGGCGCTCGAGGAGCACCTGCCCGTCATCCAGGAAGGCCATCATCATGACGGCGCCGGGGTGCTCTACGTACTCCCGCCAGGCGGGGGCGCCGCCCGGCAGGCGCACCTCGTCGCGGCGCAGCCGGAGCAGCCCGCCGTCGTAGGCGAGCTCGGTGGAAGCCCGGGTCTCGGTGAAGTCGCCTCCCGGCGCCGGCGGGCGCTTCACGCCGGGGCCCCTAGAGGCTCGCGGTGATGGCCCGCGCGCACAGGTCCATGAGCGGGGCGGGCACGATGCCCAGGGCCAGCACGGCCAGCGCATTGGCCGAAAGGAGCACGCGCATGTCGCGGCGCGGCGCGATGGTGATCTGGCCGGCCGGCTCGTCCATGTACATGAGCTTCACGAGGCGCAGGTAGTAGAAGGCGCCCACGACGCTCATCAGGACGGCGAACACGACCAGGCCGCCGAAGCCCGCCTCCCAGGCCGCCTGCAGCACGGCGAGCTTGGCGAGGAAGCCCACGGCCGGGGGGATGCCCGCGAGGGAAAAGACGATCACCAGCATCACGAACGCGTACCAGCGCGAGTGGCGGTTGAGGCCGCGGAAGTCCTCGAGCTCCTCGGCCTCGAAGCCCGCGCGCGAGAGGATGAGGATCATCCCGAAGGCCCCCAGCGTCATGAGCACGTAGGTGAGCACGTAGAACATGGCCGAGCTGTAGCCGTTGTCGGTGCCCGCGAGGATGCCCAGCAGCAGGAAGCCCATGTGCGAGATGGTCGAGTACGCGAGCATGCGCTTGAGGTTCGTCTGCGCGATGGCCACGAGGTTGCCCAGGCCGATGGAGGCCGCGGCGAGGATCGCGAGCATCTGCTGCCAGTCGCTTCCCATCCCGCCCAGCGCCTGCGCCAGAAGCCGCAGCACGAAGGCGAAGGCGGCGATCTTGGGCGCCGAGCCGATGAGGAGCGTGGCCGGCGTGGCCGCGCCGTGGTAGATGTCCGGCACCCACATGTGGAAGGGCACGGCGCCCAGCTTGAAGGCGATGCCGGCCACGACGAAGACGAGGCCGAAGACGGCGAGCGTGCGGCTCGCCCCCGCCGTGCCCAGGGCGGTGGCCACGCGCGCGATGTCGAGCGACCCGGTGGCACCGTAGAGCATCGACATGCCGTAGAGGAGCATCCCCGAGGCGAGGGCGCCCAGCACGAAGTACTTCATCGCCGCTTCCGTCGCGCGCACGGACTCGCGCTGCAGCGCGACCATCGCGTAGAGCGAAAGCGCCAGGATCTCGAGCCCCAGGTACAGCGTGAGGAAGTGGTGCGCGGAGATCATCACCATCATGCCGAGCGTGGCGAAGAGGGTGAGCGAGAGGAACTCCCCGCGCAGCAGGTCGCGCAATTGCAGGTATACGCGGCCGTAGACGAGGGTCACGGCCACGGCGAGCAGCGCCGCCACCTTGAGCACCTGCGAGAGCGGGTCGGCCACGAACATGCCGCTGAAGGTGACCACCGTGGGGCTGCCGACCATCCGGGCGGCGAGCGCCGCCGTGCCGAGCAGGGAAGCCACGGCGAACCAGAAGGTCACGTGCCGGCCGCGCTCGGAGACGAAGAGGTCGCCCACCAGCAGCACGGAGACGAAGGCGAGGAGCGCCATTTCCGGGACGGCCGGGGCGAGCGTGGCGAGCGAGAAGGTGGCCGAGTTCATGAGAGCTTCGACGTCGCCACGTGCTTCAGCAGGTCGAGGATGGTCGGGTTCATCACGTCGGCGAAGGGCTTGGGATACACCCCCATCGCCAGCACGCAGGCGGCGAGCAGCACGAGGAACACGAGCTCGCGCGCGCTCACGTCACGGAGCGCGGCGACGTTGTCGTTGGCCACCTCCCCGTAGATCACGCGCTTCACCATCCACAGCGTGTAGGCCGCGCCGAAGACGAGGGTGGTCGCCGCGAGGAACGCGTACCAGAAGTTCACCTTCACCGCGCCCATGATCACGAAGAACTCGCCCACGAAGCCGCTGGTGGCCGGGAGCCCCGAATTCGCCATGGCGAAGAGGACGAAGAAGGCGGCGAAGACGGGCATGGTGTTGGCGACCCCGCCGTAGTCGGCGATGTTCCGGGAATGGACGCGGTCGTAGAGCACGCCCACGCACAGGAACATGGCCGCCGAGACGAAGCCGTGGGAGACCATCTGGATGAGCCCGCCCAGCACGCCGTCGGCATTGAAGAGGAAGAACCCCAGCGTCACGAAGCCCATGTGCGAGATCGACGAGTAGGCGATGAGCTTCTTCATGTCCGACTGCGCCAGCGCCACCAGCCCGATGTAGACCACGGCCACGAGCGAGAGCGTAATCATGAAGCCCGCCAGCGCGTGCGAGGCGTCGGGCGCGATGGGCATGTTGAAGCGCAGGAACCCGTAGGCGCCGATCTTGAGCGTGATGGCCGCGAGGATCACCGAGCCGCCCGTGGGCGCCTCCACGTGCGCGTCGGGCAGCCAGGTGTGCACCGGCCACATCGGCACCTTCACCGCGAACGACATGAACATCGCCAGGAACACGAGCACCTGCGCCGTCATTCCGAGCGGGACCTTGTGGTAGTCCAGGATCTCGAAGCTGCCGTTGGTCTGGTGGTAGAGGTAGACGAAGGCCGCGAGCATCAGCAGCGACCCCAGCAGCGTGTAGAGGAAGAACTTCACCGCCGCGTAGACGCGGTTGGGCCCGCCCCACACCCCGATGATGAGGAACATCGGGATCAGCATCGCCTCGAAGAAGACGTAGAAGAGGATCGCGTCCAGCGCGGCGAAGGTGCCGTTGATGAGGCCGGACATCACGAGGAAGGCGGCGAGGTACTGCGCCACCTTGTCGGTCACGACCTCCCAGTGCGCCACCACCACCAGCACCGTCATGAAGCTGTTGAGCGCGATGAGCGGCATGGAGATGCCGTCCACGCCCAGGTGGTAGTTCACGTTGAAGAGCGGGATCCAGGGCAGCAGCTCCTCGAACTGCATCGCGCCGCCGGTGGCGGTGGAAAAGCCCGTCCACAGCGGCAGGCAGGCGAGGAAGCCGAGAATCGCGCCCACGAGGGCCGTCCAGCGCGCCGGCGCCGGGTTGCGGTCGTTGCCGACGGCGAGCACGGCCACGCCGAAGGCGATGGGCAGCCAGGTGACGAGGGAGAGGATCGGGAAGCCTTGCGCCATGTCTCTTCGCCTAGATCCTCGAGTACCAGAGGGTGAGCAGCGCGAACACGCCGATGATCATCGTGAAGGCGTAGTGGTAGACGTAGCCGGACTGCAGGCGGCGCGCAAGCCCCGCGAGCCAGCCCACCAGCCGCGCCGTGCCGTTCACCATGATCCCGTCGATGAAGGTGCGGTCGCCCCACTTCCAGAGGCCGCCGCCCAGCGCGCGCGCGCCGCCGGCGAAGAACCAGTCGTTGAAGTCGTCGAAGCCGTACTTGCGCTCGAGGATGGTGGCGAGCACGCCCGCCTTCGCCTTGATCACGGCCGGGAGGTCCGGGCGGACGAGGTACAGGTAGGCCGCCAGGCCGACGCCGGCGATGTCGAGCCAGAAGGGCAGCGTCCCGAAGGCGTGCAGCACCATGGCGCCCGCCCCGTGGAAGAGCTTCGCCATCTCCGCCATCGTCTGCGTGGGCGCGATCGCCTGCCCGAACCAGCCGCCGTAGAGCATGGGCTCGATGGCCCACCAGCCGATCGCGACCGAGGGGATGGCCAGCAGCACGAGCGGGAGCGTCACCACCCAGGGCGACTCGTGCGGCGCGTGGCCGTGGCCGTGCGCGTCGTGCCCGTGGCCGCCGTCGCCCCCGAAGCGCTCCTTGCCGTGGAAGGCGAGGAAGACGAGGCGGAAGGAGTAGAAGGCGCCCACGAAGACGCCCGCCACCGCCAGCCAGTACGCGAAGCCCGCGCCCGGCGTCTGCGAAAGCCGCAGCGCCTCGATGATCGACTCCTTGGAGAAGAAGCCGGAGAACGGCGGCAGGCCCGCGTTGGCCATGGCGCCCAGGAGCACGGTGGCGTAGGTGATGGGCATGTACTTCCTGAGGCCGCCCATGCGGCGCATGTCCTGCTCGTGGTGCATGGCGATGATCACCGAGCCCGCGCCGAGGAAGAGCACCGCCTTGAAGAAGGCGTGCGTCATCAGGTGGAAGATGGCCACCGGGTAGGCCGCGGCCCCCAGCGCCATCGTCATGTAGCCCAGCTGCGAGAGCGTGGAGTAGGCCACCACCCGCTTGATGTCGTACTGGACGATCGCCACCAGCGCCATGAAGAACGCGGTGATGGCGCCGATCACGACCACGAACGAGAGCGCCGTGGGCGAGAGCTCGAAGAGCGGCGACATGCGCGCCACCATGAAGATGCCGGCCGTCACCATCGTGGCCGCGTGGATGAGCGCGGAGATGGGGGTCGGGCCCTCCATCGAATCCGGCAGCCACACGTGCAGCGGGAACTGCGCGCTCTTGCCCATGGCGCCCACGAAGAGGCCCACGCAGATGATCGTCGCGAGCTCCCAGCTCTCGCCCGGGATGAGGGTGATGCCCGTATGCGCGAGCGTCGGCGCCTTGGCGAACACGTCGGCGTACTGCAGCGTGCCGAAGTAGGCGAAGACGAAGCCGATGCCCAGGAGGAACCCGAAGTCGCCCACCCGGTTCACGAGGAAGGCCTTGAGGTTCGCGTAGATGGCCGTCGGGCGCTTGAACCAGAAGCCGATGAGGAGGTAGGACACGAGGCCCACCGCCTCCCAGCCGAAGAAGAGCTGCAGGAAGTTGTCCGCCATCACCAGCATCAGCATCGAGAAGGTGAAGAGCGAGATGTAGGCGAAGAAGCGCTGGTAGCCCGGGTCGTCGGCCATGTAGCCGATGGTGTAGACGTGCACCATCAGCGACACGAAGGTGACCACGACCATCATCACGGCCGTGAGGCGGTCGACGAGGAAGCCCACGTGGATGGACCACCCCTGGCCCGAGAGCCAGGTGTAGAGCGGGCCGGAGAAGGAGTGGCCGGCGGCGACCTCCTTCAGGAGCACGAGCGAGGCCACGAGCGAGATCGCCACCGAGGCGATCGTCACCGTGTGCGCGAAGGCGCGCCCCAGCTTCCAGCCCAGCAGGCCCGCGAGCGCCGCGCCCACGAGGGGCGCGAAGGCGGCGATGGTGGCGACCGTCATCAGCTCCATCGGCGCCTCACCCCTTGAGGGAACCCAGGTCGTCGACGTTGATCGACCTGAGGTTCCTGAAGAGCGTCACCAGGATCGCGAGCCCGATGGCGGACTCCGCGGCGGCCACGGTGAGGATGAAGAACACGAACACCTGCCCCGACGGGTCGCCGAGGAAGTGCGAGAAGGCGATGAAGTTCATGTTGACCGAGAGCAGCATCAGCTCGATGGCCATGAGGATCACGATGAGGTTCTTCCGGTTGAGGAAGATCCCCGCCACCGCGATGGCGAAGACGATGGCCCCGAGGACGAGGTAGTGGTTGAGCGGGATCATGGCTTCGCGTCCTGCGCGGGGGCGGCCGGCCGCTCCGGCGCGACCTTCACGATCTTCAGGCGCCCCGCCTTGGTGGCGGCGAGCTGCTCGGCCGGGTCCTGGTAGCGCGTCTCCTTGCGCCGGCGCAGCGTTAGGGCGATGGCGGCCACGATGGCCACCAGCAGCACCACGGCGGCCAGCTCGAACGGGAAGACGTAGTCGGTGTAGACGAGGCGCCCCAGCTCCTTGGTGTTGGAATGGCCGGCGGGCGGCGCGCCCGGCGAGGGCATCGCGCCCGCGCCGAACTCGCGCGAGGAGAGCACGAGCACCATCTCCAGCGCCATGAGGAAGCCGATGCCCCCGGCGAGCGGCAGGTGGCGCCAGATGCCCTCGCGCAGCTTGTCGAAGCTGATGTCGAGCATCATCACGACGAAGAGGAAGAGCACCATCACCGCACCCACGTAGACGAGCACGAGCACGATGGCGAGGAACTCGGCGTAGAGGAGCAGCCACAGGCACGCCGCGGAGAAGAACGCGGCCACGAGCCAGAGGGCCGCATGCACGGGGTTTCGCGAGGTGATCACGCGCAGCGCCGCGAGGATCAGCACGGCGGCGGCCACGTAGAAGGCGGCGAGCGGGAGGTTCATCGGAATCTCGCGTCCTCGGCGCGGTCGGCGGCGATCTGCGCCTCGTAGCGGTCGCCGATCGCGAGCAGCACCGGCTTGGTGTAGTAGAGGTCGCCGCGCGCTTCCCCGTGGTACTCGAGCACGCGCGTCTCGACGATCGAATCCACCGGGCAGCTCTCCTCGCAGAAGCCGCAGAAGATGCACTTGGTGAGGTCGATGTCGTAGCGGGTGGTGCGCCGCGTGCCGTCCTGGCGCAATTCGCTTTCGATGGTGATCGCGAGCGCCGGGCAGACGGCCTCGCACAGCTTGCAGGCGATGCAGCGCTCCTCGCCGTTGGGGTAGCGACGCAGCGCGTGCAGCCCGCGGAAGCGCGGGCCCTGCGGCGTCTTCTCCTCGGGGAAGAAGACCGTGACCTTGCGGGCGAAGAGGAAGCGGCCGGTGAGGGCGAGGCCCTTCAGCAGCTCGGTGAGGAGCAGGCTCGAGGCGATTTCCTTCGCGCGCGTCCACATGGCCGTCATTTCCCGAACCAGATCGAGAACGGGGGCAGGCTCGCCAGCGGCTCGAGCATCATCACGCCCGTGACCGCGATCCACACCAGCGTCACCGGGATGAACACCTTCCAGCCCAGCCGCATGATCTGGTCGTAGCGGTAGCGCGGGAAGGAGGCGCGCACCCACAGGAAGAGGAACATGAAGAAGGCGATCTTCACGACGAGCCAGCCGATGCCGGGCGCGCCGAGGATCCCCCAGGCCGCCGGGAAGGGCGAGAGCCATCCGCCGAGGAAGAGCAGGCTCGCGAGCGTCGAGACGAGGATCATGTTCGCGTACTCGGCGAGGAAGAAGACCGCGAAGGTCATCCCCGAGTACTCGACGTGGAAGCCGGCCACCAGCTCGCTCTCGCCCTCGGCCACGTCGAAGGGGTGGCGGTTGGTTTCGGCGAGCCCGGCGATGAAGTAGACGACGAAGAACGGCGCGAGCGGCAGCAAGAACCACTCGATGAGCCCGTAGCGCCCGTCCTGGCGCATCACGATCTCGGTGAGGTTGAGGCTCTGCCCGGCCATGAGCGCGCCGACCAGCGCGAAGCCCATGGCGATCTCGTAGGCCACGACCTGCGCCGCCGAGCGCATGGCGCCCAGGAAGGCGTACTTCGAGTTCGAGGCCCAGCCGGCGATGATGATCCCGTAGACGCCCATCGAGGTCATGGCGAGCACCACGAGCAGGCCCGCGTCCACGTCGGCGATCACCCAGCCGGGCGCGAAGGGCACCACCGCCCACACGGCGAGGGCCGGGGCCACGGCGACGATGGGCGCGAGGAAGAAGAGGCCCTTGCTCGCGCCCGAGGGGACGATCCGCTCCTTCATGAGGAGCTTGATCGCGTCCGCGATGGGCTGCAGCACGCCCTTCCAGCCGACGCGGTTGGGGCCCTTGCGCACCTGGATCCAGCCGATCACCCAGCGCTCGACGAGCTGGTAGTAGAGCACCGTGAGCAGCAGCGGCACGAGCACCGCGACGATGCCGGCGAGCGACTTGGCGACCGTCCACGCGTGCGGGCCCCACACCGGGCCGAACCAGCCCTGGAGCGCGCCCTGCATGGTGGCCGCGAGCTCCATCATGCCGCCGCCTCCCCCGTCGCCTTGGCGAGCGCGAGGGCGCCCTCGCCCAGCCAGACCGTCCCGGCGACGCCGCGCGCGATGCGCACGCAGCCGTCGGGCAGCGCCGGGTCGATCGCGACCTCCAGCACCGCCTCGCCGCCGCCCTGCGTGACGCGCACGCGGTCGCCGAGGGCGAGGCCGTTGGCGATCGCGGTCGCCGCGTTCATGCGCGCCTTCGCGGCCGCCTTGGCGTCCGCCGTCCTCTGCAGGCTCGGCGCGCGGCGCACCTGCGGGTCGGTGCCGTAGATGGGCCATTCGGCCACGCGCTCCAGCCCCGTGCCGGGGGCGGCCACGGTGAAACCGAAGGGCGCGAGCTCATTGGAGAGCCCGGCTTTCGCCCACGCCTCGAGATCCGGGGCGATCGCCTTGCGCACCTCGCCGATGTCCTCGGCTTCGAAACCCGGAAGCCCCAGCATCGTGCCCAGCACGCGCAGCACCTTCCACCCCGGGCGGGCCTCGCCGCGCGGGAGCGTGACCGCGTGGAACGACTGCACGCGGCCTTCCATGTTCACGAAGGTGCCCGCCGTCTCCGCCGAAGGGGCGATGGGCAGGATCACGTGGGCGTACTCGGGCGCCCAGCAGCGCCAGGAGGAGAGCGCCACCACGAACTCCGCCTTCTTGAGCGCCTCGATCGCCGCGGGCGCCATGGCGGCGTCGCGCTCGGGCTCGAAGCCGGCGACGAGCCAGGCCTTCGGCGCGGCGGCGACGAGCCCGCGCGTATCGAGGCCGCCCGCGACCGGGTGCGCGCCCACGAGCTTCGCGCCGACGCTGTTGGCGTTCTGGGCGAGCACGCCGAAGGTGGCGCCCGCGAGGCGCGCGATCTCGCGCGCGATCGCGGCGAGGGCGGCGAATTCAGGGTGCTGTTGCGCGTAATTGCCGACGAGGACGGCGGCGCGCTCGCGGCCGACGAGGCCCTTCGCGACCACCCTCGCCTCTTCCGTGACCGCCACGGCCGCGACGGCCTTCGCGACCTCGCCTTCCAGCGGCTTGCCAACGGCTTCCGCCACGGCCTTGGCCACGGCAGCGAGCGCCGCGACGAGCCCCGAGGGCCGCGCCACGAGCCGGCTCGCGACGGGCATGAGGAGGTCGTCGCCGGCCACGTGCACCACGTTCACGGCGAGGCCCCTCTTCGCGCCCTGCCGCAGGCGCTGGGCGACGAGCGGGTGCTCCTTGCGGATGGTCGAGCCCACGAGAAGCACCGACTGGAGCGAGGGCAGTTCCGCGACCGGCAGGCCCAGCCAGGGGGCGCCCGCGAAATGCGCGCGCGAGTCGAGCGCGCGGAAATGGTGGTCGATGTTGTCGGTGCCCAGGCCGCGCGCGAGCTTCGTCGCGAGGTGGAGCTCCTCGAGCGTGAGCGTGGGCGACACGAGCGCGCCGAGCGAGGCCGGGCCGTGGCGCCCGATCGTGTCGCGCAGCCCGTTGGCCACCGCCTCCAGCGCCTCGGGCCAGTCGACCTCCACCCAGGCGCCGTCGCGGCACACCATCGGGCGCGTGAGCCGGTCCTCGGTGTCGAGGCCCTCGTAGGCGAAGCGGTCGCGGTCGGAGAGCCAGCACTCGTTCACCGCCTCGTTCTCGAAGGGCACGACGCGCATCACGCGCTCGCCCTTCACCTGCATCACGAGGTTGGAGCCCAGCCCGTCGTGCGGCGAGACGGACTTGCGCCGCGCGAGCTCCCAGGTGCGGGCGGCGAAGCGGAAGGGCTTCGAGGTGAGCGCGCCCACCGGGCACAGGTCGATCACGTTGCCCGAGAGCTCGGAATCG
>Ga0209170_1001221_pt1 | contig 11030 bp, 8 predicted proteins | sample KloWWTKNB14_bulk_FD_187178 | JGI IMG/M metagenome (GOLD analysis project Ga0209170, IMG submission 187178) | Active sludge microbial communities from Klosterneuburg, Austria, studying microevolution and ecology of nitrifiers - Klosterneuburg... | ecosystem: Engineered > WWTP > Aerobic digester >...
CTGTTTTTTAAATCTCCGTGCCTCTGTGCCTTTCTGCCTTCGTGTTTCAAAGCAGGCATCAAAACACAATGAATTTCTTCGTCCCATAGGGACGAAATGTCGGTAACATAAAATACCGACTTGTTACTTTGCCCTGTAGGGCAAAACAAAAGCTCACCCGGTTAAATGATGTACGCAGTTAAAAGTGGTTCACTAATTACTTACAAGAGTTCTTCGTCCCGTAGGGACTTAATGCCGGTAACAAAAGTAGTAGAGGGATATCTTTGCCCTGTAGGGGCAAAACAAAACAATCACTCCGGCTCTTTAAACACATACTGCTCATCGTAATCAATTTCAAAATTCGCAAGGAACTCCCGGTACTCCTCCAAAAATGTCCTTTTCTGATGATGCAACTCCTGGTTTGCGATATAGGCAGCCACCACACTGATCTTTTGCTTTTCATAACTAAAAGCCCCATACCCTTCCTGCCAGCGAAAAGGAATGGGGGTCAACCTCATTTTATTGATCCACTCCGAAGAGTCCCCTTTTACTATTCTCATCAGGTCGGACAAGGATTGGGTTGGCCGCATTCCAAAAAGCATATGCAGATGGTCAGGCATAGAGTTAATAGCGATCATTTTATGCGTATGATTCTGAACGATGCCGGTGATGTATTGATGCAGTCGTTCTTTCCAATCCTTTGTTATCAATGCCTGGCGGTACTTGACGGCAAAAATGCAGTGGATATGTATTTGTGTGTAGGTATTGGGCACTGTGAATGATTTTGTGTTGCCCCTACGGGGCAAACTGTTCCTGTTTTATTTTTCTGTTACCAACCTATGGTCCCTACGGGACCCCATGCAACCATCACTAAGCTATAAAAATAATTACAGAGTGTAAGACACAGGTCATACTGGAAGCAAACCGTTCCTGGTGGTTATTGCCTCATTTCAACACGATAAACATACAGGACTAATACAATCATGATCATTAAACTATAGAAATAACTACAGAATATAAAACTGGTAAATCATGAAGGAAGTTAACGGTCCCGGGTATCAGATGTTTCATTAATTTCAGTTGGATTAATTAGTTTTTTTTAGCCAACCGGACATGGGCGATACACTGGTAAAAATAATTTGTATCTTAAATAATTGTTTCTTACAAACCATGAGCACTTACCCCAGCATATTCAATGATGTGATCGGCCCGGTGATGCGGGGGCCATCCAGTTCGCATTGCGCCGCATCGCTGCGCATTGCCCGATTGTGCAGAGATTTGATGGAGGAGAATATAAAAAATATTCTCATTGAATTTGACCCCAACGGGTCACTGGCAACCACGCATAAAAGCCAGGGCTCGGATATGGGTTTGTTCGGCGGCTTCCTGGGGTGGGAAGCCTTTGATGAACGACTGCCCGAATCGGATAAGCATATTGTAACAGCAGGAATAAATGTTACCATCCATATTACCGACATCGGCAACAGTCATCCCAACCTGTATAAAATAACTTTATCAAACAATAAAGAAACAAGAAAACTCACGGCCATCTCCACCGGCGGGGGCATGATAGAAGTGACGGCCATTGATGATGTTCCTGTTTCCATGGCCGGAGATTATTTTGAAACACTCATTTATTGTGAGAAGCCTGACGCTATTGTACCATTCCTGCAAGCATCGGTTGCCTATGATGAGATAGCGTTGCACCAGGGTGCTGTTAGTTTTATAGCCATCAAATCGCAGGCTTTTTTGGAGGCGGCACTATATAAAGAGCTGCAGCAAATGGAAGGAGTGGTATGTATCAAACAGCTTCACCCTGTATTACCGGTAATGGCCCGGAAAAACATGCAGGTTCCTTTTATTACCTGCCAGGAGATGCTGGAGTATAATAAAGACAAAAACAAAACCCTTTGGGAGCTGGCGGTTGAGTATGAAATGGCCCGGGGAAATATTGCTGCCAATGAAGTACTGGAAAAAATGCGCCAGGTCATTCATATCATGGGCAAAGCCATTGAATCGGGGTTAAAAGGAACAACGTATTCGGACCGGATATTAGGAGCACAGTCGCCGCAGTTCAAAGAGAGAATGGATGCCGGTACATTAGTGGGTGGTGATGTCAATAACCGCATCATCCTGTATGTAAGTGCCATGATGGAAGTAAAAAGTTCGATGGGTGTAATTGTGGCGGCGCCAACAGCCGGCAGTTACGGTGCACTGCCCGGTGCCCTGTTCGGTACGGCTCATTCCATGGGAGTAAGCGAAGAGGTGCTGGTAAAAGCCATGTTATCGGCCGGGTTGATCGGTGTATTCATTGCGGCGCATGCCACATTTGCGGCAGAGGTGGGTGGTTGTATGGCAGAAACCGGGTCGGGTGGTGGAATGGCTGCGGCTGCCCTGGTGGAAATGAAAGGCGGCACGGTAGAACAATCCATTGCTGCGGCTTCGCTGGCCCTGCAAAACTCACTGGGTATTATTTGCGATCCCATTGGCAACCGGGTAGAAGCCCCCTGCCTGGGACGAAATGTAATGGCAGCCACCAATGCGGTGTCCTGTGCCAATATGGCGCTGGCTGACTATGAAAAACTGATACCGCTGGATGAAGTGATCCAAACCATGAAAGCGGTAGGTGACCAGATACACCATACACTCCGCTGTACCAACCTTGGCGGACTGTCTGTTACCCCTGCCGCCAAAAAAATTGAAGCGATGCTGGAAGAGCTGCCGCAGCATTTTTTTAAGAGTTGTTAGTCTCCGTCAGTGCTTCGGTTTTCGGGAGTTGTTATTCCGTCCCAACACAATATAATTCCGGCTGTCATCCCAGTCTAACGGAATGTCATTCCGGGCATGCCCCGGAATCTTTACTAAATCAACGTGTCTTAAGAGCAAATGAGCATTAGGCCAAATAGAATATTATTGTTGTATGAAAATGAAATATCAAAATATTTTTAAACCACTTGATATTTTCTTAATGAATGACCAGCCATTTTCTTGTCCACATTGTGGTTCAAGGTGCGATGAGCTTGCAAGTTTCCATCATACAAAATCAAAAACGTTCATTCAGAAATGTCTAAACGATCAATGCTGTTTTGTTTGTTTAGAAGAAGAGGATGAGTATTTTCTTAAATTGTGGGAGTAAAATAAATCTGTAATGAAAGAGGGTCAAAAGCTTTGGACAAAAGACGAACTGATTCTTGCTATCAATCTATATTGTAAGCTTCCATTCGGTAAAATGCATTCTCGAAACGAGGACATTAAGAAACTGGCAGAGATAATTGGACGGACACCTTCTTCTATTGCATTAAAACTAGGTAATTTTGCAAGCTTTGACCGCACTTTAAAAGAACGGGGTATTAAAGGTGCGTCTAATGCTAGCAAGCTTGATAAGCTGGTTTGGGATGAATTTTATAACAATTGGGATGTTGCTTTAATAGAAAGCGAAAAGTTATTAGCGAAAGTTCGACATACAACAGTTGAGAAATTAAATGGTGTAAGTGAAAAGGATTTACAAAAAGAAGGGATTGATAGAGAGAGAATGATAAAAACAAGGGTAAACCAATCAGTTTTTAGAACAATTGTTTTGGCTACTTATAACAATACATGTTGTATAACAAGTATCAACAACACTAATTTATTAATAGCAAGCCACATTGTACCATGGAGTAAAGATCAAAAAAACAGGCTTAATCCCACAAATGGTCTTTGTCTGAATGCATTGCATGATAAAGCCTTTGATAAAGGTCTTATTACAATTTCAGCAAAAGACTATACAATTCGGGTCTCTTCAAAACTCAAAGGGGAAAAAAATCTCCAATTTATTGAGCTAAATTTTATAGAGTATGAAGGGAAAAAAATCAACCTTCCAGATAAATTTTTACCCTCAAAAGAACAATTGAAAGTTCATAACGAAAGCTTTATATCATAACTACTCATGAAGGACCCATTTGGCATTTACTATAAAGGCAACAACTTTTATATCGACATCTTGCCCGTCTATTGTGCTAGAATTTTTCATCGTTAAAACTAAGTCTTGAACATTTTGCTCTATTAATGAATAGTCTGTTGATACATTGTCGGCATATTTAAAATTATAGGTGCTATATGCTAACCCATTTATAAATAGCTGTGCATTTTTTGTGTCTGTAAACTTATAGGTAATTGTAGAAGGAGTATTTAACATTGGCAATGCGGGAATCAATTTTAATCCAAAAAGTACAAGGGGATTTGCTGATAAAAGTGTTCCTACACCAGATAACGTACCTGCAAATGTTTTATATTTTGTTCTGGATTCCTGCCCAACCCCAATCCAATATGCCCAGTAAGTTGTATTGCTAGGAAGGTTAATCTTAATCACTGTTCTACTTGAATGTTCCAAGTTTGTGGTTGAATACACTCTAGTTACAGTATTTAGCACTTCTGTAAAAGTTGTATCGTAAACAATTTTGACTGCAGTGTTAAAGTTTGGGTTACCATTTTTTGAGGGATTTCTATCTACAGTAAGTTTAGCACTCTTAGAAAAGAGACCTTCTTGATACACCAGGAAATAATAAACTCCTTTAGTAGGTATAGTGATTTTATCGTTTACTATTGATATGATTCTTTCCTTTTTATATATTTCTCTTCCAGTAGAATACTCAAAGAGAGAAACGGTGAATAACCCCTTTTTGTTAAGCAGCGAAGCGTTAATAGTGACCTCATCATCCTTATCAAATCCAATTACATTTTTTTCAAGATCATTACCCAATGCACCAGATAAAGCAACTTCTTTATCCAGCACTCGAATTTTTTCTATTTTACTTTCAACATCGCATCCGAGCTTAATGATTCCTTTTGTGCTTTCGTCAACATTAATGGTAAAATTGTATTTCCCTGTTGTGTTTTTAAGTTGAAGGTAGTGTTCCCCATATGAAAGAGTCAGCTTTTTGGCATCATCAGCTTCAACCGATCCAATTTCATTTCCATCAACTACTAGAATTCCGCTTTTGCAAGCAACTATTAGGATTGTTGCTTCTGGGTTCGATTGACAAAAGCAATTGAATGAAATTAATAGGTATAGAATAGCTGAAATTACTTGTTTCATTAAAAAGAGTTTATACAAGAATAATAAAAGAAAAACTAGTTTTTTAGTGATTTATTAATTTATTATCAATAAAAAACCTTTATTTCTTAATTTGTCAGCCGTTATCATCTCCCCACTAAATAAAAGACCTAGACCATCTCCCCAGTTTGTTTTAAGCTTTTTTTAGCTTTTGGGTCATGTAGAATAAATAAAGACCCCGGCTCAACCCTGCATTATGTTCAGTGCATAGCCCCGATTGACGACTGAAAAAAATGCGAAGCATAAGAGAGCTCAAATAGGTGCCCCATAAATATCCGCCATTATTTCCACCCCTTTATGTGATTGTACAGCCAGGTTCCCGCCTCTAACTTGTGCTATCAATAAAGTATAGCCATGCTCAACAACTTCTTTCGTTTACTTATTGTCCTTTGCTGTGCAGGCGGCACGGCCCATGCACAACTGACCAAAGAAACAGTTCAGCAGCATATCCGGGAACTGCTGCAAACAGTGACCGATAATTATGTGTACCCGGCCATTGCCAAAAAAGCCAAGCAATATGTGCTGACCCTGCAGGAAAAGGGAGCGTATGATACGATACAAAAAGGAGAACGGCTGGCCGCTGCACTGACCCGTGACCTGCAGGCCATCACCCATGACCTGCACCTGCGGGTATTCTATTCGCCCACTGTATTGCCAAAACAGGAGAACAGCAACGGCCCTTCGCCGGAAGAAATAGAAGGGTTCAAACAAATGCTGAAGGGGGCCAACTACGGCATTAAAGAAAAATCCGTCCTGGAAGGGAATATCGGTTACCTGAACATTACCATGTTTGCCCCACTGGATTTTTGTGCCGACAGTCTTACGGCAGCCGTGCAGGCAGTGATCAATACCGATGCGCTGATCATTGACCTGCGGGAATGTGGCGGCAGCATGGATCCGGATGCCATCCCCTTTTTCAGCGGTTATTTTTTTGACCGGCCTACGCATCTGAATGATCTCTACTTCCGCAATACCGGTGATACCACGCAGTACTGGAGCTATGGCTGGGTGCCGGGGAAGAAGTATGGCAATAAACCTATTTATATACTCACCAGCGGCCGCACTTTTTCCGGTGCGGAAGAGATCGCTTACGATTATAAGAATCTGAAAAGAGCCATCCTGGTGGGAGAACAAACAAAAGGCGGCGCCAATCCCGGCGGAGATATGCGGGTCAACGATCATTTTGGTGTATTTGTACCGAATGGCTGCGCCATCAATCCCATTACCAAAACCAACTGGGAAGGAGTGGGAGTAACACCGGATACAGTGATCAGCGCCATGAAGGCCCTGCACAAAGCACAGCTGATGGCGGTACAGCATTTATGGCAGCAGGCGAATACGCCGGAAAAGAAAAAATCATTACAGGAGGCGTTGACGGCGATACAAAAAGCCGCACCGGTCTATAAGCAGGTACAGTTTACTTTGAAGGGATTTGAAAAAGCGAAAGAGGTATTTGTGGCCGGCAGTTTCAATGGATGGACCCCAGAGCAAACCCCCATGCTGAGAAAAGGAAAGGAATGGGTGGCCGTGGCGGAAGCGCCGGTGGGTAAACTGGCTTACAAATTTTTTGTGGATGGAGAATGGATATTGGATCCCGCCCATACACAAACAGAATCAGACGGCCGGTACACTAATTCGGTGAAGCAGGTGCAATAACCCGTTTTATTCCTTTTTAACGATGGCTATTTTATCTCACAGCGGACCAGAGTGTATCAATTTCAGCACAAGTGCGTAGAATAAGTGCTATAATCTACGCATTGCCTGTTTGGCTGCCTGTACATTTTTATAACTATCTATTCAGCTGTCAAAAGGCAGGCTTTCAGGGTCATTTTTAACAACGTAAGTCAAAATTGTTGTTTTTTGACTTATATTGAGATGAAATGAGTCAAATTAAGCCTGCTGCCATTGAGCTTCTCCCATTGAAACAAGAATTCGAAACCAAGGCTGTACTTCGAAAAACAGCCCTGGCTCACCAGGCATTGGCTGAACTCAAAGGAGTAGTGACCAGTATTCCTAATCAACATATCTTAACGGAGACCCTTACACTGCGGGAAGCGAGGGAAAGCTCAGCCGTGGAAAATATCATCAGCACTTTTGCTGAAGTATATCAAAGTAGTTTATTCTCTAACCTGTTTGCTTCAGCAGCGGCAAAAGAAGTACATCTTTATGCAAGGGCATTGAAAAAGGGCTACCAACTGGTAAAACAGCATGGCCTGCTGACCGGGAATATTATTTTGCAGATACAGGAACAAGTTGAAGGAAACAGTGCCGGGTTTAGAAAATTGCCCGGAACCAAATTGCTCAATGATGCCACCGGGGAACTGGTATATCTCCCTCCCCAGGACCATGAAACAATTGTGTCGTTAATGAATAACCTGGAAAAGTTCATTAATGATGATGCAATGATGGATGCAGACCCATTGGTGAAGATGGCTATCATTCATCACCAATTTGAGAGCATACATCCTTTTTATGATGGCAACGGAAGAACGGGTCGTATCATTAATATCCTTTTCCTGATACAAAAGAATTTACTGGACATCCCGGTATTGTACCTGAGCCGCTATATTATTAAACATAAAAATGATTACTACAGGTTGCTGCAAGCAGTAAGGCAAACCGGAAAATGGGAGGAGTGGATATTGTACATGCTGGACGGAATAGAGCAAACAGCCAGGGAAAGCATTATCCTGATCGGACATATCAAAAACCTGATGCTGGAATACAAACAAACACTACGTACGAAACTGCCCAAACTTTACAGCCAGGATCTGCTCAACAACCTATTTAAATATCCGTACACAAAAATTGAGTATCTGGAAAAGGAACTGGATATAAGCCGCAGCACAGCCATCCGGTATTTAAAAGAATTGGAGAAACTGCATTTAGTGTCTAAGCAAAAAATTGGACGGGATAATTTTTATATCAATCAGCCGTTGTTTAACCTGCTTGCAGCTAATAAATAAATATTATTTTTCATCTTCGGTATAACTGTCCGGGTTCACCGCCGGTGATTGTGTCACCACACCAAATTCAAATTGCATTTCATTCAGTTTTCGGTAAAGACCGTTATGCGCCATGAGTTCGGTATGGGTACCGGCTTCGCTGACGATGCCTTTGTCGATCAGTACAATTTTATTGGCATTGCGGATAGTGGAAAGCCGGTGGGCTATCACAAAAGAAGTGCGGCCCTTCATCAGGTTGTCTAATGCTTCCTGCACCAGTTGTTCACTTTCACTATCGAGTGAGGAAGTGGCTTCATCTAAAATCAGAATAGCAGGATCTTTTAAGATCGCCCTTGCGATAGCGATGCGCTGCCGCTGGCCACCACTTAGTTTAATACCCCGCTCTCCTACAATGGTATCATACTGTTCCGGGAATCGCTGGATGAACTCATGTGCATTGGCACTTCGGGCAGCTGCTATTATTTCTTCTTCTGTGGCATGCGGTTTACCATATGCAATATTTTCGCGGATGCTGCCGCCAAACAAGATCACTTCCTGAGGTACAAAGGCCATTTGCCGGCGCAACTGGGAAAGAGGAAATTCTTTTGCTGGTCGTTCATCAAAGTACACAGTGCCACTATCTGGTTCATAAAAATGTAATAATAAAGAAGCGATGGTGGATTTGCCGGCGCCACTCGGTCCCACGATGGCGATCTGTTCCCCGTCTTTTGCCGTCAGTGTCAGGTTTCTTAATACCGGCACATCTTTGCGGCTGGGGTAACTGAACGCTACCTGTTCAAACCTTACATTGCCTTTTAATACATATTGTGGCTCCACCACAATATCATCTAACTCCACCGCCTCGCCTTTGCTGCGTAAAATTTCCCGGATGCTTTGTGTGGCCCCCAGTGTTTTTTGTAATTGCGAAAACATATCAGCAAAGCCGGCGAAAGTACCGCCGACGAACATGGAGAAAATAACAAACATAGTGAGGGCACCCATCGTGAGTTCACCGGACTGTATCATACCGGCGCCTACCCACATTACAAATGCAATAGTGCCAAACACACTGAAGATCATAAACGAAATAAATGCACCGCGGTAGCGGGCATTGCTGATGGCCGTGTGCACCACCGACTGTATACTTTTTACATAGCGGCCTATCTCATGTATCTCGCTGGTAAAGGCTTTTACAATGGAGATACCATGAAAGGTTTCCTGTACAATGGTGCCGCTGTCGGCCAATTGGTCCTGTGCCCGGCGGGCCATCTTGCGGATGCGTACGCCAAATACAACGGCTAGTATAGCAATGACGGGCACCACGGCCAGCATCACCAGGGCCAGCTTGGCACTGATCCAGAAAATAAAGAACAACCCGATGATAAGGGTGAAGATGCCTCTTAAGAATTCAGCCAGTGTAAAAGATATGGCATCCTGTATCTGCGAGAGATCGGAAGAGATGCGGTTGCTCAGCTCCCCTACTCTTTTTTCTGTAAAAAAACTCATGGGCATGGTGAGCAGTTTGCTGTACACATCTTTGCGCATATCGGCCAGTGACCGTTCGCCGGCTGACGTCAGCAAATAGACCCGCATAAAAGAGAAAATAGTTTGCAGGGTCAGTTGACAAAAGATAAGGAGCAGGGTGGTGTTTAAACTCCAGTGAATATTTTTTAAGCCGAAATCAAATTGCGAAGTAGTCATACCCGGTACCTCACTACCCGGTGACGCTGCATCGATCATCTTGCCCAGGAACAACGGGAACAAACTGGTGGTAAAAGCAGAGAGAGCAATGAAGATCAGTCCCCCGATGAATTTGCCGCGGTGCGGCTTCAGGTATTTGAAAAGGATGAGTGCCTGGCGCAGACTTTCCTTTGAGATCTTTGCTTTGGCAGATCCTTTCTCTTTTGTTTCGCTCAGGTGTCGGTTTGCGGTGGCCATAATTTGTAGTAGTAAGTCGGTAGCAGGTATGCGGGTTCGTTGTATGAACCTTCTTTACTGCAAGGTAATTAATATGCACGGGAGGAAGAGTGCCTGTGGAATGAATCGGTAATCGAAGTTGTTGAAGTTATCCCAACATTGTTTTTGATGATCACAGCAGCGTACAACCCGGCTGTTCATTTATCTTATCAGCACCTCATCTATAAACAAGTGACTCGGATAGCCGGCACTTTCATGCCAGGCCGGTAAAGAACCGCCGCTGATAGCTTTTACTTTTATATACCTTGCTTTTGCCATTACAGCTGCACCGATTTGCTGGTGAACAGGACCTTTTATATCAGTACCGATATTATTTTTTACAATGGTTAATGGCTGCCAGTTTTTTCCATCATTACTCCTTTCAAAAATCACTTCTTTGGGATATACGATCCAGGGACTGACATCCTGCAGCACATGCACCCCTACATACTGCAAGGATTTTTCCTTTTGCAGATCAATGATGGCTTCAAAATCTTTGGCATAATAACTCTGCCAGTCGCCGGTCTTCCAGTTCTCAGTGCCCGTAATGCCATCGATCAAGGCTTCTTTGCCACCGGCGGTGTACATCGGATGTACTTCACTTAAAACAGTGATGCTGATCTCAGCCGGTATTTTATAAAACTTCCGGTAAGTAACCGGGCTTTTTATGCCGTTCTTTTCTGCATATATCGTTACCCGGATTGTTTTGTCAATCGTAAAGGGTTTTGTATACCGGATAAATTCTCCGCTACTGCCATCTTCCTGTTCTGCACTATAATAGCTATCAGCAGCAGCATCGATATGTTTTAACTGTACAGCTGCAGTTGTTTTGAATTTGTAACTCTCCATATCAAAAAAAGGAACCGCCACAAACTGATCATCATTCACCACACTGTGCGGCATATCTTTTTCAGCGATTCCCCTTGTTTTGCCGGGCTTGTTGTTCATCGAGAAAAGAAGTTCGCCACCGTTGGCTATATCACTATGCTGTATAAATGTGGCAGCATGTTTTTTATCGTTGAGCAATACATCTTCTACATAAAAATTTTCTTTCT
>Ga0209170_1001224_pt1 | contig 11015 bp, 13 predicted proteins | sample KloWWTKNB14_bulk_FD_187178 | JGI IMG/M metagenome (GOLD analysis project Ga0209170, IMG submission 187178) | Active sludge microbial communities from Klosterneuburg, Austria, studying microevolution and ecology of nitrifiers - Klosterneuburg... | ecosystem: Engineered > WWTP > Aerobic digester >...
GGAAGGGATCGCGGAAGTCTCCGCAAGGCTACGCTGAGCACTGCCCCGCCGCCGGCATCGCCCACGGCAGCTCCCCGCCCCGCTCCGCGCACGCCGTCACCGCCTCCACCGCCGGCCCGATGGCGAAGCCCTGCGCCGCCATCCACGCGTCGTTGTAGTAGCTGTGCCCGTAGCGCTCGCCGCTGTCGCAGAGGATGGTGGCGATCGACCCGCGCTCGCCCATCTCGTGCATGCGCCGCGCGAGCGCGAGCGTCGCGATGAACCCGGTGCCCGTGGAGCCCCCGCAGCGCCGCCCCAGCACGCGCTCGAGGTAGCGGATGGCCGCGAGCGACGCCACGTCGGGCACGCGGAACATCCCGTCCACGATCCCGGGCAGGAAGGATTTCTCCACGCGCGGGCGCCCGATGCCCTCGATGCGCGAGTTCCCCGCGATGCGGATCGCGCAATCCCCCGAATCGAAGGCGTCGAAGAAGACGGAATTCTCCGGGTCCGCCACGCACAGCCGCGTGTCGTGGCAGCGGTAGCGGATGAAGCGCCCGATGGTCGCGGCCGTCCCGCCCGTGCCCGCCGTGCACACCACCCAGCGCGGCACCGGGTGCGGCTCGCGCGCCATCTGGCTGAAGATGGATTCCGCGATGTTGTTGTTGCTGCGCCAGTCGGTCGCGCGCTCGGCGTAGGTGAACTGGTCCATGTAGTGCCCGCCCAGCTCCCGCGCGAGGCGCTCGGATTCCGAATACACCGCCTGCGGGTCGTCCACGAGGTGGCAGCGCCCGCCGTAGAAGCCGATGGCCTCGATCTTCTCCGGCGAGGTCGTGGCCGGCATCACCGCCACGAAGGGCAGGCCCAGCAGCCGCGCGAAGTACGCCTCCGACACGGCGGTCGAGCCCGATGACGACTCCACCACCGTGCTCTTCTCGTTCAGCCAGCCGTTGCACAGCGAATAGAGGAACAGCGATCGTGCGAGCCGGTGCTTGAGGCTCCCCGTGGGGTGGCTCGACTCGTCCTTGAGGTAGATGTCCACGCCCGGGTACGCGGGCAGCTTCAGCGGGATGAGGTGCGTGTCGGCGCTGCGGTTGAAGTCCGCCTCGATGCGCCGGACCGCTTGCCGGATCCAGGTCGTGTCGGTCATCGCTCGCCCCTCGCTAGGTGTGGCCCATCACCGCATGCGGCTGGTACGGCGCCTCCAGCGCCGCCGCGTCCTCGGCCATGAGCGTCACCTCGAGCGCCTTCACCGCCTCCTCCAGTTGCCACGCCTTGCTCGCGCCCACGAGGATCGAGCTCACGCCCGGGCGCTGCAGCAGCCACGCGTAGGCGAGCGTCGCGTTGGAGAGCCCCAGCAGCTTCGCCCGCGCCGTGAGCGCCTCCACCACGTCGAAATCCGCGTCGCGGTAGTAGTACTTCTGCGCCTGCTCGTCGGTCGCCGCGCGCGAGTCGCCGCCGCCCTGCATGTCCTCGCGCTTGCGGTTGCCGGCGAGGAAGCCGCGCGCGAGCGGGCTCCACGGCATCACGCCCACGCCGGTGTCGCGGCAGTAGGGGATCATCTCGCGCTCCTCCTCGCGGTAGGCGAGGTTGTAGTGGTCCTGCATGCTGGTGAAGCGCGCGCCGCCCGCGCGCTCCGCCGCGCGCTGCATCTTGGCGAACTGCCAGGTCCACATGCTGGAGGCGCCGAGGTAGCGCACCTTGCCCGCGCGCACGAGGGAATCGAGCGCGTCCATCGTCTCCTCGACCGGGGTCGCCTTGTCGAAGCGGTGGACCTGGTAGAGGTCGATGTAGTCCATGCCGAGGCGCTTCAGGCTCGCGTCCACCGCCTCCACGATGTGCTTGCGCGAAAGCCCGCTTACGTTGGGCGGGATCACCGGCTGCGGCCCTCGCGCGTTCCCCCCCTGGTAGCCCTTCATCACCGGGAAGAACACCTTGGTCGCGACCACGATTTCGTCCCGGCGCGCGAACTCGCGCAGCACCCGCCCCGTGATCTCCTCGGAGAGGCCGGCCGAGTACATGTCGGCCGTGTCGAAGACGTTCACGCCCAGCTCCACGGCGCGCTTCACCACCTCGCGGGCGGTGGCCTCGTCGCGGATCCACGGCCGCCACTCGGCCGAGCCGAAGGTCATCATGCCGAGCGCGATGCGCGAGACTTTCAGCCCGCTCGCGCCGAGGTTCACGTACTTCATCGGGGGTTCTCCGGTGTGCCGTTCGGGGGTCGGCGTATGGTAGCGTCCCGCAACGCGCATTGCGCGCGGGTGGCCCAACATTCAATTCCATGCTCCATGTGTGCGTGGCAAGGTGAATGGAATTCGCCGGAAGGGCCGATTCGCCCGGCCAAAGGGCATCCGCTTCACCGCGGACTTGGGTAGAGTGGCGCGATAGCCCCGCACGGGGCAGCGGGGAAGCGATGGACCTGGGGATCTTCGGCAGGAAGGCGGTCGTCTGCGGCGCGAGCCGCGGCATCGGCAACGCGATCGCGGTGCGGCTCGCGCGGGAGGGCGTAAACCTCGTGCTGGCCGCACGCGATGGCAAGGCGCTCGACGCGGCGGCGGCGAGGATCCGCGCCGACCACGGCGTGGGCGTGGAGACGGTCGCCACCGACCTCTCCGTTCCCGAAGGGCGGCGGGCGCTGCTGGCGGCCTGCAGCGACCCCGACATCCTCGTGCACAACGGCGCCTGGCCCGACGAGAACCCCGATTTCCGCCAGTGGTCGCGCGAGGACTGGGTCCGCGCCCTCGACGCGATGATGCTCTCGCCCGTGGAGCTCATCACCGGCGTGGTCGACGGCATGAAGGCGCGCGGCTTCGGGCGCATCGTGGCCGTCACCTCGCGCTTCGTGAAGGAGCCGCGGCTGGAGCACATGCTCTCCGTGAGCCCGCGCCTGGGCCTCGCCGGCTTCATGAACGGCATCGGCCGCGAGTACGCGCGCCACAACGTCACGGCCAACGCCCTGCTCACCGGCATCTTCGCCACCGAGACGCAGGTCGCCTTCGGGCACGAGCTGGCCCGCCGCAGCGGCAAGCCCTTCGAGGCGGTGTGGAAGGAGCGCGAGGCCACCAACGCCGCCGGCCGCTTCGGCCGCCCGGAGGAGATGGCCGCCCTCTGCGCCTTCCTCTGCTCGGCGCACGCGGGGTTCATCACGGCCCAGAACATCCTCATCGACGGTGGGGGTTATCCCGGGGTCTTCTAGCCCCCCGCGAGGGGCGGTATCTTTCGCATTCGACGAACGATGAAAGGAACGGTCATGGTGAAGAAACTCTTGGCGGCGCTGGGGCTCGTGGCGCTGGTGGCGGGGCCGGCGCAGGCGCAGGACTACCCCACGAAGACGATCAGGCTCATCGCGCCCTTCGCGCCGGGCGGCTCGGTGGACATCGTCGGGCGCATCCTCGCGCAGAAGATGACCGAGAGCCTCGGCCAGACGGTGGTGGTGGAGAACAAGCCCGGCGCCTCGGGGATGATCGGGGCGGACATGGTGGCCAAGAGCGCGCCGGACGGCTACACGCTCCTCGTGAACTCCTCCATCCACGTGATCGTGCCCAGCCTCTTCAGCAAGGTGACCTACAACGCGCTGGAGGATCTCGTCGCGGTCGGGCAGGCGACCGAGGTGCCGATGGTCATGCTCACCGGCGCCGGCAGCCGCGCCAAGTCCGTGCAGGACGTGATCGCCTGGGCCAAGGCCGAGCCGGGCGTCGCCTATGCGAGCGCCGGCAGCGGCTCGTCCGCCCACCTCGCCGGCGAGGTCTTCAAGAAGGCCACGGGCGTCACCCTCACCCACATCCCCTACAAGGGCAGCGGCGCCGCCATGGCGGACGTGATCGGCGGCCAGGTGCCCCTCATGTTCGACGCGCTCACCGCGGCCATGGGCCACATCCAGGGCAACAAGATGCGCGCGCTCGCCGTCTCCTCGCAGCAACGCTCGCCGATCCTGCCGGACGTGCCCACCTTCCAGGAGCTCAACATGCCGCAGATGAACCTCTCCACCTGGCACGGCGTGTGGGCGCCCAAGGGCACGCCGCCGGCCATCGTGAAGAAGTTGAACGCCGAGATCGCGCGCATCGTGGCGCTGCCGGACGTGCGCGAGAAGATCAAGGGCCTGGGCGGCGTCCCGGTGGGCAATACGCCCGAGCAGTTCGACGCCTACCAGCGCGCGGAGCTCGCGAAGTGGAGCCGCATCGTCAAGGAGTCCGGCGCCAAGGTCGATTGAGGCTCGCCGCGCCATGACGGTTCTCGTCCTCGGCGCGGGCGTCATCGGGGTCACGGCCGCGTGGTTCCTGCGCGCGGCCGGCCACGAGGTGCGGGTGGTGGAGCGCCGCGAGGCCGCGGCGCTCGAGTCGAGCTACGCCAACGCGGGGCAGGTCTCCGCCCACCTCGCCGACCCCTGGTCCAACCCGGGCACGTTGCGCCAGTTGCCGAAGTGGCTCCTGCAGGCGGATGCGCCGCTGGTGTGGCGGCCGCGGCTGGACCTCGACCAGTGGCGCTGGCTCATGCTCTTCCTGCGCGAGTGCAACCGCGAGCGCTACGCGCGGAACCTCCTGCACCTCGCCAACATCGGCCTCTACAGCCGCGAGACATTGCGCGAGCTTCGCCGCGAGACGGGCATCGGCTACGACTTCCACCAGGGCGGCATTCTCCTCTTCCAGGCGGACCCGGCCGCCTTCGAGCAGTCGGCCGCCGCGGCGCGCAGCCTCGAGGCGCATGGCATCAAGCGCCGCGTCTGCAGCCGCGAGGAGTGCGTGGCCATCGAGCCCGCGCTCGCGCACATGCAGGAGAGAATCGCCGGCGGCATCTACTCGCCGCACGACGAGACGGGCGATGCGCACCAGTTCGCGCAGGCGCTGGCGCGGCTGGGTGCGGAACGCGGCATCCGCTTCGACTACGGCGTCGCCGTGAAGCGCCTGGTGGTGGAGGGCGGCGAGGCCCGGGGCGCGGAGGTCGAGCACGCCGACGGCCGCCGCGAGGTGCTGCGCGCGGATCACACCGTCGTCTGCACGGGCCCGCACTCGGCGCGGCTCCTGGCCCCCGTGGGCGTGCGCGTGCACATCTACCCGGTGAAGGGCTACTCGATCACGATGCCCATCGTGGACGAGGCGAAGGCGCTTCGGATCGGCATCACGGATGCGGCCGTGAAGGTGGCGTTCTCGCGGCTCGGCAACCGCATCCGCGCCACCAGCACGGCGGAGATCGCGGGCTACGATGCCTCGCTGGACAGGCGGCGCGGCGAGGCGCTCGTGGGCCACGTCGAGCGCCTGTTCCCCGGGGCGGGGGACGCCTCCCGCGTCACCCACTGGGCGGGCCTTCGCCCCACGACGCCCAGCAACCTGCCCTACGTCGGCAAGACCGCGGTGAAGGGCCTGCTCGTGAACGCGGGCCACGGCACCGTGGGCTGGACGCAATCGTGCGGCTCGGGCCGCGCCATCGCGGAGATCCTCGCCGGCCGGCGCCCCGAGGTCGACTTCCCCTTCGTCGGCGTCGATTGAGGCGCGCGGGCCGCCCTCAGGCGGCCTTGCGCACCGCCTCGCCCACGGCGTGCAGCAGCGCCTCGGGCGTGTCCGGGTTGATGGAGCAGTCGGGGCCCAGCAGGTGGTGGCGGCCGCCCATCTCGGCGAGCGAGGCGCGCGCGCGGGCCACCAGCGCTTCCGGCGTCATCGTCTTGATCTCGGGCTTGGCCGGAAGCCCCCCGAGGACCGCGCGGCCGGTGCGGCGGTGCACCTCGGTGAGCGAGGGGTTGCCCGTCGTGGTGGCCCAGCTGAAGACGCTCACGGGGTAGTCGGCGAACTCCTCGAAGAGGATGCCGCCGCCGCACATGTGCACGATGTTGAAGGGAAGCGTCCCCGCGGCTTCGAGGATGCGCCGGTCGTAGGGGCGCTGGAAGCGGCGGAACTCCTCGGGCGTGAGGAGGTTCTTCGTGGCGACGTTGGTCGCGTAGAAGATGCCGTCCACGCCGCGTGCGACGAGCTCGCGCGTGAAGGCCTCCTGTGTCGCGGCGATCGCCTCCAGCCCGCGCTCGAGCTTCGGGGCGTCCTCGCGCGCGAGCTTGAGCACCGCGTCGATGCCGCCCGGCACCATGAACTGCGCGACCATCAGCGGCGCGAACACGGTGGCGACCACCGGCACGTCGGGGCCCACGGCGGCCTGGATGGCGCTCATGGCCTCGAGCTGCTCGGCGAGCGCGCCCCTGGTGGGGTCCGCGGGCGCGATCGTCGCGATGTCGGCGGCGCTTCGCACCGGCAGCTTCGTGATCACGGGCCACTCGGCGCGGTCGGGCGCCTGCTGGTACTCGAGCCCCCACATCTCGGCGAAGCACTGGTAGCGCGACTGGGGCTTGAGGAAATCCCAGTCGAAGGCGCGGTGCAGGCGCAGCGTCTCCTCGGTGAGGGCCTGCGCGGAATCCTCGCGCGCGAAGTTGTGCAGCCAGAAACTGAAGGGGACGCGGTCCACGGGCTCGCCGCGGATCGCCGCCATGACGCGTTCTCTCTTGTTCACTGGTGCTCCTCCATCGCGGGCTTCGTGCCCCTGGCGCAAGAGGATAACCCGCTCCGCGGGGAATGCGGTGCACCATTTCCCCGCGAATCCGGCCGTGCATAGAATGCGTTTCGCGCAATCGGCCCCTCGGGAGAATGCCATGGACCAGATCGACCGGACGCTGCTCGCCGCGCTGCAGGAGGATGCCACGCTCAAGGTGAGCGAGCTGGCCGAGCGCGTGCACCTTTCCACCACCGCGTGCTGGAAGCGCATCCAGAACCTCGAGGCCTCCGGCGTGATCCGAAGCCGCGTGGCGCTGCTCGATGCGCGCGCCCTCAACGTGGGCGTCACGGTGTTCGTCGCGATCAAGACCAACCAGCACAACGCGGCGTGGATGCGCCGCTTCACCGAGGTGGTGCTCGCGATCCCCGAGGTGGTGGAGTTCTACCGCATGAGCGGCGACATCGACTACCTGCTGCGCGTGGTGGTGCCCGACATCGCCGGCTACGACTCCGTCTACAAGCGCCTCATCCGCAACACCGACCTCTTCGACGTGAGCTCCGGGTTCGCGATGGAGCAGCTCAAGTACACGACGGCGCTGCCGCTCACCTACGCCTGATGGCTCCCTCGTCCCATGTGGGACGATTCAGCAATATCATTGCAATGGAAACCGATCCGGCGTAGGCTTTCGGTACGCCCGGAGCCCCCGATGCCCCGCCCCGCCCCACGCCCCCAGCCCGATCCCGCCGCCGACGGCCGCATCGTCACGCAGGCGCTCTTCCGCGCGGCGGATCTCCTCGGCCTCTCGCAGGCCGAGGTGGCGCAGATCATCGGCGTGAGCACCTCCACCGCCTCGCGCCTGCGCAACGGGCAGGCGTTGCTGGAGGCGGGCTCCAAGCCCTTCCAGCTGGCCGCCCTCCTGCTGCGCGCGTGGCGCAGCCTCGACACGATCGTGAGCTCCAACGACGCCGTGGCGCGGCAGTGGCTGCGCTCGCCCAACGCCGGCCTGCTCGATGCGCGCCCGGCCGACCTGCTCGCGCGCCCCGAGGGGCTCGTGCGTGTCTGCGACTACCTGGACTCCCGCCGCGGTCGCGTCTAGGGCGGCCGAGGCCCGCTTCGAGGCGTGGCGCGCCGTCGAGGCGCAGCACGTCGTTTCCACCGCGCGCCTCGTGCCGGTGGCGGAGCAGCGGCGGCTCGAGGAGATCCTCGACGCCGCCAAGCCCCCCGTGCCGCCGGGCATCGAGCGGCTGCATTACCTGCTCGCCGCGCCGTTCCGCTACCGGCCCCTGCCGCCCGGCTCGCGCTTCCGCGCCCCCGACGACCCCGGCGTGCTGTATGCCGCGCACGAGCGGCGCACGGCCTGCGCCGAGGCGGGCTGGTGGCGCTGGAAGGGCTTCCTCCTCGATTGCCGTGGGCTGGATGAGCTGCCGCCCGCGCGCTTCACGCTCTTTCCCCTCGAGATGCGCGGGTCCGCCGTGGACTTGCGCAAGGCGCCCTTCGCGCGCGACCGCGCCGCGTGGCAGGACCGCGAAAGCTACGCGCGCACGCAGGCTTTCGCGCGCGTGGCGCGGGAGGCGGGCGTGGGCATCGTCGTCTACGAGTCGGTGCGCGATCCGGGGCGCGGCGCCAACGCGGCCGCGCTGCACCCGCGCGCCCTCGGCAAGCCGGGGCAGACGCGCATGCAGACGTGGACGCTGCTCGTCTCCCGCGGCGGCGCCAAGTGGATCCGTGACGGGGCGGAGGCCTTCTCCTTCGACGCGGCGGGATGGGAGTGATGCCGGGCGGGGCACGTCACCAGGAAATGCAGAAATTCTGCAAATCTGCTAATCTGGCCCCATGAAAGCCACCCTCACGATCAGCAGCCGCGGCCTCGTCACCCTGCCGGCGAAGCTGCGGCAGGCCATGGGATTGAAGGCGGACGACCTCCTCATCGCCGAGACGACGCCCGAGGGGTTGCTGCTGCGGCCCGCGGTGACCCTGCCGGTGGAAATGTACTCGGACAAGCGCATCCGCGAGTTCGACGCGGCCGAGGCCGAGGCCGAGGCCGCGGCAGTGCTCGCGCGCAAGCGCCGGCAGAAATCCGCGCGTTAGGGGCGCGGGTGCGGATCTTCCTGGACGCTAATGTCCCCTTCTCCGCGGCCAAGTCGGATGGCGCGGTGCGAGAGCTGGTCACTCTCCTCGCGAAGGCGGGCCACGAGCTGTGGGTGGACGACTATGTCCTCGAAGAGGCCCGGCGCAACCTCGCGGCAAAGGCGCCGGAGGCCGTCACATTCCTGGAGCGGCTGGCCGGCCGGTTGAAGAGGATGGAGACGATCCGCCTCGACCGCGAACTGGAGGCCTCGCTGCCGGTGCACGAGAAGGACCGCCCCGTCCTCGCGGCTGCGATCCACGGCCGATGCCAGGCCCTCGTCACCGGGGACACGATGCACTTCGGTGCGCTCTTCGGCAAGCAGGTTCACGGCGTCACCATCCACTCCCCCCGGTCGGCGGCGATCGCGCTGCTGTAGGCCACGCCCACCACGAATCGGAAAACGACATGTCATCCCTCCCCCGCCTCACCGACGCCGACCTCGACCGGCTCGATGCCCTCCTCTCCACGCCGGAGATGGAGAACTCCATGACGCTCGACGCCATCCAGGGCCTGCTCTGCGCCGTGGCGAGCGCCCCGCAACCCGTGCCGCCGGAGAAGTGGATCCCGGTCGTGCTGGGCGAGGGGAAGTTCGCCTCGGATAGCGACGGCAGGGAGGCCGAGGAGCTCCTGCTGCGCTTCCACGCCGACACCTTCCGCCAGCTCGCCGGCGAGGACGGCATCGAGATGCTCACCTACCCCGTCGAGGAGGGCGAGGAGGAGCTCGCCTACTGGTGCGACGGCTACCTCGAGGGCACGCGGCTCGCCGAGCCCGGCTGGTTCGAGTGCGGCGAGGACGAGGAGTTCGTGAGCGAGCTCCTCTACCCCTTCATGCTGCTCTCGGGCCGCCTCAAGGAAAGCGCGCTGGAGGAGGGCGACGACTGGCCCGGCCCCGAGGAGGAGAAGCGCCTCATGGACGAGGTGCGGGAGAACATCGCCTTCGACATCTCCGAGGCCTACCACTTCTGGTTCGAGCGGCGCGTGAACCGCGAGCCCATCCGCCGCGAGGCGACCAAGGTGGGCCGCAACGACCCCTGCCCCTGCGGCAGCGGCAAGAAGTACAAGGCCTGCCACGGCGCCGGCTGAAACCCCGCCCTCCCTTGTGAGAGGGGTTGGGGGTGAGGGTGCGCTTGGCTCCCCTCTCCCTTGGGAGAGGGGTTGGGGGTGAGGGTGCGCTTGGCTCCCCTCTCCCTTGGGAGAGGGGTTGGGGGTGAGGGTGACTTATTTCCGCACCGCAGCACGCCGTCGGGCCCCGGCGACACGATTCCGTAGGCATTCGGCCCAACTCCTGTGCTGATTTTTCTCTACTGCACTGCAACATTTCCCGGTTAGCATGGTCGTACCTGCCGCGGCCCACCCGTCCGCGCGCAGCACGCTCCACCCACCCACGAGGAAAGAAAGTCCATGCTTCCCGATTTCGAAACGCTCGAAGGCTACGCACGGCGCGCCCGCGCCGAACGCAGCCTTCGCATCGCCGAGGGCATCGTCGATGGCGTGATCGCCATCGACCGCGCGATCACTGCCGCGTGGCAGCGCATCGCCGCCCTCCTGCGCTCGCGCCCCGCCGTCTCCGCGGGCCCCGCGCAGGCCCGGCGCTAGCACCGCTCCCCGCAAGTCCCCTCTTGCCGGCCCCCGCCGCGGCCCGGGCGGGGGCGCGCCTGCGCGTGCGCGGGCGGTAGCGTATCCTTCCGCGTTTCCTCGACGATGCCCCTCACCCCCGACCCCTCTCCCGGAGGGAGAGGGGAGCCAACGACCATGTTCCGCTCCAAATACCTCGACTACGCCGAACTCGCCGCGCAACTCGAAGCCTGGGTGAAGGCCCATCCCGGCCTCGTCCACCTCTCCTCGATCGGCAAGAGCGCGGCAGGCCGCGACATCCCGATGATCACCATCGGCCGCGACCCGCAGCGCATCCGCCCCGCCATCTGGATCGACGGCAACATGCACGCTTCCGAAGTCTGCGGCTCGAGCGTGGCCCTTGCGCTCGCGGAAGACATCATCGCGCTGCACGGCGGCGCGAACGAGGCGGGCGGCAAGGCGCTCCCGAAGCACATGGCCGACGCCATCCGCGAATCCCTCGTCTACGTGGTGCCGCGCATCTCGCCCGACGGCGCGGAGGAGGTGCTGAAGAAGGGCCGCTACGTGCGCTCCAGCCCCGTGAACGACCGCGCCAACAAGGACCACGCGTACTGGGAGGCGGCCGACGTCGACGGCGACGGCGAGATCATGTACATGCGCAAGGCCGACCCGCAGGGCGAGCTCGTGGAGCTGCGCGGCGACGACGGCAAGCCCCTCGACCCGCCGGTGATGGTGCCGCGCCTGCCGGAGGACGAGGGCCCCTTCTACAAGCTCTATCCCGAGGGGCGCATCGCCAACTTCGACGGCCGGCGCATCCCCGACCCGTTCTTCCTCGGCGACAACCTCAACGACTTCAACCGCA
>Ga0209170_1001232_pt1 | contig 10994 bp, 8 predicted proteins | sample KloWWTKNB14_bulk_FD_187178 | JGI IMG/M metagenome (GOLD analysis project Ga0209170, IMG submission 187178) | Active sludge microbial communities from Klosterneuburg, Austria, studying microevolution and ecology of nitrifiers - Klosterneuburg... | ecosystem: Engineered > WWTP > Aerobic digester >...
TATGATTTTAACTGGCTGGATAGTCCCGGTTTACGGGGAAAAACAACAAAAACGCCGGTCTTTAGTGTAAACAGGAAGGTATAAGAAAAGAAATTTCTCCGGATTTTTTTTTGGAAAAAAATTAATAAAACTGCCAGAAAAACAGGTTTTATTAACTTCGTTCCTGACATTATCCAATGGCTGAACATTCACATCAACTCGCAGCGATTCTTTTTGCCGACATTGTCGGTTATACGGCTATGATGCAGGAAAACGAAGAAGTAGCTGTGGAAAAGATCAATCGGTTCCGCGAAGTAGTGGAATTGATCGCTGAAGAACTGAATGGCAAGATCATCCAGTATTATGGTGACGGTTCCTTATTATTGTTTCATAGCTCAACTGATGCAGCGGAATTTGCCAAATTATTGCAGGAAGATCTGCAAAACGAACCCCGTATACCTGTCCGTATTGGCATTCATATGGGTGATGTGATGGTACACAGTGGTAATATTTTTGGGGATGTTGTCAATATCGCATCCCGTATTCAACAGCTGGCACCGGTAGGTGGTATTTATATATCGGAGATGGTGTACCGCAATATTGCAAATAAGAAGGAACTGGAATCCGTTTTTATCAGGGAGGAAAAATTAAAGAATGTAAAAATTCCCATACGCATATATGAAATAGTCACCGCTGGCAGTCAGCCCTTCACACAACAAGCTCCTGCAGCTGAGCCGGTTTTACCTTCTACCAATGCTAACAGTATTGCAGTGTTGCCATTTTCCAACCTTAGCAGTGATCCGCAGCAGGATTATTTTGGAGATGGCCTTACTGAAGATATTATCACACAGCTTTCCAAAATAAGGGCTTACAAAGTGATCTCCCGTACTTCTGTAATGCAATACAAAAAATCGCCAAAGTCCATAATTGAGATTGGAAAGGATCTGGGTGTAGCACTGATATTAGAAGGGAGTGTACAACGGCATGGGGAACAGGTTCGCATTACCGCACAGCTTATTAATGCAATAACCGATGAACATATCTGGGCTGAATCATATGACCGGTCAATGAATGATATTTTTTCTATTCAACGAGAAGTGGCTTTAGCCATTGCTGCTGTTTTGAATACTAAACTTTCCAATAGAGAAACAAGAGAACTTGATTACATTCCAACATCTGATCTGCAGGCTTATGATCTTTACCTGCGGGGTAAGTTATTAATGGAAAACAGGAACAAGGCTGACCTATTGACGGCCAGAGACCTCTTTACCCAGGCTGTGAACAGGGATAAGACTTTTGCGATTGCTTATTCCGGTTTGGCTGATACGTACCTGCTTTCATCTTTCCGTGGATATGAAGACCCGGTTATGATGTTGTGGCAGGCCAAAAAATATATTGATACTGCAGCCGGACTTGATTCATTTTCCGGTGAAACACAGGCTTCATTGGGATATTGGTATTTTCAGAGTTTTGACTGGCATGCGGCCGAATTAACTTACCGGAGATCTATCAGCCTCAATGCTAATCAATCTAATGTATACCTCTGGCTGGCAATTTTGCTGCAGGCTAAGGGAGAGAATGAAGAGGCGTTGAAAGTATATGATTTAGGAACAGAGGTCAACCCGATGTGGGATTTCTTACTGAAAAATAAGATCATCGCTTTGGTGAATATGAATAATAAAGAAGCGGCACTGGAACTGCAGCACACCCTTATTGAAAGAGCCTCACATGATAGTCACCTGAAAAGAAAAAGATATGAAGAGCTTTCCAGGTTGTACTGGTCTTTCAATGATAAGGAAGAAGCCATTACTGCTGCCAAAAAATCGGGGGATCTTGCCTTGATTAAATTCTATTCGGATGGAGACCATTCCCTGCTGGAGAAAAGACAAGATGATCATTATTCTGCTCTCCGCAACCGCAGTGAATACATTTCTCAGTTCTGGATGGGCCTCGACTATGCCCATGCCGGTGCCAGGGAAAAAGCATTGGAATGTTTTAATAATGCTATTGCGTTGAAAGAGGCCGGTATTTCATTGCTGCTCATCCGTGATTTTGAATTTTTGAATATCAAATACCTGAGTATGGCCCTTATTACCCGGAAGGTTAAGCAATTGATTAATTTTTAATGAAAAGCTGAACGGCACACTGTTGCTATAACTTTCCTGTTAACACAATTTCTCTTTTAAAAGTTTTTTTTCCTAAATATCTGGTTAATTTTACCTGGCTAAGAAAAGATGTAATAAGTTTTGTTATTCTATGAAAATTATAAAATAATCTAATGAAAGCTAATCTCTTTGTGGTAGCCTCTCTGTTTCTAATTCTGGCAGCCGGTTGCAAGAAAATCAAATTAAACAAGGTGCCCATTGCTGACGCGGGACCTGCTCAGACAATTCAGTTGCAAACCGATTCTGTAATACTTAGCGGAAACGGAACGGATGAAGACGGAACTATTATGGGTTATTTGTGGAGCAAAGTTGCAGGCCCGAATATCCCCGCTATCCATACACCCGGTGCTGCTACTACAAGAGTAACAGGTATGATTGCTGGTGTGTATCGTTTTCAACTGATGGTGGTGGACGATGACGGTGCAACCGGTTTGGATACAGTGTCTGTAATAATTTTGCCGGCTCAAATAACAACTGTCACAATACAACCTGGCTCAGACGGACAGGATGCATTGGTTATTACCAAAGACGGTGATAATACATCTCCTAATCTTAACATAGGTCAGCATACTGAATTGGTTTATTCCAAATGGACATACGGCGGACAGGGTTTTGGTGAAGGTGTGATGCGTTCTTATATCAAATTTTCTGCAGTTTCATCCATACCTGCCAGTGCAGAGATATTGTCTGCCAAACTTTCATTGTATGGTGTTGCCAGCAGCGGATTCACACCGGAGGGTAATTCACATTTCCCAGGTTCTCCTTACGGTTCAGGACCGGATAACCCCGGATGGATAAAAAGGGTGACCTCGAACTGGGATGAAGCAACCATTACCTGGAATAATAAGCCAGGAACCGCAGATGCCGGCCAGGCCTCAATTCCCGGGACAACTACGCAGTGGAATTTTAATGCAACAGATATTGATGTTACTGAAATAGTGAGAACCATGGTTTCCACAAACAGTAACTATGGTTTTTGCCTTACGCTTCAGAATGAAGCGATATACAGAAATGTGATTTTTTCCAGTAGTGAAGCCATTGATGCTGCCCGCAGACCAAAGCTGGTAGTGGTTTATCGTTAAAAAGAGTATTTCAAAAAGTTTGCAGCCTGGCAACAGTTCAGCAAACTTTTTTATTTCATTACCCCTTATTCACGGATATCATTAGTTTCGCTACATTTTCCGGCTACTTAGTGCAATGGATAATTTGCAGATGGAGTCGAAGTCCTTTAATCAACCAGGAAAATAGGCAACTAAGGAAAAATGTATTTTACCATCTTTCGTTTCGCTTCAATCTTCATTACTGGCAGAGCAGATAAAACATTCCTGCCTGCCTTTGTTTATACAATAAAACCCGTGGATAACCAGCCCGGGTTTGTCCAGTTTTTGTCCTGCTTTTCAGGAACTACTTTCTTCCCACATTTTTAACCCATCATTGTGAATAACTGCCTGTTAGCCAAATCTTCTTTTATAGGCCTTTAGCTTAAATTCGCCGCTGACTTAACAATTACTTAAACAGATAACAGTGAGATTAAAGAGTTTAGAAATCAAGGGCTTTAAGAGTTTTGCCGACAAGACCATTGTGAGTTTTGATGACAATATCACCGGCATTGTAGGCCCAAATGGCTGTGGTAAATCTAATATTGTAGACAGTATCCGCTGGGTGATAGGTGAACAGAAGATCAGCCACCTGCGGAGTGAGAACCTGGACAGCCTTGTATTTAATGGTTCCAAAACCCGAAGTGCCAGCGGCCTTGCCGAAGTGAGCCTTACTTTTGAAAACACCCGTAACCTGTTACCAACAGAGTTCAGCACTGTTACGGTGACCCGAAAATTTTATAAAAGCGGTGAAAGTGAGTATCGCCTCAATGATGTCCAGTGCCGCCTGAAAGACATACAGAACCTGTTTATGGATACCGGTATCAGTACCGATTCATATGCTATCATAGAACTGGGGATGGTAGATGACCTGATTAAAGATAAGGAGAACAGCCGCCGTAAAATGCTGGAACAGGCAGCAGGTATTTCTATTTATAAAACCCGTAAGAAAGAGGCAAAACTTAAACTGGATGCTACAGAGCAGGACCTGGCCCGTATTGAGGACCTGCTTTTTGAAATCAACAACCAGCTGAAAGCACTGGAAAGCCAGGCAAAGAAGGCAGAGAAATATCATGAGATTAAGAAAGATTACCGGGAAGTCAGTATTGAACTGGCAAAGGCTTCATTGGAGGGTTTCAACCTTACATACAAAGAACTGAACGAACAACAGGATGCGGAAACTGATAAGAAACATAAGATTGAAGCGGAGATAGGTACGCAGGAAGCTGAACTGGAACAGGAGAAATTATCCTTTATTGAAAAAGAAAGACAGTTGCAGAGTATGCAGCATGCTTTCAATGATATGTTGCAAACGGTACGCAGCAAGGAGAATGATAAAAATCTTTCTGCCCAGCGCCTTGAACACCTGCAGGAAAAAGAAGGAAGCCTGAAAGAGTTTTTACAAAAAGCGGAAGGCCAGCTGAAAGGAATTGAAGAAAGCATTGGCTTTACCAACCAGCAGGTACAGGATGAAGAAAAGGCATTGGAAATACTGGGAGAACAACTGACTCAACTGAATAACGAGGTTAACAGTAAACGGGAAATACTGGATGAGAAGCGCCGTATGCTCGACAATCTCCGCAGCGAGTACCAGCAAATACAACGCAGCCAGTTTGATGCAGAAAAGAAAGTGGCAGTCGCAGATACATCTGTTCAGAATTTGCTAAGGGTGATACACCAGATAGAAGAGGAGAGGGTACATCGGGAAGAACAACGTCACCAACTGGATAATGAAAGAATTCTGAAAGAAAAAGAGCTGGGTATTAAAAAAGTAGACCTGGAACAATTGCAGCAGCACCAGGAAAATACTAAAGAACAGATTCTGCAAACGCAGGCGGTATTGGACAGCCTTCGCAACAACCTGGCAGATGAAACCCGTAAACTGGATGCCAAAAAGAATGAGCATGACCTGTTGAAGAGTATGATTGATTCGATGGAAGGTTATCCTGATTCAGTTAAATTCCTCCATAACAACTCTAACTGGAGCCATAATTCACCTATTCTTTCTGATGTACTATATGTGAATGAAGAATACCGGACTGCGTTGGAAAATGTGCTGGAACCATACCTGAGTTATTATGTGGTGAATAACCTGCAGGAAGGTTTGCAGGCTGTACACCTGCTGGATGAGAATAAAAAGGGTAAAGCAAATTTCTTTTTACTGGATAAAGTAAACCAGGGTGAGGCTGTTGTATCTTCTCATCAATTGGAAGGTGCCATTCCTGCATTAAGTGTGGTGGAAGTTGAGGAGAAATACAAAAAACTGGCTGAACATCTTTTAGGAAATGTTTTTATAGCTGATAGCGAAGATGCCCTGCAAAATAGCAATGGATTTGTGGTGATTGAAAAGCACGGTAAGTATGTAAAAGGAAAATATTCACTCACTGGTGGTAGTGTAGGCCTGATCGAGGGAAAGAAGATCGGCCGTGCCAAGAACCTGGAAAAATTACAGGACGAAATTGCTGCCCAGGATATGGTAGTAGAAGCGTTGCGTTCTGAAATACAGGCAAGACATAATGAAGTGATTGCCTTCAACGAAGACCTGCGGGAAACAGCTGTGCGGGAAACGGAAAGAGAAATTCAGCAACTGACCAATGAAGTGTTTTCGCTGCATAACAAACTGGAAAACCTGCATTCGATGCAGACTAACAGCCAGCACCGCCTGGAAGAATTGAACCTTCAAATGCAGCAGACCCATAGTTCTGTAGAAGGTGTACGTAACCAATTGGCAGAATTCAATGAATTATTATTGGCAAATTCGGCGAAACTTGCTGAAGCTGATGAAGCTTTCAGGCTAACTGAGTCTGATTACAATGAAGCTACCCGCCAGTACAATGAATTTAACCTGAATGTAACAAAGCAGCAGAGCAAAATAACCGGGTTAAAACAAGAGCTGGATTTCAAAAACAACCAGTTAAGTGACTTGCGTCAGCAGATTGAAAACAATACTGCACAATTAGCTGATACCGGCAATAATATTGGGCAATCAGCACAATCGTTAAAAGAGATAGAAGAATCATTGCTGGAATTACTGAGAAGAAAGGAAGACGAAGAAAGAAATCTTAATGAAGCTGATCAGGCTTATTATAATTTCCGTAACCAGCTGAACGAAAAAGAAAGTTCTATACGCCACCAGGTAAAAGAAAAGGAACAGATAGAATATTTACTGGCTGCCATAAAAGACAAACTGAATGAATTGAAATTACAGTTGGCCGGAATGAAAGAAAGGCTGAATGTAGAATTCAGAATAGTACTCGAAGATATTTTGGGGGAAGCAAGATCGGGAGAAGTGCCGGTGGAAGAATTACAGGAAAAAGCAGACCGGATGAAAAAACGCTTGGAGAACCTGGGAGAAGTCAATCCCACGGCAATTGAAGCATTCACAGAGATGAAAAAGCGCTATGACTTCATCGTAGAACAAAAGACAGACCTGGTTAATGCCAAGGACAGTTTATTGAAAACGATCGAAGAAGTGGAAGCTACAGCGAATCAGAAATTCCTCGATACGTTTCACCAGGTAAGGAATAATTTTCAAAAAGTGTTTAAAACACTCTTTACAGATGATGACCAGTGCGATCTCGTATTGGATAATCCTGAAAACCTTGCCGAGAGCGGTATAGATGTAATAGCCAAGCCGAAGGGTAAACGTCCGTCTTCTTTAACACAGCTTAGTGGTGGAGAAAGAACATTGACTGCAACAGCTTTATTATTTGCGATATACCTGATTAAACCGGCCCCGTTCTGTATCCTGGATGAGGTAGACGCTCCGCTGGATGATGCCAATGTAGGTAAGTTCACCAATATGATCCGCCAGTTCAGTGAGAATTCACAGTTTATCATCGTTACACACAATAAAATGACGATGAGTACTGTGGATGTGATTTATGGGGTAACGATGCAGGAGCCGGGAGTGAGTAAATTAGTGAGTGTGGATTTCAGGAATTTGGAGCAGAACCAGAATTAATGAACATTGAACAGGGTGTAATAAAGTTTGAAAATTTTGTAATATCTGAAAGCCCGGTAATGCCGGGCTTTTTCCTTATAAATGATGCTGTATGTAAACAAATATTGGATTTCTATTCTAAATGATTTAGGTGCTTTTACTATTTGTTCTCCCTGGAATTTCAGGAACTCTTTATAAGGTTATTAGAAATTAAATAACAAAGACGTATGCGTACTATCATCTTATTATTCGCTTCCAATGTCTTTATGACCTTTGCCTGGTATTATCATTTAAAGCACCAGGGCTGGCCGTTATGGAAAGCGATATTGATCAGCTGGCTGATCGCTTTATTTGAATATTGCCTGATGGTGCCAGCCAACAGGTTTGGTAAAGTGGATGGCTTCAATCTCTTTCAATTGAAAATGATCCAGGAGGTAATTACCTTACTGGTTTTTGCAGCCTTTGCGGTATGGATTATGAAAGAGCCATTTCATTGGAGATACCTGGTAAGTTTTGCATTCCTGATGGGGGCTGTATATTTTATGTTCAGTAACAGGTTTGGCTAAACCAGCAAAGAATTTTGAGTAATTAAATCCGGTCTGCTGTAAATGTTTTTTGTTGTTCCCGTTGTTTGGCCCTTCTGTTGAAGTCTGATTTCACTTTGTGTACAATAGCAATAAGGCAGAAATATATACCCGTACATAGCAAAAATGCTGCAACGATAGCCCAGAAATACCAACTTGAATCCTTTTTTAGTTCAAAAATTGCATAGAAAGTAATCAAAGCAAATCCAATAAGTGCTGAAAACCCAATAAGAAGATTGGAAACGTATTTTTCGGAATGGGAGTTTGGCATGATTTGTCGTTTAGATTTAGGACTACTATTTTGTAAAATTAAGCAAAAAATAATGTTATGTTAATGATGACTTGTCCCGCTGATTATTTTTTTACTTTTATACCATAAACGGATATATGAAAAATACAGTTTTATTTATATGTTTTTTACTTTCGGCATACACTGTTATTGCACAGGAAAAACCAGAAGGATTATTTATTTCTTCAAAAGCACCTGATTTTAAAGCAAAAGATCAATTTGGTAATGAGATCCGCCTCAAAGATTTATTGAAAAAAGGTAAAGTGGTTCTTGTGTTTTACAGGGGACAATGGTGTCCATATTGCAATAAAGAGCTGTCAAGATTGCAGGATTCATTGCAATTTATCAGGGACAAAGGAGCTGAAGTAGTAGCTGTTTCGCCAGAAAAGCCGGAAAATGTAGCCGTGACAGTGGAAAAGACAAAAGCCGAATATCCCATACTTTACGATGAAGGATTAAAGATCATGAAAGCGTATGACGTGGAATTTGAAATGGAGGAAAACACAGTTACCCGTTACCGTAATGCAGGGCTGGATATAGAGAAGAATAACGGAGCCAATGGCAGGTTTCTCCCTGTTCCTGCAGTATATATTATTGATAAGGAATCAACGGTTACTTATCGCTTTTTTGAGCCGGATTATAAAAAAAGGCCCAGTGTAAAAGAACTTCTTAAAAATTTATAACCGGCTATCTTTTCTTTTCTGTTATAAAACACAGGGATTGTGTTCTTACAGTGGAGCCTTCATGTTCTATAGGAGGTTCATTTACAAGTACACCATTGATGTAAGTAAGGTTATTTTTATGCGAAAGTAATTTCCAGTCATCTTCTGTATAACCCCGGAATCCATATCTGGTGAAAGGCATATACTGCATGCTTTCTTTGGTACGGACAGTTGTACAGAATTTTCCCTTTGGTTTCAGTACCCGGTGAATTTCCTGCAGGTGTTTATCCGGCTCATCCCAGAAATAAGCAACATTGATACAGAAAATCCTGTCAAAGCTGTTATTGGCAAATGGAAGGTTGTCGCTCTTTCCTTTTGTAATGGTGAGTCTGCCGTCGGCAATGGCAGCCGGATTATTTTCTTTAGCAGATTTTACCATCGAGTCAGAAAAATCAATACCTGTTATCTTCAGGTTATCTGCTTTTTTTAAAAGTTTATCGAAGAATTTACCATTGCCAAAACCTATTTCCAGGATGGAGTGATTGTCTGCGATCAGCATTTCATCTAAAGTAAAATCATAGAGAAATTCATTTGCCTCATTCATTTTTCGGGCAACTTTATGTCCCATTGCACCGTTGGGTTTACGGAGTTGTCTGGCAATTGCTTTTAAACGCATTTGTTCAATGAATTTTTTAAGCATAAGGTTTATTTTAGAATTATGAAATCATTTCCACACAATCTTTGCAATCTTCCCGTTGCCACCGGCGAGAAAAACCGTTTTTCCTTCTTTTGCAGCCCTCACAACATGAAATCCTTCCTTACTTATCCACTCCCAGTTCTTTCCGCCATCTTTTGAATAATCAACACCATTGAGTCCGCAACTGTAAACCTTCTTCTTTGAAAAATATTCTACACAGCTCCTGTAGCCATGTGGGGCGATTTCCGGCACATTCCATGTTTTTCCTTTATTGGTGGTATAAAAACAGTTTTTGGTAACAGATGTATCAGCGTTAAAGTCACCACCTGCAATAATCATTCTTTTTCCTCCTCTTAGTTTATGCGTATCCCACACAGCCACCGAGTTAGCCCCGGTTGTTTCTTTGCCCTGAATGACTGGTAAGATCACCGGAGTTTTTTTTGAAAATAGTCTTGATTTTAATCCTCCGCTTACAAACACCGCTTCATCTCTGTCTAATACACGGACATTAGTTCCACTTGCTGCAAAACAGGCTTCACCACTGTCTGCAACAGGTCTTTTTTCGTATGGAATATCCTGCCAGCTGATTCCTCCATCAAATGTTCTGGCGATAAAAAATCTTCCCTCCACAGGATCCCCGATAACGATGCCAGCCTGTTCATTCCAAAACTCCATTGCATCCAAAAACATGCCTTTTGTTTTATTTTCGTAGACAATCTTCCAGGATTCTCCGCCGTTATTAGTTTTTAAAATATAGGCTGGGGCATCTACACTCATTACTATGGCAGTATTGGCATCAAATGCTTCGATGTCCCGGAAGTCATTCTTTTCAAATCCTTTGACCACTGACCATTTCCATGTTTTTCCACCATCAGTAGATCTTCCAAATGTCCCATTGCTGCCGCTTACCCAAACCACATTATCATTTACAACACTTAGCCCGCGGATGCTTGTCTTTGTACCGAATGTCAGTACTTCAACATGTGGTGATTGAGCAATGATCATTTCGCTTAGAAGCAATGCAGCGGAAAGCATAATTAAAATACGATTAATTTGTCTGCTCATATTTGATCATTGTTCTTTTGGATGTGCCATTGTCAAATAATTCAACAATTGCATAGGCAGGTTCAAATTCCTGGAAAGCACCTTTCCACCAGTTACCCGAAACAGCGCCATTGCAATAATATTTGATGCCGAGATAATCAATTTTATCCTGGAGGTGAATATGGCCACTGATGCAGACTCTTATATTCGGAAATTTCAGGAATATTTTTTTTAATTGGATGAAGTCTGTATGCATCAGGTTTCGCTGGATCTTCAGGTCGCCGTTAGATTCTGTTTTGTCAAAAAATAAGCCGGCACAAATGGAAAGGATAGGAATATGCGAAACGAGGCAAATGAATTTACCGGCTGGTGCTGATGCTAATTCCTGTTGCAGCCAATCCAGTTGTCCCGTATCCAGTTTTGCTATATATCCGCCAGCGGGGTTAAGTTGTGTACTATCCAATACTATAAAGTGCCAATTCCCTTTTGTAAAACTGTAATACCTGTTCTTCATTTCCAGGGTTTCTACCACCC
>Ga0209170_1001241_pt1 | contig 10961 bp, 11 predicted proteins | sample KloWWTKNB14_bulk_FD_187178 | JGI IMG/M metagenome (GOLD analysis project Ga0209170, IMG submission 187178) | Active sludge microbial communities from Klosterneuburg, Austria, studying microevolution and ecology of nitrifiers - Klosterneuburg... | ecosystem: Engineered > WWTP > Aerobic digester >...
ACGCGCGGCAGGCCCAGCTGGTTCAGCAGTTGCTGGACGACGCCCTGCTGATCGCGTGATGCCGGCAGCCTTGCCGCCGGCCCCTGGCCCAGCGGCAGGATCCGCAAAAAAACACTCCCGCCCGGCTTGCGCCGGCGGGAGTGTCTTCACAAGGTCAGAGCCGGGAAACGTGTCACCCGTGGCGCGTCGCCCGTGACGCGTCGCCCGTTACTCGTCCTCCTCCATGCTCGGATCCACATAACCCTTGGGCAGCTTGTGCGCGATGCCCTTGTGGCAGTCGATGCAGCTCTTGCCTGCGGCCTTGGCCTCCATGTGCTTCTTGTAGGGCATCTTCTTCTGCTTCTCGGCACTCATGGAGTCGAAGTTGTGGCAGTTGCGGCACTCGATGGAGTCGCGCGACTTCATGCGTGCCCATTCCCGCTCGGCCATCTCCAGGCGGTGCGCCTCGAACTTTTCCTTCGTGTCGATGGTGCCGACCAGCTTGCCCCAGACTTCCTTGCTCGCCTGGACCTTGCGGATCATCTTGTGCGTCCAGTCCTTGGGCACATGGCAGTCGGAGCAGACGGCACGCACGCCGGTGCGGTTGGAGTAGTGGATGGTCTCCTTGTACTCGGCGTAGACGTTGTCGCGCATCTCGTGGCAGCCGATGCAGAACTCCAGCGTGTTGGTGGCCTCCATGCCGGTGTTGAAGGCGCCCCAGAAGAGGATGCCGGAGGTGACGCCGACGAGCAGCAGGGACAGCAGCGACCACTTGGCGGCAGGCCGTCTCAGGGCCGACCACCAGCCGGCCTTGGAGCCGGCATCGCCAGGATTCGATTGGGACATGGCAGCTCTCCGTCGGCTCCAGTTGTTCGGGTTCTTTCTACACGCGGCTCAGGATCTCAGGATCTCACTGAGTGGCCAGGATCCACTTGATCAGGTTGCGCATCTGCGCCTGGTCGTTGGCGGGGATGGTCTTCACGATCTTGTGGTCCTCCTGGCTGCCGTCGGCCAGCTTGACCTTCTTGCCGGAGGTGACGTGCTTGAGCAGCTCATCCTCGGCACCGGCTTTGCCCTTGTACTTCTCGGCGATCTTCAGGAAGGCCGGAGCATCCTTGTCCTTCTTGATGCCGTGGCACTGGGTGCAGTTGTTGGACTGGGCCAGCGACTTGGCTGCGTCCACGTCCAGGGCAAAAGCGGGGCTGGCGACACCGGCGCTCAGCAGCGCAGCGAGGGCGGCAGGGACGGCGTAACGGGTCACAGGGGTCACAGGGGTCACAGGGGTCAAACGGGCCATGTTGATCACTCCAGGGAGAGGGAAAAGACAGAAAGGAAAAACGGCAGATGCCGGCAGCCCTTGCAAGACCGCCGGCATCCGGGGGCCAGCGTCACCTTACTGGGTGACACCGACGAAGCGAGTGTCCACCAGTTCCTTGGCATCCACCTGCGGCACGTGGCAGGTGTCGCACTGGAAACGCGTCATCTCCACCGCCGGGGTGCCGTCCTTGGCCTTGACGGTCTGCGAGAAGTGGCTCTTGCCCATCTTGGGCATCTTCTGGCCGCGCAGTTCGTCGGTGATGTGGCAGTCGAGGCAGGCATTCTCCTCGGCCGTCAGCGGCACGTACTTCTCGATGTTGTGCGGCACCAGCGGCGGCTGACCGACGAAGGTGCGGGTGATGAGCCTGGGCTCACCCACACCCGGGGTCTTGGCGCTGTAGGCCTTGAGGTCCGGCGCCGTGTCGGCAGCGGTCACGTCCGCGCCGCGCATCGGCTTCGGTGGTGCCACCGTGGCACAGCCGATCACCGTGACCAGGAGAGTCGCCAAAGCAATGCTGACGGTCTTCTTCATGATGAACTCCACCCAGAGGGGAAAAAAGGGGAACGACGGGCTACTTCGGCTCCACGGCCGTCTGACCGGAAGACGCAACGGTAGGCTGGACTGAAATCGGAATGGTCTTCGGCACGACGAAGCGCGGCCCGAAGGCAAACACATCCTTCGAACACACATCGATGCAGCGCCCGCAGTTGGTGCAGCGCGAATCGAGGATGATCGGCGCGGCGCCTTTGCTGCCCTTGAGCGGCGCCTTGATGATCTGGTGCTCCGGGCAGACCGCAAAGCAGTCCAGGCAGTTGTTGCAGGCCTCGCGGGCCGGCAGCTGCACCCGCAGGATCGAGGCCCGGCCGATCAGGCTGTAGAAGGCCCCCACCGGACAGAGGTGGCTGCACCAGCCGTGGCGGACGACGAAGAGGTCGAACAGGAACACCGCCAGGATCACCACCCAGGCGAAGCCGATGCCGAAGAACAGGCCGCGGTGCAGCATGGACACCGGGTTGATCAGCTCCCAGGCGATGGTGCCGGTGGCCGCAGCGACGATCAGGCACATCGCCAGGATCCAGTAGCGCGTCTGGCGCGACAGGTTCGCCCCCCCGCCCAGGTTCAGCCGGCGGCGCAGCCAGGCGGCCAGGTCGGTGACCAGGTTGACTGGGCAGGTCCAGGCACAGAAGCTGCGCCCGCCCACGCCGATGTAGAAGGCGATGACGATGCCCACGCCGACGAAGGCCAGCGTCTCGGGCACATGCCGGGTCAGCAGCGTCTGCAGGAACAGGAAGGGGTCGGTGAGTGGCAGCACCCCCAGCGTGTAGCTGTAGTTGAGGTTGCCTTTGACGATCCACAGCCCGAACCAGGGGCCGACCAGGAAGGCCAGCAGGATGCCGATCTGGCTGATGCGGCGCAGGATCAGCCACTTGTGGGCCGCCAGCCAGCCCTTTTCAGCCACGGCGTCCGCGCCCACGGGGGTCTTGTTGAGCACGCTCACAGCTGATCCCCCTTGAACGCCTTGGGCAGACCCGTGGCGGGTGCGGCAGGCTCCGTGGCGGGGGCGCCGGAGGCGGCGGCCTCACCGGGGTTCACAGTGGACAGGCCCTTGCCGTGTTCGTACCTCATGCCTTCAGGCATGTTGTAGCGGTGCTCGACGTCCGGCGCCACCAGGCTGCCGCCGGCTTTTTCCTTTTCGACCCAGCCCAGCTTGTAGTGGGCCGAGAGCTGGCCCTTGGCCATGTAGAGCGGAAACACCTTGATGGCGGCCACCTCGGTGGGGCAGGCCTTCTCGCATTTGCCGCAGCCGGTGCAGTGCTCCGAGTGCACCACCGGAATGAACAGCGTGTGCTTGCCGGTGCGCCCGTTGGTCTGCGGATCCAGCGTGATCGCCTTGTCGATCACCGGGCAGACGCGGTAGCAGATGTCGCAGCGCATGCCCAGGTGATTCAGGCAGGTCTCCTGGTCCACCAGCACCGCCAGGCCCATCCTGGCCTTGTTGATTTCCTTGAGCGAGTGGTCCAGCGCCTGGGTCGGGCAGGCCTTCACGCAGGGGATGTCCTCGCACATCTCGCAGGGCGCCTGCCGCGCCACGAAGTAGGGCGTGCCGGTGGCCATCGGCTCCTCCGGCTTGGCCAGGTGCAGGATGTCGTAGGGGCAGTCGCGCACGCACAGGCCGCAGCGGATGCAGGCGGCCGAGAATTCGGCCTCCGACAGGGCACCCGGCGGGCGGATGGCCGCCGGCGGCAGCGCCGTGGCGTGCCGTGCATAGAAGCCCAGGCCCACGCCCAGCAGGCCCACGCCGCAGGCCATGCGGGCGCTGTCGGCGATGAACTGCCGCCGCGCGGTGCCGCGGGCGGATGCGGGGTTGGACTTGGAGTCGCTCATGGCATGAAACCGGCGGCGGCCCCGTCCGGAAGGACTCCGGCCGGGTGCCGCCCCACGGCCTGCAGGGTTGCGGTGGGTGCGATGGGTGCAACAGGTGCGTGAGTGCCGGCGGTCGGGCGGATCAGACCTTCACCACCTTGGCGGCGCACTTCTTGTAGTCGGTTTCCTTGGAAATCGGGCAGGTGGCGTCCAGCGTCAGCTTGTTGACCAGGCGGTGCTCGTCGAAGAAGGGGATGAAGATCAGCCCCTCGGGCGGCTTGTTGCGACCCTTGGTGTCCACGCGCAGCTGGATGTCGCCGCGGCGGGTGGACACCTTGACGACGTCGTTGCGCTTGAGGCCACGCTTCTCCGCATCCTTCGGGTGCATCCACACCACCGCATCCGGGAAGGCCTTGTACAGCTCGGGCACACGGCGCGTCATCGACCCGGAATGCCAGTGCTCCAGCACGCGGCCGGTGCACAGCCAGAGGTCGAACTCGTTGTCGGGCATCTCGGCGGCGGGCTGGTAGGGCAACGCGAAAATCTTGGCCTTGCCGTCGGCATAGCCGTAGAAGCGCACGCCTTCGCCCTTCTTGACGTACGGGTCGTAGCCTTCACGGAAGCGCCACAGCGTCTCCTTGCCCTCCACCACCGGCCAGCGCATGCCGCGCACCTTGTGGTAGACGTCAAAGTCCGCCAGGTCGTGGGCGTGGCCGCGGCCGAAGCTGGCGTACTCCTCGAACAGGCCCTTCTGGACATAGAAGCCGAAGGCCTCCGACTCGTCGTTGGTGTAGCCGGCCCAGGCATGCGCGTGCACCCTGGCCAGGTCGTCCTTCGGGAACTTGTTGACCTGCCCGTTGGCGTAGAGTACCTCGTACAGGGTCTTGCCCTTGTACTGCGGGTTCTTGTCCAGCAGCTCGGCCGGCCAGACCTCGTCGGTCTTGAAGCGCTTGGAGAACTCGACGTACTGCCACAGGTCGGACTTGCAGGCTCCCGGTGCCTTGACCTGCTGGCGCCACATCTGGCCGCGGCGCTCGGCGTTGCCGAACATGCCTTCCTTTTCCATCCACATCGCTGCGGGCAGGATCAGGTCGGCCGACATGGCCGAGACGGTCGGGTAGACGTCCGACACCACTGTGAAGCACTTCGGGTTGCGCCAGCCGGGATAGATTTCCTGGTTGACGTTGGGCCCGGCCTGCATGTTGTTGGTGGTGCTGGTCCAGAGGAAACCGACCTTGCCGTCCTTGGCCATGCGCGACTGCAGCACGGCGTGGTAGCCCACCCAGTCCGGGATGGTGCCGGCTGGCAGCTTCCAGAGCTTCTCGCTCTCGGCACGGTGCTTCGGATTGGTCACCACCATGTCGGCGGGCAGGCGGTGCGCAAAGGTGCCCACCTCACGTGCGGTGCCGCAGGCGCTGGGCTGGCCGGTCAGCGAGAAGGGGCTGTTGCCGGGTTCGGAGATCTTGCCCACCAGCAGGTGGACGTTGTAGATCATGTTGTTGACCCAGGTGCCGCGGGTGTGCTGGTTGAAGCCCATGGTCCAGTAGGACGTCACCTTGGTCTTCGGGTCGGCATAGGCGCGGGCCAGCGCTTCGAGCTTGTCCTTGGGCACGCCGGAGATCTGGTGCGCCTTGTCCAGCGTGTACTCGGAAACGAACTTGGCGAAGTCGTCGAAGGTGATCGGCGTGTGCTTGTTCGGGTCGCCCTTGGGCTTGCCGTCCGGGCCCGGGTAAGCGTTGTTGCCGGCCGCCACCTCCAGCGGGTGGTTGGGGCGCAGGCCGTAGCCGATGTCGGTCACGCCCTGGAAGAAGCCCACATTCTTGGCCACAAAGGCCTTGTTGACCGCTCCGGTCTGGATGATGTGGTTGCAGATGTAGTTGAGGATCGCCAGGTCGCTCTGCGGGTTGAAGATCAGCTCGTTGTCGGCCAGTTCGCAGGAACGGTGGCTGAAGGTGGACAGCACGTGGATCTTCACGTGGTTGGCCGTCAGGCGCCGGTTGGTGATGCGCGACCAGAGGATGGGGTGCATCTCGGCCATGTTCGAGCCCCACAGCACGAAGGCGTCGGCATGCTCGGCATCGTCATAGCAGCCCATCGGCTCATCGATGCCGAAGGTGCGCATGAAGCCCGCCACCGCGCTGGCCATGCAGTGGCGCGCATTGGGGTCGATGCTGTTGGTGCGCAGGCCGGCCTTCCACAGCTTGGCGGCGGCATAACCTTCCCACACCGTCCATTGGCCGGAGCCGAACATCGCCACGCCGCGCGCGCCCTGGTTGGGATCCTTCAGGGTGGTCTTGACCTTCTCGGCCATGATGTCGAAGGCTTGGTCCCAGCCGATCGGCGCGAACTCGCCGTTCTTGTCGAACTTGCCGTCCTTCATGCGCAGCAGCGGCTGGGTCAGCCGGTCCTGACCGTACATGATCTTGGCCAGGAAGTAGCCCTTGACGCAGTTCAGGCCCTTGTTGACCGGCGCGTCCGGGTCACCCTGGGTGGCCACCACGCGGCCGTCCTTGGTGCCCACCAGCACGCCGCAGCCGGTGCCGCAGTAGCGACACACACCCTTGTCCCAGCGCACCCCGTCGCCGCCGCGCGCCTGCGCCTCGACCTGGATGGGGATCACCATGCCTGCGGACGTGGCGGCGGCCGCCACGGCATGGCTCTTGATGAAGTCGCGACGCGTCGTCGTGTTTGCGGACATCTCAATTCTCCTGGGGTCAAGGCATCTGTGGGCTGGGTCCCGAGTTCCGGGCTCAGGCGACAACAGCCAGTTCAAGATCGGGTTCGTCTTCCTTCTGGTGGTAGACCATCGCGACGGACAGCACGCGGTCGAGCACCGACATGGCCTCGTAGATCTCCACGGTCTCACGGTCGCCATCGGCTTCGATGGTGGCGATGATCTTTCCCTCGGGCGACACGGCAGCCACCTCGACGCCTTCCAGCCGCCCGAGGGCGGCCACCACCTCCTCGGCCCGGCCGGGCTGGGGAATGACGATGACGCTGGAAATGTTCATGGCTGGGGCTCCGTGCGGTTGCTGCGCCCTCACACCTTCTGGGATCGGACTGCAGCGGGTATGGCGCCCATCCTAGGCATCCCGGGCTGCGGGCACAGCCCCGCGCCGAGCGGCGCCGACGCAGTGCACTACCTCCAAAGGGGTAGATCAACCGACGGCGCCATCCTCCCTTCAGCCCGTACAGTCCGGTTTTGCGCGTGCGCGACGGCGCGCGGCGCGACCGACCGATCTACCCCCAAAGTGAACGGGACTAAGTCCTAAGACATCTGGGCGATCCGCATGAAACGTCTCTTTCCCGCCCTGCGCCATGGCCTGCAGGACTCGGTGCTGCTGCGCACGGCCATCGCGATGGGCGTGCTGGCCCTGCTGTCATTGGGTTCGATCGTGATCTCGGCGGTGATCGCCGACGACATCAGCGGGCGGGCCAATGCGGTGAACGTCTCCGGTTCGCTGCGCTTCTTGAGCTACCGCACCCTCAGCGAGGTGCTGCAGCCCGAGCGGCGCGCCCAGGCCTCCGACACCATCAAGGTCTTCGAGCGGCGCCTGCTCGGCCTGGAGCGCTTTCTTCGCAGCAAGTCTCGCAGCGAAAATCCGTCGCATTCGCTGCGGGCGGTCCAGACCCTGCTGCAGCGCTGGAACACCCAGGTGCGCATCCTTGAGCTGGCCGCTGCCCGCGGTGACCCGGGGGCGGTGAACCAGTTGGCGCTGGAGATTCCCGCCTTCGTGGATCAGATTGATCAGGTGGTCCATTTGATCGAGGTCGAACTGGAGCACCAGGCGAGCTGGTTGCGGGTGGTCCAGCTTGTGCTGCTGGGCTGCATCGTCGTGGTCAGCCTTCTGACGATCTGGTTGCTGCACAGCCAACTGGTGCAGCCGCTGGCGCAGCTGCTCGAAGCGGCCAGGACGGTGAGCCAGGGTTCGTTCTCCGCCCGGGTGGCCCATGTGGGTGAGGACGAGCTCGGCCGGGTCGGACAGGCCTTCAACGCCATGGTCGGCGAGATTGCCGCCATGTACACCCACCTGGCCGACAAGGTGGAGGAAAAGACCCGCGAGCTTCAGCGCACCAACGAGTCGCTGGAACTGCTCTACCGCGTCAGCCAGAAGCTCTCGGCCAGCGACCTGACGCTCGACCAGGTGCAGGAGGTGCTGCGCGAGGTGGAGGTGGCCCTGGAGCTGGGGCACAGCATGATCTGCGTGAGCGAGAACAACCAGCTGCCGGCCCACACCGTCAGCGGCGACCTGAGCCTGGAGGAACGCCACGCGCTGTGCAGCCGGCGCGACTGCGGCGAGTGTTTCCTGAACGCCCAGCAGCCGTTGTTGGAGCAGGGGCGCACCTCCTCCGCCCTGCTGATCGTGCCGATCGGGGATGGCGACCACCTGCGCGGCGTGTTGCCGGTGCTCAAGGTGCAGGATCAGGGCCTGCCGCTGGAGAAGGCGCGCATCATCGAAACCGTCGGCCACCACGTCTCCAACGCCTTGATCAACATGCGCCGTGCCGAAGAGAAGCACCGCCTGGCGGTGATGGAAGAGCGCTCGGTCATCGCCCGCGAGCTGCACGACTCCATCGCCCAGTCGCTGTCCTACCTGAAGATCCAGGTCACCCGACTGGAGAAGAGCCTGGACCAGGGGCGCGACCCGCGCGCCATCACCGAGGAGCTCAAGCAGGGCCTCTCGGGCGCCTACCGGGAGCTGCGCGAGCTGATCGTCACCTTCCGCCTGCGGGTGGACGAGCGCGGGCTGAACATGGCGCTGCACGACACGGTGGCCGAGTTCTCCCAGAAGCTGGGCTTCCCGGTGCGGCTGTCCAACGCGCTGTCGGGCATCGTGCTGTCGGCCAATGAGGAACTGCACCTGCTGCGCATCGTGCGCGAGGCGCTGTCCAACATCGAACGCCATGCGCAGGCCAGCGCAGCCGGTGTGGCCATCTCGATGGACGCCTTCCAGGTGGTGACGGTGCGGGTGGAGGACAACGGCCGCGGCTTCGACCCGGCGCATACCCCACGCAACCACTTCGGCGTGAACATCATGAACGACCGCGCGATGATCCTGGCCGGCCGGCTCGACATCGAGTCGACACCCGGTGAAGGCACCCGCATCCGGCTGCAGTTCCTGCCGCAGAAGGTGCGTCATGCCGTCCCCGAGATCGAATGAACCGAAGGCCCAAGCGATGAGTGAAAACACCCGCGTCCTGATCATCGACGACCACCCGTTGTTTCGCCGCGGCGTGCGCCAGCTGCTGGAGCTGGAAGACGGCTACGACGTGGTCGGCGAGGCCGCCGGCGGCCAGGAAGGCATCGAACTGGCCCGGCAGCTGGACCCCGACCTGATCCTGCTGGACCTGAACATGAAGGGCATCGACGGTCTGGAAACCCTGCGCACCATGCGCGACCTGGGAGTGGACGCGCGCATCCTCCTGCTGACCGTGTCCAACTCCGCCGACGACCTGATGGCCGCCATCCGCTCGGGCTGCGACGGCTACATCCTCAAGGACAACGACCCGGCCGACATCCTGCGCCTGCTGGCCAGCGCCATGGACGGCAAGAACGCCATCAGCCCGGAGCTGATGAGCCTGCTGGCCACGGCCTTGCGCGAAGAAGGCGCCAGCGACCGCCGCAGCAAGGCCAACCTGACCGAACGCGAGATCGCCATCCTCAAATGCCTGGCCGCCGGCAAGTCCAACAAGCTGATCGGCCGCGAGCTGGACATCATGGAAAGCACGGTCAAGGTGCACATCCGCAACCTGCTGCGCAAGCTGCAGTTCCGCTCCCGGGTGGAAGCCGCCGTCTGGGCGGTGGGGCATGACTTCGGGTGAGGCGAGGGCCTTTGCCCCAAGATTCGATGTTCCAGCGGTGCCGGGTCAGTCGGTCACCCGTTCGGCCCGCTTCCCGCGGGACGCTGCCAGCCCAGGACGATCTTTGCGCCGCCGGCTGGGCATCTGCAGCACCACGTGCATAGAAATCGCTGTTTTTTGCGCACGTCGGAACAGACATGCACAAGAATCGCTGATTTCTTGGCACGTGAGCAGGCCAACCGATGCCCGATCTTCTCCCCCTTGAACAGTTGCAGGCGGCGCGTTTCGACCAGCCCGCCATCCTGAAGAAACTGGCCAGCAGCAGCCGGCGCCTGGCAGAACTCAAGGGCGTGGCTGCGTCCATTCCGAACCAGGGCATCCTCATCAATGCACTGGTCTTGCAGGAGGCCAAGGACAGTTCGGCCATCGAGAACATCGTCACCACCCACGATGAGTTGTTCCGTGACGATGCGGACCCGGACGAGTTCACCAACCCGGCGGCCAAAGAGGTGCTGCGGTACCGCCAGGCGCTGCGCGCGGGGTTCGATCTGGTGCGCAGCAGCGGCCTGCTGACGGCCAATCACATCATCACCATCCAGGCGGAACTGGAGCGCAACCAAGCCGGCTTTCGCAAACTGCCCGGCACGGCCCTGAAGGATGGCGCCGGACGCACGGTCTACACGCCGCCGCAGGACCCGGCCACCATCGTGGCGTTGATGCGAGACCTGGAGCGCTTCATCAACGAGCCTGATCTGCTGGATGTGGACCCGCTCATCAAAATGGCGCTCATCCACCACCAATTCGAGAGCATTCACCCCTCTTACGACGGCAATGGCCGCACTGGGCGCATCGTCAACGTGCTTTACCTCGTCAAGGAGGGCCTGCTGGACATTCCCGTGCTCTACCTGAGTCAGCACATCGTCCAGACCAAGGCTGACTACTACCGCCTGCTGCAGACAGTGCGCACCGATGACCATTGGGAGGCCTGGGTGCTGTACATGCTGGAAGCGTTTGAACGCACCGCTCTCGCAGCGATCGACACCGTGCAGGCCATCAAGTTTGCACTGCAGGACTACAAGCACTGCATACGCGCTGACCACAAGTTCTACAGCCAGGACCTGATCAACAACCTGTTCATGCACCCGTACACCAAGATCGATTTCATCGAGCGGGATCTGCAGGTGTCACGCATGACGGCCACCAAGTACCTCGAGGCACTGGTGGAAGCGGGCTTCTTGCGCAAACAGAGAGTCGGTCGCAGCAACTACTACATGAACCTCGCGCTCAACCAGATTCTTCTGCGTGCGCCAGGAGTTGCACCATGACCAATAACCCCTTCGAACAGCTCGTCGGATGGGTCCACACGGCCGCTGATCTACCGGGGGGTGACGTCCTGCTGCCGGCGGTACGCCGCATCCGGCTGCGCTGAAGACGCCGCACGGTGCCTCGCCCGCCACTCCCAGGGCGGCACCGGTGCCGGGTCGGCCCAGAGGCCTCG